>Ga0137372_10003031_pt1 | contig 16339 bp, 11 predicted proteins | sample SagtaG_6_FD_104911 | JGI IMG/M metagenome (GOLD analysis project Ga0137372, IMG submission 104911) | Vadose zone soil microbial communities from Sagehorn Ranch, Mendocino, California, USA - Sage1_R_60_16 metaG | ecosystem: Environmental > Terrestrial > Soil > Vadose zone | place: USA...
AGATGTTCCGTTATCAGACGCTTGTTGGGCCACAGAAATATATTGCTCGATATCCAGGAGCTTCCCGTTATCAGACAGTTGTTTCACGATTTCGCCATGGCATGGCAATAGTGGTTTGCGCTCGTGATTGATCACGCGGCCATCGGCCTCGACGTAATCGCACGAATAAGCGCTGAGGTAATCGCCTGTGGCTTCGTCACGTAGAAAGATCGTCACATTTGCGGTTTGCAAAGCCGCTTGAATTTTCGTGGCGACCGTCTCGAGGAGATGATTCAGGTCGGTCGTCGTGCCGAGCGATTCGGTCAAATCGGCGATGATCTGGCGCGTATCATAGGCCTGGCGGAAGAAGCGACGGTCTATCGTTGGCGCGAGGTATCGCCGGTGCCAACTCCGAAAGAGGTTGTAGGCGATGACGCCGACGACGGCCGAAACCATGCCGTTGACGATCGGAGACGGCTGCAAGCGGTTGAAGGTGGTCGAGAGCAACACTGTGAGAATCAGCCCGACGATCAGGACGCCCAAAATGATCGAGCCGCGCGAGACGAACACGTAGCGCGCGCCTCGGCGAATGATCAGGCTGATGGGGATCACTTGATGTCGAACTATCGCGTAAGCGAATGAGAGCGGGATGAGGGGCAGCGTGAACAGGAGGCACTGATCCTGCAACCTCCACAATGTCGGGAAAGCGTTGTTGAGTCCAACCAAATAGCCGAACGGCCACAAGAATACGTTGAGAAATCCCGCGCCGCTCCCGACCATCACCACGCGCAGCTTGCGCCGCGACGCCGCGCCCGCCGCACGGTAATTGACGGCCATCGCGATGAGGGCGGCCAGCAGGTAAGCCGCCGCCAGGCCGATTATGAAATTCACCGTGGAGCTCATAAATGATTCGCGCCATGCCGGGGCCAATTGAAACGTAGAAAGAACATCCACCATTATGTCGCGCGGCGCCATGAAGAGCAGATATGGCATATAGATCAACCACTCCAACTTCGGAAAGCGCCTCAGCAACGGCGAGCGTTCAGGGAAGATCAGGAAGAAGCGCAGGATGACTGGAAAGAAGATGGTCGCGAGCGTCTGTGTCAGCAATGCGGCCAGGTATATCCACCTGGGCAGTTGGAGGGACCCGATGTCGAGCGTTAACAGCGCAACCGGCGTGGTCAACATCAGCGCGAGCAGCCACGCCTGTTCGTCTCCCGGTCTGAGCAGGAAAACAGTCACGCCGGTGATGATAAAGAGAAGGAAGGTGAGCATGTAAAAGAAGTAGAGGGCGCCTGAGCTGGGACCTCCAAAGGAGATGCGGGTCGTTTGCAATGGCAGTTCCAGCGATTGCCCGTCGCGGCTCACAGTCAGTTTATACCGCGTGCCTGGAGGAACCCGCCAATAATCCGGCGTGACCAGCGGCGTCGCGTCGCGACGTTCGGACCAGAAGGCGACGACCACGTCACCTTTCCGAAGGACGCCGGTCGCGGGCGAATTCGGTATGACGTCCGCGATGACGACGCGGCCGTCGCGCCACTCGGCGTTCCAACCGCGGAGGCTATATTCCTGCAGGGAGACCCGCGAATAGACGCGCAGGCCCAGGTAGAAGAACATCAGCGCAAAGAACGGTATTCCAATGATAAGTCGAAATCGCACACTCATAATTTGACCTTCACCGCGACAAAAGTAATGTCGTCATCCTGCGGACGCCCTTCGGCCCAGGCTTCCCCGGCGTCGACCAGTCTCTCGATGATCTCGCGCGGCGCGAGCGCGGCGGCTCGGGCGAGCGTTTCCATCGTCCTCGAATAATCGAACATCTCTCCCGTCCGGTTGAATCGTTCGGGCAGTCCGTCGCTCATCAAGACTACCACGTCACCGCGGCAGAGCGTGAGTTCGCGTTCGCGATAAGAGTAGCCCGTGACGCTCCCCAACGGCATGGCTTTGATCATCACCTCTTCCACCGACCCCGTTTCCGCCCGGTAGATCAACACCGGAGGCATGCCCGCCGACGAGATTTTCATCCTGCGCCCGTTGAGCTTGACCATCGCCAATCCCATAAACAGCGACCGGAGGTTCATCTCCTTCAACACCCGCGACGACCGGTTGAAGAAAGGTACGATCTCCGGCTCGGCGGCGAAGGACCGGAAGAGGCTCTTCATCGCCGTGACGACGGTCCCGGCCTTCAGCCCATGCCCCGTCGCGTCGCCGACCGCGACTGTCAACACGCCGTCGTCGGCCAGGTGAAAATCGTAGTAATCTCCGCCGACCTCGGCGGCAGGTTTCATATAGGCCTCGATCTCCAAATGTGGAAGTTGAGGGATGCTCTTCGGCAACATGGAGAGTTGCAGTTGGCGCGCCCCTTCAAGCTCGCGCGCCCGCTGCTCGTTCTCGGCTTCCAGCTCCTGTGTCCGCCGCGCGTCTTCGACCGTCCGCTCGATCAATCGAATGTTTTCGAGCGCGAAGGACGTCGGGGCGACGACAGAGAGCAGAAGCCTCTTGTCATCACTCGAAAACGGCAGATCGCCCAGGTGAGCGCCGACGGAGATGACTCCGAGCAGTTCGCCTTTGGCCGTAATCGGCAGAAGCATGGCGGAATTCAGCTTCCGCAGCGCCTCACGATCGGCGCCCGATAATTCATTTGAACCGCCATTTTCGGATTGCAAGTCGTCGCGCCCCTCCAGGTCTATCAACTGGCTCGACTCGACCAGTCGCCTGATGACTGCGGAGTCGCGCGTCAATCCGCCGTCGCAGGGATACGGCAACGCGCGACGGTTATGAAAGCTGTAGACGCAAAAATAGGCGCAGGGGTAATCGCCACTCCCTTTATCGCGCAGCAATACCGCCACGTTCGAGGCCTGCAAGGCCGATTGAATTTTCGTCGCCGCCAGTTCGAGCAGTTGTGACAGGCTGGTCGTCGCGCGCAGCGATTCGGCCAACTCGGCGATGATCTGCCGCGCGTCATACGCCTGATGGAAGAACAGGCGGTCGATCTTCGGCGCGACCACGCGGAGATGGAAGGCTCGCGCGAGTTGCCAGACGGCGATCGCGACGACTGCCGAAATGATCCCGACCCTGCGCCCGCTCATCGGGTTCCAGTAGAAGAATGCGTCCATCGCGAAGTACAGCGCCACGCTGACGACGACCGTCAACAACAGAACCGAGCCGCGCGAGACCAGCAGATAACGCAGACCGCGACGGATGATCAGGCCAACCGGAATGACTTTATGGCGAAGAATCGCATAGACGAACGAGAGCGGGACGAGGGGCAAAGTGATAAACAGCGCCGTATTGAACCACGACCACAGGGTGGGCATTCGCGGCTGAAGCCCTGACACTCCTCCCATCACCAACAGAAAGAGATTGAAAAAGCCAACGGCGCTGCCGGCCATCACCACGCGAAGCCGCCTCCTGGCGATGGGGCTTGCGGCTCGGTAGTTGATCAGCAGACAGATAAGTCCGGCGGCCAGATACGCGCCAATAAGAAAATTAACGGCAAAGACGGAATATCGGAACCATTGAAATCGAAACATCCATATCCCTCCTGGCAACCGCAAGGGCACGACGACAGGCAAGAGGAACAGGAGGTAAGGCAGGTAAACCCAAATTTCTAGGCGAGGCCACCTGCGCAACAGCGGCGAGGGATCGGGAAAGATCATAAAGAAGTGAACGAAGACCGGCAAAAATAATAGCCCCAAGGCCACCGCCGCCGACACAGCAACGCTCAACCACGAAGGCAGATTGGCGGGATCGTTTCCCAATATAATTGTCAATGTCCCCAGCATTAACGCCAGAAGCCACGCTTGTTTGTCATCTGGTCTCAGCAGAAAAATTATCCACGCGGTCAGCAGGAAAAGGAGGTTGACGTAATAGAGCCGATCGAACTGTACGCGACCCTGATGAGGAATGGTTTGAATCACGACATCACGCAACTCGCCTCCGCGCCGGATCGTCAACGTGTAGCGGGTCCCTGGCGGCACACGGTCGCTAATACTCAGGAGGCCAGGGTCGTCTTTAATCTTTACGCCATTTATCGCAATGAACACATCGCCGATCTGCAAGCTAGTCGCCGGCCCATTAGGATCAACGCTGACGACGCGCGGCTCGCCCTTGCCGTCCCAGGTTCCAGACCAGCCGTCAGAACTTCCCTTCTTCGGCAACGTGATTGAATAAATGTATACCCCAATATAGGCCGTCAATAACGACAGCACTATACCGCCGAGCAATATCCGCGCACGTTTAGTCATCGATCAACTCCGATGTGATTACAGACATCGATTAACTCCGTTCAGTTCAAACCTGTCTGGCTGAATCTCGAATGGCTGGCCGTTATCAGACGCGTGTACAAGCCTCATTCCTAGGTAAACGTTCACATGGGTATCCTAAGAGGCGTCGGGTTCAATGAGTTGTTATGCCGACTTGGGCCGCAGACACCTTCAGCTCTTATAGTCCCCCTCTAGAATGAACTACCTGCCCGGTTATCCACTGCCCTTCTGAGGACGCTAGAAAGAGGATGAGCTGAGCCACATCGGCAGGAGTACCAATACGCCCGAATGGCGCTCTTTCAATCAACTCCGCACGCAGGCCGTCACTAAGCCAGCCCGTATCTGTTGGCCCGGGATCGACTGCGTTCACAGTGATTCCCTTGCTTGCCAACATAACGCTCATGCTCAGAGTGAAAGCTTCAACCGCGCCCTTCGTGGCAACGTAAGGCAGGTTACGGGGCATCGGCCCTAAGCCTTGACCCGAAGAAAGGTTAATAATACGACCGCCAGGCCGCCCGTCATGCCGCTTGGCGAATTCAGCGCAAAGGAGCATTGCTCCGCGAACATTCACAGCATAGTGCATATCGAGTGACCCAGGAGTCAGAGAATAAATATCTGCTTCCATGTCGTATGTAGCATTGTTGACGAGAATATCGACGAATCCGAGTGAGTCATAGGCGCGATGGATTACCCAGAAAGGGATTTCGGGATCAGCGAGATCAGCTTCCACGCCTTCAGCGCGTACGCCTTTAGTTCTCAACTCTTCGATAAGCTCTTCGGGTTCGTTAGGACTACTCCCCCAAGGCATAAGCTCATCGTAAGGACGATAATAAGTGGTGAAAACACCAATACCGGCTTCAGCGAACGTTCGCGCAATAGCCGCACCAATCCCTATTTTTCGGCTTACTCCAGTTACCAGCGCCACTTTGCTTGTCATGAGTTGCCCTCTGATCATCCACGGTTACTTCCTCAAATTCTACGCTGTCGCCTGCCGCAACAGGCTGAAGTCGCGTCGGAGGCTCAGTCACTTCATCTTCAACACGACGAACGTTATGTCGTCATTCTGCGGCCTCCCATTCGCCCAACGTTCACCGACCCTGACGAAGTATTCGATTATCTCGCGCGGGTGGCGGGAAGCGGCTTCGGCCAGTGATTGCCTCGCTCTGGAATAATCGAACATATCGCCGTCCTGATTGAAGCGTTCTGGAAAGCCATCACTCATCAAGACCAACACGTCGCCATGACCCAGGGCGTATTCCCGCTCACGATACTGATAGCCTGAAAAGCCGCCGAGCGGCGGCGCTTTGATCAACGCCTCCTCCACCAACCCCTTCCCCGCGCGATAGATCATCGCCGGAGGCATACCAGCCGACGCGATCCTGAGACGGGAACCATTGAGCTTGATCATTGTCAGCCCCATAAACAAAGACCGCAAATTCATCTCTTTCAGCACGCGCGACGATTGATTGAAGACCAGCGGCAGGTCGTCTTCGCCGGCCAAGGTTCGGAACAGGCTCTTCATCGCCGTAACAACGGTTCCGGCTTTTAGCCCGTGCCCGGTCGCGTCGCCAACCACCACGGTCAACACCCCGTTATCAGACTGATGGAAGTCGTAGTAATCGCCGCCGACCTCGGTCGCCGTCTTCATATAAGCCTCGATCTCCAGATGTGGCGATTGCGGCATGTTTTTCGGCAGCATCGAAAGCTGCAACTGGCGGGCCTCTTCAAGTTCTTTCGCGCGCTGGTCGTTTTCGGCTTCCAGTTCCTGCCTACGCCTCGCCTCTTCGACCATTCGTTCGACCAGCCGGGCGTTCTCGATGGCGAGAGCGGTCGGGCCGCTGACGCTCATCAACAATTGCTTGTCTTCGCGCGAGAATGGAAGATCGCCAAGCCTCGGCCCCAATGAGATGACCCCCAGCATTCCGTCTTTTGAATACAGAGGCATCAGCAATGTCGATTTCACTTCCTGTAAAGCTTCGATCTCATCGTTGGGACTTATAGGGCTTATGGGACCTATAGGACTGATGGGACTGATGGGACTGATGGGATCTATAGGTCCGCCGTTCTCCGCATCCCGCAGCTTACCGTTATCAGACCCTTGCTGCGCAACAGCGAAATATCGCTCAACAGCAAGTGGCTCCCCGTTATCAGACAGTTGTTTCAGTAACCCGGAATGCCACGGCAACGTGGAATGGCGTTCGCGGCCGATCGCGCGACCATCAGTCTCATTGTAATCGCGCGAATAGGCGCTGACGTAATTGTCTGTCGTCCGATCGCGCAGGAAGACTGTCACGTTTACGGTCTGCAGCGCAGTCTGAATCCTGGTCGCAACAAGCTCCAACAACTGAGGCAGGCCGGTCACCGTTCGCAGCGACCCGGTCAATTCGGCGATGATCTGATGCGCGTCGTAGGATTGGCGGAAGAAGTCGAACTCCAGCGTCTGACCGCCGCGGCGAATGGTCAATTTATATTTGGTTCCCGGCGGCGCGGCGCATTCTCGCCTGTTTACCAACCGGCATGCGCCCTGCGGCTTAACCTCAAACGAGATAACCTCATCGCCGGCGCGAAGGACCGCGGCCGGGCCGTCGGAGTCAACCGTCCAGATGACCGGATTGCCATTCGATTCCTTTGCCTCCCAACTCCCGTAAAAGTTTGCGCCTATATTCGCGCTCATTAGGGCGAAGAACAGAACGCCGGAGATCAATTTCAGCTTTTTCGTCATCACTCGACTCCCACGGCATGAGGCGAAGATATTGCAGGCGCCGCGAGCCGCTCTATGCCGTCAGATACGCTCGCTTGTCTTTTGCGCTTCAGGAGTTCCGTTGCGTGGGGCAATGTTTATGCTAAGATTATCACGCTTTCAAGCCCGCATTACTTATTTCCAGCCTTGTTTTGGCCAGGATTTTTTGCAGAGATTTTGGAGGATTACAAAGTGGCAAATCCGTTTGCGATTCAAACGTCCCTGGAGAATGATCTATCAATCGTCGCGCTCGAGGGCTTTGTGGACGCCCACACTGCCCCCCAGTTCGAGGACGCGATTCAGAAGGCGGTTGACTCGGGGAGTGTTCGCATCGTGGTCGACTGTGAAAAGCTCAACTACATCTCGTCCGCCGGCCTGGGCGTCTTCATGAGCTTCATCGAAGAGGTGCGCGACCGCGGAGGCGACATCAAGATTTGCGGCCTCACGCCCAAGGTCCAACACACGTTCGAGATTCTGGGCTTTCAGGACATTTTTGAAATGCTCGACGATCAACAGACCGCTCTTCAGCGTTTCAACGCCTGAGGAGCCGCTTGCTCCGCGCGAGGCGCCGTAATCGATGAGCCGCTTGCTTAGGCTCGCGGTACCGTACCGGCGGTATTGCGCTAATCGATGAGCCGCATGCTCACGCGCCTCGCCGCGCCGATCAGGAGAACATTCAATGATGGCTTCCATCGAAAGAAAATTTACCCTGCAGGTCCCGTCGTCCACTGAAAACCTGGCGCTGATCCGCGAATTCGTTACCGCCGTAGGCCGTCAGGCGCAGCTCGAAGAGCCTGAGATATCGAACCTGGAACTCGCAGTAGACGAGGCCTGCGCCAACGTCATCGAACACGCTTACGGGCACGACATCACCAAAGAGGTGGTCGTGCGCGCGAAGTTCGACGACGAGACGCTGCGAATCTCGGTGATAGACGAAGGGCGAGGGTTCGACCCGGACGTCGTGGGACAGGACTCAGTCGAGCAGCTCATCCACGCCCGCCAATCCGGCGGCCTCGGCATCCGGCTGATCAAAAAACTGATGGACGAGGTGAGCTATGAAATCATGCCGGGACAGAAGAACGAATTGCACATGACCAAGAAGATTCGCAAAAGCTAGCCGCTCATTTCATCCACGAAGTTACACGAAGAGACACGAAGTTATGTCAAGCTCTCTCGACGCGTCGCGGCTCGAGGCCCTGCTCGAATCCGCGCAACTGCTCCATTCATCGCTCAATATCGAAGATCTGCTGCGCCACCTGCTCCGCTCGGTGATGGGACGCCTGCTGGTCGGCAAGGCTCTGATCGCGGTCGAAGAAGATGAGATAATACGCGTGGCCCTGGCGCGCGGGTTGCCCAAGCTGACCGTCGGCGAGAAATTCGATGAAGGGGTGGCGCGGGCGTCCGGGTTGGATCTTATCTTGCCGATCGGCGACCTTGCGCATCCGACCGGCTTTCTAGCGCTCGGACGCCCGCTCAACCGAGACGTCGGCGACGAAGAGATAGAGTTTCTTCGCGCGCTCCTGGGCATCGCGGCCAGCGGCATCGAAAACGCCCGCGCGCATGCCGAGTCCAACAAACTCAACAAGGCGCTCGATCAGAAAGTTCAGGAACTGAAGACGCTGCTCGACCTGGTTCGCGGCCTGACGTCGAACCTCGAGCCGGATGACGTGGCGCAACTGCTGGTGTTGACGCTGGCCGGGCGATGGGCCGTGCGCCGGCGCGCGCTGATCGCGTGGAAGAAGGGCCATCCGGTCGTGTTGCGGATGAAGGGAATGAAGCTTGGCGATCTAGCCGATTACGAAAAGTACGAAGAGCAGGTATTAAAGATGACAGAAGCGGTCAGAGTCGCCGACATGGCCGAAAGCGATCTCAAAACGAAGCTGCGCGAAGTACAGGCCGAGGTCGTCTTTCCGATTGACGCGGGCGACCAAACGACCGGCGGCATAGTCGTTCTGGGGCCGCGTCCCGGTAATCTTTCTTACGCCGATTCGGATTTGGAATTCGGAATGGGGTTGGTCGCGCAGGCCGCGGTGGCGTTTCAACACTCCTGGTATTTCCGCGAAGCCGTCGAGCAAAAGAAGGTCGAGCAGGAACTGGCGCTGGCCGCGAGCATCCAACAGAACCTCTTCCCCGCGCGACTGCCGAAAATGACCGACCTGGAACTGGCCGCCCGCAACCGCCCGGCGCGCACTTGCGGCGGCGATTACTACGACGCGCTGCAAATTTCGGGACAAACACACCTGATCTGCGTGGCCGACGTTTCGGGCAAAGGGCTGCCCGCCTCACTCCTGATGAGCAACATGCAGGCGACGATGCGCGCGTTGTTGGGGCGCATTCCATCGCTGACGGAACTTGCCACGCTCACCAATTCCCTGCTCTACGCCACCACGCCGGACAACAAATATATCACGGCGATCCTGGTCGAACTCGATCCGGAAACCGGCAAAGGCAGGTACGTCAACGCCGGCCATCAAGACTGCATGCTGATGCGGGCCGACGGCGAGGTCGAATGGATCAAATCGACCGGCACGCCGCTGGGCCTGATGGCGCCCGACATCATCGAGCTGATGGCGCCTTATTCGGAAAAGAGCTTCGAGCTTCACCCGGGCGATGTGCTGGCGCTATTCTCCGACGGCGTGACCGAAGCCCACGACGAGGGCGAAAACGAATTCGGCGAAGAGCGGTTGGCCGAATTCCTGCGCCCGATCAGAACTGAGCCGGCTGAGACGCTTGTCGACAAGGTCTTCTGCGAGATCGACCGCTTCGCAGGCTCCGCGCCGCAATACGACGACATCACGCTGTTCGTAATCAGAAGGACGGCATGATTTTCCGCCGCGACTCAACCTCTTCGTCGCATAGCGACGCCTTGAATTTAGGCCGGCGTTAATGGTCTTTGAGAAATAAGCGTAACGACGGTTCGGTGTGGCCCGCAACGCAAGCCAGACAATGAACGGCGGAGCCTTTGGAGTGCGGATGCTTGGAGCCGCTTTGGTAGTCCATTGCTTGACTCATTACTTCCGAGACACCTGAGCAATTCCTCAATCCGCAGTGACGACAGGTAGACCATTGGATTAGCCCCAGCGAAAGGCTCGGATCAACGAATGGACTACCAAAGCGGCTCCAAGCATCCGCACTCCAAAGGCGGGCGCCTCATTGTGGTTGTCGCACTTATTTCTCAAAGACCATTTCGGCAGTTTGATTTTCTTCTTATTGCTTGTTCTATGGACTTACTGGATGAACCATGCTCGTCACGCTCAAAAGCCCACTCAAAAGCCCGCTTGAGAGGTGGATGGGGAATATTGATCGCTCAGTGAGAACGAGGCAAATGATGATGAAACGTTTGGTAACTGTAGTTGTAATCGCGCTTGTCGGGCTGGCCGCTTATCTATTTTTCTGGCCTGTACCCATCGCCCCAATCGCCTGGACGCCTTCGCCCAATCCGGGACAGACTGGGGTCTTTGCCCAGAACGCTGGTTTCCGTTCGCCGCAGAAATTGATCGCGGAGGCCGGCCTGGGTCCTGAGGATGTTACGCGCGGCGCGGACGGTCTCTTCTATACCGGCTTGCAAGATGGCCGTATCCTCCGCTTTCGCGCCGAGAGCGACGGCCAACCGGAGCTATTCGTCAATACCGGCGGCAGGCCGTTGGGGATGCAGTTCGACGCGCATGGCAATCTGATCGTCGCCGACGCGTTCAAAGGGCTGCTCTCCATTTCGCCGGATCGCGCCATCACGATCCTGACCGACAGCGTCGCCGGCAAGCGGATGCTCTTTCCTGACGACCTGGACATCGCTCAGGATGGCGTGATCTGGTTCACCGACGCTTCACAACGCTTCGATCAGCATCATTGGATTCTCGACTTCTGGGAAGGCCAGCCGACCGGGCGTCTGTTGAGTTACGATCCAAAAACCAAACAAACCAAGGTCCACGTGGAATCTCTTCGCTTCGCCAACGGCGTCGCGCTCGGCCCTGATGACGCATTCGTGCTGGTGAACGAAACCATCGCCGCGCGCATCCTGCGGCTCTGGTTGAAAGGGCCGAAGGCGGGCGCGACCGAAGTTTTCATCAACAGCCTGCCCGGTTATCCCGACAATCTGTCCTACAGTGGCAAGGGCAAGGGCAAGGGAATTTTCTGGGTAGCGCTGCCCGCGCCTCGCATCGAGTCGTTGGAGGACATCGCCGGCCGACCGTTTTTGCGCAAGATGCTCCTGCGCTTGCCGGAGTCGTTGGTGAGCGTCGAACCAGAGACCGTAGGCTGGATCATTGGCGTGGACGCCGACGGCGTCATCCGGCACAACCTGCGAGACACGACTGGCGCATACGCCAACATCACCAGCGTCAATCAATTCGACGATCACTTGCTTCTAGGCAGTATTATGATGAAATCCGTAGGCCGGATTGAAGCGCCGTAGATTCCCGCTGAAAACATTTTAGAGGGAGTGAGATCAAAACCATTTCAAAGGAGTTGAGATATGTCACGCCTCATTATCGCCATTATCGGGCTTGCGCTTGTTCTTGCCAGTTCGGCCGCCGCCCAGGATCGCGCGACTTTCACTGTCGGCAGCGCCACCGCCGCGCGCGGACAGAAGGCTACTGGCGTGATCGAAGTGCCGGCCGGCGGCGACGCCGCGACAAACATCCCGGTGGCCGTCTTCCACGGAGCGAAGGCCGGCCCAACGCTCGCGCTAGTCTCGGGCGCGCACGGGACCGAGTATGCTTCGATCATAGCGCTTGAGAAATTGATCGGTCTGCTCAACCCGGCTGAGATTTCCGGGACCGTGATCATTGTTCCATTGGTCAACATTCCGTCATTCGAGCAGAAGGCGCCGCACATCAATCCGGTGGACGGCAAAAGCATGAACCGCATGTACCCCGGCAAGATGGACGGCACACAGACCGACCGCGCGTCATTCCTGATCACGAAGCAGGTGGTAGAACAATGCGACCATCTGATTGATCTGCATGGCGGAGATCTCGATGAGAGCCTGCGGCCTTACAGCTATTGGACGAGGACCGGAAACGAGCGGCAGGATAAAATCTCACGCGAGATGGTCTTAGCATTCGGCCTCGACCACATCATCATTTCAGCCGACCGTCCCAAAGATCCGCAGGCTTCACGTTACCTTGAAAACACCGCCACCACGCGCGGCAAACCATCAATCACCGTCGAGGCCGGACATGCAGGCACGGTCGAAGCCGAAGATGTCAACGCGCTGGTGAATGGCTGTCTGAGCGTTATGCAATACCTGAAGATGGCGGCGGGTTCCCCGTCTGTGGTCGAGCATCCGGTCTGGATCGAGAAGGTTGTGACCTTGGCGAGCGAGCAAACCGGTATCTTCTATCCGCTCGTTCGGCGCGGAACCTACGTCCAGCAAGGAATGAAGGTCGGCTATGTCACCGATTACCTGGGCAAGACAATCTTCGAGGCGCGAGCGCCGGCTTCGGGAGTTGTCTTATACATTTGCGCCGTGCCGTCCATGACGAAAAACGCGACCATCGCGAACATCGGCGTGGTCGCGCGTGAATAACCGGTAGTTTATCTCATAAAAATCTGAAAGGGGTTCAAGCGATGCCAAACAACGAAATTCAGGTGAAAACTTTGTCGCGACGCGCGATGTTGCTGAAGACCGCCGGCGGCCTCGGGGCGGCTTCACTTGTCGCGTTATCAGATTCAAGTCACGCCAACCCGCTCTGGCAAGAGGCTTCGGGCGCGAAGCTCAAAGGCAGATTGAAGCAATCGGCTTGCCGCTGGTGCTATCGCGACATCCCGCTGGAAAATTTGGCGAAAGCCGGGGCGGAAATTGGGCTGAAAGGCATTGACCTGCTCAACGACCCGAACGATTGGCCGGTGGTCAAAAAGTACGGGTTGATTCCGACGATGGTTTCGGGCGCGGGCACAATCCCCGACGCATGCAACCGCAAAGACCTTCACGACAAGCTAGAAAAAGAGTTCCAGACGAACATCCCGCGCGCCGCTGAAAACGGCATTCCGAACGTCATCACCTTCTCCGGCAACCGCAAGGGAATGTCTGACGGCGAGGGGTTGGAGAACACCGTCGCGATTCTGAATCGCGTTAAAGGCGTCGCCGAAAAACACAACGTCACGATCTGCATTGAGTTGCTCAACAGCAAAGTGAATCACAAGGATTACATGTTCGACCACACCGCGTGGGGCGTCGAAGTGATCAAGCGAGTAAATTCGCCGCGCGTGAAGATTCTCTACGACATCTACCACGCGCAGATCATGGAAGGCGACATCATCCGAACCATCAGCGAGAACATTCAGCACATCGCGCACTTCCACACCGGCGGCAATCCTGGACGCAATGAAATTGACGACACGCAGGAACTGAATTGGCGGGCGATTGCGAAGACGATCGCCGACCTGAATTTTCAGGGTTACGTCGCGCACGAGTTCGTGCCGAAGCGCGACCCGCTGACTTCGCTGCGAGAGGCGGTGTTGTTGTGCGATGTTTAATATGCCGGTTTTCAAATGTATGAAGATTATTAGCCGCAGAGCCACAGAGCCACAGAGACAGGGAGAGTGGGACAAGGAGAAGTGGGGACAAGGAGACAAGGAGAGAAGTAGAAAAACATCCAGGCCCCGTCGTGCAAACAGAAAATCGCGCGGCGGCGCGATGACAGGCGCGCCAGCCGCAGCAGCTCATCAAGCAATGCCGAATCAATTGTTTGAACCGGTCTTTGTTCCATCATAATGCAGCCTACCTCAGCGCCAGATCGACCAGGACGCCATCGGCCGGCTTGGTCGACACGCCCGCCCTGGCGCGCGGCTGGCCGTTGACCGCCGTGAACTTGAAGATCTTCACGAAGGCGCCCACCACGAGGCCCACTTCCAGGAGTCCCAGAAACTTTCCGGGGCAGACCCGCGGCCCGTATCCGAACCCGAAGTGCAGGATCTCTCTTGGCGAGCGGCCGTGCCTGGCAAGAACCTCCCATCGCTCCGGCGCAAAAGCGTCCGCCGGATAGCCTGTCAGCGTTTCCCCCCAGAAATCTTCACACCGGTTCGCATGCCATACGTCCAGTATGACGTGAGTCCCCTGTGGAATGAACATTCTTCGGCCATCGGCCGTCTCGACCCAGGTGTCGACAGTCGCCCTGCGCGGGAGGAAGTACAACGATGGCGTCAGCCGCAGGGTTTCTTCCAGCGCCCGATTGAGAGTCACGGCCTTTGACAGGTTGTCGGGATCGTAGACATCCATGCTCTCCACTTCCTCGTAGATTCGATCCTGGATGTGAGGCGCGCGCGACAAATGCGACAGGGTCCAGCTCGCGAATGAGGTCGTGGCCTCCAGCGCCCCGGCGAGGAACACGCGGATATTGCTGCGCAGAGCCTCATCGGTGGCGTCGGACTTGAACTGCGCCCATAAACCGAGACCGTCCCGTCGCCCGGCAAGCGCTATATCGGTCAGTGTTTCGAAATCTGCCCGCGCCGCCGTCAGCCAGGCGTTGGCGCCGGACAGGAGCCGGAAAGGCGCTCGAAGCGCGCGCCCTATCGTGTCCCGAACCATGTAATCGATGAGGCCTGAGAGCGCCGGAACGAACCGATCACGAAGTCTCTCGTATGACACCGATCCGCCGAAGAAGTTGTTCACCAGCATCTCGAGCATCACGACGCTGATCTCGGGCTCGAGCGCAAGTCGCGTAACCCGTTCACCGATCGCCTCCTGCCGCGCCCGAAGCGCCTCAAGGCGTTCTGCGACAGTCTTACGGAAGGTCCGCTCGAATTCATGAAACTTCTCCGGCTGAAAAAGGCTCGAGTGGTTGAACGGCGGCGCTGCGAGTTTCTTCTGGCGCCGCCACAAGGGGCCGTTTGCATACAGCAACGAATCTTCGCCCGTTGCCCGCGCGATTCCCGCCGTCGGAGCCGTATCGCGATCGAAATGACCAGGCTTGTCGCTGGTGGCAGACAGCACGGCGCGGATGAACGCGGGCTCGCGCGTGACCAGTATGTGCGACATCCCGGGCACATCGAGGTAGCGGTTATGTTTCCCAGATCCAGTCTCCTGCCCCGCGCCGCAGAAGAAAGTATCGAGAATCCTTATCGGCTCACGGTAATTCCACAAATGGGGAAACGGGAGCGACGGTCGTCCGAATCCGATCAGACGGATCCGCGTCGGCAGGCAATCCCCGTCAAACGGGTTCACTCCTTTGATCTGTCGCAGGAGGCGTAGCAACCGCCTTCGGAACGGCGCCCAAGCCCGGTACTTGCCCACGACACCCTTCCAGTCCTTCCTCATGCCGCCACCGCCTCTACAATATTCCCGATATTGCTGACTCCTTCCTCGCGGCTGAAATAAGCGCTTAACATGGAATTTTCCTCCATTGAATATGATTGCAATCTGCAAAAGAAACTGCGATTTGACGCACACTATAGTCGATAATGAAAGCCGCGCTATTAAGCCTGCCATTGCTTCAACCGTTCGACCAGTTCCAGCATCTCGCGGCGTTTCTTCTCGAACAGGGCGAAGGAGATGATGATCAGCACGCCGAAAGCGATTCCGACCACGGGCCAAAACCCGCCCCATTTCAGGTTAACCGACGCCGTCCAGATTATCGCCAACAACGACAGCAGCAGGAACGATGTGCCCAGAAAGAGGAATGCGCGAATTCGCAGCGCCAGCCCAGCGAGCACGCCGATCACAGACAGAACGAGCAATATCATCGTCAGCCAGGGCGATTCGCTCACTCCGTTGATGAAGATGTCCGAAGTCGAAGAGACGTATATCATCATCAACGTCGCGTAGCGAATCATCGTCATCTGGTCCTTCGTCAACTGGTCGCGGTTGATATGGCCGGCGGCCAGCACGGAGAGCGAAACCGGGATGAGCCATAACTGCGGGTGCTGATAAAAGCCGTAGCCCTCGACTCCGTCGAGCAATTTCCACAGCCCGCCGTTGCCGGCGAACACCGCCAGAATTCCGAACCCGAACGAGCGCCGCATCACCGAAAGCGCGCCGTAAAACAGCCCCACCAGGAACAACAGGCCCGAGTAAGAGACCTGCGAAGGCTCCAACCAGAAACCGAACACCGGCAAGATCGGCAACAGAATGCCAGTGCGCTCCAGCGGCTCGGCCAGCACCAGTCTTCCCCGCCTGCGGAAAAGCTCGCTAAGCCCCACGCCCGTGAAGGCCAGCAGCATCACGACCAGAGGCCACCAGGTCAAAAAGAATCCGCCGAAGAACCACGGAATCGTTACCCGCGCGTGCAGCATCGTCACCACAGTCAAAGCCTCGGCGCCATACACGTAGTTCATTCTCCCCCGCTCGCTGAGATTGAAAGGATCGCGCCCCGGCGACAGGGCGAACGCTATGCAGGCGAGGAAGAGCGAGACCAAA
>Ga0137372_10003037_pt1 | contig 16321 bp, 19 predicted proteins | sample SagtaG_6_FD_104911 | JGI IMG/M metagenome (GOLD analysis project Ga0137372, IMG submission 104911) | Vadose zone soil microbial communities from Sagehorn Ranch, Mendocino, California, USA - Sage1_R_60_16 metaG | ecosystem: Environmental > Terrestrial > Soil > Vadose zone | place: USA...
AAGTCAGAGTCTCGCGGAGGAATTCGAGAAGGTTTCTGCAGAGTCGGATGAGCGCCGACAGCGTGCGGTCGCGGATCGTTGGCTTGAAGGCACCACACTCAGTCTTCTCATTCTCTGGCTCCGTCTTCTTGTTTTCAATCTGAACTCGCTTGGAAAGGCAAGCTCAGACGCTCTGCTGGTCGCGGAAACTCCGGCTGTACAAAACGCCATCGGCGCTCTGGTCCAGCATGTTGGAGACCAGCTACGGTCCGTCGAGACCACGACAAATCTCAAGAAACCGAAGCTCCCTGACATCGAGGCGATTCGAAAGGAGCTATCGCCCCTCGTCTGGAGGCTCCAAATGACCATGCGCGAAGATCTCCTCCTGACAATGTTGTCGACTTGGGGGAGGAGGCGCATGATCAGGAATGCAAAGAGGGCTCACGCAACATCCGTTGGCGGCGGCGAACCTCAAACTGACACCAGCTGATTAGCAGACTCGTCGGTTCATTCGCGGCGCCGCTCGGATTCCAGAAACAGCTTTAGCCCCAGATTCCATCGAGGCACAGGAGGATCGCCTTGGCCAACATAGGCTTCGATGATCTGAAGAAGGACCTGACGGAGATTGGAACGGCCAATCCGCGCCTGAAAGCTGATGAGAGGTTCGTTCTCTGGTTCCTAAAGGCGTTCCTTTGCGAAGATGAGGCGGAAGCGGCTCAGTGCCTCACGGGAGGCAGTCACGACAAAGGAATCGACGCGGTAGTCGTTGATGAGGACCTGAAGCAGGTTTCCGTCATTCAGGGAAAATTCCATGAAGGGATTGGCGAGGTTGCAGAGAAGCGAAGTGATGTGATATCATTCTCACAACTTGCCTCCACGTTTTTCGGTCCGAAGAAGGCACTCGACGCCTTCTACGACGAGATCGATCCGTTGGTTCGCGCCAAAGTCGAAAAAGCTGTAGAAAGACTCAGGAAGCGGAACTACTCGTTGCAACTCTACTACGTTACTACGGGGCGATGCAGTAACGGGCTCACTTCTGAGGCGATGCTAAACGCACGCTACTCCGACGGTCCGGCTCAGCTCGACCTGGTCGGGGGGCACGATGTTCTGAGGATTTTCACCGACTATCTTGACGGCGTAGCACCCCCTGTCAGGGAACTTGACTTTCCGCTCGAATCCGAAGGACGGATTCGTAACGAAGGAGTCCTGAAGCGGTACGATCCCACAACCGGAATCACGGCTTGGGTCTTTTCGATGACTGGGAATGAGATGGGCCAAGTCTTCGAGAAAGCAGGGATTAGACTCTTCGCTCGCAACGTTCGTGGTTTCCTGGGTCGGACCGATATCAACGATAGCATTCGCTTCACGCTCGAACATGAAGCGGACAACTTCTGGTACTTCAACAACGGAGTTACGTTGGTTTGCGATCTCGCTACGCGTATCCAGGAGGGAGGACGAGAGTTCTTCCGCGTAAGGAATCCGCAGATCATCAACGGCCAACAGACCACCCGCCAACTGCACATGTATGCAAAAAAAGGCGCCAGTGTGCTAGTTCGGCTAATCCAGATTCCGAGGACGGGAGAAAACGGGGAGCACTACTTCGACAAGATGGTCAGCAACATCGTGAAAGCCACCAATTGGCAGAACGAAATCTTGGCTTCCGATCTCATGGCGAATGATCGTCGTCAGGTGGTTCTTGAGAAGGAGCTCCGCAAGTTAGGATACCAGTATATCAGGAAGCGCCAAACCAAGTCGGAAGCGAGGCGCGCGTTCGGCAGGCATTATCACACACAGATTCGGAAAGATGAGTTAGCGCAGGCTGTTGCGGCTTGCGAATTGGACCCTGCGATTGTTCGGCGAGGAAAGGAAGGCCTGTTCGAGGAAAGGTACTACGGGACAATCTTCAATGCTCAGCGGGCTGGGTACTACCTCGCGCGGTATTGGCTGATGAGAGCGATTCAGAACCGCAGCAGAGGTTATCCCGAACGGGCGTATGCGAAGTGGCTCGTGCTCAACTTCGCTTGGACACGGCTAAGTGGTGACTTGGGTGGAATCGGCGGGAGTGCCAGATTTCGCAAGATGGCAGAAGCGTTGTACGGTTGGCCGAAGTCTCTCGAAGGCGCGATCGACGCTACGTTCCGCGCAGCCTTACTCTTCTATAGATTGAACCGTGGTGAGGGGGAGCAGCGTAAGGATGTCTCAACGTTTTTCCAGGGTAGCGGGCTTAACAGAGAGTTCAATTCGTTCTGGCGAGGTTCCAGAAACGTTCATCGGGCGCCGGCAGAAAAGCGCTATCTGAACTTCCTGAAAGAGTTGAGAGCTCGGGAGGATTCCTAGGCCTCGCATGGTTCTTCTGATGGGATTGGTGACGATCGACAGCGATTGTCACATTGGGATGATTTCGGAGATTCGGAAAGAGGGTTGCGAGGAGGCACATCAGCCGCTGTTCGTGGGCTTCGTCAACAGGAATCTCGACTTCGCGGCTATTCCTTTATAAAGCCATGCGCCGCTTCTTTCATCCAGCCGCGAGCGATTTGCGGGGTCCGAAGATGGCACTTGAAACGATCGACATGACGCGGGCTCGGGATGGACTTCGCAGTGCCCTCGAACAAGAACGGCCGATGCTCGAGGATCTCCGCGACCGCGTTCGCGGATTCGAGATTCACGAAATCGGATACCGGCGGTGCTACGCAATCTCCCCGGTCGCCACCGACGGGGGCGAGAACCGCCTCACGTTTGAACCCTTCAACTTGGAAATTCTGCGCGTCGTGGACAGCGACGGGCGGGAGCGGTTTCAGAAGATCCTCCCGCTATCGGGAGGTCCTGGGATCTTCCGTGCGGCTTTCGATCGAACGTTCCCCGATCACGTCCCACTTCTCGCAGAGTTTCTGGAACGCCTCGACGTCAGGTACGATGACCTCTCCTACCTTCTTAATCCGGACCGAAGCGCCGGCGATCTGAGGTCCGCCGTACAGCCGTTCCGAGACATCGTGGAATGGGCTGTGTTGCTCGACATTGCCTGGAATCCGGGGCAAACGAAGGCACTCGTGATCCGGGACGGGCTGCTGCGTTCCATTGCGTTGCGGAAGGAGATTCTTCCCAAGCTCGCCAGGTCGTTTGAGGAGGCCTACCGAGAGCAGGGCAGCCTGCTCGTCGGGGTAGCCAAGCGATCGAAAGTTCTGAACTACCTTTCCTTTGCCCTTGCCCTCGAGGGGACTCTCCGCAAGTCCTATCCTTGCTTCTGTGAGGTGCCGAAACAGATTGAGCGCGAGGCCCATCGGCAGTGGCGAAGTTGGCTTGAGGAACACACGATCGGCCGACTACACCTCGCGAAACTCGTTGAAGAGCCCGACGGGCTCATTCTCCCCGTCGATATTCCCGAGTGGCTTATGCCACGCCGGAAGGAGATTCTCGAGTACCTCGCCGAGACCGCGAAATCCTCTTTCCCCACGCCCGGCTATCCGGAACCTCTCATCCGCGCGCATGAGGGCGCGGTCCTCCACGGGATGGAGATGTCGGTCTTGGAAGACATGTTCATCGAGGAGTTGTTGCGAAATCAGCCTGGAAGCGACTCCGACAAGACCTTCGAGCACGTGGCGATCGGCCGCGGTCTGCTCAAAGGAGGCTGGAAGGAATATGGATGAGGTGATGGGGACCGTCATCGGCGTCTTCAAGGGTTTCATCGAGTCCGGACTCGAGTTCAAAGCGGATCTCGTGGTCCCGTATCAGAGCGAGTTCGCGCCCCTCCTTGGTAGCTTCCTGGTCGTCGAGGTGTCAAAGCAACGCTATCTCCTGGGGCGAATCACCCGGTTCCACCCGGTCGGCCTCATGGCCGGGGCCGAGGCGGAGGACTACCTCGCCCGGATGTCAAAGGCCGGACGATCGGTCCCTGAGGATCTGAAGGAAGCAAAGCTCCGGTACAACGTGAACGTCAAGTTGCTCGGCGCGTTGACGCTAGACGGGAAAGGTGTCCCGAAATATGAGCCATCCATGCGCCAACTGCCTCATTTGGGTGCCCGCGTGGGGGTCCCTGCCGAGGATGCCCTCCGGCTCATCTGCTCTCTCGGCATCGAGGCGGGCGAGAAACCGATGGTCCTAGGGCGTCTCGCGTTCGGCAACGTCGTCTTCGACGGGGACGGCCAAGCTAATCTGCCTGTCCCGTTCGATGTCCGGCGCCTTGTAGGTCGGCGGAGCTACGTGTTTGCGCACGCGGGATACGGCAAGACGAATCTCGTTAAGCTCCTTGTCACGAAGTTGTACGAAACGGACCCCGAGGTCGGCTTCTTGATCTTCGACCCAGAGGGCGAATACGCGGTCACGGACAAGAGGGGGCGACCTGGATTAGCGGACGTCCCGGAACTCCAAGACAAAGTTGTCTTGTACACAGATCGAAAGCTGTCCCCGAAGTATCAGCGGTTCCTCGCGGGCGATGTTCATTTGAACCTCGGCTCTCTGAGACCTGGAAATGTGGTCAAGAATTGCGTGCCCCCCGAAAAGTGGGAGCAAGTGTGGGCGAACGCGGTCCGAGGTCTGCAGGAGCATGAGTGGGCCGCGCTCGTTCGGTTGCTTGAGATCGATGGGTACCGCGCCGACTCGGCCGGGATACGAGACATCGTCCAAAACGTCGCCGAAACGACGCCTCCTGCGATCGTCAATAACATCGTCCCCGTCGTCAAGAGACTTCATGATAAGGCTTCTCGGATGCTCGACGGGATCTTCTGGCATCTCGAGCGCAACCACATCATCGTCGTCGACATTTCCCTGATGGCATCGGTCCACGGTCGTTGGATCGCATCCTTGATCCTGAACGAGATCTTCCAGCGGAACCAGGCCAACTTCACAGCGGGCGCCCAGCGGGAGCTCCTGAACGTCGTGACGGTCGTCGAAGAGGCGCAGACGGTCCTCTCCACAGACCGCGAGAAGGGTGAGACCATCTTCGTGGAGTGGGCGAAGGAGGGTCGCAAGTACGGACTCGGCAGCATCTTCGTAACCCAGCAGCCCGGCGCGATTCCCTCGGAGCTTGTGAGCCAGGGAGACAACTTCTTCGTGTTCCACTTACTCAGTACGGACGATCTGGCGTCCTTGCAGAGGGCTAACGCACACTTTTCGAGCGATGTGTTGGGTATGATCCTGAACGAGCCAATCCCTGGAAACGCATACGTCTGGAGCGCGCCGTACCAACCCTTCGTGCTCTCGGTCCGAATGGAGAATTTCGAGGACTATGCCAAGGGCGCAATGCGCACCAAACCCGCGGAGGCGCTAGCGACTCCAGCTGAGGAATTCGCCAAAAGGATTCCAGATCTCCAAATGGAGCTTGATCGGACCGTTCGTGAGTTGCTCGAGAAAGACCGACAAGTACCCGTGTATGTCAACCTCGTATCCAATGGCCAGCCTTTGGCGGGACAAGTTGCGGTGAAGCTCTGGAATCTCAAACTCGGCGTGGGGAAGTCCCTGTCGCAAGAGGCCGCCCGGGTTTTCGCAACTGAAATGCCTGACGGGCACAAAGTCGTGCCCGATGACACGCTCCTTGCGGCACTCGATCGGTTGACTGTACGCCACAGGATCATGCGTTCGGAGAAGACCCCCTATCTGCTCTTGGGTTCAGACGCCCTCAAATTCCAGAAACCCACGAGATCGGAAGTCGTGGATCTGCAGTAGGCCAAAAAAGCCCCTAGCATCCATTGCCCGCGCGTTCGAATGAGCTATGGCGTCCTCATTCACGGTGTTTGTCTCGTAACCCTGGATGCTTTGAAACTTCACGACTTGCCCGTCGCCTAACCCGTCATTCAAGGTGACAGAGTGTCGGCGTGCGCGGTTCGGACCTTGGCAACTCGCTCAGTAAGCGCCTCATTCAATTCTCCGATGGGAAAGGCCTTCAAGATTCGGTCGGCGAATGGTGGTGTATACGGGTACGCGTGGATCCAAATCCGGAATCCAGCAAGATTGTCTAGCGCGAACCTCTCGAACAAATCCCTAGTCTTCCATTTCTTGATTTCTTCGATTACGTCTTCTGGCAGGGCATCGAAGTCCGTAAGCATGTCATATGAAAACCGGAGCAGGGACACCAGATTGTCCTTGCCCTTGCGACCGGAGACGATTGAATCGTATCGGTAATGGACGTCTGGGATTCCAAGAGCCATTGATGCCAGTCGACGAATTATGCAACCATAACACGTCCCGTCGTGAGACCTAAATTGCTGGGAGATGCAGGAGTGGGTAAGTTTGAGCCAACCCCTATCTTTGATCAACGCCATGGCTTCGGCCTTTGTATGACCGGCGAGCGGCGTTTCTAGGCGGATTCTATTCTGAGTGAGCTTCTTTGCAATTGATCTGATTACCTCGAGCACCAAGGGGTGGGAAGTCATGGTGGTTGTGTCGAAAGGACCGAATCGGGGCTGATGCATGGTCGGGCCACATTCGCCCATTACGAAGGAACGTCTTCTCAAGCTCTCCGCGACAGCCAGGGCGGCCATTCCGTACAGAAAGCCGCGGGTTTGCGAATACCCGGCGCGACGGAGAGGGGGCGCGTATAAGGTGAGCAGCGGAACCGAAATTTGCTCGAGAACTGACTTGTAGAGCGATTGGACTATGTGAATTAGCCCACCCAGGTCGCTATGCGCGACGAAGAGGGCGATAGGGCGTCTGCCCTCTGTGATGCGCTTGAGTAGGGTTGCCAGACTATCGATCCCGCCTGAGAAGAGGCTAACCTCGGTTTTCTGAGTTAGGCTGACCTCATATTTTGACGTACGAACCCGAGTATCTGCGGCGACGAATCTGACACTAATCTCGACGGGCCATAGATATTCGAACAGGTGTTCCAGGTCAGTTGTGATGTCATTGTCTCTAAATCGGTCCAAGTTGATCATTGAGACGGGGATGACAGATTCTATCTTGCGGTAGCCCGCCTTGACTTGATTCTCAACTGCGATGGCGGATTCCCCGATTCGGTAGATATCGCGTCCCGAAACGAACGCATCGAGCCTGGCATAATCGCTTTCGCGGCTCGAGACCCTAACTGGTGTGACGACCCTCCTCCGGTTCAATATCGTCCGCTTCCTGTATCTGCCGTCGCGCAGCGCTGATACCGTTCTTGATTGCAGACTCGATTACGTTTTCCGGGACTTGGCTCCAATCGTCAGTAGAATAGCCCGCGGTGCGGAGCCTATCCGCCACAAGCGGTGCCGCCGCTTTGGCGACCTGACGGTTCCGCCTTTCCACTTCGCGTTGGACATCTTTGGGGAGGGTAAGGTAGCCCGTAGAGATATCTTCCGACCTGACGCCAGCGGTAAGCATCTTCTCGATCAAAGAGGCAAGGAATTCCAGAAACGCGGCATCCGCCGGTGGGGGTCGAATCATTTTCCCCTCTTACGGCGACGAAGTGCCCGTGCCAGCGCTTCAGTGACAATTTTGTCTTCAACAAGCGAAGTCTGGATCCCTCTCTTGTCGCGCTCGACGGCCCAAGCCTTGTTCGCAGCTCGTTTTCTTTGTTCGTAGGTCTTCGGTTCTTCCTTCCTCGCTTCTTCAAGAACCTTCGAGTACGCCCTGACGGCTTCGCTGAGGAGGCGGACGGGTCTCTCGCTGTCGACAACGAGCTGTGCACTATCTGAGGCAATTCGATCGGCACGCCCTTCTTTGACTGCTCGAGTAACCCGCCTCTTGTCCAGCTTTGTCTTCTTGGACTTTCCAAAAACGTCCTCTAGAGAGTATGACCGTCGACCGCCCATTTAGCGGACCTCCCCTGGGCCTGGAGAAAGTCGATCTCGCTTCAGAGCAGCAACTCGATCACAGAAAACACGGATTGTCGGAATGTCCCACTCCGGGTGGCTCTGCCTCACAAAGTCGTAGTAGGCCTGGGGACTACGATACTTCAGGATGTCGCGGACCTTGCCAATCCCAGACCGACGCACATAGTTTAGCTCGAGCCTGAGAGCCTCCACCGCCTCCGCGGGAAACTCACCGATGGCGCGATTAAGAGCCGATAGTGTCGTGATGCCAACAGCCCGTGCCTCTTCGGTGATGTCGCGAAGGACCTCGCCAGTAATTGAACTCCCGTGCTGATTCCGAAAAGCTTTTTTCGATAGGAAAACCCTGAGGGCTATTGGTTCAATCTCGATTTCCAAATCGCCGCGATCGATGCGATTTCCGATCTCCGACTCCAGTCGGCGCCCATAGTCTCTCAGGTCTTCGAGCTCATTGTCGGCGATTTCTAGGAGCCCGGAAAGAGCGTAGAAGCGGCGCTCGATTGTCCTGGGGGGCTCCGTCGGCGGTTTATATATTAGCCCGTGGGCTGTTGCCGCCCACGCATGTTGAAGAATCGTCCGAATCTGGATTTCGCATTTGAGCGTTGCGATTCCTGGGGCTTCTGCCGGAACCAATTGACCGGGTAACGTAACAACGAAGTGCGCAGAGTTATATCCGAAGACCTTTGGGTCGCTGGCCTTGTTGAAATCCACTGAATTTTTTTCGTCAATGATGAATTTCCTCCTTACGATGTCGCTCACGGTCTCAATATCGGATCGGAAGTGGACCATTGCCCTGACACCTGCGAGGTCGGTGACTTCCGTCAGCGGATCTTTGTAGTCCTTTTCTTCCCGGAGGACCTTCTCTTGAAAACTCTCAACAGTCTTTACGCGGTATGTGCACCCGTCGATTGTGAGTCCGATTGCTGCGATTTCGCTGACTAGACAGTCTCTCACCACAACTGCAAGTCGCTCGTACGAAGGGCGGAGAACCCTGTATTGTTCCGCGATTTCGTCAACCGATAGCTCTTCTGGCTTAGAACCTGGTGTCCCGTTCGCCAAAGACCCTCCCTTTGTGAATCGCCCGGGGGTTAAATCATCCTACCGCAAGAAGTCACGACCTCACCGGTATAGCATGCATCCATGGGCCTCCCGCGCATATCGCGTCGCCGCAACGTCGTCGGACCGGAACAAAATGGCGCGATTGCCGCAAGCATCACTCTCTACGGCAGAAGTCGGAGTCGCTAGCTAGGTCTAGTTTATGGCGGTCGAAGCAATCCGCGCATCATGCCGCGAAAGTCCACGGTTACCATCGTCAGGCAATCCTTGCAGGAGCTTGTTGATCAGTTCTTCTCCTCGCCCCATGCCCTCAGAACCGAACAGAGTTTGCATTGCCAGCTCTATTACCTCCTCCTAAAACACGGGCTCAATCACTCTCATCAGTCCGGCGCTGGCTTCGATGTCTCACAGGTTCAGAAGGAGTACCCGCCACGGAATGCCGACAAACGTGGTCGGCGTGGTCGATTCGACCTTGTAGTGTTCGATGCGGCCGACATTCGCTCGATAGCTCGTTGGGACTACTCTGATGAATTGAAGATGCCCATTCCGCCCACCGTCGCTATTGAGCTGAAGCTGAATGGTGGCCTTCGATGGAGTCCTGACAGGGCCAACCTTCCGGACATTCAAAAGGAGCTCAAGAGGCTCCAGCGCGAGGAGAATGGGGTCAGACACCCGTTCGTCCTTTACCTCTACCGGATCGCAAACCTCAAAGATGCCAGAGGCCAAGTTGAATCGTTCAAAAGGCTGGAAGAACTCTTCGTCGCAGCCTCAATGGAATATCGGAAGGTGTCTGCATGGCTAGCCGGGACCGAGTTTGATCCAGCGCAAGGATTCAAACCGCTGACGTCCATCGAAGTCAAGGTAGAGAAGGGCAAAGTTGCCCGAAGAACCCACGTCCGAAACTGATGCAAGCGGGGAGCCGGCCGAGCTCGGTCAACTAAATGAGTTCTGCACGCCTTTGTGTGGTAATATGACGCTAAAGCCTCGACGGGTTCGGGTCGACAATACAGAACAAACTCCGTGGCACTTAAATAGAATCACAAACGCCTCCGCTTCCCATGACCCTGGCACCGCTGAGGATAGAAGGCTCGGGATTCTTACCACCAGCGCGTAGGCGATTACTTGGCTTCCCTTGGAAATCTACGAGTTATCAGAGGCGCCTTGCGATCGTCGCGGCCTTCGCGGTGACGGTTTTTCTCGTGAGTTTCTTCAGCTATCATGAGGATACGATACCTTCGCCTGCGACTGTGACAGGCACATGGGAAGGTCCTGCGGAACAACTGACGATTTCCGGGAGGGGCTTTGCATTCACTTACCCAGGTCGGGGGAATCCAGTCGACTCGACTTACGCGGTTTTTGAGGTCCTCCCATCTGTGGGGTCAGGTCCAATTCGGCTGGTGTACCCCCACACGGTCGGCCCCACCGCCAACGGGTCTTATCGCGTGCTTGATCCTGCGACCCTCGAGGTGCTCGCAAACGGATCATTCAGGAATTTCGCGCTCGGAGCACCCTACTATTTCAACTCGACCCGCCTGGCGGTGTTCGGGTCATACATCCGGACAGTTCAGGACTTGGGCGACTCCCGCGAGCTCAATCTCGCGTTCACTGACGCTTCCGACCGTGACCTCGAGATGAAAGTGACTCCGATTCCGACCCCACACGTAACCTTCGACACTTCCTTTACGGCCGGTGATTCATCCAATTTCGTTTCAATCGACTTGGATTTCGCAAACGTCACCGTCGATGGACAAAGTTCGCAGTTCGATCGCTCGGTTCGCCTACTTATCACAAACTTCGGGGAATTCGCTCTATCACTGGACGCTTTCGAAGGGCCCATTATTCGATTCCCCATAGGACTGTCCCTGGGCTGCAGATCGTGCGGTGCTACGTTCGAAGGTCCCGGCAACGCGACTTATCAGGACAACACGTCGCCCTTCAAGGAAGGGCTCGATATCGACAATGCTGAGTTCCTTGACTTTGACCTTGCGGCCCCGCTCACTCCATTCCGATTTGGCGCCGTCAGAGTGATGTTCATTGCAGCCAGCGCACTCGTAATAGCGGACGGAGTGTCGATCGCGGCCAATACTCGCATCAGTTATTCTCCAATCCCTTGGAGGGAGCTCCGGGAGACTCTCTTGGTCTTCTCCGGAATCGTTTTGACGGTGCCCATTGAGCGGGTCGTCGAGTGGTGGCTTCGACGCAACGAAAAAGACAAGAACAAGAGTGTCTAGAAGACCCCCCACTTGTCGACGGTCTAAGATTGCTCTTTGTCTCTCTTATGAAACGCTTCTACCTCGATTGACGGGCATTCTGTTAGCCTGAGGCTGTAGCCCTATGATGCGATTGCGACTGTCCTCCACACGGCCACGCGGGAATGAAACCGGTCGCTCAACAGCGTATTGTCGGCTCAACAAAGCGACAGCTCCATATGAACCGGGGCTCCCCTGCCACGTTGTTGGCGGAAAGGGCCTTTCGAGGCCGTCCTTCGGGGGTCGGGCCCCTCCGACCTGCTTATCGCATCAACGATGGCCCTACGACGGCTCCGATGAGGTCCCGCCAATCAGGCCAGCGATCCACTCGTCGGTCATGGCTCCGTGGATGAGTCCCCCAAATGAGGCCGATCCGGCACCGACCATCGCGGCTGGTGGCAAATCGCGGGTCACGCTCGGATCGAAGACTAGGTTCGGAGATACTTCGAGGTTTTCGTAGGCGGGCTCTGCAATCTCCGGCCGTAGTCACTCTTCGTCAGGTTCCACGAAGATCTTCTTGTACTCTGGATAGTCGGCGTGGACCCGCTCCATAATCGTGTGAGGATCGAGAGGGAAGAGTTCTGTCTTGACCCCGATCGTAACCTCTCTATACGGTAGCGGCACTGCTTCCCAAAGAGACTTTGCGACTTTGAGGCCTTCCGAAGTAAGGTAGACTTCCAAGGTCTTCTTCTGGCTCTTGCCGCCCTTCAGTTTGGCAAGGCCTTTGCTTTCAAGATCTGCCAAGTCCGAATAGAGTTCCCGAGGGATAGGTCCTTTGATGGCTGGCTCGAACCTGTCGTGCTCATAGGCCTCACCAAGTCCCTGCTTCTCGAGTTCTTTCCACTGGTAGAACAGCATTTTGTTCAGCTTGTACTTGTTATGGCCGGAGCCACCAGGAAAAGGCCCGGGCTGGGCCTGCAGCAAGAGCATCACAGGCAGCTGTCTCGGACTAACTCCGCACGACTCCGCAAGCTGCCGAAGCTCGGCCTTTACAACTTCGGCCGGATCGAACCAGATCTTTCCAGTCCTCGTATCCTTCAAGGCCGGCACTCCGTGTAACTTGACTGGGTTGCCGTCCCAGTCGACCGTGACTGTGTCCGTCTCGATTCGAAGGAATTCCCGCGTCATGTGCTTGTTACCTTCTTGGTTTTCATCGCTTTAATTGTCGCGCCCTTGTTATCAGGACGAGATTCTCTTTCTCTTTTCATTCGCATATGAGGGCGACCCGCGTTCCATTCCACTTCACGATTTCCTGCGTCTTCTTCTTGGCCCGGCGTGGATTGTCTCGCAGCTCTTTATCGAGCCGGGCGGCAGCCTGCAGGACGATGACCTGCGGAAGCTTGGTGACCACCTCGGGACTCACCAACACCCGGACCATGGCGGGTCCGGACATATTGGTTTCTTAAATACCTGCCGGAAAATAGTCCCACCAGGAACGGAATCGCAGCTGATCAGGAAGCTGGGTCCGTGTCGCCCGGTGCTACATACAAGGAACTGATACACACCGGCCGTATTTAGGAATTGCGTCAATACGCTAGGTCCCAGAAGCCAAGGGTTTTGGGTGCACTAGGAAGCGCTAACCCGGAAGAGCGTTTGGCTGCCTTCCGAAGAGAGAGCTTGGTCGAGAACGTCAAAAAAGCTGTAGGAGGATTCCGCGCAGTACGCTCTGCGCGCACGGTAGGCCCCATCAGAGTACGTCGCCCTTGGTGCTCAGGTAGTAGGGCTTGGGAATCGGAACTCTGGAGAAGCGAGGGGCCAGAAGGTCGGTACTTACCCTCGGTAGCGCTATGTATGGAGTACCTCCGAACGGCTCAGCTAGCGTCGATCACTGGTCAGGGACGCTGACACCATATCGGAATGATATGGCGCTTGGCCCCATACCGCCGCAGCAGTTCGTCGAACGCCTCGATTTTCTCCTCCGGGACGATGACCGCTCCGCGCCCGACCCGCCAGCCACCTCCCTCCTTCAGGAACCCCGGCTTCCGGACGACATACGTCTTCTTCCCAACCCGCTTCCGGGTCTCGTACCCATCGATCTCTCGGAGCAACTGAGCGCGCTTCCGGGGCTCCAGTCGGTCCGTCCAATAGCTCACGAGGCGGAGGGGCTGGAGGTCGAGCTGACCCGGGGTCACGACGGGGAGAGTCCCGATGAGGACTCGCCCTTGGCGAACGATGGACTCGAGGAATTGTTTGTCGAAGGCCTCACGCTCTTCGGGGCGATAGAAGATGACGCTGAACTCCACGTCGAACCGGCGGTCGAGGGCGAGGAGGACCTTCCATGCGGCATCCTCGGCGTCCGGCTCACAGTCAATGAAGAGATCGATATCGCTCTCCTCCGCGGCGCTCCCTCGCGCCGTCGAACCGAACAGGACCACGGATCGCACGCCGGGAACGGCGGCGAGATCCCGAACCGCGGCTCGGATCGCATCTTCGAACCGGGGAGGGTTCATCCCAGCACCTCCTGACAAATGGACTCGATCGCCTCGAAGCTCTTGCGCGCCTTTTCGAGATCGGCCCGAGTCCCAGAGTTGCCGTACACGAATTTGGCGCGAGCGTGATGGTCCAGATACCTGAACGCGTCGACCACGGCAGAGGTCCTTGGGCCCAGGATCGCAGGGTTCTGTTCGAGTTCATCGGGCACCCGTTGGTGCTTCTGAATGTGGACCCTCCGTTTGGCCGCACACGCTTCGATGAAATGGTAGGCGCTCAAAAACCAAGCTTCGACCCGGAGGCCCGGTTCGTCGACCTTGGCGGCCCCGTCCCGGAACGCCCGCGCTTGCCGCATGTGGGTTTCCAATGAGGACATTCGCGTACTAATTACGCGACCGGTACTTAAGCGTCGTGGCCGCCAGGACGAATGCAAGGGTGGCACATTTCCGGATCCCTTGGCCCTGCAGAACCGTTGCAACTTACACCGGATGTTACCACGCGACACACTACGTATGGATTGTCTTGTCCGGAGGGCCTCGGGCAGCCAACAGCTTGCGAGCCTCACTCGGTCGGATGATCTTCACCCCTTCGACTTCCCGGAGCACGAGGAGGTCCTTGTCTCCCGTCACGACTACATCGCAGCGGGAGACGATGGCGGCCGCAAGGATGTGGGCGTCGTCCGGATCCCGCAGCTCGGGAAATCCCTGAGAACGTCCCTCGTACGTTCTCCTCGGCAAAGTCTGTGCACGAAGCAACGCCATGACCTCCTCCGACTCCTCCCGAAGGCGGGGGAACTTCTGCCGCATGACCTTCCTGACTTCTCGTTGGACATCCTGCGAGATGACGAAAGCGTGATCTCTCCCGAACGTGGCCAAGAGAATCCGACGCTCCGTACCCGCGAAGACGATTCCCGAGACAATTACGTTCGAATCGAGGAAGAACCTCACCGCGACGGCCCCCGACGAGCCCCCTTGAGGGCCCGCAGGAGGGCCTCCTTGGTGATTCCCTTGCGCTTAGCCTCCCGTTGGAATCGTTCCGACAGCTCGAGGAACCGAGTCTCCGCCCGTCGGAGCACGACGAAGTCACCCACCTCCTCCGCGAGGAGATAGGTGTCCTCGGAAATGTTGAGATCCTTTCGAATTCGGGCAGGGAGCGTCAGCTGCCCCTTTGTGGTGACCTTTACAACGTCGGCCATTAGACCTGAGTAAGGAATCCTTACTATTTGAACTTGGTCGGTGGTGGCTCCATCCTGAAATTTGACTTCGCCGCAGAGCCGTGTCTGCGGCTGGTCCGTGACAGTTCAGAATGAATCGTCTCCGTTTCCGCAACCCGAGATTCCGTTGCCTGGTGCGCAGCAGGGTGGTGCTACCGCAACCGGATCGCGATATCGATCCGGCACGTCGCAGGCGCGCCCCAGATGTACACGCTTTGCGCACGGTGCGCGGACGTCCCGGAGATGAGGTGGACCCGACTGATCTTGCGGCCCCAGCCTCGGAGTTTCTCCCGGCCCCTGCGTCTTCGGGCTTACGCAGCTCGGGCAACCGCTCCCTCCTCGAGTAACGTGTCTACGACTCGAAACGCGAGGTCCGGCTCCATGCCAAGAGCCTCGATGATGTCTGACACGTACGCTTTCCGTCCCCCCTTGAGGTATTTCAGGACCGCTGCTTTGGCCCTGGGTTCAGTCCATTCTCGGAGCAGGAGCACCTTGGATTCCTTGAGTTCATCGAGGTACCGATCGATCGCTCGTTCCAAGAATTCCGTCCGCGATCGCATTCCTGTCCTCCGGACGAGCCGGTCGATTTCTTCGAGCTGCTTGACGGACAAGCGAAAGGATGTCGTCACCTTGGAACCGCGCTCGCCTTGCATGCAATATGCGCATTGCGGACCGACTACTTAGGAGACTTGCTCCAGGTACATGAATTGTCAGACCGCGGTGGAGCCACGTGAAACGGTCACAATCCGAGTGAACTGCTACGCGCGGAACGCGATCCGCGCGACCCCGCTGCCGGGAGAGCGGGAGGATGGAGCTCTGCCCGAAGGCGAAGGAAACCCGGATGGAATAGCAAGACGCACATCTATTAATATCTGATATTACATGCAGGAAACTATGGCAAAGAACGAAACTGAATCAGACGATTTGGAGGGGGACACCATCCGCGTCTCGCTCCTATTTGAAAAGCCCCTGCTGGAAGGAGTGGAGAGGGCCGCGGGGCGCTTCGGTGTCACCCGATCCGCATTCATCCGCCAGGCATGCCAACAGGCTCTAGCGGGGGTGCAAGAGGAGCCCGACTGGGAGGATCTCCTCAAGTCGACGAGGACCCCATTCTATTACGATCTCCCGGCGCTGGCCCGCAGGTTGCAACACGTCGGATATCTCACCCCGCGGGGGTTACGAGTATTGAAACAGAGAATCGTGGACACTGTGGGTGCCGCGGAAGTACTCCAGGCACTCCCGTCACCGTATGAACAGCTCTTGCGCAGGCTTGGGCTGACGAAAAAGAAGGTGGACGAGGCTCTCGAGAAGGACGAATCGATCGCCCTCAAGGCCGTTGGCGGGTAGGTCACCGCACTGTGCTGTCGGTCGCACCCGGTTCCGAGCTTCGCGTCAGATAACGTCGGCTGGCAAGGCCTTCAGCGATCAGCGTCTCCGCCTCAAACGCGACCCCCTCCCCGAGATGTTGTCGAGCTCGAACCGCTAGGCCTCGTAGAGTCGGCGGCCCGGGGCGAAGCCTCATCGGGGACCTGGGACTAGCCCCGGGCACATGGAGCCGATCATCGCGGGCCGGGACCTCCGGAAATCCTGGGGCCCCACGCTCGTCCTCGAGCACGCCGACTTCCTTCTCCACGCAGGGGACAAAGTCGCCC
>Ga0137372_10003038_pt1 | contig 16320 bp, 15 predicted proteins | sample SagtaG_6_FD_104911 | JGI IMG/M metagenome (GOLD analysis project Ga0137372, IMG submission 104911) | Vadose zone soil microbial communities from Sagehorn Ranch, Mendocino, California, USA - Sage1_R_60_16 metaG | ecosystem: Environmental > Terrestrial > Soil > Vadose zone | place: USA...
GACTCTCCTTGACCCCTTGGCCGACTTTGTTTAGCTTAAGACGACTCATACTAGAGAATGGACACAATAATCGAGTCCTCGTAGCTCATCGTGCGTAGCACATTGACGATCGCCCGTTCGGAATGCCGAAGCTCTCCAAAAATAGAACGAAGTCCAGGAGCAAATATGTCGCAAGCGGCAATCGCGTTCCTGGTTTGGCTTAGCTTCGGGGTCGCCACCGCACAAGCCGAACCGGTCCGCGCGGCCTATCCGTCTGCGAATGTCCAGTTCCTGCCCGCGTTCGTGGCGCTGGAGAAAGGCTTCTACAAGCGCGAGGGCCTGGACGCTGAGCTTATCTCCGTGCGCAACGCGGTCACGGCCGTACAAGCGCTGCTCGGCAATCAAATTCATTTTATTTTTTCCGTCGGGCCGCAGATGCCGTCGATTTGGGAAGGCGCTGACATTATCTTGCTGGCGCAGCAGGTGGGACGGCCGACTTTTTCCATGATGGTTACGCAAGACATTCAAAAAGTGACCGACCTTAAGGGCAAAAAGATCGGCGTCAGCTTCGGCGGTTCGACTTTCGCCGGCACCAAGGCGCTGCTCGAACTCTACAAGATGAATCCGGAGAAAGACGTTCAGTACATCAGTATTCCGGGTACCCAGCCCAAGATCGCCGCCCTGCAGCAAGGCATAATTCAAGCAGCGCTGCTCGGACCGCCCTCGGATTACATCGCGATCAAAGCCGGCTTCAAGCGCCTGGTCAATTTAGCCGATTTATTTAAGGACACTTCTTTCAGCGGGCTTGCCGCCACTGGCAAAGCGATCAAAGAGAATCCGCAAGTCGTCAAGCGCATGGTGCGTGCCATCGTCCGCGGCGTAATTCACAGCCGCGATTATCCGGAAGACGCGATTCAAACCATGATGAAGCACTGGCGCATGGAGCGCGACGTTTGCGTGGATGCGTACAATCTCGTTAAGGAAGCGTTGATTCCTGTGCCGACCGAGAAAGGCGTCGAGCTCATGGCGCAATGGCAAGCGGTCGCTTTAAACGTGAAACCGAAGCGCCCGGTGCGCGAATATATGAATCTGCGATTTGTCAATGAAGTCATGGCAGAAATAGGACAGAAGTGAGGAGCTGATGTTGAAAAAGCTATTACTCGTAGGAACATTTTTACTAGCGGCATCGTACGGTATCTCGGCCGAGAGCCCCGATAAGAAGGGCCCACTTTATGCAACTCTGAAAACCAGCATGGGTGATATCGTCATCCAACTATTCGACGACAAAGCACCCAAGACAGTGGCCAATTTTGTTGGTCTGGCGAGTGGAACCAAGGAGTGGTTGGATCCGAAGACCGGCGAGAAAGTGAAGCGCCCGCTATATAACGGCACCATATTTCATCGCGTCATTCCTGGCTTCATGATTCAAGGCGGCGATCCGCTCGGCAACGGCAGAGGCGGGCCGGGTTATAACTTTGAAGACGAATTCCATCCGGACTTAAGGCACAACAAGGCCGGAATACTCTCCATGGCAAATGCCGGACCGAACACCAATGGCAGCCAGTTCTTCATCACCCATCAAGCGACGCCGAATCTCGACGGGCGGCACAGCGTTTTCGGCGAGGTCGTCAAAGGACAAGAAGTCGTCGTGGCGATCGGCAATGTGTCGCGCGACCCGCGTGACCGGCCGATCAAGGACGTGGTCATCAAGGAAATCGTCATCACCCGCGGCAGTTACTGAGCCGGTGTTCACGAGAACCCAACGATGCGCCTTGAGTATCTCTGCACAAGAATTTTTTTTATCGCCTGTGTATTTTCCGTATTCGTCCCGTTCAGGTCGAGCTTCGCCGCCGAAACGCCGCTCCTTCAAGCCACTGCCGTCTACGGCGTCATCAGTACCGATCCAGTTTATCTGGCCATTGCTCAGGAAAAAGGCTTTTTCAAGAAAAATGGTCTCGACATCAACCTGACGCACATCCCGACGAACCAGGCCGTGCGAGCATTGGTCGGCGGAAAGATTCATTTCACTACCGTCGGTCCGCAGGTCGTCGAAGCTTCGCTCTCCGGCGCGGATGCGGTCTACATCATGGGCGTAATCAACAGCTTCGTTCTTTCCCTGTACGCGAAACCGGAGATCGCCAACGTCAGGGCGTTATCGGGCAAAACCCTAGGGGTGACAAACAAGGGCACGCCGACGGATTTCGCCGCGCGTTTGATCCTCAAGCAAAACGGCCTGGTTGCCGATAGCGAGGTGAAGTTTGCCTACTTGAAAGAAATCCCCGCGCTCGTCGCCGCGCTAAAAGAAGGCATCATCGACGGCGCGATGATTTCCGCGCCGAGCACGCTGACGGCGCGCAATCTCGGCCTCAAAGAACTCGTTAACATCACCGCGCAGAAGATTCCCTACGTCCAACATTCGATCGCGACAACGAAGTCGTACATCAATGCCAATTCCGATGCCGTGCGCCGCTTCGTGCGCGCCGCCGCCGAAGCCTTAGACTACACTCGGAAGAATCGAACGGAGGTTCTGCCAGTGATGTCCAAATTCACCAAGATCACAGATCCTGCACAGCTCAACGAAGCGCTGGACACCTATGAAAAAGCTTGGGAAAGACTTCCAATGCCCTCGCAGGCGGCCATCGAGGCCGTCCTCACATCGTCAGAGAATCCCAAAGCCAAAAGCGCCAGATGGGATCAATTCGTCGATGACCGATTTGTGAAAGAGCTGATCGCGGCCGGCATGTTCAAATAGTTACGCCGACCGAGCATGTCACCCTGGGCGCTCAGCGAAGTATCTCGTCTTGATCCGCATGACATGATCCTCACGTTATTCCAAATCGTACCGTACGCCGAGCTGATCGCCGACCTCTCTCAATGCCTTGAGCACGGACGAAAGCAGCGGAATCCCCCGCTCAGCTCTTTCCTCTGCGGTCTCAAATTCAATCTGTCCGGCGACGTAGACACGCTCCTGTCCCGCCGTTGGCGGCGTTGATTTCAATTCGCGGATCAGCCGGTCCATGTCTTTTTTGAATTCAGTGACCGGCCGAAACGTATCGACGCGAATCGCGCCAAAAAAATGCCCGCGCGGCTCTTGATTGGCATTGAGCGCTGTCATCGTTCCGGTCAATACGCCGCAGAGAATTTCCACGAGAATCGCAAGCCCATATCCTTTGTGACTGCCGCCTTCGCGCGAGCCACCGAGGGGCAAAAGTCGCCGCGCTTTTTGGGCCATGCGCGGATCGAGTGTTGCTTCCGCCTGCTCATTCAGCGCCCAACCCGCCGGAATCGACTTTCCTTGGCGTGCTGCGAGCTCCAATTTTCCGGCAGCGGCGGTCGTCGTCGCCATGTCCAACACGAACGGCAGCTCCTGCTCCGCCGGAACGGCGTAACACATCGGATTGGTGCCGAACCTCGCCTCGCGCCCGAAGGTCGGTACCACCTGCCTGCTCGCATTGGTCATCGCTATGCCGATCATGTCGTGCGGCAGCGCCAGCATGGCGTAGTAGGCCGACATTCCATAGTGGCGGCTGTTACGCACGCCGACCATGCCGATGCCGGATTCTTTCGCCTTGCGAATTGCTATTTCCATCGCTCGATGGCCGATGACCATTCCCATGCCGCGATCGCCATCGATCAGCGCGGTTGACGAGCTCTCAGAAATCACGCGAATGTTCGGACGCGCGGTCATCGAGCCTTCGGTCAACCACTTCACGTACCAAGCCTGTGGACTGAAGCGGATCACGCCGTGCGTATCCACGCCGCGTAAATCGGCAGCGACCAAGACCTTGGCGGCGATTTCCGCGTCTCCACTCGTCACGCCGAGTTTTTCGAAACTTCGACTGACGAATCGTGTTAGCTTCTCGTGATTGACGCGCGTCATGTTTTCGGAATTGTGCTCCATGGGCATTTACCTCCCGCACCACGCTGATTAACTTTGATGCGCCGCCGCTGTCAAGCAAGTCGTCGTCAGATCGCTGATAAAAAACTTGCGCCTTAAAAATCTCCAGGACGCCGAAATCGGTTATCAGGTGCTGCAATGGCTCTACAGTCTCGACGTCAAGCCGACGATTCCGGGAATCCAGAACATGGCGCGGCTGCTCGCCCTCGGCGATCCGAAAGTAAAAAACGTCAAGATGGAAGACGTTGTCGACGACGCCTCCCTGGCAGCGCTTGGAGAAAAGTACTTTCTATCGGGAGCTCGCAGCGACGGGAAAAAATAATTAGAGAGCTGCGTTGTCACCGACTATTCACCAGCGCTTTATCTGCCGCCGAGATAGTCGTTATAGATTTTCATGTAGCGGTCATAGCCACCTTCGGGCGTGATCACGTGAAAGTTGCCGCTTTCCATAAGTTGATCGATTTCCCGCGATTGACTTTTTACGCCGCGGCGCAGCGGTATTTTTCCCGTCGCGGCCAGGCCGCGCTGTCCTTCCGCCGACAGATAGAAATCGATCAGCAACTGCGCCGCCGCCGGATGGAGTGGATTTTTGATCATGGCGACCGTCGAGATTGTGGCCAAGGTCGGCGCGCTTGGCAGCCAGTCCACCGGCGCTTCCTTGCGCTTCATGGCGTCAAGCTTCGACACCTGCATGAACGTAGTGAGCGGATACTCGCCGGCGGCCATTAAATTGATTGTATGCGTATAGCCTTCCACCAGCCGCAAATCTTGCTGCGAGAATTTTTTAAAATAGCCGATGCCCTGCTCTTCGCCGCGTAGAGAAACCATCCCCGTTAAGGGATACGGCACGCCTCTATTGACCGCCAGTTGGCCTTTGAATTGTGGCTTCAAATAATCGTCATAATTTTTCGGCGCCGCCGCGCGAGCCATCAGCTTGGGATTGAATCCGGTCACTAGAAGGTCGGTAGTGATCCCGGACCAATAACCGTCGGGATCCCAGGCGCCCTTCAAAAGATTTTTGGCCTCCGGCGATTGGTACGACCCCAGCACGCCTTGCTGTTTGAAGTAGAGCAAAGGCTCCTGACTGTTGCCCAAGACGTCGGCTTGCACCCGGCCGGCGCGGAATTCCTGCATCACGCGCGCCGCCTGGCGCGACGAGCTGAGATACACATGGCGAATATTCAGAAACGGATATTTTTCTTTGGCGGGTGCGAAGCGGAAAACGGCGCTAACGTTTATTGACTTGCTCGATGAAACCCGACGCCTGAATTTTCTGGACTATTGAATTATCGAAAAATTCTTCCGGCTTCATCGTTTTCGCCCGCGGGCTTTTCGCCACATCGAGAACGGCTTTGACCTCGGCCGCTGAAATGAGCGGCGTCACCGGAAACACGTCCTTGTAATCATCGTAAACCGATTCGATCACCGCTTGATCCGTGGTTTTGAGGAACTTGCCCATGGATCGCATGGTGGTTTCCTTGTCTTTGCGAATGACTGCCAGCGATTCGATATAGCCGCGCAGAAATCGCGTCACCGCTTCGCTCTTTTCGCGGATCACTTTCGGCGATGAAAGCATGGCGGTGAAAAGAAACGGCACTTTGAGAGCGGTAATATCGACGATGGATCTGAGCCCCGCCGCTTTGCCGCGGATCGACGTCGGCGCGGACATGATTCCCGCCGCGGCATTTCCCGCGCTCACCGAGTTTAACACGCCGTTGATATCCTGAGCATAAAGTATCCGCACGTCTTTATCGGGCTCCAAGCCGTTACGTTTGAGCACGATGCGCATTGCGTAATCGGTCGACGCCGCCGGCTGCGTCACCGCAACCACTTTGCCTTTCAAGTCCGCCATCGTTTTGATTTCCGGGCGCGCGTAAAGCTGGAAGACAAACACCGGCAGCCCGCTGGCGACATATGTTAAATCCGCGCCTTCGAGCTTGGCGTCGATACCCTGATTGCCGACGAGCCCGATTTCTTCGCCGCCGCCGACCATCCCTTGCACCGCGGTCGTGGCGGCCAAATATTTCAGATCAACGTCGACTCCTTGCTTGGTAAAAAGTCCCGCGTCTTGCCCTATCCAGATCGGCGCCATCACGCCGCTCAGGGCATTGTAAACCGCGCGCAAGCTCATTTCTTGGGCAGAGGCCGCCTGTACGTTGAGCATCGCGAACAAACTAATAATCAAAAAAACTTTCTTGTACTTGGCGTTTAACACCATGCCGTCGCCCCCGCAGAATAAATTTTCCCCACCTTATCAACGCAATCGACAGATTTCTAGGATATTTGCCGCGGGAGAAACATGCCAGCGCGATCCGCTGCTCGAATGGTGAAAAACGGCACCGACATTGCTTCTTTGGGCGCGCGATGTCATAGAACCGAGATCCTGGAAATAACATGCTAGCCATCGGACTTTCTGTAATTTTTATAATTGTCTTGATCGGTCCGTTCTTGAATAAGAAGATCGAATCGAACCTCGAAGCCTTTTTGTTCGCGATGGGCGTGATCAGCGCGACGATCGCAAATGCATGGAGCACAGAAGTTATCCATGAAGGTTTTATCGCTCCGATCAACATCACTCTCGCCGTCCTCGGCGCCGGCGTGCTGTTCCATTACCTGCGCAAATACATCGACCACGCAATGCGCCGGGTGTTAATTACCGTACCGCTCTCTCTCATCATTTGCAGCGGGGTTATCATTTTGGGTTTGTTATCCAGTCTCATCTCAGCGATCATCGCGGCACTGCTTCTTGTCGAATTGATCACCGTGCTGCCGCTACACCGTCATGCCGAAGTGAATCTTACAGTGATCGCCTGTTTTTCGATCGGCCTCGGCGCGGCGCTTACACCATTGGGTGAACCGCTCTCGACTATCGTCGTGTCCAAACTCAGCGGCGCACCCTATCACGCCGACTTCTTCTATTTGTTCAAACTTTTGGCTCTTTACGTCGTACCGGCGGTTGTCGTTTTGGGCGTCGTTGGAATTTTTTTCGTTCGTCAGAAACCGGAAGACACCGAAGAATCTCTGACAGCAGAAGAGGAAGAGGAAAAACTAGGCGAGGTATTTGTGCGGGCGGGCAAAGTCTACATTTTCGTCATGGCCTTGATCTTCCTTGGCGCCGGTTTCAAACCGCTCATTGACACATATCTCATCAAACTCTCGTCACAGATTCTCTTCTGGGTCAACATGGTTTCCGCCGTCCTCGACAACGCGACACTCGCCGCCGCGGAAATCGGCCCGACGTTGGCCGAAGGTCAGATTAAAAGCGCGTTGTTAGGGCTGCTCATCTCCGGCGGCATGCTCATCCCCGGCAACATCCCAAATATCATCTCCGCCCATGCGCTGCACATCAAAAGCACCGAATGGGCGCGGCTCGGTGTGCCACTTGGACTGGTCATGATGACCGGAACGGCGGTAATGCTTTGGCTGGCCTTGATCTAGCCGACGAAGCCTCTTAGAAGCTCGCTGCCGATCACAACATCTGCCTACGTTTTGCCATGTGACTTCAAAAGTTGCGCGAATTGCTTGTGTAGCTTACTCAGCTTTGGCGGAATGCTGTACTGGCAGTAAGGTTGATACGGATTATTGGCGTAGTATTTTTGGTGGTAGCCTTCCGCCGGATAAAATTCCGTCAACGGTTCCAGGGTCGTCACAATCGGATCTCTGAATGTTTTGGCATCACCCAGTTCTTTAATAAACGACGCAGCTTCTTGTCTTTGCTGCTCATTGGCGTAAAGGATCGCTGATCGGTACTGCGTGCCGACGTCGTTGCCCTGGCGGTTAAGCGTCGTTGGATCGTGGGTCGCGAAGAACACGGTCATCAAATCGCGAAAGGAAACCTCCGTTGGATCGAATTCGATCTTGATCACTTCGGCGTGCCCGGTTGTCCCGGAGCAAACTTGTTCATAGGTAGGATCCTTGGTCCTCCCACCGGCGTAACCTGACACGACTGAAGAAACACCGCACAACTCGTCAAAGACGGCTTCCGTGCACCAGAAACAGCCGCCGCCAAACACTGCTACTTCGGTTTTTTCGTTGGTCATTTTCCCCCCCAAGTTCCTGATGGACCTCGCGCGGCACGGTGAAACCGAAAGAAATGTTCCTCAGCCGCACGAAAAACACACGAAAACGATGTTACTCAAGCCAAAATCTGAACGATCTCATGGTTGTCGCGACACTTCAGCCACCGCGTGCAAGCTTCCGGCGAAAAGCAACTCGATCGGCACTTCTTGACGAATGCGACGAATTTCGCCCCTACGCATCAGTAAAGTAACCCGTTCGTTCTTGGCGTTTTCTCGCACTTCTGCCACAGAAACGAGCTGAACAGAACGATTGAAATAGAAAATTCCGAGACTCTTTTCGGGACGCGAGAGTTCGGGTTCTTTTTTGCCGCGCTTGGGTTTGAGCTTCAGCATTGAAACTGACAGCTTTGGTGGAAGCCGGTGATTTAAGATTTCCGCCATTGCCTGATACTCCGCGCTTCGGCTCGATGCCGGAGGCGGGGGAAAGCACGCCAAGAAAATCCCCGCCATTAACGCGAGTATCGCCACGGTTCCCGGCAACCACGCAAAAATTTTTTCACCCGTCAGGTCGATGATGGCTTTGGCGCTCAGGATTGAGATTGCAGGTAACGCAAGAATGACGTAGCGGAGGTATTGGGCCCTTTTCAGGGCACAGCTTGCGATCACAACAGCACTCCAAATTAGCAACGTGCCGGCCGCTGCGCGTTCCGAGCGATCTGTTTCGGAATTCCATAAATTACGCGCCGCTGACCATGCACCAATCACAGCAAAGGGCAGCCATGGCCAATAGACCTTAGAAAATCCAACGACATATGTCGACCAGATACTTCCCCAATGCGACGTTATCCCACCCTTAGCTCTAAGAAGTTCGCTGTAAAGACGATTTAACGGATGCATCCCTTCAGTCCACACCAGATAAATCCACCAAGACAACGGTACGAGCAATAATGGTGACCACGTCAGCCAATGGACCGTATTTTTTGACCACGAGCCGCGCTCTCCGCAAAGAAACGCGTGTACCGGCACAATGAAAAGTGGCAACAGTCCCGGGGGCCCTTTTGATAAAAGCGCGATGGAGACGCCGAGATAAAAGACCGGCGGTCCCCACTTCTTTTCACTGAAATAACCAAAAAAAGAAAGTAAGATTCCGAAGATCAGCGCGGAATCCAAGCGAAACGTATTCGACGCCTCAAAGAATACATAGCTCGTCACAAGAACGAAACCGGACATCCACCCGACCCGCGAATCATAAAGGCGCGCTCCGAGCCACGCGGTCAATAAGACGCAACCCAGGCCGAACAATCGCGAAAACAGAGTTACGGCTAAGACGTTCGGACCCAATAATTTGATGGCGAGGGCGGCAAGCCAGAAACCGAGGGGTGGCTTAAAATAATAGGGTTCCTCTCCCAATTTTAGCGTCAAGTAATCACCGGATTCAGCCATCGTCCGCGCGATGCCTGAATACACGATCGGATCGGTGGTCAACCTGCTGTGCGACGCCTGCGCAAATAGAATAAGGAAAGCCGTGATTCCCAAGACCAACCACCGCATTCGCTCGCCGCCAAGAAAATGCACGGCTCCTTTAAGGTCGAGTAAACTAGATCGAAAACCCACCTTGACTCCTAGAATTTGCTTCCGTTCAAACCAATCCGTCGTTGTAATTGCCCTTCGGCACGAAGTTGAAAAAATGGCCCGAACCCTCAACGATGCGTTGCGCGTGCGGCGTTCCGGCCGGGATATTCACGCCGACGGGACTTTCGACGATAACTTTCTCGTCCCGTATCTGGAACTCGATCTTCAGCCCGGTGAGGTCCGGACCGGCACCAATGGCGATATGCTGCGTGTCGCAGTTGTGCGTGTGCTTGTCGACGTAATTCGCCTGCGTCGGTCTGACGTTCGATACGCTCCGCACCACGGTGTAAAAGCCGGCTTCCGGTTTCAGCTTGCCGTCGACGAAGACGTAGCGCACGCCCGGCGCGGCGTCGGTATGATATTTGATTTCCGTCGTCGGCCGCACATCCGGAGGGAAAATGTAACCCGCATACCTAGCGAAATCGCGCTCACCTTTGGCGAGATCGAATGAGTGGTCTTCGTGGGTGTAACCGCGGCTACGGAACAGTACCGTTACAGTCCCCGCCCCGCGCGTCACTTTGTACTCGTGCACCGTGCCTTCGGGAATATAGACCGTCGCCGGCGAAACGATCTTGTGCACTTTTCCTTCAAAGATGATCTGTCCTTCCAAACCGCTCAGATCAGGATCGTCGCCGATGAAATAATAGAATTCATCCGTATTGTGGCAATGCGACACCTGATAGTCGGGAACTGGGTCGGGCAAATTTTTGGCTTGGTGGATCGCAACATAAATTTCGGCATCGGGGTGCGAGTCGCGGTTGATGAAAACATGCCGCTTCACCGGTAATGCACTGAGCTGCCGCAGCGGCCGCTTCTCCTCGTGCTTGCCGCCGAGAACCCCGGGGCGGGCTTTAACGATGTATTTTGAAAGGTCCATGCTCTGTCCTCCAGTGGGTGAGCGCCGGACGCTACGCCCCAAAATCAAGATTTATTTGTTTCTATGTCTATTGCCTTTTCACGACTCGCCCATAATTTTTTTCATGCGTTCGACGATATCCGGCGGCTGATGAATGACTTCTTTTGCCAGCGCTTCCAACCGTTCGCCGCTTACCGGTGCGAGTTCCCACTGCCGCTTCTTCGCCTCTGCGACAAATTCAGGATCTTTCAGCATGTTCGCGTAGGCTTCGCGCAGCAGCTTCACCCGTTCGGCCGGAATCCCTGGTGTCGCTAAAATCGGCCGACCGAAAGCCCCCGGGCCGAGGACCACGCGCGCTAACCGTTTTTTTGCATCCATGCCTTTTTCCTGATCCATCAGCTCCCAAATCGTCGGTGTGTCGGGTAGTCGGTGATTGCGCTGGTCCCCGGTTTGAACCAGGAATCTCACGAAACCGTTTTTCGCCCAAGTTTTTCCCGGCTCGCGTCCAAAAAAAGCGCTGATCGTGGTGCCGCGGCAGTGTATCTCGTTTTTCTCAACGGCAATATCGACGTCAGCCGCGCCCGGGTAGCCCGTGACCATGTTAATCTTCAAGCCAAAAACCTCTTCCAGGAGCTTCGGTATGTAATATCCGGTGCTGCCCACTCCGGAGGCGCCGCAGCGCGGTGCCTCCGGCGCTTTGCGCAAATCGAGCAGCGTCTTGTAAGGTTGATCCGAGCGAATGAATAATAGCTCGTCGTTTTCTTCCGGCGTGCCAATCCAGGTGAATTTCGCCCAGTCGAATTGCACTTCCTTGCGGCCGAGAAGCTGCGCGAAATAGATCGGCGCAGTCACCGCCCCGAGCGTCAGCCCATCGGGCTTGGCGACGCTATAAACGTAATTGGCCGCCGTCATGGAGCCGCCGCCGGGCATGTTCTGCACGATTGCCTCGGGTTTGCCGAGAATTTGCTTAGGAAGATGTTGCGCGACCACGCGCGCATAAAGATCACTGGCCGCGCCTGCCGAAGCGCCGACGACGATCTTGATCTGTTTGCCTTTATAGAAATCGCTCTGGGCTTCCAGTTGCGAGGCAAACAAAACGACCGAGCAAACAACCAGGCGAACAGACCACATTAGACTACCTCCGCTTCTTCGGGAAATAGCGCGCTTCCAACTTCGTCAGCTCGCTCATCCCCGTGGCGTCCCATGGCAGCGCCTGGCCGCCGGTAAAGGGCGTATTCGGATGCTCTTCCAAGAACTCGTACCAAGCGCGCATATCTTTCTTTTTAAATGATTCGAGGAATCGCCACGAAGAAATTTTGAGCACTTGATCGGGGAGGAAAGTGTACCAAGCGGCGTTGAGACCTAGTTCTTTGTGCTCTTCAAGCGTCAACGCCCGTGTCAACTGGCCTTTCATCGCCGAGAACGGCCCCTTCACAACTTTCCGCGCTCGCCTGATCTCCGCCACCGAATGGGGCGCTTCGAATTGTACCCAATCGACGCCGCCATCCTTTTCATAGAGCCGCAGGCGCTTGAGCGTTTCGGCCATGCCACCGTTGACAGCGTTGCGCGCGTAGCATTGCGCCATGATGACGAAGTTCGGATCGATCTCGTCCTTGGCGTCCACCGCCGCCCGATAGCGCGACACCGCATCGTCGCGCGAGACGATCGAAATGCCCGTCGACATGGTGCGGCGCTTTTGTTCCAGCGGTTGATCGTCGAGCCGCAAGCCTGCGAGTCCGGCGTCGACGCACTCACGCACGAGACGGCGCACCGCCATGATGCCGCCATGTCCCGTGTCGCCGTCGAGAATGACTGGCATCTTCACGCTCCGCGCGATCCACTTGGCGAAGCCGACGCATTCGGTCATCGAGAGAATGCCGAGATCTGGGAGTCCGGTGTAATTGCCGCCGGTGATGCTCGTGCCCACGAAGCAGGCCTCGACGCCGCTGGCTTCCATGATCTTGGCATGAAAAGCATTAGGCGCACCCAATACAGCGAGGACTTTTCCTGGACGCCGCAACAATTTTTTAAGCTCGAGTCCCAGAGCGGTCGGCTTCATTCAGAATACCGCTGATAGTACCGCGCGGCGTTGTCCCACAGGAGCTTGCGTATCTCAGCGTCTTTCAAGTTCCAACCAAGGACCGTCTCAACGGAAACTGGGAACCAACTCTCACCGTGAGGATAGTCCGAGCCAAACATCAGAATTTCAGCGCCCAATAAGTCGATCACGCTCCGGGTGATGGCTGCGCCTTCGGAGACTTCAATGCTTTGGAAATAGCGCCCGCCGGTGACGTACTCGCGGATGGTCTGCTTGAGCGGTGGCAACGCCTCCGCACAGAGCTTGGTATGTTCTTCGAGACGATTGACCCAGGCGGGCAGCCATCCGTGACCGGCTTCCAAAGTTCCGACGCGAATGTTCGGATAGCGGTCCATGATGCCCGCGCCGATGATCGACGCCATGTTGCGCTGCCCGCACCACGGGTGCGCAGCCGATCTCTGCAGCCATAGATTATCCCAGGAGTCCAATCCACCCGGGGCATAGGGCGGCATGACCGTGAACGTGTGCAGCGCGATGGACAAATTGTAATCCGCCGCCGCCTGCCAAATCGGCTCGAGATCGGGATGATCGAGCGGAAATTGATAGGGCGCGTAGACAAAAACCGCCAGCGGCCAAGGTTCTTTCGCAGCACGATGGAGCTCGACGAGGGAAGTTTTGATGTCGCGCGCGGCAACCAGGACAACGCCTTTCAAACGGCTCGGAAACGCCGCGCAGTAATCCGCCATCCAGCGGTGATAGGCCTCATACACGGCCGTTTCGAGCGCAACGTCTTCAATCGTCGTCCAACAACCGAACCAGCCGGAAGGCAGCATGAGATTCACATCGACGCCTTCCAGATCCATATCCTTAATACGCACACCTGGATCACGCTCACAAAGTGGATTCGGCTTGCCATGCTGGTGGCGTTTGTAGCCGCTCATGTACTCCTTGCCTTGTGGCTCTTCATCGCCAGCGAGGCCTAGACGACGCTTGTATTTGCGTTCGCCCATCAAGTAAGTGACCGCGCCATCATTGTTCCGCGCCCTATAGTTTTCGTATAGCGCCAATTTCGCGCGAGCGGGAGCGCTTAAATACGGCTCCAAGAGGTCGGCATCGGGCCTGACATGGGTGTCGGCATCGAAGATTTTGTATCCATTGCGTGCCACTAGTCGCTCCTTAGTACGCGTCAAATTGACTCGTCTAGAATCAAAACCACTAGCCGCAATCCAGCGACCTGTCAACCTTTTCGGCGCCGCGAATTGTTGACTTCCACCTATGAACATGATTTTTCTCTAAATTCTGAAAGTAGATTAGGAGGACCATTATGGCCAAAATGTTAGTCGCGGGTGAGTCGGTCGATTCCGAGAGCGGACAGACTACCGAAGTTCGCAATCCCGCCACCGGGGAAGTTGTTGACACCGTACCCAAGGGAACAGTTAAGGATATCCGGCGCGCCATCGACGCCGCTAAAGGCGCGCTCAAGAAATGGTCCGCGATGGCGCCATCGAAGCGGGGCGCCGTGTTGTTGGCGGCGGGCCATACGATTCTCCAACAGGAAAAAGAACTTGCCACGTTGCTGACGAAGGAACAGGGTAAACCCATGCGCGAGTCCATTTTGGAAATTCGCCGGTTTGTCCACACCCTCGATCATTACGGCGGCATGGCAAAAACCATGCGCACGGCGGCGGTCATGCTCGATAGCGGCCGCCACGGCCTCGTTCTGCGCAAGCCTCTCGGTGTGTGCGGCTCGATCGTGCCATGGAACTTTCCGGTGTCTTTGATGGGCAATAAGCTCGGTCCGGCGCTGCTCGCGGGCAACACCGTCGTCGTAAAACCTGCAGGCACGACGCCGCTGACCGATCTCCGGACTTGCGAGATCATCGATAAAGCGATCCAAGACGCCGGCGGCCCGAAGGGCGTGCTCAATGTCGTCACCGGCCCGGGCAGCGTGGTCGGCGAAGAGCTGCTGGTGAACCCAACCGTGCGCAAGATTGGTTTCACCGGTGCCACGGACACCGGTCGTCGTGTGATGCAGTCTGCGGCAAAGGACTTCAAACACGTGACGTTGGAACTCGGCGGCAGCGATCCGATGATCGTCTGCGACGACGCCGACATCGATCGCGCGGTTAGCGCCGCCTCGGTCGGCCGCTTCTTCAATTGCGGCCAGGCCTGCCTGGCGGTCAAACGGCTCTATCTGTTTGACAAGATCGCCGACACGTTCATGGAAAAACTGGTCGAGAAAGCTCAGAAGATCACCGTCGGCAATGGTCTAAAGTCTGGTGTGTTGATGGGGCCGCTCCACACCAAGGAGCAGAGACAAGAAGTCGAAGAGCAGGTCGAAGACGCCGTGAAGCGCGGTGCCAAAGTTATTTTTGGCGCCCAGCGGCCCAAGGGTGATGACTACGACAAAGGTTTCTATCTCCAACCGACGTTGGTGGCGGACGTTAATCCTGATTCCCGGATGATCCAAGAAGAAGTATTTGGTCCGGCCCTGCCGATCGTGCGGGTGAAGAATTTAGACCAGGCCATCGAGCAGGCGAATGGCTCGATCTTTGGTCTCGGTTCTTCGATCTGGACCAAGGACATCAACCGAGCGATGTACGGAGCGGAAAATATCGAAGCCGGTTACACCTGGGTCAATTCGGCGCAGATCATCTACGACGAATTGCCCTTCGGCGGGGTGAAGCAAAGCGGTCTCGGCAAAGAGCATGGCGACGAAGCGATCGAGCACTACACCGATTCAAAGTCGGTGGTTATCGCCACCGAGACCCACTCGGAAATTATCGGCGGCGAATGAAGAACAACGAGAATGGAAGATAGAGGATCGCGATCTTCCATCCTCGATTCTCCATCCTCGGCGAAATGTTCGGCTATGACGCTCGCACTGCCTAATATCTACAACGCCGCCACGACTTTCGTCGATGAAAACATCGGTCAAGGCCGTGGCGGCAAAGTCGCCATCTACTACCAGGATCAAAAAATCACCTACCAAGAAGTTTTCGAGAAGGTTAACCGGACCGGCAATGCGCTGAGAGATCTCGGCGTCGAAATCGAAAACCGCGTGCTGGTCATTCTGCCGGATTCCCCCGAGTTCGCCTATAGTTTTTTCGGCGCGATTAAAATTGGCGCGGTGGCAGTTCCGACCAATCCGTGGATGTTCGCCAAGGATTATGAGTACCTGATCAATGACAGCCGTGCGCGAGCGATCATCGTTCATGAATCGGCGGTGCCGGAGATCGAAAAGATCTGGAACAATACGCCTTTCTTGAAACATGTCCTAGTCGTCGGAAAGCCAAAGGGAAAAGCCCTTTCGTACCAGAGCCTGATCGGCAAAGCATCCACCCAACTGGAAGCGGAAAAGACTACTAAAGACGATGTCTGTTTTTGGGGTTACACCTCTGGCAGCACCGGCAATCCCAAAGGCGCCGTTCATCTACAACACGACATGATCACGATCAGTGACCTATTCGTGAAGCCGGTGTTGGAGATGAACGAAAACGATTTGTGTTTCTCGGCGTCGAAGATGTTTTTCTCGTACGGTCTGGGCAATTCTCTCTATTTCCCGTTCCGCTTCGGCGCTTCGACGGTCCTCTGGCCGGAGAAACCCGACCCGGAAAAGATTCTCCAGGTCATCGAAAAGTACAAACCGACTTTCTTTTTCTCTGTGCCGACACTTTTCGCCCGCCTGCTCCGCGTCGAGAAGAAATACGACTTGAGCTCACTGCGCGCTTGTTTATCTTCCGGCGAACCCTTGCCCCCGGCGATCTTCCATCAATGGAAGGAGCGCACGGGCTTGGAGCTTTTGGACGTGGTCGGCTCGACGGAGGCCACCCACGATTTCTTGGCCAATCGGCCCGGCCGAGCAAAAGCAGGCAGTAGCGGCGAAGTGACGCCGGCA
>Ga0137372_10003040_pt1 | contig 16314 bp, 14 predicted proteins | sample SagtaG_6_FD_104911 | JGI IMG/M metagenome (GOLD analysis project Ga0137372, IMG submission 104911) | Vadose zone soil microbial communities from Sagehorn Ranch, Mendocino, California, USA - Sage1_R_60_16 metaG | ecosystem: Environmental > Terrestrial > Soil > Vadose zone | place: USA...
CCGCGAGCGCTCCTCGACGCTTTCGATCAGCGCCTCGCGGATGGCGGGGTCGGTGCGCTCGTGGGGATCGCCGACGCTGAAGTCGATCAGCTTCAGCCCCCGCGCCACCGCCGCCTTCTTGGCCTCGTTGAGCTTGAGGAAGGGGTACGGGCGCATGCGCGTGAGCGCCGGGTTGATCGAGATCGTCATGCGCTGATGAAGCGCCGGAGCACCGCCAGCGATTCCGACAGCGCGGAAACCGCCACCCGCTCGTCGCGCCGATGCGCCAGCGCCGGGTCGCCGGGCCCGTAGTTGACCGCGTCATGGCCGGCCTGCGCGAACTCGGCGACCGGGGTCCAGGCCTGCTTGGGCTCCAGGGCCATGCCGCCGATCTCGCGCAGGCGGCCGAGCAGCGGGTTGGCCACGGCCACCGGAGCGGGCGGGGCGTTGCTCACGATCGTGAGCCTACCATCGGCCCCGGCCAGCTCCCGGAGCCGCGCCTTCGCCTCCGCCGGCGTGCGGTCGGGTGCGTAGCGGAAGTTGACACCGGCGATCACGTGGTCGGGCACCACGTTGTCGGCGACGCCGCCCTGGATGGTGGTGACGCTCACCACCTCACGGAAGGTGAGGCCGCCGACCTGGGCATCGCGGATCTCCGCCCCGGCCAGCGCCTGCAGGCCGCGGACCGCCTCGTGGATGGCGTTCTTGCCCAGCCAGGGCCGAGCCGAGTGCGCGGCCACCCCGTCGAACTCGAGGCGGGCGATGATGTTGCCCAGGCAGCCGGCCTGGATGGTGTTGGCGGTGGGCTCCATCATCAGCACCAAGTCCACCTCAGACAGGAACGGGCAGGCGGCGAAGATCTTCGGGAGCAGGCTGGCCTCGAGGGCCATCTCCTCCTGCCCGAAGAGCAGGAACCACGGCTCGACGCTCGCCTCGGACATGGAACCCAATGCGCGCGCCAGTTCCAGCATCACCGCCAGGCCCGCCTTCATGTCGCTGGCGCCCAGGCCGCGCACCCACTCGCCTTCGAGGTGCCCGGGCAGGTTGCCCTGGGCCGGCACGGTGTCCGAGTGGCCGGCTAGGAGCACCACGGGTTTGCCCGAGGGCTCCGGCTTGAACAGCGCCCAGTCCCTTGCCCGTTTGGCGGGATGCAGGCCCACGGCTCGCATCTCGCGGACGAAGAAATCGGTCAGCGTTCCCTCGTTGCCACTGACCGACTCGATGTTGACGAGGTGGAGAAGGGTGTTGGCGAGCGCCTCGGCGGGACTCACGCTTCGAGCAGGAACGGCTGAAACCGATGCAGCGCCGCCCGCGGCGCCCGGCCCCAGGCCACGGTGCCGCGCGCGGTGAACTCCGAGCGTTCGAGGCCACCCAGCTGGCGGAGCTCGTGCAGCACCTGCTCGCGCCCGTAGGGAACCAGCATCTTGAGCCGGACCATGTTCTCGTCGGCGACCCCCTCCACGACCTGGAGCAGCTCCTCGAGGCCGGTGCTGGTGGTGGCCGAAATCGCCACCACTCGCGGGTACCGCTTGCTGATCTCCGCCACCACCCGGCGTCGCGACGCCGGTCCCAGGAGGTCGACCTTGTTGACCGCCACCACCCGCGGCTTGTCACCCGCGCCCAGCTCGCACAGCACCTCGTCCACCGTCTCCGCGTGCTCGACGGCGGCCGGCGCGCTGCCGTCCAGCACGTGCAGCACGATGTCGGCGTGCGTGACCTCCTCGAGCGTGGCCCGGAAGGAGGCGACGAGGTCGGTCGGCAGCTTCTGGATGAAGCCCACGGTGTCGGTCAGGAGCATCTCGCGGCCGCTCTCCAGGCGCAGCCGGCGGGTGGTGGGATCGAGGGTCGCGAAGAGCTTGTTCTCGGCGCGCACGCCGGCCCGGGTGAGGGTGTTGAGCAGCGTCGACTTGCCTGCGTTGGTGTAGCCGACGATGGCGACTGTCTCCAGCTCCGAGCCGCGGCGCGCGGCCCTTTGCTGCTCGCGCTGACGGCGGACGTCCTCCAGCTCCCGCTCCAGGTCCTTGAGGCGCTTGCGGATGCGCCGGCGCTCGACCTCGATCTGCTGCTCGCCGGGTCCTCCCCGGGTGCCGATGCCGCCGCCCTGGCGGTGGTAGTCGTAGGCGCCGATCAGGCGCGGCAGGAGGTGGTGGAGCTGGGCCGATTCCACCTGCAGCCGGCCCTCCCGGGTGCGGGCGTGCTGGGCGAAGATGTCGAGGATCAGCTCGGTCCGGTCGACGACCTTGATCTTGAGCTCGCGCTCCAGGTTGCGCTGCTGGCGGGGGCTCAGGTCCTCGTTGCAGACCACCAGGTCGTAGCGCAGCTCCTCCCGGCGCTCCCGGATCTCCTCGACCTTGCCCTTGCCCACGAACAGCGCGGACTCGACCTCGTCGCGGCGCTGGACCTCGGACGCCACCACCTCGGCACCCGCCGTCAGTGCCAGCTCTTCGAGCTCCCGCATCTGCTCCTCAACGCCGGCGGCAGGAGTCCCGGGCAGGAGGACGCCGAGCAGGAAAGCCCGTTCCCTGACGGGCTGGGTGTTGATCACTCGGCGGCTTCCAGTGACCTCAGGATAATCGGGACCGGATCGGGCTCCGCCTGCAGCCAGGTGGTCGCCAGGTGGCGCTTGAACCAGGCCAGCTGGCGCTTGGCGTAGCGGCGGTTGGTGCGCAGCATGCTCGCGGGCAGCGCCTGCTCACTGATCTCGCCTTCCAGACAGGCCAGGGCCTCGGCATAGCCGATGCCGGTCAGCACCGGGTGATCGCGCGGGACGCCGGCCTCGAGCGCGGCCCGGGTCTCGGCCAGCAGGCCGCGTTCGACCTGCTCACGGCAGCGGGCGCGCAGCCGGCGCTCGATGACCTCGATCGGCGCCTCCAGCCCCACCCGCCGGACTGGCCAGGGCGGCGGCCGCCGCTGCCGGTGGGCGTCGAGCGGCGGCCCTGCGACCTCGAGGACCTCGAGCGCCCGCACCAGGCGGGCCGGATTCCGGAAGTCGAGCCGGGCGTCCGGGTCCAGTCGCCGGACCCGGCCCGCCAGCTCCTCGGTGGGCAGCGCCCGCAAGCCGCGCCGGCGGTCGGCGTCGGGCGCCACCCCGGCCAGGTTGAAACCCTCGGTCAGCGCATCCACCCAGAGCATGCTGCCGCCTTCCACGACGACCGGCACCCCGTGTTCCAGGGCGCCGGCGATGGCGGCCCCGGCGACGCGCAGGAAGTCGTGCACGCTGGCCACCTCGGACACCGGGTCGGCGAACTCGATCCCGTGGTACCGGACCTCGCTCCGGTACTGATCGGGGGGGTGGTTGGTCGCGATGTGGAGCCGCTTATAAGCCTGTCGCGAATCCGCGACCACCACCTCCCCGCCCAGCGCCTTCGCCAACTCGAAGGCGGCGCGGGTCTTGCCGATGCCGGTCGGCCCGACCACCACGATGACCGGTGTCAGTAATTCCTCCGAAAGTGGCGGCGCAGCTCCTGTGACGACAGGTCGAGCCGGGTCGGCCGCCCGTGGGGGCAGGTGACCGAGTCCTCGGCCCGTTCCAGCTCCTCCAGCAGCCGGCGCTGCTCAGCAAGGCCCATGGGGTCGCCGAAGCGGACCGCGGAATGGCAGGCGATGGAGGCGGCGGCCTGCTCCAGGTGATCCTCACTGCGGACGCCACCGAGCGCCGAGAGAAGATCGATCAGCGCCCCTTCGATGCGCTCGGGCGCGGTCTCGACCGGCGCCGCCAGCACCCGCAGGGTGCGCGGGCCGAAGTCCTCGACCTCGAAGCCAATCGCCCGCAGCCGGTCGCGGTGGTCGGCGGCGGCCGCGACCTGGCCGGCGTCGAGGTCGACCGCCTGCGGCAGCAGCAGCGGCTGGCTGGGCGCGGGCGCCCCCCGCAGGCGGGCGAGGAAGCGGTTGTAGAGGACGCGCTCGTGGGCCGCGTGCTGATCGACCAGCACCAGGCCGTCCGGACCCTCCGCCACCAGGTAGCCGTCGAGCACCTGCCCCAGCGGCCGCAGCGGCAAGGCGACCGGCGCGGGCGCGGGCGCCTCCTCAGCCAGAGCCGCCGCCGGCTCATGCAGGGTCATCTGGCGCACCGGCTCCCCCGCCGCCGCGGCCACCGTCGGGAGCGACATCGCATAGGGGCGGGCGCCGCCGAGAGCCGCCAGCACCGCGCGCTGGACGCGACCGTAGAGGGCGCCCTCGTCGCGGAAACGGACTTCCCGCTTGGCGGGATGCACGTTGACGTCGACCTCATGGGCCGGGACCGCCAGGTCGAGCACGGCGATCGGATAGCGGCCGCGCTCCAGCCGGCCCAGGTAGGCCTCTTCGAGCGCGTGCTGGAGCCGGTGCGAGCTGACCGGCCGCGCATTGACCGCGAGCACCGTCGCCTCGCGGGTGCCGCGGCTGAGGCGGGGCTCCGAGACCATGCCGGCCACCCCCTCCGCCTGCAGCGCCAGCATCGCCTCGGCGACCTGCCCACCGAGCACCGCGGCCACGGCGGCGGGGCGGTCGCCGTCCCCCGAGGTGGCCAGCACCCGCCTTCCGTCCACCGCCAGCTCGAAGCGCACGTCCGGGCGCAGGAGGGCGTAGCCGCGCACCACCTGGGTGGCCGCCGCGTTCTCGGTGGCTTCCGACTTGAGGAACTTGAGCCGCGCCGGCGTGTTGGCGAAGAGGTCGCGGACCTCGAGCACGGTGCCCGGCGTGGGGGCTGCGCTCCCGGTGTCCACCACTTCGCCCGCGCGCAGCCGGATCGACGCGCCCCGGGAGCGGCACTCGACTTCGGCCACCGCCGCCATACTCGCCAGCGCCTCACCGCGGAAGCCAAGAGTGCCGATCGCGCCCAGGTCCTCCAGGCGCCGGACCTTGCTGGTGGCGTGGCGCAGGAACGCCAGCGGCAGCTCTTCGGGAGCGATCCCGGCGCCGTCGTCGCCGACCCGGACCAGGGTGCGCCCGGCTCCCCTGACTTCGACCGTGATTCGGCGGGCGCCAGCGTCGAGGGCGTTCTCCACCAGCTCCTTGACCACCGATGCCGGGCGTTCCACCACCTCGCCCGCCGCGATGGCGTCGGCGACCTCGGGCGGCAGGCGCCGGATCACGAAAGCCGGGACCGGAGCTCGTACAGCTTCTGCAGGGCTTCGATCGGGGTCAGCTGGTCGAGGTCGAGCCCGTCGAGCTCGGCGCTGACCGGGTCCTTGGCAGCCTCCAGCGGCAGCCCCAGCTGCTGGGCCGGCGGCTCCAGGGGGCGGTTCCGCTCGAGCTCGCCGAGCACCTGGCGGGCGCGGGCGATGAGCGCCGGCGGCAGCCCCGCCAGCGCCGCCACGTGGATGCCGTACGAGCGATCGGCGCCGCCCGGCACCACCCGGTGCTGGAACGTCACCCGGTCACCCTGCTCGATCACCTCGACCCGCTGGTTGCAGACCCGCGGCAGGCGGTCGGCAAGCGCGGTCAGCTCGTGGTAGTGGGTGGCGAACAGCGTCCGGCAGCCGACCCGGTCGTGGATGTGCTCGACCACCGCCTGCGCGATCGAGACCCCGTCGTAGGTCGAGGTCCCCCTCCCCACCTCGTCGAAGACGACCAGCGAGGCGCGCGTAGCGTGGTTGAGGATGTTGGCCGTCTCGGTCATCTCGACCATGAAGGTCGACATCCCCGAGCTGAGGTCGTCATGGGCGCCGACCCGCGTGAACACGCGGTCGGCGAGCCCGATCGCGGCTCGCTCGGCGGGCACGAACGACCCGCATTGCGCCAGCAGCACGATCAGCGCCACCTGGCGCAGGTAGGTCGACTTGCCGGCCATGTTGGGGCCGGTCAGCACGATCACCTGCTGAGCGTCGGGATCGAGGTCGACGTCGTTGGCGACGAAGGTGTTGGCGGGCAGCGACGCCTCGACCACCGGGTGGCGGCCGCCCACGATGTTCAGGCGCAGGCCGGCGCTCAGCTCCGGCCGGCTCCAGGCCAGCGCCGAGGCGGTCTCGGCCAGCGCCGCCAGCGCATCCAGGTCGCCCAGCGCCTCGGCCGTCGCCAGCAGCTGCGGCGCCGCCGCGGCGACCTGCTCGCAGAGCTCGCGGAGCACCTCCTGCTCGCGCGCCAGCGCATCATGCTGGGCGTTGAGGACCACCGCCTCACGCTCCTTCATACCGGGGGTGACGTAGCGCTCGGCGCCGGTCAGGGTCTGCTTGCGGACATAGTCGCCGGGCACCGCGCCGGCATGGGCGTGGTTGATCTCGATGTAGTAGCCGAAGACCCGGTTGTAGCCGACGCGCAGGCTCTTGATGCCGGTGCGCTCGCGTTCGCTCGCCTCGAGGGCGGCGATCCACTCCCGAGCCGCGCGCGACGCCTCCCGGATGCCGTCCAGCGCGGCGTCATATGACGCGCGTACAGCGCCCGGTTCGCGCAGGGTGGTGGGCGGGTTGTCGACGAGCGCGCTTGCCAGCTCGGCCGCCAGCGCGGGCGCCCCTTCCAGGCGGCCGGCCAGCCCTCGCAGGGCCAGCGCGGAGGCGGCCGAGGCTGCCTCGGCGACGGCGGGTAGCGCCTCCAGCGACCGCCGCAGCGCGACCAGCTCGCGGGGCGTCGAGATGCCCTGGCCGGCGCGCGTCACCAGGCGCTCGAGGTCGCCTACCTCGCGCAGCGCGGCCCGCAGCCGCCCGCGCGGCGCCGAGGCGCCGGCGAGCTCGCCGACGCCGCCCAGCCGGAGCTCGATCGCCTCCACGTCGCGGAGCGGCGCCGACAGCCAGGCGCGCAGCCGCCGGGCCCCGATCGCGGTCGCGGTGCGGTCGATCAGCTTCAGCAGCACCGCCAGCTCGAGGTTGCGTACGGTGGCGGGGTCGAGCTGCATGGTCGCCTCGGGCGAGTACGTGCGCACCCGGAAGAGCCCGGGCTCGACCCGGACCTGGCCCTGACGCAGGTGGTCGAGGACGACGCCGGCGGCGGCCAGCGCGAGCGGCGCATCCTCGGCGCCCACCGCCGCCGGGTGGGCGATCCCGAGCAGCTCCTGGAGCCGGCGGCGGCCGCGGTCGGCATCGAAGCGGTAGGCGTCCACGCCGGGCGGGGTCAGCAGCTCGGCGGGCGCCAGGCGGTCCAGCTCGGCGGGCAGCCGCTCGGCGGGCAGCTGGCAGAGGAGGAGCTCGCCGGCCGAGACCTCGCAGGCGGCGAGCCCGGCCCAGGCGCCGACTGTGAAGGCGGCCACCAGGTAGTTGGACCGGCCGGGCTCGAGGTAGGCCTCCTCGACCACGGTGCCGGGCGTCAGCACCCGGGTCACCTCGCGGCGCACCACCGCCTTGCCGGTCGGCGCCTCGACCTGGTCTACGATCACGACCGAGCGCCCGGCCCGGAGCAGCTTGCCGGCGTAGCCCTGCCAGGAGTGGTGGGGCACGCCGCACATCGGCGAGCGCCCGGCCTTGCCCATCGGCCGCGAGGTCAGCGTCACGCCCATGATCGGGGCCGCCGCCTGGGCGTCCTCGAAGAAGATCTCGTAGAAGTCGCCCATCCGGAAGAGCAGGATCGAGTCGGGGTGTGCCGCCTTGGCCTCGCGGTACTGGCGCAGGGCAGGCGTGTCGGTCACGCCAGCACCCCGGTCAGCTGGCCGGCATTCGCCTCCTTGACCACCACCTCGACCAGCTCGCCTGGCTCCACCCGGCTGCGCATCACGACCACCCGCTTGCCCTGCCGGTTGCGGCCGTAGGGCCGGCCCAACTCGTCGGCGCCCTCGACCAGCACCTCCGCCTGGCGCCCGACCCAGCGCGCGGTGCGCCGGCCGGCGATCCCGCGCTGGAGCTGGAGGAGCTCGTTGATCCGGCTCCGTTTCTCTTCGGCGGGCACGTCATCGGCCATCTTGTCAGCGGCGAAGGTGCCCGGCCGCGGCGAGTACATGGCGAGGTGGACGACGTCGAACTCGATCTCCTCCATGACGCGGCGGGTGCCTTCGAACATCTCTCGGGTCTCGCCGGGGAAGCCCACGATGACGTCGGTGTAGAGGCCGAGGTCGGGCATCAGGTCGCGCGCGCGCTCCACGATGGCGCGGTAGTGACGCACCTGGTAGCCGCGCGCCATCCGCTTCAGGACGCGGTCGTCGCCAGACTGGATCGGGAGCTGCAGCTCGTGTGCGATGACCCGGCTCCGGGCCATCACCTCCAGCAGCGCGGGCTCCAGGTCCTGGGGGTGCGAGGTCATGAAGCGGAGCCGCTTCAGGCCGTCCAGGCGTTCCACCGCCTCTACCAGCGCCGCCAGGCCGCCGCCCCCGTCGGGGTCGTGGTAGTCGTCGACGTTCTGGCCCAGCAGCACCACCTCACGGGCGCCGTCGGCGATCGCCGCCGCGCACTCTTCGACGACCGCGGCCATCGGCTTATGACGCTCCCGGCCGCGGACCCGGGGGACGATGCAGAAGGTGCAGTTGTGGTCGCAGCCCTCGATCACGTTGACGTAGTGGCTGACGCCAGTGCGGCCGGCGACGGGCAGCGGCTCGCCCAGGGACAGGTCGTAGCGGGCGCCGAGGTCGGCGACGAAGTCGTCGTACTCGCCGATCGGCACCACCCGGTCGAGCTGCGGGAAGCGGGCTTGCAGCTGCTCGCCTTCCTTGCGGACCAGGCAGCCGGTGAGCGCCAGGGTGCGCTTGGGACTCTTCCAGCGGCGCAGCTCGTGGAGCTTGGAGTAGACCTTGTCCTCCGCAGCCTGGCGGACCACGCAGGTGTTGAGGATGGCGATGTCGGCTCGCTCCAGCTCGGGCTCCTCGGTGTACCCGGCAGCCAGCAGGCGCCGGGACAGCGACTCGGAGTCGGCGACGTTCATCTGGCACCCGATCGTCCAGACGTGAAAAGACCTGTTTGGTCCGGGGGGACTCCCCCCTACGGCCGGCCGGGCAAAGCCCTTCCCCCGGCCTTCCCCCCTGTTCAGCGCACCTCCACCAGCAGCCTTATACCAGTCCGCTCCTCGCCGTCGATCGAGATGTCGATGAACGAGGGGATGCAGACCAGCTCGAGGCCGCCGGGCGCCACATAGCCGCGCGAGATCGCGATCGCCTTGATCGCCTGGTTGATGGCCCCGGCCCCGATCGCCTGGACTTCGACCCGGTGCTGGGAGCGGATCACGCCGGCGATGGCGCCGGCCACGGCGACCGGCTTGGAGGTCGCCGAAACCTTCAGCACCTCCACCGGTTGGCGCCCCTCCCCCGTCATTGCTGGAACCCCCGTAATCAATCGTGTACTCGGTCGTGGCGTGAGATCGAAATGGCTCGGCCGGTGAGTCTATCAATGCTAATCGCGACTGAGTTGAAAGTCACCGATCCTTCCGCCACCTCGAAGCGGTGCGGGATGCCGGTCAGGAAGCGCTTGAGGACGGCCTCCTTGTCCACCCCGATCACCCCGTCCTGGGGTCCGACCATGCCCACGTCGGTCACGTAGGCGGTGCCTCCGGGCAGCACCCTGGCATCGGCCGTGGGCACGTGGGTGTGGGTTCCCACCACGGCGCTGACGCGGCCGTCGAGGTACCAACCCATGGCCACCTTCTCGCTGGTGGCCTCGGCGTGCATGTCGCAGAGGCTGATTCGGATCCCGGGGTGGGCCGCGAGGGCGGCGTCGGCGGCCCGAAACGGGTCGTCGATGTCCGGCAGGTACAGCCTCCCCATCAGGTTCATCACCAGCACCTGCTGGCCGTCCGCCTCCACCACCACCACCCCGGTGCCGTGCGCACCCGGCGGGTAGTTGTGGGGTCGCAGCACCCGGTCCAGGCCCGGCAGCTCGTCGACGAACTGCTTCTGGTCCCAGACGTGGTTGCCGGTGGTGATCACATCGGCGCCCGCACGCTGGAGCTCCTCGGCGATCTTGGCCGTGATCCCGAAGCCGCCGGCGGCGTTCTCACCGTTGAGGACCGTGAGGTGAGGCTGCAGCTCCGCCTTGAGCACGGGCAGGACGGCCTTCACGGCCTCCCGGCCGGGGCGGCCGACCACGTCGGCCACAAACAGGATGCGGAAGTCTTCGGTCATCTCGCCAGCGACCAGTGAGGCTGCCCCGGGGTCCCCGCGAAATCGCAGATTTCGCGGGGTGGAAACAGGATGCGGAAGTCTTCGGTCATCTCGCCAGCGACCAGTGGGGCTGCCCCGGGGTCCTCGCGAAATCGCAGATTTCGCGGGGCGGAAACAGGATGCGGAAGTCGCGGGGCACGGTGGCCAAGCCTACAATCGCCGGCCATGAGCACCAGCGCCGACCTTCGCGAGCAGCTGACCAGCACCGTGCATGCGGTGTTGGGCACCCAGGCGATCTCGGGTTCCGGCCATGGCAACGTCAGCCTGCGCATCCCGGGCCGCGGCGAGCTCCTCTTCACCGCCGCGCCGGGGCTCAAGAACTTCGACCTCTCGGGGGTGGCGCGCATCGGCCTCGACGGCGCGGTGCTGGAGGGGGCGGTCTCGCCGGCCCAGGCCGCCATAATCGGGATGCACTGCCTGGTCTACCGGGAGCAGCCGGAGACCGCCTGCGTGATCCACACCCACTCGCCGTACGCCACCGCCTTCGCCATCGCTCACCGCCCGATCGAGGCCTGGAGCGAGGCCTTCGGCATTCTCGGGATCGAGGACGGGGTGCCGGTCGCGGCCTATGGCCCGCGCGGCTCCGAGCAGTCGCTGAACAACATCCGCGATGTCCTCGGCGAGCGCACCCGGGCGGTGCTGCTGGCCAACCATGGGATCCTCAACTGGCACGAGAAGCCTGAGATGGCGGTGATGGTCGGCGCCATGGTCGAGGAGGCGGCCCAGGCGGCGGTCTTCGCCGAGGTCCTGGGCGGAGCGCGCGTCATTCCGCCCGAGATGCTGCGCGCCTCCCACGACCGGCACGCGGCGTTTCACGCAGCGGGCGAGGTCCGCGCTTAAGACCGGTGGCGGTAGTGCTGCTGGCCGGCATCGGGGTTCTCGCCCTCGCTGCAGTGGTCATCGTCCTGGCCGCGCTGGCGGACGAGCGCAACAGATAAAAAGGGAGGCCCCGCGCTGGGGCCTCCCTCGTTTCTTACTTGGCGTACTCGACCGCGCGGGTCTCGCGGACGACCGTGACCCGGATCTGGCCGGGGTAGCTCATCTCGCTTTCGATCCTCTTGGCGATGTCCCGGGCCATGAGCTGTGCCGACGAGTCGTCGATCTGCTCGGGCCGGACCAGGATCCGGATCTCGCGCCCGGCCTGGATGGCGTATGACTGCTGGACGCCCTGGAACGAGTTGGCGATCGCCTCCAGCTTCTCCAGCCGCTTGATGTAGGCCTCCAGCGTCTCCCGGCGAGCGCCCGGACGGGCGGCCGAGATGGCGTCGGCGGCGATCAGGAGGAAAGCCTCCAGGCTGTGCGGCTCCTCGTCGTAGTGGTGGGCGCGCACCGCGTGCACGACCGGGGCCGGGACTCCGTGCCGCTGCAGGAGGTCAGCTCCGATTACCGCGTGCGAACCCTCGACCTCGTGGTCGATGGCCTTGCCGATGTCGTGCAGAAGCCCGCTCATCTTGGCGGTGCGGACGTCGGCGCCGATCTCGGACGCCATCATCCCGGCCAGGTAGGCGACCTCCTTGGAGTGATTGAGGACCTGCTGGCCGTAGCTGGTGCGAAAGCGGAGGATTCCGAGGTGGCGGACCACCTCCGGGTGCAAGCCCTGGAATCCGACTTCCAGGACTGCGGCCTCCCCCTCCTCCTTGACCCGCTGGAGCACCTCCGTGCGGGCCTTGGCGACCACCTCCTCGATTCGGGCCGGATGGATCCGGCCGTCCACGATCAGCTTGTTGAGCGCGGTCCGGGCCACCTCGCGGCGGACCGGGTCGAAGCCGCTGATGATCACGGCTTCCGGCGTGTCGTCGATGATCAGGTCGATCCCGGTCGCCTGCTGAAGGGCGCGGATGTTGCGTCCCTCGCGGCCGATGATCCGGCCCTTGATCTCCTCGTTGGGCAGCGGGAGCACCGAGACCGAGGTCTCGGCGGTCTGGTCGGCGGCGATCCGCTGGATCACCTCGGTGACGATCTCGCGCGCCCGGCGCTCGCTCTCGTCGCGGGCCGCCAGCTCGGATTCCCTGACCTTGCGGGCCACCTCGTTGCGGAGGTCCTGCTCGATCTGGGTCATGAGGACGCCCTGTGCCTCCTGGCGGGTCATCTGGGCCACCCGCTCCAGCTCTCGGAGCTGCGCGCTGTAGGTCTCTTCGAGCTGGGCCCGGATCTCTTCCAGGCTGCGCTCCTTGCCCGACAACCCCTCTTCCCGCCGGGTGAGGTCTTCGGCTCGCTTCTCGAGGTTCTCTTCCTTCTGAAGCAGGCGTCGCTCGACCTGCTGGGCCTGGGCCCTGGTCTCACGCGCCTCCTGCTCGGCCGCGGTGCGGATCTTGACCGCCTCCTCCTTGGCCTCCAGCAGCTTCTCCTTGGCAGCGGTCTCGACGTCGACCAACCGCTGCTGATGCTTGGCCTCGAGCTCGCCTAGCTCGACGCGCTGCCGCCTGCCGACCATCGAGCCGGCGAGCAGGTAACCGATTCCACCGGCGAGGACCGCTGCCACGGCTACCAATGTCACGACTAGGTAGACAGACATGTGCTTTGGTGTACCTCGCTTATTCGGTTGTCAAGGTGCTGCCTACGGACGCTAGGGTCCGCGGCGTTCAATCCTTGGGATCTCGAAGCACCGGGACGCGTCCCGCTGCGTAACAGCCCAGTTTATAAGCGGGTCGGGCATTTTGCGCGCGAGGCGCCGAGGCGGCGGCGCAGCCAGAGGCTCAGAGTCGACGCAGGGCGGCTCGCGCCACCTCCACCGAAAAGCCCCGCCGCAAGAGCCGGGCTCCGACTCGCTGCAGGTCGGGCTGGCCTCCCGGCGCCGTGCGCAGCATCCTGCGCGCGACCTCCACCGCTGCCTCCAGCTGGTCGGTGGCCTCGAGCCCGCCGAGCGCGGCCCGAGCCGCCTCCCGGTCAACGCCCTTGGCCGCCAGCTCGGCCGCGATCGCCCGCGCGCCGCGCGAGGAGGAGCGGCGGCTGATCAGGCCGCGCGCGTACGCCGCGTCATCGAGATAGCCGCTGCCGCGGAGGCGCTCGAGGGTGGCCACCACCTCGGGCTCGGCATGGCCGCGTCGCAGCAGCTTGTTCCGCAGCTCACGCACCGAGTGCGCCCGCGAAGCCAGCAGGCGCACTCCGGCGTCATAGCTGGTGCCGGGCATCGGCTGCGCCCGCCTAGTCCTCGTCTTCGCCGGCCCCTACCGGCGCCGCCTGGGTGCGCACCGAGGCCGAGGTCTTGAGCGGCACCGCCTGGCCGACCGCCTTCTCGCGGACCTTGGCTTCGATCTCGCCCGCAAGGGTTGGGTTCTCGCGCAGGAAGTTGCGCACGTTCTCCCGGCCCTGGCCGAGGCGCATGTCGCCACACGACATCCAGGTGCCGCTCTTCTCGATGATTCCGAACTCGACAGCGGCGTCGATCAGGGCCCCCTCGCGGGAGATGCCCTCGTTGAAGAGGATGTCGAACTCGGCGGTGCGGAAGGGCGGCGCCACCTTGTTCTTCACGACCTTGACCTTGGCCCGGGCGCCGATCGAGTCGAGCCCGCTCTTGATGGTCTCCACCTTGCGGATGTCGAGGCGGACCGAGGCGTAGAACTTGAGCGCGCGGCCGCCGGGCTGGACCTCCGGGTTGCCGAACATGATCCCGACCTTCTCGCGCAGCTGGTTGAGGAAGATGACCGCGCAGTTGGACTTGGAGATGGCCGCGGTGAGCTTGCGCAGCGCCTGCGACATCAGCCGGGCCTGGAGGCCGACGTGGGTGTCGCCCATCTCGCCCTCGATCTCCGCCTTGGGCACCAGGGCGGCCACCGAGTCGATGACGATGACATCGACGGCGCCCGAGCGCACCAGCACCTCGACGATCTCGAGCGCCTGCTCGCCGGTGTCGGGCTGCGAGATCAGCAGCTCGTCGATGTTGACGCCGATCCGCGAGGCGTAGATGGGGTCGAGCGCGTGCTCGGCGTCGACGAACGCGGCCACCCCGCCCAGCTTTTGGGCCTCGGCCACCACGTGCAGAGCGACGGTGGTCTTGCCCGCCGACTCGGGACCGTAGATCTCGATCACCCGACCCCGGGGGATGCCCCCCACGCCGAGCGCGAGGTCGAGCGGCAGCGCGCCGGTGGGAATCGAGCTGACCTCGCGCTGGGCCGCGGCCTCGCCGAGCTTCATGATCGCGCCCTCTCCATAGCTGCGCCGAATCTGCGAGACGGCGGTGCTGAGTGCCTTGTCCTTTTCCATTAGTTGCCCTCCAGGTGGTTCGTCGTGAGTGTGGCGTGGTGGTTGGTCGAGGTCAAAGTCGTCTTAACAGGGCTCCTCCACTACCTCGGCGTCGAGGGCCTTCGCAGTGTAGCGAACGCCTGTTCGGAGGTCAAGGAGCATTTCGAGGGCGGCCTCAACGGCCTGCTCCCGGTTCGAACGGCGATCGCCGTCGAACAGGAAACGCCGGCAATGCGTCCCCGCCGCGGATGCCACCGCCACGAAGGTGAGGCCGACCGGTTTGTCGGTGCCGTCGGCGCCGGGCCCTGAGATTCCGGTGGTCGAAGCCCCGATGTCGGCCTTCAGGCGCCGGCGGACCCCCTCCGCCATCGCCGTCGCGACCTCGGCCGAGACCGCGCCGTGAGCCTTGATCCGGCGCGCTTCCACGCCGAGCAGGTCCTGTTTGGCCTGGTTGGAGTAGGCCACCACCCCGCCCAGGAACCAGCGCGACGACCCCGGAAGATCCGTCAGCCGGGCCGCCAGGCCGCCGCCGGTGCAGGACTCGGCGACGGCCAGGGTGGCCCCGGCCTGGATCAGGTCGTCGGCCAGGATCGCGACCGCGCCGGCCGCCTCCAGGGTCGCGGGCGGGGTAGGGGCGGGGCCGGCGCCGAAGACGTGGCGGAACCGGTACAGGTAGTCGACGCCACTCCAGATGGTGAAGACGACGGCCACCCCGATCCCGATCAGGGCCAGCAGCCGCAGCTGCGGATAGGGGCGGGCGAGGATCAGGAGCAGGACCGCTCCCACCTGGGTCAGGGTCTTGGTCTTGCCGAAGGGGGTGGCGGCGATCACACTGCCCTGGGCCGCGCTCAGCGAGCGCAGGACGGTGATCACCAGCTCGCGCCCGAAGATGACGACCACCACCCAGGCCGGGAGCTCGCCCTCGGCGACCAGGAAGATCAGGACGGAGAGGATGAAGAGCTTGTCCGCCAGCGGGTCGAGGAACTTCCCGAGCTCGGTCACCAGCCCCCGGCGGCGGGCCAGCGTCCCATCCAGGACGTCCGTCAGCGAGGCCGCCAGGAACACCAGGGCCGCCCACTGGTCGTGGCCGGGGAAGCGCCCGAAGAGCAGCAAGGCCAGCGCCGGTATCGCCAGCAGCCGGCTCAGCGTGAGCAGGTTGGGGAGGTTCACCGTACGGGCTAAGTCTGGCCCGCGTGCCACTCCGTAGTCTTCAGGCTGCCCATGGGCGCGTAGTTCTTGCCGTCGGTGGAGACCAGCGTAGCGGCCGGCTTGCCGGAGGTGATCTTGATGGTGGCGCCCACGTAGCCATCCTCGTCGCCGGCGGCCAGGAACCTGCCATTGGCCCCGTAGACGGCTTTGCCGTCGACCTCTACGTAGAGCCACACTTGGTCGGTGGCGCGCACCAGCACCGCCATCGGCCGCACGGCCGGCGCGGGCGCCGGGACGGCCGCCGTCGGGAGCACGGAGGGCAGCGGGTCCGGGGAGGCGATCGGGGGCGCGCTCGCCGCCGATCGGGCGCTGGGCACTGGCCCCAAGTCCTGGCGGGCGGAGTCGATCTCGCGCCAGGCGTAGAGGGCGAAGAGTCCCGAGAGCAGGGCTAGGCCGAGGCCGCTGAGCAGCGGGCCGGTGATCACCAGGCGCGGCAGCAGTCGCGGCGCCACCCGCCCGAGCGAGAGCGAGCGGCCGGGCTCGGCCGGCGGCGGAGCGGCCGGGAGGGGCACGCCCAGGTAGGCCGCATAGGCGCGCTCGTAGCCGCGGGCGTAGACCTCGCCCGGCAGGGCCGCCTGGTGGCCCCGCTCGATCGCGTCCAGGTGGATGGCCTGGATCCGGGTGGCGGCGGCCACCAGCTCCAGGCTCAGGCCGCGGGTCCTGCGCTCACGGGCCAAAAGCGCTCCAAAACCCGCTCCGAAGCTGTCCTCAAGGGGCTGCTCAGCCGCCCCTACGGTCACTCCAGGCCCAGTCTCTCCAGGAGCTCGTCCACGTCAGGCAGGTTCATGAGGACCTCGCGCGACTTGGAGCCCTGGTACCCGCCGATCACCCGATGCTCGGCCAGCATGTCGACGATCCGGCCGGCGCGCGAGTAGCCGACGTTGAACTTGCGCTGCACAAGCGAGACTGAAGCTCCGCCCTCCGCCGCCACCGCCCTCGCCGCCCGCGCGAAGAGC
>Ga0137372_10003056_pt1 | contig 16259 bp, 14 predicted proteins | sample SagtaG_6_FD_104911 | JGI IMG/M metagenome (GOLD analysis project Ga0137372, IMG submission 104911) | Vadose zone soil microbial communities from Sagehorn Ranch, Mendocino, California, USA - Sage1_R_60_16 metaG | ecosystem: Environmental > Terrestrial > Soil > Vadose zone | place: USA...
GGCGGCTCCATCGCCGGGACCCTGCTGCTCCTGGCCTGGTCCCAGGTCCACACCGTGCTGGCCCTGTACGCGGTGTGGATCGGGATCGGTCTGGTCAGCGCGTGCGTGTTGTACGAGGCCGCGTTCGCGGTAATCATCGCCTGGTTCCGGCAGCGACGCGCCACCGCGCTGCTGGCCCTGACCGTGGTCGCCGGGTTCGCCTCCAGCGTCTTCCTGCCGCTTTCCGGTCATCTGGTTGACCGTTACGGTTGGCGGGACGCCATCCTCGTCCTGGCCGCCATCCACGCCGTCGTCACCATCCCGGGGCACCTGGTCATCCGGCGGCCACCCCGCACCGCACCGACCGCCGCGCAAACCGCCGGCCACGGCGACCGCGACCAGCATCACCGGATCGTCGCGGCCGCCGTGCGGGACCCCGCCTACTGGGCTCTCACCGTCGCATTCCTCGCCAGCGCCGCCGCGGTCGCCACCGTCGCCGTGCACCTGGTGGCATACCTGACCGAACTCGGCCACCCCGCCGCCTTCGCCGCCACCATCGCCGGCCTGCTCGGTGTGCTGTCCGTCACCGGCCGGGTGGCCACCACCGCCACCACTCGCCGGTTCACCCCGGTCACCGTCACCGCGATCATGTTCCTCATCCAAGCCACCGCCGCGGCCTGCCTCCCGCTCGCCGGACACACCCGCCTCGGCGCAATCGGCTGCGTACTGGCCTTCGGCCTCGGCTTCGGCGTGGCCAGCATCGCCCGCCCCGCCATCCTCGCCGACCGCTACGGCACCACCGCCTACGCCACCATCGCGGGCATCCTCGCCGTACCACTGACCATCGCCAAAGCACTCGCACCCCTGGCCGCAGCCGCTGCCCGCGACACCACCGGCAGCTACACCAGCGTGGCCATCGGCGTCGCCACTCTGTGCGCGCTCGCCGCCACCGCCCTGCTGACGGTTGGGAGACTCTGCCGACCTCAGCGGAGAAGCCCGTGATGCCCCAGATCACGATCATCGCGGCCAGGTCCACCAGAGACTTTCAGCGGGCCAGGTTACGCGGGTGCGTGCCGACCTGCCCACCTCACGTACCGAGCTACGCGGGTTCCGCGTCGGCCGGGTCGCGCGGTGATGAGGTGGCGTCGACAGAGGTGGAGAGGGAGAGCACGGCACTGAGTGCGGCGGCACCGTCGAGGAGGGCTTTGGAGCGAGCCGCGATGCTGGCGTCTCTGGCAGCCAGCGCGGAGGCGACATCCTCCGATCGCCCGGCACGCCGTAGTTGCGGCATGAGGGCCCGAAGGGGCGCGATGCCGTAACCGGCCATGCGCAGTTGGTGAACGATCCGTGCATCCCGCACCTGGGTCGGGGTGTATCGTCGCGTGTCTCGCGGACGGTCGCGATCGGGGACGACTAGATCCTCGGTGTGCCAGTGCCGCAGCGTCGAGGGGCGCACGCCCAGGGCGGCGGCGAGTTCGGAGATGTTCATCGAGTCCGATGCGCGTACGCCTTCGATCGGCTCGCTGGTGATCGCGTGGGCCGCCTCCTTGGCCTGCCTCAGCTGCGTGCGCTCTGTGTGCAGCCGGGCGTGCGCCGCGTCGAGAAGGGCAAGCACCTGCGAGGCAGGGAACTCGTGAACGGCCCTGACGATTCTCTTGGCCTCAATCGGACCCGCGCCTGCTGCGAGGGCCCGGTAGGCCAGCGCGGACTGCAAATGTACGTCCGCATAGATCCGGTAGCCCGTGGCCGTGCGCGCTGCCGGGGGCAGTACACCGTCGCGCTCGAGATTGCGTACCTGTTGAACGGAGTACCCGGCACGCCGCGCGACATCGACGGTACGCATGTCCCGTGATTTGAGACCTGACACTCTGAATCCCCTCAGTGTCTCCTTAGTCTGGGCCGCAAGCCTCCATAAGCACTTTAATGCGACGCTAGAGCCATGACCATGGACGAGATCATCAGCTTCGTGGATAGCCTCGGCGGCGTCCTGACCATCAAGCCGGCACGCGGCGACGGCTCGCCGGAAGTCAGCTGGGGCGACACGTTCTTCTACTACGCGCCTGATGGCGTCACCCCCACAACGACCCAACCCTTCGCGACGATCGTGACCAAGAACTACCCCGGCGACGACGCATCGCACCTGGACCGGCCGGACACGTTCCGCGTGAACGTCGCCGCCGGGAAGGAAGCGTTCATCCGGTGGACCGGTCACGCGCCACGTGAGCCAGCCACCGCCGACATCGACCCCAGCACCGCCGACACCGTGATCGCGCACCCCGTCTACGGCACCGTCGCCTGGCTGGCAGTGGTGAACCCGGGCCCACATACCGAGGGGGCAATCCGTGAGCTGCTGCGCATGGCCCATCACCTCGCGCGCTCACGCTATGAACGACGCGCTGAACGGGCTCGGGCCACCTGACCCGGCGCGGATCCGGCAACGGTTGACCCCCCGTGGCTGCTGGCCTACGGGTTGACGCTGGGCGCTCCCCGAACAAGCCGAAGAGCTGGGTCATCCAGTATCTGCAGGCCGGTCACCGGGCCCGTTAGGGTGTACAGCAGTCGTTTGCGAGGGTGGGGGTATGACCAGTCAACGTGTGGTCGGCTACGACGGGATGTGGGCCAGGCCCGAGGCCGACGCCCGGGTGGCGGGCAACCCCGTCGGCGAGTTGGCGACGATCCGCGAGTACCTGTCCAACTACCGGCTCACCCTCGGCATGAAATGCGAGGACCTCTCGCCGGAGCAGTTGGCCACCCGGTCCGTGCCGCCGTCCACGCTGAGCCTGCTCGGCCTGGTCCGGCACCTGGCTCGGGTGGAGCACAACTGGTTCCAGCGGTCGCTGCAGGGCCATCACGACGTGCCCCGGCTGTACTGGTCCGCGCAGGACCAGGACCTGGACTTCAACGGCGCGGTGGCCGACGCGGGCGTGGTCGAGGAGGCGTTCGCCGTCTGGAAGGCGCAGATCGCGGCCGCCGACGAGTGGCTGGATGGAGTGACCGACCTCGGCGTCGTGGTCCGCACACCCCGGGGCGAGGAGGCAAGCGTCCGAGACATCCTCATTCACATGATCGAGGAGTACGCCCGGCACTGCGGGCACGCGGACCTACTGCGCGAGTGCATCGACGGGCGTACAGGTCTGTAGCCCGGGCCGCCGGGCCCCGGCGTATTCAGTCGAGCAGCAGCTGCCGTACCGCCGCCTGCAGGAGCCTGGTGAAGGTGGCCAGGAGGTCGCGGGCCGCCTGTTCGGTCTGGCGTGGGTCGGCTGGTGCTGTGCTGGGTCGGAGTGCGCCGTAGCGGGCCAGGCTGACCAGGCCGTGGACGAAGGCCCAGGCGATCGTTGGTAGGTCGCCTTCCCGGCCCGCGGGAACGTTACCGGCGGCCTTGGTGGCGACTTCTTCGAGAACACCGAAGGCGGCCCGCTGGGCCTGCTGCAGGTCCGGATCCTGGGGACGTACGAGGTCGGCTCTGAACATGAGTTCCAACGTGTTGGGGTCGGTGAGTCCGAAGTCGAGATAGGCGCCACCCAACGCGGCGAGCGGTTCGACGCCGGTCTGGGTGGCGGCGTCGAGCGCCCTGCGAAGGTCGCCCTCAAGTCGATGGAAGCCTTTGACGGCCAGCGCAGTGAGCAGTCCAGCGCGATCCTGGAAATGGTACTCAGCCGCGTTATGCGACAGACCCGCTCGCCGTGCGATTGCGCGCAGGCTGACCTGCCCCGGGCCCGCCGCCGCCGCTGCCACCTCCTCGGCCGCGGCATCGAGGAGACGATCTCGGGCGCTGGGTGAACTGGTCCCGGCAACCATCAGCCAAGCATTCCACCTCTACTTGACACCGTCAAGCTCCCTGCTAAGGTGTTACTTGACGCTGTCAAGCTCGGTCGAATCGACCACCCGTCCGTAGCTGTAGCCCACCGTCCGCCGGCCGACCCGATGTTCAACGCGCACGAGGGGCTTCGTCCCACGGCGGATACCGCAGCCACCAGTCAGATCCCAAGGCTACCGCCTCATGCCACGCAGCCTCCTCGCCCGAGCCTCAGCCACCGTGGTGCGCGACCGCGGCCAAGAGGTCGGACCGTAGACGGCCCGGACGGCGTCACGGGTCACCATGCACCGTTCCCGCGCGCCAGCAACTGCAGTGCCATTTCCCGGTACCGCGAGACCGGCACGAGGTGCACCCCGTCGAACGCCCCGCTGTCGCGCAGTTGCTCGATCTGCTCGCACGCGGCGTCCACTCCGGCGCGCCGGTCCTGAGCCACGCGGTCAACGAGTTCGGCTGGAATCTCGATGTCGGGAATGGTCGCGGCGAGCCGTTGCGCCATCGTGGCACTGGCAAGCACCATGACGCCGGCATACACCGGAACGTCGAGCTGCGCCGACTCGCGCCAGCGCAGGACGGCCTCAACCGAGAAACTCATCTGCGCGAACACGAAGTCAGCAGCCCTCTTCCAGCCCGGCACGCGCCGAAGACCCGACGCAACGCCAAGCCGGAAGGCGCGAACACCGTCGAAGGCCGGATCGCCAGCGAGACCCCGCGCCTCGTCGATCATCGTTCGGACGGTCAGGTCGCTCGTTCGATCGCCAGCGGCCGGCTTATCGCCATGGACGAACAGAAACTCGTCCACCCCGTAAGCGGCCGCGGTCAACATGTCACGCCGGAAACCCAACAGGTTGCGGTCCCGCGAGTTGAGGCACGCAATGCTGCGTCCGCCCATCGCGGCGACCTCGTGGGCCACGGCGATGCTCGACACCGTCGCCCGACCGATGTGGTTGTCCGGAATCAGAAACGACTGCGCGATCGACGCCAGCACGCCGATCTGGTGCCGAACATGCCGAAGGTCGGGCTTGGTCGGAGGCTCGATCTCACAGACAAGGTCGAAGGTTGGCGAGTTCACAACCGGAACGTTACCCGCCCGCGCCCGGCCGGGCGGCGACCCGGCCGGGCGCGACGGGCAGCATGAAACAACACTGCAGGAGCTTCCGCGATGATCTGCGAGCTACTGCTTTCCCCAAGGGCCGGTGATCGCGAAGACGTGGCCGGGGTCCTGAATGTTGGCGAACAGGATCCGGCCGTCCTGGCTGAAGGTGGGCCCGGTGAATTCGCTTTCGTTGATTTCGTTGCGGGCCAGGGTACGCCTCGCCCTTCCTGGTCACGCCGACCAGGTGTGACAGACCTTCGCCGTCCTCGGCGAGGATCACGCCGCCGTAGGGCGACACGGTGATGTTGTCCGGACCGTCGTAGTTGGTGTCCTCGTCGGGGTTCGGGTTCACGCCGAAGATTGTCTTGAGGACGATGGTCTCGTCCTCGGGGTCGTAGAACCAGACCTGGCCGTCGTGCTCGTTGACGCTGCCGTCGCTGAACCGGGCATAGCTGGCGACGAAGTAGGCGCCCTCGTCACCCCACCACGCGCCCTCCAGCTTGCGGCTGCGCGTCACCTGGTCGTTCGTGAACTGCTTGCGGACCGACACGGAGGTCGCCAGCCGCTCGGGGACGTCGACCCACTCCACCCGGTAGCGGGTGCCGGGCGTGGTCGCCTCGGACAGGTCGGCGATGTGCCGGGTGCCCTTGAAGGCGCTCAGCGCCTGCAGCCGCCCGGCGGTGGCACCGCCCTCGCTGAGCGAAAGGGCGCGCAGCGCGCCCTTGCCGGCCTGGAAAGCCTCCGGCGGTGTCCACCGGAAGTACAGCCCGTGTGGGCCGTTGGCATCCTCGGTCAGATAGATCTCCGCGTTGTGGGGGTTGACCGCGACCGCTTCGTGCGCGTACCGACCCAGGAACTTCAGCGGTACCGGGTTGAGGTTGGCTGACCGGTCGAACGCGTCGACCTCGAACACCCAGCCGTGGTCGTACTGGAACACGCCGCCCGCACGCTGCTCGGTCTCCTCGCAGGTAAGCCACGTGCTCCAGGGCGTGCGGCCACCGGCACAGTTGTTGTGGGTACCCGCGATGCTCACGTACTCCCGGATCCGGTTGCCGTCCAGGTCGGTCTCGATGGTGGTGGTGCCGCCACGTGCACCGGGGTCGAAGGTCAGGCCGGGCAGCGTGGGAACGCCGTACGGCTCGCTGCCGCCGATCTCGTGGTTATTGACCAGCACGAAGCCGTTCGGACCGCGGAAGCAGGCGGTACCGTCGGCGTCGCTCGGCGTCGGCTCGCCGCTTTCGAGAAGCGTGACACCGGCCTCGGCGACGACCTTGTAGGTGAAGTCGGCGGGCAGCGCAAGTAGACCGGCCGGGTCGGGCACCAGCGCGCCATATCCAGCCGTGGTCTGAGCGGCGGCCGGGCCGGCGATCGCCTCGAGGCTGCCGGCGAATGCGATGCCCAGGCCGCCCAGCGCGCCGGTCCGTAACAGGTTGCGACGAGAAATCCGGGACTTCAAAGGGGTACCACCTTCCGTACCAGCGTTTGATGAGAATCGCTCTCATGCAAACGGGGTCCTCCAAACGCACCAGACTCGTCGCCCAACCGCCGGACAAACACGCGGCAAACCTTGGGCGGACGACGCACGTGGTCAGCGGTCACGGACGTGGCCTCAACGGCTCTGTCGCATGCGTCGATGGCGCGATCGGGCTCGAGTACTCTATCAAGCCGGTTTGATGTATTCTCGGGACGTGGCACCCCGGCCGGGAGACACCGACCTGGCGCCGCTGGTGTTCCTGCGACTTGCCGGGCATCCGCTGCGCTGGCGGCTGCTGGGCGAGCTGTCGCGCAGTGACCGGCAGGTGCACGAGTTGACCGCGTTGCTCGGCCAGCCGCAGAACCTGGTCTCCTACCACCTGGGGCAGCTGCGCCGCGGAAACCTGGTCGCCGGCCGGCGCAGCGCCGCCGATGGCCGCGACACCTACTACCGCGTCGACCTGGCCCGCTTTGGACAGCTGCTGGCCGCCACCGGCGGGGCGCTGCACCCCGCGCTGCGACTGGCCCCGCCCGTGTTGCCGGCCCGACCAGCTGGTCGGGCGGCGGCCCGGGTGTTGTTCCTGTGCACCGGCAACAGCTCCCGCTCGCAGCTGGCCGAGGCGCTACTGCGGCACCTGGCCGGCGACACCGTGCAGGTGTCCAGCGCGGGCAGCCACCCGAAGGAGGTGCACCCGTACGCGGTGGCGGCGATGACCGAACACGGCATCGACCTGACCGGTGCCCGTGCCAAACACCTGGATCGGTTCATCGGCCACCGGTTCGACTATGTGATCACCTTGTGCGACCGGCTCCGGGAGGTCTGCCCCGAGTTCCCCGGCCACCCCGAACCAGTGCATTGGAGCATTCCCGACCCGGCCCACGAGCCCGACGGCTACCCGGCGTTCCAGCGCACCGCGGCCGAGTTGGCCGGCCGGATCCGTTTCCTGCTGCACCGCATCGCCACTTCACCTGCCTTGGAGGACTCATGAGCAGCCCATCGAGCCAGACCGTCCATGTCCGGTACATGGTCCACGACGTCCAGGCCGCCATCGACTTCTACACCACCCACCTCGGTTTCGTTGTCAACACGGCCGCCCTGCCGGCATTCGCCGATGTCACCCGCGGCAACCTGCGGCTGCTGCTGTCCGGGCCGGCAAGCTCCGCCGGCCGCCCGATGCCCGACGGCCGCACACCGCAGCCGGGCGGCTGGAACCGCATCCACCTCATCGTCGACGACATCACCACTGAGGTGGCTCGGCTAGCCGCCGCCGGGCTGGTGTTCCGCAACGACATCGTCACCGGCCCCGGCGGCCGGCAGATCCTGCTGGACGACCCGTCGGGCAACCCGGTGGAGCTGTTCCAGCCGGCCGGGGCGTAGCTGGATACCACCCCGACATCCCCTCGCCGCGCGGGGACGGCGGTAGCCGTGCGGGTCCGGTTCGGTCAGCGCTGTTTCCCGGTTGGCCTGGTGGCGGGAATCTCGACGGCGATCTCGCCGCCCAGTTTGGCTTCGCCGGCCAGGCGCAGCTCATCGCCGCTCCAGAATCGTCCGGCGTCATACCAGTTGGGTCGGCGTCGTTCGGGGAGCAGACCCATGGCCTGGTAGGTGAGCGCCACGACCTCGGCGCAATAGGCGGTGTCCAGGTCCGGATTGGGCGCGCCGTGCTTCAGCTTAGGCAGCCGCCCCTGTAGCCATCGGCCGGCCAGTCTGGCGGTGGAGGGGAACGGTGTGCCGTCGAGCCGGGCGATGGTACGTAGGAGCGCGTCTTCCATCTCGGCGGTGACCGGCTGGTGGAGCTGGCGCAGCCAGGCGCGTTGGCCGTACCTGGTGCCCCAGACCACGACCGCGTCGCGCAGGTCGTGGAGCTGGACGCCGCGCTGGTGGGTACCGGACCACAGGTCGGGCAGGGAGCGGCCCAGCTCCGCGTGCCACATCAGTGGCGGCAGGTCCTCCAGGACCACGGACATGCCGACGTGGTTGACCGGGCTGTTGGTGGTCAGCTGGATGGCGCGGTCGGCGGGGGTACGTCCGCGGAAGAGCCACACGTCGCCGGTGCGGGTAAGGGCGAGAGCATCATCGAGGGTGATCGGTTTTCCGGCCACTGCCGTAGCCTATGCACGTGCGTTGGTGGAAGGTAGTAGGGCTGGCCGCTTTCGCGGGCGTGGCGGCCACGGGCGTGGTGATCGCCCGGGCGGAACGACGACGGCGCGCTTACACCCCTGAGGAAGTCCGGGCGCGGCTACGAGCGCGGCACGCCGAGGTGCACGACAGGCAGGTAAGTGATGCTGGCAGGCAGCTCGCGGGCGGGTCCTTCCAGGCCGGTGCCCTCGGCGAGCCGGGCTGAGCAGATCCCGGCCGGGCGGCGTGCGGACCGCGGCGGGTGCGATCGGCCGACGGTTCAGTCCGCTGCCGCGGCCCGGGGCAGTCCGGGCGCCGGCCGGCCGTCCAGGCTGCTGGGATCGATGCTCCATCCGCTGGCCACCCGCATCACGTCGTGCTCGCCGACCAGCACGGTCATGCTCTCCTCGATTGCCGGGGGCAGGCCTACCGACAGCTCGGTCTGGTCCGGCTCGCCCCACCATTCCTCGACCTCGCCGCTTTCCCCGAGGTACTGAAAGGCGCGCACCACTGTCCCGCCTACCGCGCGCTGCCAGCTGTGCAACTCGATCGTCCGGTGCGTGGCGAAGGCCTGGACCTCGGTATGCAGCAAGGTGGACAGCCGCGGCACGTCCACCGAGGCCTGGCCACCGAGCAGCCACCGACCAGCCACCAGAACCCAATGCGCACTGGCGGCACCCGGCAGCGGCGGCGTCACCAGCAGCCGGTCGTCGGTCAGGTAGGCAAGGTCAGCCGCATTACGCCAAGGTACGAGACCAAGGTCGCGCAGTCCCAACGCTCCGATCACTTTCTGCGGTTCACCGTCGCGGATCGCCAGCCAGGCGTTCTTGTACCCGAACCCGACCATTGCCTCCCGGCTCACCACGCCCACGATACCCACCGCGGGCATGGGCTTCAGGTCATGCCCGAAACCGGTGCCTGATCAACCGCAGCCTGGTCGAGAATGCCGGCTCCCGTTGTGGATATGGCGTGATGGGGCCGTGAACGTTCGCAAAACGCAAGTGGACGCCGCCCTCGCCGTAGGGCTGACGGACGAGGCGGTGTGCGCTGCTGTTCATTCAGTGGGGATGACGCCGTGCCGGGCCCGGAGGTGGAGCCTAGGCGGAAGGAGGTTGGCATGAACGGCCTGCTGCTGTGGGGGATCGTGCTCCCCGCTCTGCTCGTGATCGCGGGGATCGTCACCTCCGCGGCAGGAAGGGCCGTCGCTGACCGGGCGCGGACGCGGGAGGTCGGAATGGGTCGAGTTGCCGGAGGCCGTCAGATGACCGGTGCCGGACTGCTGGTGCGGCTGCTCCTCTGGGTGGGTGTCGCTACCCTCGCCTTGGCAGGATGCGGCAGCGGCGACGGGAACGCGAAGGTCAGGCTCGCCGAGTCCCGCGTGTCAGCGAAGCAGAAGGCGCTCTCGGATGCGCAGTCGGAGCTTGCCTCGAAGACCGCCGCCTTCTGCACCAGCAGCGCGAGTTACATCACCGCCCTGGATCGCTACGGCGATGTCCTCCAGCAGACGGCGCCGACGGTCGGCGACGTCAAGGATGCCGGAACGGATCTGGCGGATCCGCGTGAGGAGGTCATGGCGAGCGCTCAGGCAGCGATGGACGCCCACCAGAAGGTGACTTCTGCGGAGAAGGATCTGGCGGACGCCAACGCGGCGCTCGCCGCCGCAAAGGCGGAAGCGTCGGGCCAGCCGACCCCGCCGGTATCGCCGGCCACGACGCCGAGCATCGCGCCATTGGCACCCACCGCGACGGTCAGCCGGGTGAAGCAGGCCGACGCCGACTTCGCCGCGGCGCAGAAGGGGATCACCGACCAGACCCCGCTGGTACAGGCATCGCAGCAGTTCAATGCCGCAGCCGTGGCGCTGGAAATGTCCTGGCTGCGGCTCTTCGCCGATGCCGGATGCCTGACCGACGAGCAGCAGAAGCAGGCCGAAGCCGCGGTACACGGCTACACCTCGGCGCTGCAGAAGTCGCTCGCCGATGCCGGATACTTCCAGGGCGAGGTCGACGGGGTGTACGGACCCACGACCATCGACGCTGTCAAGGCCCTGCAGAAGGCCCACGGACTGCCCCTGACCGGGACAGTGGACAAGGCCACGGACGCGGCCCTGCAAGCCGATCTACAGGCCAAGGGCGGGGCGGCCGCGCAGGAGGCACTTACCTCGACAGCAGCGGTCCAGCAGACGCTCAAACTCGCCGGGTACTGGACCGGACCGGTCGACGGGAAGTGGACGCCGGCGTTAACCGAAGCCTTGAAGTCCTTCCAGACGGCGCTGGGTGTGCCGGCGACGGGGACCGTCGACCCGGCCACGATCGCGGCGCTCGAGCATGCCATAGCCACCGCAAAACACCCGGGACCAACTTCGTCCACCAGCCCGCCAGCCGCGACCCCCACCAAGTAGCGGTCCCGCCCGGCATCCACCGTAGCCGCACCCTGGAGGGGAACCCCGATACTGCTCAGGGGACGCAACCGCTGAGCCGGGTCACCGTGCCCGACAAACGCACGGTTCGAATGACCCGCTCGCCCTGAGACGACCCGGGTCCGCGGTGGTCCCTACCGTTGCTCATCGGGTGAGACGAGGCTGACCGGGCCGGTCGGGGGGCCGGTCGGCTCACCCGTTCGAGCCGTCCGCCGGCCCCGGACAGGCCGGGCCATCGGTGCCGGACGGATGAGGCCATCCGGTACGCCGGTTGTCGGCCCGTCCGGGGCTCGTCGCGGCCGGCCGGTGGTGAGCAGACTGAGCTGCCCATAACCCACCGAGTGATGCGGGGAACGCCGTGAATGGACGCACCAACGAGATCCTGCGCATCGTGGACCGGCTCGATGCGGAGCTGATCGATCTGCTGTCCGGCCTGACCGTCCCGGACCTGGCCACGCCATGCGACGACCCGTCGGGGCCGACCGTCGGCGCAATCGTGGCGCATCTGGCCGAGGGTAGGCCGCAAGCGATCGCATGGCTGACCGCCACCGTCCGGGGCCTCGGGACGGCTCCCGTCCCCGGTCCGGGAGCCGCATCTGGCCACGACCACCCGCACGGGGACGACCACGGGCACGACCACGGGCACGACCACGGGCACCAGCATCCGGTGCCGGCGGCCGGCCAGTTCGACGAGGCCGCGCTGATTGAAGGCGTCCGGCAGGCCGGCACGGTCATCCGTGGGCTGCTCGACGGCCTCACCGAGGAGCAGCTGGACAGCGTACCGCCGGCCGTCGAGGGGTTCACCGACGGGACGCGGACGCTGTTCCAGATAATCAACGACCTGGCGGAGCACCAGACCCAGCACCTCGACTACATGCGCAAGGCGCTGGCCGGGCGGCCGACCCGGGACGCCGGATGAACATCGACGACCTGCTCGCCCGCGCGCTCGGCGACCCGTAACCGGGGTACGACATGGTACGCGCGGGCGGCCGCTGTTCGTGATGGAAACACCGGACCATACCCGGCTGCGCGGACGGTCAGCAGGTCTTCACCGCCGGGGCGGTGCAACGGCTGCGGCCGCGGGTGGCGAGCGTGGTCGCGGAGTTGCCTCATCAACATGTTGCAAGGAATGGCGATGGTTTCCTCATCTGATGATGCGTGTCGATGGTTTCGGCGTTTTGCCCAGTCCCCGCGTAGCGACCGGCGACTGATCTGCTTTCCCCACGCGGGCGGGTCGGCCAGCTACTACTTCCCGCTTGCCCAGGCGTTGCGGTCGCGGTTCGAGGTGCTCGCGGTGCAGTACCCGGGACGGCAGGACCGGCGCGCGGAGACGTGCATCGACACCATTTCCGAGCTCGCTGAGCGCATCGCCAGGGCGCTGGAGTCGTTGACCGAGGTCCCGTTCGCCTTCTTCGGGCACAGCATGGGAGCCACTGTCGCCTTCGAGGTGGCGCGCCGGTTGCGGTGGACACTGACCGGCCCGCTGTGCCTGTTCGCGTCCGGCCGGCGTGCCCCAGGCCAGATCCGCGACGAGCGGGTCCACCTGCGCGACGATGCCGGGCTCACGGCGGAGCTCCGGCAGGCCGGGGGCACCGACCACCGGCTGCTCGCCGAGGAGGGGTTGATGGCCGCTGTCCTGCCGGCGACCCGGGCGGACTACAAGGCCATCGAGACCTACCGTTACCTGCCCGGCCCGCCGCTGGACTGCCCGATCACCGTCCTGGTCGGAGAGTCGGATCCGAAGGCGACCCTCGACGAGGTGTCCGCCTGGGCCAGCCATACCACCGCCGGATTCGATCTGCGCGTCTTCCCCGGCGGGCATTTCTACCTGGACGCGCACCAGCAGGCAGTGGCCGACATCATCGACGCCGCGCTCCGGGGGGTCTGTAATGGGTCGGTCTGATCCGGCCGCCACAGCGGCCCGCGACCACCCCCAGGACGCGGTAGCCGTAATCGGGTTGGCGTGCCGACTGCCCCAAGCGCCGGACCCGGACGCGTTCTGGCGGGTACTGCGGGACGGGGTGAGCACCGTCAGCGAGCCCCCACCCGGCCGGAGCGCGGACTTCGGCGCGGCCCAAGGCGCGTTCCTCGACCAGGTCGACCGCTTCGACGCCGACTTCTTCGGCATCTCGCCGCGGGAAGCCGTCGCCCTGGACCCGCGGCAACGGCTGGCGCTGGAGCTGAGCTGGGAGGCCCTTGAGGACGCCGGAATCGTTCCGGCAGCCCTGAAGGACAGCGGGACCGGCGTGTTCCTGGGCGCCATCTGGGACGACTACGCCACCCTGTCGTTGCGTCGCGGCCCGGAGGCGATCAGCAGGCACACCATGACCGGACTGCACCGGAGCATCATCGCCAACCGGGTGTCCTACGTCCTGGGTCTCACCGGCCCGAGCCTGACCGTGGACACCGGCCAGTCCTCCTCGCTCGTCGCCGTACACCTGGCCTGTGAAAGCCTGCTCGCCGGCGAGTGCACGGCCGCCCTGGCCGGCGGCGTGAACCTGAACCTCAGCCCGGAGAGCACCCTCGCCGCGGCGAAGTTCGGCGGGCTGTCCCCGGATGGGCGGTGCTTCACCTTCGACGAGCGTGCGAACGGGTACGTGCGCGGCGAAGGCGCCGCCCTGGTGGTGCTCAAGCCACTGTCGAGGGCCATCCTCGACCGGGACCCGATCTACTGCGTCATCCGCGGCAGCGCGGTCAACAATGACGGTGCCTCCGAGGGGCTCACCGTGCCGAGCCCGCGGGCTCAGGAAGCGGTGCTGCGGCGGGCGTACCGGCGGGCCCGGGTGGATCCGGCCCACGTCCAGTACGTCGAACTGCACGGTACGGGGACGAAGGTCGGCGACCCGGTCGAGGCCACCGCCCTGGGCGCGGCACTGGGGGTGGGCCGCGCCACCGACACACCCCTGCTCGTGGGCTCCGCGAAGACCAATGTCGGCCACCTGGAGGGCGCCGCCGGCATCGTCGGTCTGCTCAAGGTGGCGCTGTGCGTCATGCACCGGGAGATCCCACCGAGCCTCAACTTCGAGACGCCCAACCCGAAGATCCCGTTCGGCGAGCTGCGGCTGCGGGTGCGGCACACCCTGGGGCCCTGGCCGTACCCCGACCGGCCGCTGCTCGCCGGCGTCAGCGCCTTCGGTATGGGCGGAACCAACTGCCATGTCGTGGTCTCGGAGGCGCCGGCACCGCCGAGTGACCGGCCGGAAGCGGGGCCGACCCACGCCGGGCGTGGCACGATCCCACCAGTCGTGCCGTGGGTCGTCTCCGCCAAGAGCCAAGCGGCCCTACGGGCACAAGCCGAACGGCTACACGCCCACCTGCGCGCCAATCCGGATCTGACCCCGGCGGATGCCGGATTCTCCCTGGCGAGCACCCGCGCCGCCCTCGACCATCGCGCGGTGATCGTGGCCGGGGACCGGGAGGATTTCGCCCGCGGGTTGCACGCGCTGGCCCACGGCCAACCGGCGGTCACCGCCGTGCAGGGCGTAGCGGGCGACGCCGGCCGGACGGTGTTCATCTTTCCCGGCCAGGGTTCGCAATGGGCCGGCATGGCTCGCGAGTTGATGGACTCGTCCGACGTCTTCGCCGCCCGGGTACAGGACTGCGCCAAGGCCCTGGCACCCTACCTCGACTGGTCGCTACCGGACGTGCTGCTCGGCACGCCGGATGCCCCCAGCCTGGCCCGGGTCGATGTCGTCCAGCCGGCGCTGTTCGCCGTGATGGTCTCGCTCGCCGCGCTGTGGCGGTCGTTCGGCGTGCGCCCCGACGCCGTCGTCGGCCACTCCCAGGGCGAGGTGGCCGCCGGGTACGTGGCCGGTGCCCTGTCTCTGGACGACGCCGCGAGGATCGTCGCCCGGCGCAGCCAGGCGGTGGCCACGCTGGCCGGGACCGGCGGCATGGTCTCCGTCCCGCTCCCGGCCCGGGAGGTGACGGTCCGCCTGGCCCGCTGGTCGGGCCGGCTGGGTATCGCCGCGGTCAACGGTCCCGGCTCGACTGTCGTGTCCGGACCCGCCGGCCCGCTGGACGAGCTGGTGCAGGCCTGCCAGGCCGATGACATCGACGCACGAAAGATCTTGGTCGACTACGCCTCGCATTCGCCCGAGGTCGAGGCGATCCGCGCCTCGCTGCTCGACTCGCTGTCCGGAATCGTCCCGAGGGCTTGCGACGTCGCGTTCTACTCCACGGTCACCGGAGGACCGCTGGACACCGGCCAGCTCGACGGCGGCTACTGGTACCGCAACCTGCGCCAGCCGGTCCAGTTCGAACCCGCCGTCCGTGCCCTGCTGGCCGACGATCACCGCGCGTTCATCGAAGTCAGCCCGCACCCCGTGCTGACCTTCAGCATCGAGCAGAGCATCGCCGCCGCGACCGCCGACCTGCCGGGCACCGAGCGGCCCATGACGACCGGGTCGCTGCGCCGCGACGACGGCGGATGGCGGCGGCTGCTCACCTCGCTGGCGAGCGTCTACGTCCACGGTGTACCGGTCAACTGGCCGGCCGCGTTCGGGCCGGACGCCCGCCGGGTCAAGCTGCCCACGTATGCCTTCCAGCGCCAGCGCTTCTGGATCGACGCGCCTGCCGCTGGCGCGCCGGCAGCGGCCGCACCGGGCGAGGCGCCGGCCGCCGACGTGGGGCCGGCCGCCGACGTGGGGCCGGCCGCCTACGTCGGGTCGGCCGCCGATGTGGGGTCGGCCGCTGGCCCGTCCGAGCCGTCGCCCTGGGCCGAACGGCTCGCCGGGCTGACCGCGGCCAGACAGGAACGACTGCTGCTCGACCTGGTGCGTACCACCGTGGCGGTCGTCCTCGGCCACGCCACACCGGACACAGTGCACCCGGGCCGGAGCTTCAAGGAACTCGGACTTGACTCGGTGACCGCGGTCGAGCTGAGCAGCCGGCTCAGCGCTGGCACCGGCGTACGGCTGGCCGCCGCCGTCGCCTTCGAGCACCCGACGCCCGGTGCGCTCGCGCGGTACCTGCGTGCGGAGTTGACCGGTACGCCGTCGGGTGCGGCGCTGCCTGGGGCGAGGTTGAGCGCCGGTGACGAGCCGGTTGTGGTGGTGGGGATGGGGTGTCGTTTTCCGGGCGGGGTGGGTTCGCCGGAGGGGTTGTGGCGGTTGGTGGCCGATGGCCGGGATGCCATCGGCCCGTTCCCGACCGATCGTGGGTGGGATGTGGCCGGGTTGTACGACCCGGATCCGGACCGGGTGGGTAGGACGTACACGTGTCGGGGCGGGTTCATTGACGACGCGGCCGGGTTCGATGCGGCGTTCTTCGGTATCTCCCCGCGGGAGGCCGCCGCGATGGATCCGCAGCAGCGGTTGCTGCTGGAGGTGGCCTGGGAAGCCATCGAACGCGCCGGCATCGA
>Ga0137372_10003066_pt1 | contig 16238 bp, 17 predicted proteins | sample SagtaG_6_FD_104911 | JGI IMG/M metagenome (GOLD analysis project Ga0137372, IMG submission 104911) | Vadose zone soil microbial communities from Sagehorn Ranch, Mendocino, California, USA - Sage1_R_60_16 metaG | ecosystem: Environmental > Terrestrial > Soil > Vadose zone | place: USA...
CTCGGGTGGTTCGGCAGGAACTGGAGGAGCGGCGGCCTCGGGAGCGGGATCCGGAGGAGTCTGATGCGCCTTTCGGGGTGCTGGGGCATCACGGTACCCGGGGGCGCGGTCGCGGGCTAGGGGCACGCCACGCGAGTAGGTGGAATCAATGTCGACGGACTCGTTGTCGCCGGTATCGTCGTAGGGAACAGGATACGGAACGGCATAAGGAACGTATATCGGGCCGCTGATTCCGGCGAACCCGTGGTGATGGTGCAGGCGGCGCGCGTCGACGGCGAGTGGAGGACGGCTGGAAAAAAAAGGGCCGAAGCAGCAATTGCCGAAGCCGTTCCCGAAGCCGTTGGGCCCGAGGGACGTGACGCTGGCGGCTACGCCTGGGGTAGGATTGTTGCTTCCACCGAAGCCAAACGAAGTCACCGAGGGCGGAGTGCCGTGAATCTGGGCCTGCACGGACGAGCAAGCGGCCAGAAGCAATACCAGCGAGCAGGACAGCAGGAATGAGAGACGAATCCGGGCGCGCATGGGAGCCTCCCAGCATCCAGGGTACACGACTTCCCTGCTTATATAGAACTCATTGTGGGGCCGAAAGTTGCACACAAAAATATGGCGCACGGGCAAAGATGTGGTCAGGCGACATTGCTGGGGGGCCGGGAGGTGAGCCGGGTGAGTTCGAGCATGCGGTGGCGCACATAGCCGTCCTCGGTCAAATGGGCCGAGGCGGTGTGCTTACGGTTCGTGGCCACCACCTGGTCGAGGGCGCTGCGCTCGAGGAACTTGGGATCGAATTCGCGGCAGAATTCGCAGGGGTGGCTGGAGCGGGTATCGAAGCGGTGGATTACGGCTGGATCAATGTGCTCCATTAGGGTTTTCCTTCCGTCGGTGAACCAGTTTCGCCGGTCTTTCGGCAGATGGCGTTCGAAGAAGATTGGGTTGGCTGTGACGCGCCCTTTTTACTACATAGGAAAGGGGTGCGCAAGAGGGAGCTGTGGATAAGTCAGGATACGGGCCGAGCGCGTGTTCCTGGGTGGGTGAGAGTTTTCAGTCATCCCGCCTTGATTTGGCCGGTTGTCCCACTTTGCCCATAATGAGGATGAGTATCCGGGCCGGTCACCGCCTCCAGGATGGGATTTCCGCCGGTTTATCCCACCGTTCCAAGTAGGAACCGAGTTGTGTAACAGGTTAAGTTTCCTTCGCACCTAGTTCGTGGGTTTTGTATTCTGGCATGATTAGGGCCATTCCGTTTTCCTGAGGGCGCTGCGGAAAGTCGAAATTTGCAGGTGCAGCCCTGAAGGACGGAACGACTCACGGTATCGCTGTAGACGTTGTGGAAGTCCTTTTGCGGTCCCTAAACAGGACTCGTTGAAAGCGTGCGAGTTACGTCATCGCGAAGGCGATGACCTGATAGGAATCTCCTAATTTTCCGCAGCCTTTGAAGCCATGTTCTGATTGTAAGCGGGAGTCTTTTTTGCGCCCTTCTTGAGGACCTTGAATGAATCATCGGGATGCGAAGCGGGGCACGGTTTTCCTTTTTGATGTCGATAACACACTGCTCGATAACGATCGGGTGGCGGAGGATTTGAAACGTCATCTGGCAAGCAAGGTCGGCGCGGCATCCGAGCAGCGATATTGGGAGATTTTCGAACAGTTGCGGACCGAGTTGGGATATGCGGACTACCTCGGGGCCCTACAACGGTATCGGTTGGAGCGGCCGCGCGATCCGAAGCTGCTGGAGGTCTCGTATTTCATGGTGAACTATCCGTTCGCGAACCGGCTGTATCCGGAGTCGCTGGATGCGGTGGAGTATGCGCGGCGAATGGGGCGGGCTGTGATTCTGAGCGATGGCGATGTGGTGTTTCAGCCGCGCAAGGTGGACCGGTCAGGTTTGTATGAGACATTCCAAGGGCATGTGCTGATTTATGTGCACAAGGAACTGGAGCTGGAAGATGTGGAGGTGAAGTATCCGGCCGCGCACTACGTGATGGTGGATGACAAGGTACGGCTGCTGACGGCGATCAAGAAATATTGGGGAACGCGGGTGACGACGGTGTTTCCGCGGCAGGGGCACTACGCCCTGGATGCGGCGCTGGTGGCGCAGTATCCGAAGCCGGATATCACAATGGAGGGGATCGGGGAGCTGCAGAAATATTCGCTGGAGGAAATGCTGGCAGCCACCAAGTAGGCTATTGGACGTCGTCTTCTTCCTGAGGAGCACCGGCGCGAACCAAGGCCTCCAGTTCCCGGGCGAGGCAGGCGCGATCCGTGTCAGGCAATTCGAGGATGCGGAGGGGCTGAAGGCAGCCCTGGGTGGCCCACATCGGGAACAACATCTCGGCGCGGCAGCGGATGGTGGCGAAACCGAGGTGGAACAGCAAGGTCACCTGGATGCCTTCGTTAAGCGGAACATCGAGTGAGAGCAGTGCCCCGTTGACGGAGAGTTGATTGATGCGGGCGCGAACCGGACGTCCGTTTTCGAGCAACACCAGGGCGAGGCTGGAGCCCAGGAGCTTGACGCGCGAGCCCCGCGGTTCTCTTTGGGCGCTGGTGGTAGGGGACATGTTCTCTCTCGATTTTGCATCAACGGGTGGCCGGTGGGGGAGATTACCAAAGTCGGGCATTAGGCTTTGGGCTCTCGGGAGAACGCGGTCGGCCGCGTCGCTGCAGGAGGTTTTGTCAGGCCGTGGCGTTCATGCGACAATGCTGCGCGTTTATCGGGGAGATCCATGATGAAGCCAATGGCTGTGCTGGTGCTCGTGGCGGGCGTGGCGAATCGGCGGGTTTGCGCAGAAAGCGGCGGCTGGGAGAGCGGTTGACAAGGCGTATCTGCAGAAGATCTAGGATGGTTGGGCGACGCTGGATGCGGCGGGACAGAAGCAATACTGCGCGTAGAGGCCGCATGTATTTTTCGACATCGCGCCCTTGAGTATGAAGGGCGAGATGGCGAGATTCCGCTGGACGGCGGTTTTTCGAGAAACACGACGGGAAGTGGGTGATGGTGCACGAGCACATGTCGGAGGCGCTGCCATAAGAAATCAGCAGCCCGTAGAACTCGTTTCAAGAATACTTTGGAGGGTTAAGAAGGTCGGGCCTCAGGCGCCGGAGCTGCCTTGGCCGCCTGCCGCCGCACGAACGAAACAGGTCGCGCAGTTCCCGGGAAATGTTTGCCAGGACGGACTCTCTGCTGGAACCCAGGACGGCCGGCAAATCCCACTAGACTTACTCTGGCGCTGAGGTTTCCATTCCAAGGCGCGTCGCTCACCCGATGTGCGGCTCAGAACGCCCCCGCTTGTCCGCGGGGTTAGCAGCGTCCGTTCAGTTCATTACCCTCGTAACGTTGCGACTCACGAACTGCCAGGCTAGACTCGTCCAATCGCAGCGGACTCTTCGCTTGGGCCGACCCTGGCTATGTTTAACGGCGGACAACCTGAACTGCAAGAGCGGCTTTGCACGCTGAACGAACGACTGGAAGAATTGTCGGCGTTGCCGGGTAGCGCCGGACATGCGGAAGAATTTGTGGCCCTGTTCCAGGAAAAACGCCGGCTTGAGACGAGTTTGCGTGCCGCCCCCGAACTTCGCTCCCGAAATAAATCCGCGGAAAAGCCTCCCACAAAACCCGCACGTGCTGGCCATGATTCCGACACCGTTCTCGCAAACGTCAATCGGGAACTCAGAAGGCTCGAGAAGCGGGACGGGGAACTGTGGCTGATTGTGACCGGCACCGGAATCCTGGTCGCCGCCGGACTCCTCGCCGTCCTGCTCCCCGCCGCCTTTCTGAGGTCCGGCAATCTGCATTTTGAGATCACGGTATCAAAAGAGCTGGTGTGCGGTCTGCTCGTGCTGTTGACCCTCGCCAACACCTACATCGTTTCCCGCCGCATCGAGTTCCGGCAATTGCGGCAGAAAACGATCTCGACGGCGATGCAGAATGAGCTGATTCGCCTCCAGTCTTTTACGGATCCGCTGACTGAAATTTACAATCGGCGCTCGCTCGAGGAACTGGCCGGCCGTTTCATTGGCCAGGCGAAACGCTTGCGAACCCCCCTCACCTTCCTGCTGATTGACCTGGACCGCTTCAAACAGGTCAACACTCGATTCGGCCATCTGACCGGCGACTTCGTCCTTGGCGAGGTCGCAACCTTGCTCAAGGGCTCGATCCGAGGCGCGGACGCTGCCATTCGTTACGGAGGAGACGAATTCCTGATCGCGCTGGCGAACACCGGCGCAGCGGGCGCTGCTACCGTAGTCAACCGGATTCAGACATTCCTGAATGACTGGAATGAATCGAGCGGCCTTGATGACTTTACGGTAAGCCTCAGTATCGGCACGGCGGAATGGACGGATGGCAAGACGCTCGACGAAGTCCTCGATCTCGCCGACCAGAATATGTACAAAGCCAAGTTCCAGCGAGTGCCCTCCGCTGAACCCGGAAGCGGGGCAGTTCGTTCTCCTCTGCAACCCCGGGATTAGTACACGTTCGGTAGTCCAGCCCTGGAATTTCGGCGATCCGACTTTGGGGCATCCGCGCGAGACACAACGGCCCAGACCTTCCCGCGGCAGCCCGCGCTCAAACGGAATGGTTCGACACCTTCTGCATCCAGACCCAGGCGCTGGAAACGATCTCCGCCAGGTTGCGCTTCGCCTTCCACGCCAGTACTTTTTGAGATTGCGCAACATCAGCCACCAGAACCGGCGGATCGCCGGCACGCCGAGGTCCCATGGTGCGGCGAACCGGACGTCCGGTGGCGGCTTCGGCAGCCTGGATGACCTCCAGAACCGAATGTCCCCGACCGGTGCCAAGATTCAATGCGAGCGAGTCGCCGCCGTTCTCCAGATGCTGCAGGGCGCGGACATGCGCCTCGGCGAGATCGTTCACGTGGATGTAATCGCGAATACACGTGCCGTCCGGTGTCGGGTAGTCCGACCCAAATACTTGCAGTTGCGCACGGCCCGGCGCCGCGGCCGCGAGTGCCAGTGGAATCAGGTGGGTTTCGGGATCATGAAGTTCGCCGATTTCGCCATTTTCATCCGCTCCGGCAGCGTTGAAATAGCGCAGCCGGGCTGAGCGCAGGCCATACGCACGGGTGTAGGCCTCCAGCGCGTGCTCGACAAAAAGCTTGGACGCGCCATAGGGATTCACCGGCTCGCGCGCTATTTCCTCGGTGATGGGAACTTTTCGCGGGATGCCATACACGGCACAGGTGGAGGAAAACACAAATCGACGGATACCCGCGTCCAGCGTAGCATTCAGCAGACAGAGTGCCGCCTCTACATTGTTGCGAAAATACTTGCGCGGATTCTGGACCGACTCGCCCACATACGCATGGGCTGCGAAGTGCATGACCGCGTCGGCACGAGCCAGCACCGGCGGCAACTTCGCCTCGTCGGCGATGTCGCCAACCACCAGTTCGAAGCCGTCGGCCAGGCGCTGGTAGCCGGTCGAGAGATTGTCATACAGAATGACCTCGTATCCGGAACGTCGCAGCGCCCGCGCCGCATGACTGCCAATATATCCTGCACCTCCAACCACCAGAACGGCCACTGGACTGAACCTCGGTCAATCGCTCAACAGCTTCGCTATTGGAGCAGGACGGAAACACAACTTGCAAGGACTATGATTTCCATTTTCAATCAAGCCCTCAGGACCGTAGAGCGATGTCCTCGATTGTCTCGGAAAACAAGATTCAAAACACCGGACCTGTTGCGGAGATTCGGCCGTCCTCCTCATGCCGAACGAGGTTGCGGCGGGTGGGTGCTCATTGCGGCCGGAGCCCCAGTTTCGGCCAAAGACCTGGTGCTGGCTCCGCAGGAGTGGCTCGGCAGGCGGGCGAATGCTTCCTCGCGGCAGTGCGCTAGAATAGACGCAATCCGCATGGCTGCCGACAAAATCCTGGTGGTGGATGACGAGCGCCTCGTGCGTTGGTCGCTGCGCCAGAAATGCGAAGAATGGGGATACCAGGTCATCGAAGCGGAGGCCGGAGGGCCGGGCTTGAAGCTGGCCCAGCATGAGTCTCCCGATCTCGTCCTGCTGGACGTGCGCCTGCCCGACCTGAGCGGCCTCGAGGTTCTCGATCAGCTCAAGAAAAATGGCGACGCTCGCGCCGTCATCATGATCACCGCCGACCCGCAACTCGACGACGTGAAAGTCGCGCTCAAGCTGGGCGCCTACGACTTCGTTGGCAAGCCGCTCGATTTCGACGAACTCCGCGTGGCCGTCAAGAATGCGCTCGAAGCTTCCCGCCTGCGCTCCGAAGTCCAGTCATTGCGCGGGGAGATGAAGCGCCAAGCCGGTTATCACGAGATCGTTTCCGCCTCGCCCAAGATGACCGAGCTGATGAATTTCGTCCGCAAAGTCGCCGCCAGCGAGGCCACGACCATCCTGATCCAGGGTGAGAGCGGCACCGGCAAAGACCTCATCGCCAAAGCCATTCACTACGAAAGCTCCCGCCAGGAGAGACCGTTCGTAGCCATTAACTGCTCGGCCATTCCCGAGACTCTGATGGAAGCCGAACTGTTCGGCCACGAGAAGGGCGCCTTTACCGATGCCAAGCAAATGAAGAAAGGCCTGTTTGAAATGGCCGACGGAGGGTCGCTCTTCCTCGACGAGATCGGCGAACTCTCCCCGCTCCTCCAGGCCAAGCTGCTGCGTGTGCTCGAGGACCAGGTAATCCGGCGCGTGGGCGGCGTGCGTGACATGCAGGTGAGTGTGCGCGTGGTCGCGGCCTCGAATCGCGACCTCGAGAAAGCCGTGCGCGAAGGCGATTTTCGCCAGGACCTTTACTATCGCCTGGCCATCATCGCGATTTTCATTCCACCGCTGCGCGAACGCAAAGAAGACATCCTTCCGCTGGTGGCTTTCTTCATCGATCGTTACAACCAACGCTTCCGCAAATCGGTGCGCGGCATCAACGATGAAACCCGGCGTCTGCTCATGCAGCACGCCTGGCCCGGCAACGTGCGCGAACTGAAGAACTCGATTGAGCGCGCCATGATTCTCGAGGACGAGCCGTTCCTGCGCCCGCTCTACCTGCCGTTCTCAGTAAGCGAGGCGCAAGCGGGCCTGACCGCATTTGAGCGCACCGCCGCCCACGACAACGGACAAGTCCTGCCCAACGGACGCTCTTTGCCCCGCCTTTACATCCCCGAGGGCGGCACCTCGCTCGAGGAAGTCGAGCGCGCCATGGTGGAACTGGCCATGAAGCAGGCCAACAGCAACCAGACCCACGCCGCCAGACTCCTCGACATCAGCCGCGACGCTCTGCGCTACAAGCTGAAAAAGTTCGGACTGGTCCACGGCGACGAGCAGGAATCCACCGAGGAGTCCTCAAAAGAAGCCACCTGATCGTTGAACGTGTGGCGCGGACACTCCTGTCCGCGAAAAGCTGACGCCAAAAATGAGGAAGGATGAACGAGAAACCCACGGAGACCGGCATCCCATCGCCTCCGTTCCGAGCGGGCTCTCGCTCGCCCTGCAGCCGCTGGTGTAGAATCGTAGAGTTAACCCCGCGCTGTCATCCTCGACAGCGGATTCCGTCGGGACGTAGCGCAGCCTGGTAGCGCACTTGCTTGGGGTGCAAGGGGTCGCGAGTTCAAATCTCGCCGTCCCGACCAATTCTCCAGGTAATAGGCGGTGAATAGGTCGTTGCGTCCCCGGCCCACACTCCTGCACCAGTTGTTGCGGCGTAAGGCGCAGGCGTATCCTCTTCTCATGCCACACGCGAAGATTACTTTCCACGAGTTGATACAGGATTCACAGGACTACGGGAGCAACGATGAGCACATGGTTTCGCGAGTGTTTTTTGATCTTGAATTTGACGGCGAGACCAAACGCGGCCTGTACGCCCATGTAAAGCAGCCGGTCGGCTCATCTCGAAACATCCCCTCTCGAAATATCCGGGCCGATGAACTACAAAGGCCCGTTCAACATGCAGTGCTTCCAGCGGGCCGCCGAGCGGTACTACCGAGGGCTCGTCGGAAGCCAAGGGAGCGGAATCCGAATCTCCGGTGGAGCTACGAACATCCGCATGCGGAACAACTGTTATCGGCGTGACGCATCCTTCGAATGCGAATTCGACAGGGCGGGTGGATCTTGGTAAGCCTGCGGCGCCGTCTACACTCGGGTCCATCAGGGCGTTGGTACCGTTGTTGTGAGTCGCTCAGAGCCCATCTGAAACGGGTTCGGCATTTTCGCACTTGCTTGGGGTGCAAGGGGTCGCGAGTTTAAATCTCGCCCTCCCGACCATTCTAAAACCAAATACTTACGCAGGTTTTTCGTCCGGGCGAGATTCTAGGGCAAGCAAGTCTCTTGTCCGCAATCCTTAGCGGTGCCCTAGGAAGAGCAGCCGGGCCGTTTTATGTTGTGTGCGGCCTGGAAGGATCGCCTGCGCTGCCGTCCGAGGGATTCTTCTTGTCCGCTTCCTTGCCGGTTTCCTTCACCTGAACGGTGATGGTGGTCGCTGGCGACAGGTTCTCCCGCAATAACTTGCTTAGGTAGCCCTCCAAGCTGGCTTTGCTGGCCTCCGGAGCATCGTAGTTGATATTCAAGTTGGAGATGTGGCCAGCAAAAAAATACAGGCCTTTTGCGCTTGGAATCTCCCGCCAATATTACTTCCCGGTCATCCGTGGAGAAACGCTGTTCAGTCGGAACCTTCTCCATCGTGGGCAGTACAACTTCACACGGCAGAGCCATTAACTCGTCGGCGGTAAGGACCCTCCTGGTGGCAACAGGCGTTTCCCGCCGTGCCAGCGTGAGCACTGCTCGACCGCCCTCGCTAAAAGGGTCGAGGATACCTGCAGTTCCTGACATTGCAAGAACCTCCCGAGTACGGTTTCACCCCGCGAGTGGCGGTCCTCCGCCAGTTCCCGAAGCTCCCGCAGGACCGCCTCTTTCCGTTTGTCTCCTAAGTAATTGCCTCGCAGTTGTCGAGTCATGATGTTGGTATCTCTTGGTTCAGAGCGTCGTCTCCAGCGCACCTATGCATCCAGACTGGTTTGAGATATGCTCAAGGCCGAACGCGAAACTGGTTCCCGCCCATCGGCCTGCTGGCCGCGCCAAAGCCACGGACCATGTCTCGTCTTGAGGGGGCCGGGCCGCCGTTCGCAACCTACTATGGTTCCGCTGAAACGGCGGCCTGTTGTTTCTCGTTTTGAGCAGGGCGCGCCTGACCGAAGATGGCACTGCCCGCTGTGCCTCCACGATTGTTCCCGGCGTTCGGGCTTAGCCCTTGGTCCCGATCGCCCGTACAAAGCTGTACAGCAGGTGCTCTCCGGAAGCCTCTGGTCCCGTTATTGCAGCTGTGGCCAACTCGGGATATTGATGGCTGTAGATGTTTTTCACTTCTTCTGGTGTCATCCTCGGATCCGGGTCCGGAAGCTTTACGCCGTTATAACTGAAGCTGCGAAACATCACCTTTGCGTCGATCATGGTGTTGCGTTTCCTCCTCCTCCTCCTCCTCCTCCTCCCTAAGGATTTCCGAATTAGTGAAAACCTGTGTCAGAGTTCTTGAAAAGCCAGGGCACAGGTCCGTGAGTCAATCCTGCGGGCTGCAGAAGATGTAATGTAAACTTGTTTGGGCCTTCACCTGCCCGGACACATGCTCCGGTGCGGAAACTCCTTATCTGGAAGGATGGTGCTCAATGGAAGAGGGTGCGGCAAATCAAGAAGCCAAGGCTGAACTGGGACGCAGGATCCTTGCTGCTCTCATGAGCTACCAGTTGCACCTGAAGAGCCCCGACTACACTATGAAGACCTATCTTTCCGACAAGGAGGTAGATCCCTCATGGGGTGAGCTTGGCTGGGCCCTTCTCGAGATGATGAATGATGGCTTGGCAGAACGGAATCTCGGACCTGCCCTGAGAACTTTGACCGCCAAGATTCAATAGATGGGACCGCGCCAAACCTTCAACGGCTCATCGAGACGAAATGGAATCCTACGATTCCAGTTGCTCGTTGTCGCTGGGGGCGGCGATGCCCAAGAAGACGAGAACAGCACGATTCATCCGCACCATGTCCTCGTCGGCAAGGCGGCCAAGACGCGCGCCGATTTTTGCTTTCGGAACGGTCGTGATCTTGTCCACCATCAGCCGGCACGCAGCCCGAAGCCCGTTGCTTTCGTTGGGCTCGACCGGTAACCGAAACAGGGGAGCATCGGTTGGATCGGTAGTGAAGGCGCATACGGTGATTGAGTCCGTCATGTCGAAGCGGTCGTCTTGCAAAATCACCACCGGACGGGGCTTGCCAGCATAATCCTTGCCACCCGCAACGGTCCAAATTTCACCGCGCCTCACTTGCCGCCCCAATCAGAGACAGCGTCGATGAAGTCCTGGTCCTCCTTCGCGTGAGGACTGTTGGCAACAGCCAGGGATTGCCGATGTGCTTCTGTCACGAAAGCAGGCGAGCGCATGTCCGGAACCCAAATTTGGATAGGCCGTAACCCCTGTTGACGAAGCCGCTTGCGATGCGCTCTAACCTTATCCCGAGACGACTTGGAGTGAGTTCGTGCTCGCATTGTCACTTCTCTGCCTGGTTACATGTAACCTATCACAAGTTTCCGCCAAGATCCAAGCCCACCGGAAGAGGGTGACCGGAGGGCAGACTATGCTGGGCGCGAACAGCAGCGCATTACAGCGGTCACCCTTTGCCAGGGTTTCAGTTTAAGCGAAGACCCTTACGTTCTCCCTTCTTCACCGGCCGCCTGCGCCGACTGTTCTGCAGAAGTCGGTTGTGAAGCGAAGAGGTCCGGCGTCTCGGCTGTGGTTTGGAGGGGCGCCGGTGGTTCCTGCTTGGGTTGCGTCACGGCGGGCTTCGAGGTCTGCTGACTTGGCCTTGTCCTCTGGCGCGCGGCCTTCGTGGCCGTATCCATTTCCGCTTTGGCCTCCGCCAGCGTGCTCCCGAGCCGTAAGTGCGAATCGACGTAGCTGGCCAGATGCTTGCCGAGTTCTGCGTCCAACTCTTCTGCGGAACCTGTGTAGCTCAGCGGCGTCGTCAGCGCCTGGTCCTCTCCGTCTTTGGCCTTGGTGGGAATCACGTTTACCTTGAGATTCTGCTCAATTCGGGCCACGGTGATCAGTAGTGTTCGCTCTTTGAGCAGTGGCAGCAATTCGACAAACACGGTCGCTTCCTCCTTAACTCCTGATGGTTTTGAAACTTGGGGATTCGATCATTCAGATCAACAGGCGCCGGGACGGGCACGCAGCCGCCTAGATTTTGGGGGGAGTAGCGCGTGGTGCCCGTCCCTGTCTGCGGCTCTCTAAGTTGGAGAGGTTTCCGCAGATCTCGTCAATCTTGATCTGTCCTCATGAACAGTGCGCCAAGACAATCCTTCTAGACGGCCGTCAAGCGCCTCAGCCTCGCAGCGGATCTGTCATACCTAGAATGGAATTTCGTCCGTGGCTTCAGCTTGCGTCAAGTCCACAGCGGGTTCCGTGCTCGGCATTTCTTTCTTTTCTTCCTGCCCACTGTCGCGTGTGCCGAGCAGAACAATGTCCCGGGCGACAATCTCCGTTCGATATCTCTTTTCCCCGTTCTGCCGGCCTTCCCAAGTCGAAGTCTGCAACTTGCCTTCAACATAGAGCTTCGATCCCTTGCGGACGTATTCCCCCACGATCTCCGCCAAACGCTGCCACGCCACAACGCTGTGCCACTCCGTTCTATCTTGCCATTGATCGTTCCTGTCTTTGAACCGTTCATTCGTCGCGAGGCTGACTCTCGCTATGGGAACTCCACTGGCTGTGTACTTGACCTCAGGGTCCTGCCCGACGTTTCCAACCAAAATCACTTTGTTCACGCTCTTCGCCATGTCAAACTCCTCTTAAATTTATTCTTGCGTCGTCGCCTTGGCATTGCAGGCTGAGCTTTCGATTCCCGTGTCTTTTCAACCGCGCTCAAACGATCTGGAATTGGCGCGCACTACTCTCCAAAAGCGCCGGGACGAGAACGGGACCGCCGCGTGCGACGTAATGCGGGTGTCTGCGTTCCCGTCCCTTTCCGCGGCTCTGCCAATGTGGAGAGGTTTCCACGGATATTCGGTGTTTGTGCCGGCACGCTGACTCGTGTCGGGCGAATAGGTGTCAACGCGCGATATGCTTACCGGGAGGAAATATGGGCCATGAAGAATAGCGAATTGAAAGAACGGTTGGCTCGCTACCGCCAGATCAAGCTCAGCGTAATCGGCAGGAAGTCCGGGAAGGCGATCTCGATGCCGGTCTGGTTCGTGCTTGAGGGCCAAAGTCTTTTTTTGCTTCCCGTGCGAGGCTCACATACCCAGTGGTACAAGAATGTGCTCAGCAATCCGTCGATTCGGGTTGACGCTCGGGGCTCACAGGCGGGGTTCCAGGCTACTCCGATAACCCACCCTAACGCTGTCAAATCCATTGTCGAGAAATTTCGGGAAAAATACGGGGCGAAGGATGTTAAGAAGTACTACTCGAAATTCGATGTCGCGGTTCTAGCCGAGCTATGAGCATCATGGCTCACGCTGCTTGTACCAAGCCGTTGGTAAGCAAATCCAGAAACCAGAGCTGATCGACTTTGCGGAGATCAATTTCGGTGGGGTGTTCGAGAATGAAGCGGCGGAGATCTTTCTCGTGGATGAGATAGATGTCGCCATTTTGCTGTTCTCCACGCGCCGTGCCGCGGAGCTCTGCTTTGAGGTGGCCGCACTTGATCCAGCGTGACACAACGTGCGAGTCGATTCCGAGCGCTTGAGCGAGCCCATTCGCGGAGTAGAAGCTGGGATCGTGCTTGAACTTCATTCGCCTCAGCTTGAGGTGAATTCCGGTCACCGTACGCGAGTAGCCGGCGGCCTTCAGCTTCAAGCGAATGCGCTCGTCGCTCATCCAGGCATATCGGGCGAGAATCTCCAACTCCGGCTCGCTCCAAGGCAATTCCTTGGTGCGCGCCAGTCCGAGCTCGCGCGCTCGCTTCTTGAGAGCCCAGTGCGGGATCCCAATCCTCTTTGCCAGCATGCGAATACCCGGCCGAGTCTTCGCCCCAGGATGGCGGAGGTAGATCGCCCGGATGAGTTGGTCGAGCTCGTCTGTGAACAGGTACTTGCGCGTGCGTTTTGCCTTGGCGTAAGCCGCGTCACTCTGCTCCATGCCGCCATCGCGGTTTGTTGACGCCGATTCCTTGCCTATCCTCTTTATACGGGACGTTTCCATGATCTTTCTTTTCCTTACTTACACTGCCAACTGGAGTGTTTGACTGCCTTTTAGGCGCAGTTCAGAGCAGCGACACTGCCCGGCCACATAGCTAGGGTTCTGCTTTCCAGAACGACTTGATTTCGGAAATTGGGTCTTTGGCCGGCCCGGCGTCCTTGACCACTGGCCGGCAAACTCCTACAGTACTTATCTCAGAGCAGAGGAAAAATGATTTCACGCCGCGATTTTCTCAAGGGAGTTTCGGGAGTGATTGCCGCCGCAGGGGCAATCTCTCCATGGCTCGCATGGGCCGCGGACGACAGCGTGGCAGTGCCGGGCAAAGACGGAATGATCCTGCGGTCCTACCGTTTTCTCGACCTGGAAATGCCTCCGGAGTATGCCAACTCCTGGATCACACCCGTGCAGCATTTCTTCGTCCGCAATCACATGCACGAGCCCAACATGCTGGATGCGGGCGACTGGCGACTCAGCATTAGCGGGGAAGTGGAGAACCCACTCACCTTAAGCCTGGCGGACCTGGGCAAAATCGAATCGCACACCGTTACCAATACTCTCGAATGTGCGGGCAATGGCAGAGGGCTCTACCAACCGCACGTCCCTGGGGTTCAATGGCAAGAAGGAGCAGTGGGCACCGGCCAATTCGCGGGTCCGCGTCTGAAGGATTTGTTGCAGCGGACAGGACTGAAGCCAACCGGCAAACATGTAATGTTCCATGGCCTCGACGAAGTCCCCGGGAAAGTGCCGCCGTTCATCCGCAGTATTCCCATTGAAAAAGCAATGGACGCAGACACGCTGGTGGCGACGCAAATGAACGGGGCCGCGCTGACCAAGCATCATGGATTTCCGGCCCGCGCCCTGGTACCGGGCTGGGTCGGTGCGGCTTCGTGCAAATGGCTTACCGAAATCAAGGTGCTCGACAAGGAATTCGACGGCAATTTCATGAAACCCGCCTACCGTATGCCGAACGAACCGGTGAAGCCAGGAGAGTCTGTCAATCCAGAGGCGACGCATCCCTTAACCGCGCTCGCAGTGAAATCGCTGATTGCCAGTCCGAGCGATGGCGCGACGCTCAAGAAGCATGCAATCCAGATCTATGGCGCAGCCTGGGCCGGGGAAGCGGATATCGCCCGCGTCGACATCTCGACCGATTCCGGCGCAGCCTGGCAACAGGCCCGGTTCGGCAACGATCAGGCACACTACGCCTGGCGTTTGTGGAGCTATAACTGGAAACCAACTCGAGCGGGCGACTACGTTGTGATGTCTCGCGCCACCGACAGTCAGGGTCGCACCCAGCCGCAAACGGCGGTCTGGAATCCCAGCGGCTATCTCTACAACGCCATCGATCGGGTTAAAATCCATGTTCAAGCATAGGGGATTGAGTCTCGCGGTTGCGGTATTTTGCGGATCAGTCGCTGCGGCGCAGTCGCCCAGCCTTCCCGCCGGCGCGGCCCAAGCCAAAGTGACCACGGCATGCATGGAGTGCCACGAGTCGCGCATCATTCTGCAGCAGCGTCTCAGTAAAGTAGCCTGGGCCAAGGAAATCGACAAGATGGTCAAGTGGGGCGCACTCGTTGACCCCGCCGATCAGGATAGGTTTGTCGACTACCTGAGCGCGAATTTCCCCGCAGACAAGCCCGCCGAGCCGGCGGCAAGAACTGCCGCCGCAAAGAAAAAATAAAACGTCATTAAATTCAACTGTAGAAACCCGAAAATCAAGTACCGCCCGAGGCCGAAGCACGAGCAAGCCCTCTTGAAGGCTTGCGCTTCGGCACTCGTGCCGGCAACCAATCAACCGGTCCCTACTGACGAAATTGAGAAATTGATCTACCTCAGAAGGTAGTTGTTCTTGCGGTGTAGTCTCGCGGGATCTCTCCCGCGAGACTGATTCAAGGTTCGGGCCTCGTTCCGAATCCGTCGGGAGTGGTGCGATTCGCGCCGCACCGGTACCGGCGCGAAGATTGGTTACGGGTGTTCGGCCAAGGGCCTCAGGAGATCTTCATTCTCACCCTATGCGGTCTTGATTCTCACCCTATGCGGTCGCCATTCTCACCTTATGGGGCCCCATTCTTATCTCATGCGCTCACCCACAGCCGCCGCCGCGGAAATTCCTTCGCAACGCCTCCCTACGAGCACCCGCTAGTGCTCCCGCAATTCGGGCACCGATAACACGAACCGCTGCGCACCATGAGCCCACCGCAGGCATTGCATGCAGATGCATCCCCGAGCTGAACCAATTCGCTGAGTGCCCTCACTTCCTGCTTGTCCGTCGCAACTGGCGATGATGCATGACCAGATAGAGGAAGGGGAACGAACAATTCACCTTGTTCATTGTTTAGGAATTTCAGTTCCAACCAGCGTGCGATGTAGTCCATGATGGACTTGGCATAGCCGATTTCGGGCTTTCCCGACCAACCGCTGGGCTCAACACGCATCTGGCTGAGCTTCCCACAAAGAACGGCGAGGGGGACGCCATGCTGCAGCGCAAGCGAGACCACCGTTGCGAACGCATCCATAAGTCCGGAGACGGTCGAGCCTTCTTTCGCCATCCGGACAAAGATCTCACCCGGTAGCCCGTCCTCGTAGACTCCAACTGTGACATAACCCTCCTGACCTGCGATCGAGAAGTGGTGGGTGATGGCCCTCCGCTCATCCGGCAGGCGCAGGCGCACTGCGCGCATAGCTTCCGAACGTGAACTCGCAATCTGCGGTGCTGGTTCTGTTTGTGCCCCATCCAATCGTGCAGCTTCGGTCTCGTTGATCGCAATTACCTGCTTTACTGCTGACATGCACAACCTCGCTATTGCTCTCGTTCCCGCCGCCTTGTCGTCTGGCTGTGAATTCTCTTGTAGACCGCATACCAGTCGGAGGCGATTTCTCGTTGTGCCTCGGCCAACGACAGCACACCAGAGCAGACCTGATGGTGCAGGTAATCTTCCACCTCGTCTTTTTCAGCGGCGCCCGGAAAGACATTTCTGGGTTGCGGCCAGAGATTGGCTTCACAGTCGGGACAGCCGCCAAGTTCCAGCGGTATCAGGTGATCCAGTTCGTAATCGTGCATGCTGCCTCTGACGCCATAAACGCGC
>Ga0137372_10003067_pt1 | contig 16236 bp, 16 predicted proteins | sample SagtaG_6_FD_104911 | JGI IMG/M metagenome (GOLD analysis project Ga0137372, IMG submission 104911) | Vadose zone soil microbial communities from Sagehorn Ranch, Mendocino, California, USA - Sage1_R_60_16 metaG | ecosystem: Environmental > Terrestrial > Soil > Vadose zone | place: USA...
ACCGGGACCCGGCCAACAACGGCTTCGGGGCGATGCGGGTGTTCAACGACGACCGTCTGGCCCCGGGGGCGGTCTGGCCGCTGCACCCGCACAAGGACGTCGAGGGCCTCACATACGTAGTCGAGGGCACCTTCCGCCACGAGGACTCGGTCGGCGGGCCTCCCGGGCCACTGCCGGCCGGCTCGGTGCAGCGCATGACTCTGGGGTCGGGTGCCTATCACTCGGAGCAGAACGCCTCCGCCGACGAGCCGATGCGCTTTATTCAGATCTGGGTCCTGCCGGACACGCCCGACCTGGAGCCCGAGGTCGAGCAGCAGGTGTTCACCGCCGAGGACCGGACCGACCGGCTCCTTGAGGTGGTCGGCCCGCGGCGCGGACCGTCGGCGGTCAAGGTGCACCAGAACGCGAGCGTGCTCGTGTCGCGGCTGAACCCGGGCATCGGGGTGCGCCACGAGATCGGGCCGGGCCGAGGCGTCTACGCCTACATGATCGACGGCGAGGCCAGCTTCGACGGCGAGCCGGTCGCCACCGGCGACGCCGCCAAGGTGACCGACCAGGACGCCCTGCACGTGCGCGCCACCGGCCTGAGCGAGCTCATCCTCGTCGACGTCCCACTTCGGTTCCGCCGCGTCGGCATCTGGGCCGCCAGATAGACACGACGATCGCCAAGCTCAGTCCCGGCGGCGGGCTTCGTAGACATCGGCGAGGAAGGTCTCGAGCTGCTCTTGAGAGGCCCAGAGGCTGTGCTCGGCGACCGCGTCGAGCCGCTCAGCGGTCATCGGCGTCACGCCGGCCGTGGCAAGGTCGGCCTCGAGCTCCGCTCGCAGCCGTTGCCGGTCATCCGGCTCCCCCGGTTGCACTGCCTTCGGTCACCTCCCCTGCCGAAGCACACTCTTGTGAGCCCCGCATGCCCGTCCTGACAGGACCAGGCAGCTTCAGCAGTATCCTAGCGGAGAAGGGAGGCAGCTATGGCCCTGTGCGACGAGGTGGTTGTGCAGTATATTCGCACCTGCAAGAGGGTTTTGACTGCCGAACCCTGGACGAATCCCGAATCCTGGTGGGCACTCCATACACCTACGTAGACGGTGATGGACTCGACGTAATGGTGATGAGGGAAGGGGACCGGGTAGTTCTCTCCGACTACGGCACGTCTCTGGGCCGACTTGAATTGGCCGGGCTCAACGTAGATTCTCAGAGCTTTCGACAGAGGATTGCTCCGGTTCTCAGGGCCTTCCGTGTTGAAGGTCCTGTTTCCAGCACCGGAGACTGCATCCTTCGCTTGGTCGGCGCAATGCGTGAGGTCGATGCATTGCAGGTCCTTCGCCCTGAGCCTCGCCCTCCTCGCTTCGAAGCGCGGCTATTGTCCTACCTCAAAGCCAAGTCGGAGGAAGTGATTGCACACCCACTTGTGAGTGGGCAAAGTGGCACGGAATACCGACTGACGGCTTCTTATTCAGCAAATGCGACGCCTGTCTACGTCCAAGCTATCGGTGGCGGTCGCTCAGAGACCGGGCTTCGAGGCGTGAACTACGCATTCCGCGCCTTCTCTGATATCAATGGCACGCGTACTGCACGACACAAGCTCGCTGTTCTGGCAGACGATTCGCGGGGTTGGCGGCAAACGGACGTCAACCTCCTCACAACAGTTGCCTACGTCGCCGGATGGTGGGATCGAACGCTGATGGACGCCTACCTGGCGGGCGAGGCGCCGGAAGACCGTCGGCTCTTCAAATTCCAACCCGGACTTGACAGCAATACCTCATCGGATTCTGTTGAGTAAAGCAGGCGGGACCACCGTGCGAGCGAGTTGGCGGAGACCGCCATGCCGACCTGCGGCTCGCGGCAGACCCGGAGCGGAGCTACTGTTCGCGCTGGTCGTCGCGCAGGAGCGCGTAGATCACGCTGTCTCGCCAGGTGCCGTCCCGGAAGGCCACCTCGCGCATGACTCCCTCCCGGGCGAACCCGATGCGTTCAAGCGCTCGCTGCTCGGCGATGTTCTCCGCATCGGTGAAGGCCTCCAGCCGGTGGACGGTGGTGAACTTGAACAGGTAATCCACCAGCATCTGCTGCGCCGCCGTCCCGAGCCCCTGGCCGCGGTAGTCGGGCAGCAGCGCCAGGCCGATCTCATAACAGACCCCGGGTGAACCGCCGCGGTTGGCGGCCTTCCAGCTCGTGATGCCGGCCACCGTGCCGTCGGCCAACACGACCGCAAGCGCCGTGGACTCCGCACCGGCGAACCCGTCCTGCTCCCAGCGGCGGCGGCGCGCACGGGCATCGCCGAACCCGAACCACTCGAAGGGCCCGAGCGCCTCTGGATCGGTGCAAAGCCGGTCGAGAAACCCCAGGTCGTCTTCCTTGAACGCCCGCAGCGTGAGGTTGCCGTCCATGCCGAGATCGTCCTACAGAACGTGCATCACGCGCTCCTTGGTCAAGACTTGGTGGCACTCCCCTCGGAAGGAAACGTGCTCCGGGTGGTGGCGGCGCGATGATCCGGCCAGAGCGTGCGAGCCGCGGTCGGGTGCTCGGGCCGTGCTGTTTCGAGGTGGGTGGGGGCGCGCTACGCTGAGGACGCCGTCGTCCCCTGAGGAGGCAAGGCGCGAGATGAGCACCGCAACTGACGAACGGACCGTGGTCGGCGCCGTCGACCCTCGCCTGTACGTGGACGGCCGGTGGGTCGAGGCGAGCGGCGGGCGCACCCTGCCGGTCGAGGACCCGGCCACCGGCGAGACCCTGTGCGAGGTCGCCGACGCCACCGTGGAGGACGCCCGCTCGGCGCTGGACGCGGCCGTGGCCGCCGCGCCCGGGTGGGCGGCGCACCCGCCCCGCGAGCGGGGCGAGGTCCTGCGCCGCGCCTACGCGGCGATCAGCGCCCGCAGCGACGACCTCGCCCTGCTCATGACCCTCGAGATGGGCAAGCCCATCGCCGAGTCCAAGGCGGAGATCGCCTACGCGGCCGAGTTCTTCCGCTGGTTCTCCGAGGAGGCCGTCCGCATCGACGGCCGCTACGCGGTGGCGCCGAACGGCAGGGGGCGGCTGCTCACCATGAAACAGCCGGTCGGGCCGTGCCTGCTCATCACCCCGTGGAACTTCCCGATGGCCATGGGCACCCGCAAGATCGGCCCGGCTGTGGCCGCCGGCTGCACCGTGGTGGTCAAGCCGGCCCGGCAGACGCCTCTGTCCATGCTGGCCCTCACCCAGATCCTGGAGGAGGTCGGGCTCCCGCCGGGCGTGCTCAACGTGGTGACCACCTCCTCCTCCGGCGCCACCATGGAGCCGCTGATCAAGGACCCGCGGCTGCGCAAGCTGTCCTTCACCGGCTCCACCGAGGTCGGCCGCAAGCTGGTCGCCCAGGCGTCCGAGCAGCTCCTGCGGGTGTCGATGGAGCTTGGCGGCAACGCCCCGTTCCTGATCTTCGAGGACGCCGACCTGGACGCGGCCGTCGAGGGAGCGGTGCTCGCCAAGATGCGCAACATCGGCGAGGCCTGCACCGCCGCCAACCGCTTCCACGTTGCCGAGCCGGTGGCCGGCGCCTTCGCCGGGAAGCTGGCCGAGCGCATGGCCGCGATGAAGGTGGGCCGTGGGACCGAGAACGGCGTGCAGGTCGGCCCGCTGATCGACGAGCCCGCCCGCGAGAAGGTCGGCGAGCTGGTCGGCGACGCCATCGACCGTGGCGCCCGCGCGGTGCTCGGGGCCAGGCGGGGCGACGGCCGCGGCTACTTCTACGCCCCCACCGTGCTCGCGGACGTGCCGCCGGGGGCGCGCGTGCTCAAGGAGGAGATCTTCGGCCCGGTGGCGCCGGTGACCAGCTTCGACTCCGAGGAGGCCGCGGTCGCCGCGGCCAACGACACCGAGTACGGCCTGGTCGCCTACGTCTACACCCGCGACCTCAAGCGCGCCTTCCGCGTGGTCGAGGGTCTGGAGACCGGCATGGTGGGGCTGAACCAGGGCATGGTGAGCAACCCCGCAGCCCCCTTCGGCGGCGTGAAGGCGTCCGGCTTTGGCCGCGAGGGCGGCCGCGAGGGCATCGACGAGTACCTCGAGATCAAGTACGTCGCCATGAACGTGTGAGATGGGCGCGTGACAGGAGGGCGGCGGTGACGATCGCGCGTGGCCGGCTGCGCCAGCGGGGGCGGGCCGTCACCTCCACCGGTCCGCAGGCCGGAGGCCGTGACAGGCACCGCTGGGCGTGGCGCTCGGCCGCGTTCGCGCTCGGGGCGCCACTGGCGCTCGCCTTCCCGAGGCCGTCGCTGTGGTGGCTCGCGTTCGTCGCGCTGGCACCGCTGGTGCTGCTGGCCCGCGCGGCGCCGACCGCCCGCGAGGCGGGTGTCCGCGCCTGGCTCGGCGGGTGCGGGTTCTTCCTCAGCGTCGACTCCTGGCTGCTCCCCAACGCGAAGGTGTTCGCGGTCCCCGCGGCGCTGGTACTCGGGCTGCTGTGGCTGCCGTGGGGACGTCTGGCCTGGCGGCTGCTCGGGGCGGAGCCGCGTCTGCAGCCCGGGCGCGTTGCGCTGGCCATGGTGCTGCTGCCGAGCGCCTTCGTGCTCGGCGAGGTGGTCCGCTCCTGGGACGCGCTCGGCGGGCCGTGGGCCCTGCTCGGCGCAAGCCAGTGGAACGACCGGCCGGTGCTGGCGCTCGCTTCGCTCGGCGGGGTCTGGCTGGTGAGCTTCGTGCTGGTCGCGATCAATGTCGGCGTGGCCGTCGCCACCGGGCCGCGCGTGCCGCGGGCGGTCCGCGGCGGCGGTGCGCTGGCCGCCTGCGGCCTGGTGCTGGCCGCGCTCGCCTGGTGGGCGGTGCGCCCGCCGCCTGGAGACCTTGGGCGGGTGGTGCGGATCGGCCTGGTGCAGCCCGGCAAGATCGACAATGTCGAGGCCCGCTTCAGCGCCAGCGAGTCGGCGAGCCTGAGCCTGGCGGGCGCTCGCCCCGACCTGGTCGTCTGGTCGGAGTCGAGCGTGGGCCGCGACCCCGAGGCCAATCCCGGCGACGTCGCCCGGCTGCGCCGCGTGGTCGCGGCCACCGGCGCGGACGTGCTCGCCAACGTCGACGCGCGCCGCCAGCAGACCGGCGGCATCTACAAGAGCTCGCTGCTGGTCGGGCCGGACGGCCCGCTCGGCAGCTACGACAAGATCCGGCTGGTCCCCTTCGGGGAGTACGTGCCCGCGCGCCCGCTGCTCGGCTGGGTGGGCCGCTTCACCGACGCCGCGGCCGAGAACCGTCACCGCGGAACCCACCTGGTGCTGCTGCACGCCCGCTCGCTCACGGTCGGGCCGCTGATCTGCTTTGAGTCCTCGTTTCCCGACCTGGCCCGCAACCTGGCCAGGATGGGGGCGGACGTGGTGGTCGTGCAGAGCGCCACCACCACGTTCCAGCAGACCTGGGGGCCGCAGCAGCACGGCGCCCTGGCGGCGGTCCGGGCGGTCGAGTCGGGCCGGCCGGTGGTGCAGGCGTCGATCGCCGGCGTGTCGGCCGCGTTCGAGCCGGATGGCCGCATGCTCGCGTGGGAGCCGACGACCTGGCGCGGGGCAGTGGTGGTGCGCGTGCCGCTGTCGCGCGACAGCACCGTGTACGACCGCTTCGGCGACTGGGTGCCGGTCTCCTCCGCCGTGGCACTCGCGCTGGCGCTGGCCGGCGCTGTTGCTACCCGACGACCAGCACCTCGAGGGTCCTGGGGCCGTGGACGCCCTCGACGCGGCTGAGCTCGATGTCGGAGGTGGCCGACGGGCCGGACACGAAGGTGATCGGGCGGTGCTCCCGGGCGGCGAGGTCGAGCGCGGCGATCGCCTCGGGGACGGTTTCGACGATCTGCTCCGCCTCGACCACGCACAGGTGGTAGTCGGGCAGCAGGGTGATCGCCCTGCGGCCCTGCCTGGCGCCGGCGTCCAGCACGATCGTTCCGGTCTCCGCGATCCCCAGCGCGCAGCCGGTCAGCACGCCGTCGGCCGCGTCGAGCACGTCGTTGGCCAGCTCGCCGTCGACCAGCAGCTCGGCGTCTGCCGGCCGCCACTCGGCCGGCAGGTCTGGTGGCACCACCACGCGGTAGGCGCCCCTGGCCTCCAGTGCGTGCTCGACCGCCGTCGGCAGCTCCGCCCTGGACACGCGCTGCACTCTCGCCCGGTAGTCGGCCACTCGCTCGGCGAAGCGGACCACCCGCTCCTCAGGGGTGGCGCCGCCGCCGGTCCGGTCGTCGCGTGCGACCGGCACGTCGTCCGGGCGCTCTTCGGCGGGGATGTCGCGCAGCGCCTCACGGACGCGCGCCAGCACTTCCTCCCTTGCCGTCGGCATCATGCCTGCTCCCCTTCGTCGAGCCGCTGGCCCGCCCTGGCCAGCCGCTCGAGCGGGCGCACGACCGCCTTGGCGGTCTGTGGGAACATCGTGTCGTTGAAGCAGGTGATGAACAGGGCGACGCGCACGCGAGCCGACGTCTCCTTGTGCCGCTCTAGGCCTTGAGGCTCAGAGTCTTCGCCCACTTGACGCCGCCGTCAACTGCCTGGCCGGGAACGCCGGCCCGGGCTCATTTTGCGGAGCCGGGCCAGGAGAGGGTGACGAGGGGGCGGTGGAGGGGGCCGATGCGGTAGCCGGCGCTGTCGCGGACGCAGAGCGGCTCCAGGGCCTCGGCGACCTCCGGGTCGCGCTCGGCCGGCAGGCAGAGGCGGCGGCGAGTGAAGGCGACCAGATCCTCGAAGCGCTCGAAGCTGCCGGCGTGCGGGCTGGTCCAGTCCTGCCGCTCGACCGCGAGGCCGAGTGAGCGCAGGGCCGCGGCGGCGTCGGCGGCCGACGGGCCCTGCGGGCGGTCCAGACCGTGGAAGCGGCGCCACAGCGGCGCAAGCGCCGAAAGCGGGTGGCGCTCGGTGATCTGGGCCACGACCCTGCGACGCGCGTGGGCGGTGAGCGCGGCCGCGAACGGCGCCAGGTCCTGCACGTTGTAGAGCACGTCGTGGCAGACCACCACGTCCGCCGGGCCGACCTCGCCGGCCACGTCCGGCCAGCGGCCCTGGACTCCGCCGACCTCGACGCCGGTCGCCCTGGCGGCGGACAGGAATGCCTCGATCATCCCGGCGGACTCGTCGACCGCGACGATGCGGCCGGCGCGACCGGCCAGGGGCAGGCTGGCCGCCCCGGCGCCGGCGCCCACGTCCAGCACGGTGCCGCCGGGAGCCAGCCAGCGCATGGCCTCGCGGTTGGACGGGGTCGGCTCCTGGGCGCGGGCGTGCTCCGCCCTGGCGCGGAACAGGCCCACCGGAAACCCCCAAGGCGATTCCGGTGCCCGCGCGAGGATCTCCGGCGGGATGGCCCAAGCCTCCAACTGCTCCCGCCAACGGTCGAGCGCGGCCCCGCCCACCTGCCCCGCCTGCCCCATCGGGGTCCTCCCTCTGTCGTACCCGTCTGTTGCACCCGTCGCGTCGCGCGCCGGCCCGAAGAATCTTCAGGCAAAGCGGCGCCTGGCCGCTATCATCGAGTGCAGGAGCTCGACCGGGGGGGTCCGGCGTGAGTCCGGTACGTTATGTTGCGGCGCGACGATGGCTGAGCGTGGTCGCCGCGGTGCTGCTCGGCGCAATCGGGGGCAGCCTTGTGGGGATGCTGACCACGCCGAGACAGGCCGCCCAGGCTGTGGCCCAGAGCACCACCACAACGCTGCGCCCGCGGCACACCTCGTCCACCACTGTCATCGTTCCACCGACGACCCGCGCTCCGGTCCCGGTCCCGCTGGTCCCGAGGACGACCCGAGCGACCAGGTCGACCACTTCCGCGCCGGCACACTCCAACAGGCTCCGCCACGCGCACAGCACCACCAGCATGACGACCACGACGCTGCCCTCGACCAGCGCATCGAGCACGACGAGCACGACCACGCCCGAGTCGAGCACCTCGACCAGCACCACGGAGCCGTCCAGCAACTCGACCACCACGACCCTTGAGTCGGCCAGCTCAGGCTGGGCCAAGGACTCGGGCCCGGCCAAGGACTCGGGCCGGGCCACCTCGGAGCCGACAGCCTCCAGGCGCTCCGGCCCGACCACGGAACCGGGCAGCTCCGGCTCCGGCTCCGGCCCGACCACGCCGTCCAGCGACTGAGCCGGCGCTCACCCTGCCGCGAGCGTGCGGTCCAGGAGCTTCACGCAGGCGTAGACCAGCTCGAGGCGGGGCAGCTCCAGCCCTGTCAGGTGGCCGATCTCGACCACCGCGCCGACCAGCGCGTCGATCTCGAGCGGCCGCCTGGCCTCCACGTCCTGGAGCATGGAGGTCTTGTGCTCGCCCACACGGGCGGCGCCCTCCAGCCGCTGCTCGACTGTCAGGTCGAGCTCCACGCCCACCGAGCCGGCCACGCTCACCGCCTCGCGCATGAGCGCGAGCGCGGCCGCCCGCGTGGCCGGCTCGGTGGCGACCGCCGCCAGCGACGCGCGGGTGAGCGCGCTGAGGGGGTTGAAGACCGCATTGCCGATGAGCTTGAGCCAGAGCTCCTTGCGGATATCGGTCCGCACCGGGCACCTGAGCCCGGACCTGGTCAGGGCGCTGGAGATCGCCTGGCAGCGCTCGCTGCGGCTCGAGTCGGGCTCCCCGACGGTGAAGCGGGTGCCCTCGACGTGCTCGACCACGCCCGGCTCCACGATCCTGGTCGCCGGGTAGGTGACCGCGCCGACGACGTGGGACACGTCGATGTGGCGGGCGATCGCTCCGCCCGGGTCGACCGTCTGGAGACGGGTGCCGTCCAGCGGGCCACCGTGACGCTCGAAGTACCACCAGGGGATCCCGTTCTGCAGGGTGACCAGGGCGGTCTCCGGCCCGAGCGAGGCGCCGAGCGCGGGCGCCAGGGGTGGCACGGCGTGCGCCTTGACCGCGAGGAAGGCGACCTCCGCCCCGCCCACGGCGCCGAGGTCGTCGGTGCAGCGGGGACGGACGGTGAACTCGCCCTCGGCGGTTCGCACGCGCAGGCCGTGCTCCTGCATGGCCGCCAGATGCGCGCCGCGGGCCACCAGGGTGACCTCGTGGCCGGCGCGCGCGAGGAACCCGCCGAGGAACCCGCCGGTGGCCCCGGCGCCGACGATGGCGAACCTCACCGGCCAGCCCCGATCGCCTCGGCCACCTTGCGTCGCTGCACCTTGCCGGTGGCGGTGCGCGGGATCGCCTCGACGATATAGAGCTTGCGCGGGACCTTGAAAGCGGCGAGCTGCTCGCGGCAGTGGGAGAGCAGCTCCTGCTCGCTGGCCTCGCCCTGCAGCACGACCGCGGCGGCGACCTCTTCGCCGAGCGCCGGGTGGGGCGTGCCGAAGGCGACCGCCTCGGCCACTGCCGGGTGGCGCAGCAGCACCTCGTCGATCTCCCGCGGGGAGATCTTCTCGCCGCCGCGGTTGATCATCTCCTTGATGCGGCCGATCAGGGTCAGGTAGCCGCGCTTGTCGAGCACGCCCTGGTCGCCGGTGCAAAACCAGCCGCCCACAAAGGACTCGGCGTTCGCCTGTGGATTGCCGGCGTAGCCGTCGATCACGTTGGGGCCCTTGATCGCCACCTGGCCGGCGCTGCCGGGGGGCAGGGAGGCGCCGCCGGCGTCGAGGACCGCCACCTCGACGCCGGTGCCGGGGCCCACAGAGCCGGGCTGGCGGGCGGCGGGCGGGAGCGGGTTGGAGGCGATCTGGTGGCAGGCCTCGGTCATGCCGTACGCCTCGAGCACCGGGACGCCGAGACGCCGCTCGGCCTCGGCCATCAGCTCGGGAGCCAGCGCGGCGCTGCACGAGCGGGCGAACCGCAGGGACTCGGTGCCGGCGGGCCGGCCGTCGCGGGCGCGGGCCAGCACCATGCGGTGGATGGTGGGCACTGCCGAGTACCAGGTGGGGCGGTGCTCGCGCATGGTCGTCCAGAAGGTGAGCGGGCTGAACGGCGCCGGCACCACCAGGGTGCCGCCGGTTGCCAGCGTCGACAGGGCCGACGCCACCAGCCCGTGCACGTGGAACAGGGGCATGGCGCACAGCGACACGTCGCCCGGCCCGAGCTGGTAGGTGGCGGCGACGTTGGCGGCCGAGGCGGTCAGGTTGCGATGGCGCAGCGGCACCCGCTTGGGCCGCCCGGTGGTGCCGCTGGTGTGCAGTATGAGCGCCACGTCGTCACCGCCGGGCTCGCCCGGCTCGGCCCGTGGGGCCGCTCGCCCCTCGGCCTGGATCCGGAGCCTGCCGTCGGCGCCGACGGCCGCCTCCAGGAGCACGGTCCCCTCTGGCCGCGCCGCGCGCGCCGCGGCGGCACCGCCCGGCGGCACGATCAGGGCCGCGGCGGCCACGTCCTCGAGGTAGAAGCGGAGCTCCGCCTGGGTGTAGGTGGGGTTGAGCGGGGCGGCGCCGGCGACGGTGGCGGCCGCGAGGAAGAGCACGACCGCCTCCGGGCCGTTTTCGAACACGATCCCGACCGCCTGGTCCCGGCGCAGCCCGAGCCCGGCGAGCACCTCGGCTCCCCGCCTGACCTCGTCGCGCAGCTCCTGGTAGGTCAACCGCGGTCCGCCGGGCACGACCACCGCGGGCGCTCCCGGCTCCCCCCGGTCGAGCAGGTCCCAAAGCACGTCCGACCTCCTGGGCTTCGCTGTCGTCACCCTAGAGTGTGCCCGTTCGAGCGCCGCCCGGCGGGGCGGCGCGTACCCTCGTGAGCACGAACCGGAAGGGAGGCAGCGTCATGACCGAGCCCCTCGAGGACCGTGACCTCGGGACCGACCGGCCCGCCGCCGCGGAGCGGATCCGGGTCGAGCCGTGGCCCCGGCGGGTGCGCGCCGTCTTCGGCCACGTGGCCGTCGCCGACTCCAAGCGGGTCCTGATCCTGCTCGAGAAGGGGCACCTGCCCGTCTACTACTTCCCACCCGACGACGTCCGCATGGACCTGCTCGAGCCCACCGACCGCCACACCCGCTGCCCGTACAAGGGCGACGCCTCGTACTGGACGGTCAAGGTCGGTGACCGCCAGGCCGCCGACGCCGCCTGGGCCTACCCCGATCCTCTGCCAGAGCGCACCGACATCAAGGGGCACGTGGCCTTCTACTGGGACCGCATGGACTCCTGGTGGGAGGAGGACGACGAGGTCTTCGTCCACCCCCGCGACCCCTACCACCGTGTGTGAACGTGCTGCACGGCTCAGGATCTGAGCACGGTCCAGCACTGCTCGCAGTAGCGGTCGGTCGGCGGGTTCGGGTGACCGCAGCTCGGGCAGACCAGCGGTGGCGATGCGTAGTGGACCCGCTGGCGCTCGGGTGCGTCGCCGCCGGCCTGCCCGGCGGGGACGGTCTCGGCCCGCCCGGGCGTCACTGGCTCGCCGCCGGCCTGCCAGGCGGGGAAGGCCCCGGCCCGCCCCTCCGTCCCGGACTCGCCGGCATCCGCGGCGGCGCCGCCGTTGGCCGTCGGGCTGACCGGCGCGAGCGGCTGGGCCGTCCACCAGTCACGCTCCTCCGGGGCCTCGGGAGCCTGGCGGCCTTCCAGGGCGGCCGCCGGCGAAGGCCGGGCGGGGTAGGGGGACCTGTCAGGGTACCGCCGCGGCCCGTCCGGATACAGGAACGGCACCGGCCCCGGCTGGACCGGCTGGACCGCCATGCCGGGGGCGGCCTGGCCGGGCACTGCGCGGCGCCTGCGGCGACGGCGCCGCAGCAGCGCTGTGCCAAGGACGGCGGCGGTCAGGAGCACGACGGTTCCCGCGAGCGCGACGGTGAGCGCACGGGGTAGCCCCAGGATCTCGACAGGAGTCCGGTCCCGGCCCTGCCCGATCGCGGTCTGCGAGTCCCTGATGAGCTTGCGCACCAGCGGATGCCCCGGGTCGAGCGCCTTCACCTGCTCGAAGAGCGGCAGCGCGCGCTTGTACCACTGCTTGTCGAATGCGTCGAGCGCCAGGCGGTACTTGCCGCCCGCGGTGCCCTCCGCGGCCTTGACGTGGGCCTTCGAGAGCAGCCCGCTGACTATGGAGACCGGGACCGCAAAGTTCAGGCCGGCCACCTCGCGGCCGGTTTCGGGATCCACCGACCCGAAGGTGGCGACGCCGACCACCATGCCCTGCTCGTCGAAGATCGGGCCGCCGCTGTTGCCGTGGGTCATGGCCGCGTCGGTCTGCAGGACGGTGTAGCCTCCGCTGACCCCCTTCTTGGCGCTGAGCACGCCCTGCGTGAGCGTCGGCTCCTTCTGGCTCGCTTTGGACAGCACCGGGTTGAACGTCGCCGGGCCCGGGAAGCCCAGCACGTACAGGCGGTCACCAGTGCTGAGCGCGGTGTCGTCGCCGAGCGGGACCGTGGCCATGTTGCTGGCACTGACCTTGAGGACGGCCACGTCCTTGCCGGGGAACCGGTCGCCGGCGTCGACCAGCGTGGCCGGGCGGGGCCTCGACGTGCTGAGGCCGCGCGTCCCGCTGGACGCGAAAGCGGCGAGCTGCCGCCTGAAGTTCGCGAGCTTGGCCGTGCTGGTGGCCCAGCGCACGATCACTCCCAGGAGCTTGGTCGCCTGGCGCTGGGTGAGCCCCTCCTGGACGACGCTCGCGATGAAGTCATCGGTTCCGTTGCGCATGTCCTCGGAGATGAACGCGGCCTTCAGGTCCTCGTCCCTTGGAGCGACGACGTGCGCGTTGGTGACGATGTAACCGTCGGGGGTGATCGAGAACCCCGACCCGGTCAACGTGAGCTTGACGTTCTCTCGACGGACACGGCTCGACGGCGTCATCCACCGGAACGGGTTGCGGGCGAGCTCGTCGATGAACGCGCTCTCGACCGCCGGGCCGGAGGCGGGGATCTGGCCCCGCCTGATCCTGCCGGTCAGGAGCGCCTGGAGCGCCCGCTGGTTGGCGGCGGTCACCTCGGGCTCGGGCAGGACTATCTGGGCCGTGAACCTGGCCGTGATGAGCTGGACGCCGGGCCTGGACTGGTCGAAGAGCCGCCTCGAGGTCAGCGGCTTCGGCTGGTCGCCGGCCGCGTTCGCTGGGAGCGCCCCGGCGGCCACCCCGATGAGCAGTGTGAGCAGTAGCAGCAGAATGGATGGCACGCGCAGGCGCACCCTGGCCGTCGATTGTCCCGGGCTCGGCCTCTGTCGCACAGGTCACTCCTTGCCGACTCCACGCCGGAGCTCTCATGTCTGGTGCCGGTGGGGGCCGGCTTCATCACTCCACCACAGAAGAGCGAAGCCGCGCCAATCGGTGTTTCAGGGCAACAGCGCTGAAGTCACAACGATTGAGTAACAAACGCAAACGCCGGGCTACAGAGATTCCGACCCCCGCCGAATGCAACCGGAAGGGGAGCACTCCGCGCAAGCAAAGACATGACAACCCTCTGAGGACTCTGCGCAGCACACCTACCTGCTCGAAGGCACCCTGCTGGAGGCGTGCGACTGCAACGTCCTGTGTCCCTGCTGGGTGGGCGAGGACCCCGACAACGGCACCTGCGACTCGATCGTCGCCCACCACGTCGACCGCGGCCTGATCCGTGGAGTTGACGTCTCCGGCCTGACCTGGCTCGCAGTGGCCCACATCCCCGGCAACATCCTGCGGGGCAGCATCCGGTCGCTGGTGGCCACGAACAACGTCATGTGCGTGTCGTCGTCCCAGTAGGCGCACACCGCCCACACCCGGGCGGGCATGGGGTCGTCGGCCTGGTACACGATGCTCGGCGGCTTCGCGGGCGACAGCTCGATGACCACCACCCGCCCGCCGTCCGTGCCCACCACGGCAACTGAAGGGGCATTCGGGTGAGGTCGCGTGAGGTGGACGAATCGTCCGATCCCGATGTCGATCGAGGCGCGCTTGGGACCGTAGATCTGCATCTCCGCGAACTTGGCGACGTTCTCGACCTCGTACGCCTGCTCTTCGAACAGGCCCCGGAGCGGCGCTGCGCGGGCGGGCGCCAGCCCCCCGGCCATCGCGTACATGTAGGCCACCAGCCGCCCATAGGCCAGGCCGAGCATAAGGATCCGGGTCTGCCGGATCCTGGCGCTCTTCATCGAGAACACCCGCTCGCCGACCTCCATGTAGGAGATCAGCTCGCGCCGCCTGGTGTCGAACACGTAGATGCGGCCGTCCTCGCAGGCGGCCAGGATCTGCCGGCAGTCGTTGTCCCCGAACGCGAGCTTGGTGGCCCGGTGGGGCAGAGGCTGGCTGTGGACCACCCGGAAGGCGTCGTGGCGCCTGGCGATGACGTACAGCATCTTGGCGTCAGACGTGGCGTAGACCGCCGCGCCACGGATGTCGGCGATAATGGAGTGCACCTTCGAGCTCACGAACAGGTGCTTGAGCTCCGAGCCGTCCAGCCGGAAGAAGTAGATGTTCTTGTCCCCGCACCCGGCGGCGATCAGCGTATCGTCCACTCGACCGCCCGCGGCTCGTCCCAGTCGATGCGCAGGAACCGCATCAGGCCGCTCTTGGTCCCCAGCAGCAGGTAGAGGCCGCGGAGCGCCTGCGGCCACTCGTCGTCGCGGAGGTCGAGGACCCGGAGCGCCCCGATCCACGACCCGAGGTGGAGGTTGGCCAGCTCTGAGCCGTGGCGGTTGAGAATCCAGAGCGTGCCGTCACGCGAGCCGACGAAGACGAACTGGTCCTCCACGACCTCGACGGCGGTGATCCAGTCGCGACCGTGGAATTCCCAGTGCGGCAGGAGAGCAGTCGTCAAGCGGTCGTCATCCTTCGCGCGGTGCGAGCCACCCGCGCATCGAGCTCGGGCAACAGCAACTGGACGATGTCGCCCTCGCTCAGCGGGACCGGGTTGTTGGCGAGCAGCGGCCGGAACGCTCCCGCGGCGATGGCCGCCAGGTCCTCCCGTGTGCAGCAGGACCCCGGCGAGGAGCCCGCCGAGGCTGCAGAGCTTCATGAGCGCGGCGTCGAGCAGCCGCAGGCGGGTCCGGTGCTCGACGGCCATGGCCGTCCCGGAGATGACCTCCAGCACGATCGCCAAGAGAACCGCTTCGGAGAAGCCGATCAGGAGAGAGGCAAGCGGGACCAGCGTCAAGGAGAAGCCGAAGCCCAGACGAGCCCGTACCGCGAGCGTGACGAGGACTGGAGCGACCAGCACGATCCGCATCAGGCGTCCACCTGCCATGCACGCATGTGCACCGAGGACGTCACCCGATGCCAACCCCTCCGTTCGCGACGTTCGCTCTCTTCACGATAGCCGATACTCTAGCCGCTCAGGGTGGCTCTGCGGCATTCGCCTGATCTGCCGGCCAGGTACCGCGCTCATCGCAGCGGGGGTTGTCAGTGGCGATCGTGCTCACCAAGAGGTCGGGCGGGCGAGGTCGGGCGGGCGCACCGGTCGCCGCGGGGGATGGCTCGACCGGGCGCCCGCCCGAGGGGAAGTCAGGGGCCTCCGACCCCGTTTGGGCTTCGGGGGCTGGGTCACGCCCCGCGCTTGCGGACCTGGCGCAGCAGGATCAGGCGAGAGCTCCGGAAGATGCGCCGGCGCCCGCTGATGGTGTTGGTCACGTCCCAGGCAGGGTCGTCGGGCTCGGATCTCGCCACGGGGCCGACCACCTTCCACACGCCGCTCTCCCCGGCGCGGGGACGCCGGACTTTGACCTCGCTCCCCTTCTGGATCAGGTCCGCCTCAGGGATGAGCTGCGCCTGTGTCTCCCCCATGGCCCCACTCCTCTCACACCTTGTCACGCACGTTGGTCCCGCACCGTCGTCTCACGCCCTGTCGCGCCGGGCACCGGGTCCCTGGCACGGGTCCCAGGGCATCGGTCCCAGACATCCGGTCCCCGAGCAGGTCAGCCGATCTATCGAACGCACGTTCGATGCTATCCCGGATCGCGAGCGGTGTCGAGCCCAGGTGGGCAACCGGGGACAACTTCGTGGCGGACCCTACCGCACTCCGGCCGGCCGCACTCCCGCCGCGCCGTGGTCAGCGGTCGGGATCAGCGGGTCGGGATCAGCGGTCGGGATCAGCGGTCGGGATCAGCGGGTCGCGACCCGCGGGCCAGGCGCCGCGGTCACCGCGGCGAACGGCCCAGGCTCAGATTCAGGTTCGGGCTCGGGCAGCGCGACCGCTCCGGCGCCCGCATGGGGCCGTGGCCGCCGTCCCAAGGACGCCCCCGCCCCTCCACCGCGTCCGCGGTACACCAGCAGCCCGTTGACCGGGTCCGGCACGGCGTCCAGGGCGGCCCGCACGCTCGGCAGGTCACGAAAGACCTCCCACTGCCCGTCCTTGTCGAACGCGACCTCGAGGACCACGCCCCAGCGGTGCTCGTGCCACACCCAGTCGACCGCCCCGTTCGAGATCGCCGACTCGATCAGGGACGAGCTGTGGGAGTCCTTCCA
>Ga0137372_10003069_pt1 | contig 16231 bp, 15 predicted proteins | sample SagtaG_6_FD_104911 | JGI IMG/M metagenome (GOLD analysis project Ga0137372, IMG submission 104911) | Vadose zone soil microbial communities from Sagehorn Ranch, Mendocino, California, USA - Sage1_R_60_16 metaG | ecosystem: Environmental > Terrestrial > Soil > Vadose zone | place: USA...
CCCCCAACAAAGCCCGTGGCGCCGGTGATCAATACGCGGGTTGCGGTCTTCAAGTTCGGTCTTCCTGCTCCGGAAAAGGGGGCAGCGGAGAGAGCGCCGGTTGGCATATCAGAATGGCTCATAAGCTCACGCGACTCATCTTGCAACCCTACCGGCCGGGCGGCAGGGCCTCGGCTCCGACCGGCTCCAGTGCTCCCGTGCAGACGACTGCAGTTTCCGTCGCGGGCGCTGTTGCCGGCGAAGACGACCAGGTTGCAGCCAGCCCAGCGATGTTGCCAATCATGCCGGAGACCGCCATCGCGACGGTCATATTGACCAGGTTATCTCGACCGAATGCCGCCATCATCGCGACCTGGAAGGGCACCAGGCCCAGCAGCACATAGCTGAACGACTGCCGGCCCAGCGACAGAGCGTAGTTCAGCCAGATATTCAACCCGGCATAAAGCGTGGCGGCCAGGCTCGCCAGCCCCAGAACTATTCCCGGATCGTGGTAGCCATTGGCAAAGATCCTGCTCACCAGGAGTTGAGGATAGGCAAAATACAGCGCGCTCAGAGCAAGCCCCGGAGCCATTGCGGCAGCCAGCGACATCCACAGGATCGGCCGCGGATCGCGCCCGCTCGCCTGCCGGTGCGCCACCTTGGGGAAGAGCACGATGCCGATCGCCCAGGGCAGGAATAGGCTGATCTTGGCCAGCGTGACCACCGGAGCGTAATCGCCGGCGCTCTCCGGGCTGTAGAAGCGCTTGACGAAGATTGCGTCCAGGTTGGTGAGCAGGCCGAAGGCCGCCAGGCCGGTCAGCGTGTTGAACGAATATCGCCAGCTTACCTTCCGTTGCAGCGGCGCATCGGGCATGCGCAGCACCGGGCGCATCCACGGCATCACCAGCAGCAAGGCGACCGCGCAGGCCAGCGGCTGCGCCACAATTGCCCCCGGCGCCTTCCAGCCCAGGGCGATCAGCACACCGGCGAAAACCAATCTCAGAAACGCCTGCAGCACCTGGGCAAGTCCCAGCCCGGTGAACTCCAGCGTCCCCTGCATTGTGCCGTACACGGTCTCGCGGACGAACAGCATGAGCACCATGAAGCTCGCAGCCCAGACCGCCCAGGAGTTCGGCAGCCACAGATAGCGCGCCAGCAGCGGGCCAGCGGCGATCATCAGCACGGTCCCCGCGATGCCCCACTTCCACGACCAGCGCCAGGCTCGCCGCACAAACGGCCCCACCTGAGAGGTCGTGGTCTCGCGTGCCGCAAGGTCCGCGGTGTAGAACGCGACGACCATGCGGATGGCGATCGACAACAGCAGCATGACCTGCAGGATCGCCATAATGGAGACGAAGATCCCATACTGCACCGGCTGCAGCCAGCGGCCGGCCAGCACGTTCACTGCGTAGTCGAAGGCGCCGGCCGCAATCATGCCGATGCCCAGGAGCATGCCCTTCCGGGCCTCGGCCGATGCCAACAGCTGCTGAATCCACTTCATAGCGCTACTCCTGGGACTAACGCGCAGAGTTCTGCACGCTGACAGCGACTGGGTCGGCAGCAGGCGCCGGGGCCGCGAGGGCCTGGCGCACGAAGGGCTCCAGGGTCTTCTCCATCGCATAGCGCGACGGGTCGATCCTGAGCATGCGAAAGGTCTGCGACGGATCGTAGACCGTGTCCAGACAGAAGACGCCGAAGATGTCGCCCCAGGTCTTGAAGTCAAGCGCAGGAGTCGACGAGTGCGGCAGCAGGCGGACCAGCGCGTGGCACAGCTGCGACGGGATCGGGACCACCGTCGGCTTCTTCTGCGCGTAGCGCAGCATCATCGCCTCCAACTCCTCGCTGGTGACGGTGTACGGGTCGGCGACCACCAGCGCCGTGCCATGCGGCACCTCGCTGTTGTACTCCACCAAACGGCAGGCGACTTCCATCAGAATATTCAGATTGCACAGGTGGTGGCGGGCCTTGCGCGGATAGAGCCGGAGCATGGTGCCGCGGCGCGCCAGTTTGCACAGGTTGTCAATCATGCTGGTGTCGCCCAGCCGCTCCCACAGGATGGTGGGGCGCAGATAGACCACCTTGAAGCCGCGCTCGTCGGCCTCCTTCTTCAGGTACTGGTCGCACTCGTATTTGGCGATGCTGTAAATCGCCGAGGGATAGCTCTCCGGACGAGGCGTGGCGTCGTTGCCCAGCTTCTCGGTCCGCGACTTGCCCAGCACGTGCGCGCTCGACATGTGAATGAACAGCGCACCCTTGCGCACCCAGGGGACGAAGGCCGATGTGGAGCCCTGATGGCAGCGCCGGTAATCGTCCAGCGTCAGGCCGCGGCGCACGCGAAAACCGCTGGCGTTCACCACTACATCGGCCTGCCGCAACAGCGGCTCCGCCTGGCTGATGTGCACGTCCCGATCGCTGCGGCAGGGGCCATAGACCACCCTTTCCGCGCCGAGGGCCGCCGCCAGCCCGCTCCCCACGAATCCGTCCGCTCCCACCACAGCGATCAAAGGCTTACTCGCCATAATTCCTGGTCTCTCCTTATGAAAGTCTTCTCGCGTGCGCACCGCGCCTAAGCCTGCGCGCACGTGCAGGCGTAGGCGCGGAAGTGTGCAGTGTCAAAAATGGGCCGGCCCGGGGACGAGCCGGCCCAGATCGAACCGGTCAGATGGAATAGGTCTGGCGGCTGGGCTCGGCTGTCGGCTGTTTGCTCTCCGCCAGCTCCAGCGTTACCGGAGTGGGCCCTCGACGGGCGAGCGCTTGCACACCGCTCTCCGCCTCGCTCTCGAGCAGCTTTTTCACCCGCCCCCGCTGGATCAGCCGGTTATAGAGGCCGGGACAGAAGCGCTCGGCCAGATCGATGGCGCGCTCGCGCCATCCGATCACCGATGACCAGCGGCGGCCCTCCAGCAATGCGACAAGCGCCTCGGCGGTATCGGCCGGCTCGGTCCCTGCTTCGCAGCGGCTGGGCTCGAGTCCATACCACTCCGCCCGGCTGCGAAACGGCGTCTTCAGCATGCCGGGGTAGGCGGAGAGGAAGTGGATGTTGCTGCCGCCGTACTCCAGGTCGAGGCACTCGAGGAAGCGGGCGGTTGCCGCCTTGCTCGCCGAATAATGCGCCTCGAACGGAACGCCGAGACGGGCGACGATGGACAGCACGGCGAGGAACTTCCCCGGCTTGTGTCTCTCTTTCCAGTACTCGGCCGCGGCCTGAGCGGCGGCGGTGCAGGCCCAGAAGTTCAGCTCAAGCGTCTGCCGCGCGCTCTCCTCCGGGATCTCGCCTGCCTTGCCATAGACCGCGGTACCCGCAACAAAGATCACTGCGTCCGCGGGCGCGCCTGTCCCGCGCTCCCTGGACTCGATGGACTCGTACAGGGCGGTCCAGTCCGCCCGGGCGGCTTCGATGGCATAGAAGTCCGCCACCCGATGATCCGAGGCAGGTTTCCTGCCCGCGACCACCACCTGGTAATTACGGTCCAGCAGCGCCGAGACTACTGCATTGCCCAAACCGCCGCTGCCACCAACAACGACGACGTTTTTCATGCTAGAACGCCTCGCGAATGATCGGTGCAAGAGTCCGCTCGATCGAGTACTCTGCCGGATCGATGCCCAGCGTCCGGTAGGTATCCGAAGGATCGTACTCGGTGTCGTAGTCCAGCACTCCGAAGATCTCGCCCCAGGTTTTCAAATCGAGCTTCGGGATCCTGGAATGGAAGGTGCGCTTCAAGATCGCGCTCAGCAGCCCGGCTGGGACCGGGAATGCGCTGAGCTTGCGCCCCGCGTAGCGCGCGACCATGTCCTCCAGTTCGCGGTTGGTTACGGTATAGGGATCGGCCACGATGAAGCGGCTCAGATGAGGCAGCGAGTCGTTCTGCTCGATCACCCGGCGGAAGACCTCCACCAGCAGACGGGCGTGACAGAGGTGGTGCCGCGCACTGCGCGGATACAGCCGCAGCGATTTTCCCTGCTTCGCCAGCTGGATCATGGTCTCCACCATGCCCGCGCCCTGCGGCGCATAGACCACGGCGGGCATCAGGTAAATCGCCTTGAAGCCTCCCCGCGCGGCAGCCTGTTCCACAAACAGATCGGCCTCATACTTGGCCTTGGCGTAGGGCGGAGAGGGAAAAGTCTCCGGGTTGGGCTTCATCCCGACCCCGAGCCGCCGGGTCTTCGACTTGCCCATGATCGAGGCGCTGGAGATGTGCAGCAGCAATGCGCCCGGGCGGATCCACGGCACGATCCCATCCGTGGCGCCCTGGTGCGAGCGCTGGTAATCGGCATAGGTGCAGCCGGGGCGCACACGGAAGCCGGCGGCGTTGATGACGATCTCGGCCTGCTGCACGGCCTCCTTGGCCTGGCTGATATGAACATCGTCGCCGCTCGAGGGGCCATAGACGATGCGCTTTGCCCCCAGCGTTACGGCCAGGGCAGAGCCCAGAAATCCGTCTGCGCCCACGATGGCTATCGACTTCTTGCTGCGCTGCGCCGGATACCGCTCCGGAAAATCGCTCTTGAGCATTGCGCTGGTTGACATAGGCGATCATCTTCTCCGTCAGTTGTCCGTTCTGTAGGACGTCCCGTGCTGTCTTGGCGTCAGGTGGATGCGAAACCGCGCCCTACCCTGCCTTCTTCGTCTGATAGTTCATCGCCGGGCGATAGACACAGGCGCAGCGCCGTCCCTGAGGACAGCCCGGCAGCGGCAGCGAAGGCACCTCCTGCGCGCCATAGATCTTGCCCTCGGGCAGATTGCGCGCCGCCTCGCAGCAGTTCGCGCCCGGCTCGATCTTGATGCCCGCAATCGATCCCTTGCCGCGCATGCCCAGCCGGTAGGCGGCCAGCGCCTTCTCGTTGTAGTCCGGCTCTTTCTCTAAATCGTGGTGAAACTCGGTCAGCCAATCAAATGCCATGGGATTCATCCTTGCGGCGCGATTCTGACTTCCTCTTCTTCAAGCGCCGCCTGCCGTGTCGGGGTCCCCGGCAAGCCCGCAGTTGGCTTGCTGGGGTGAGGGAGCGGCTTCAGTGCCTCGGGGCGGATCTGCACCAGCGTCTCGGGCCGCTGCATGAGGTGAGCGCCGGCCGGCACGCTAGGCTTTTCCGCGCTCTTGCCTTTGCCGCCGATCCCCAGCACCTTCTTGCCGACCCGCGCGAGCGTGGGAACGTCGTGCAGCATGTTGGTGTAGGAGGCGTTGGCCAGTGGGCAGTGGCACTCCTTGGCGGCGATGCTGCGCCGCACCTCCTTGATCTTTTCTCCGAACCAGATCTCGCGGAAGTCGTAGTTGTGGTCGCGCAGGTTGCCCAGCCGGTCGGCGCGCACGCAGCAGGGCCACACCGTGCCATCGGCGTAGATCTGCGCGCTCACCCAGCCGGCGTAGCAGTCGATCACCTGGTCCTGCACCTCCAGGATGCGTTTGACCAGCTTGTAGTACTCCTCGCGGAAGGCCTCGGTAATGCGCGAGATGCCCTTGAACTGCTTGGTCTGCACGTAGGCGATCAGCCGGTCGATCGCCGCCGCATAATCGGCCGGCTCCGGCGTGATGGGCAGGCCAACCGTGTCCAGTTCCACGCGCGGCTCGGCGATTTCGGTGATGAACTGGTCGGCGCCCGACTTGTCGGCGTAGGCAATCAGCTCATCCAAATGCCCCACGCTGAAGACCGAGACCACCGAGTGAATGCCCACGGCCAGGTTCGGCAGCGACTTCTTCAACTCGAGCAACTGGCCCAGCCGTTCTTCGAACTTCTCGAAGTTCCCCGGAATGCCGCGGATGTAATCGTGCTTTGCGCCAACGCCGTCGAGCGAAAGGTTGATGATCAGCTGGCTCTCCGGGCAGGCCTTGGCGATCTTCTCCACCCGCTCGGGGATGATCGGCAGGATCGCGTTGGTCGGAATATTGATGATGCCCGGCTTGCAGTGCTTGTAGGCCAGCTCCGCCAGCTCAACCACGTGGGGATACATCAACGGCTCGCCGCCGCTGATGGTGAACCAGTAGGGCGCCTGGCCGAGCGAGGACAGGACCTTGTCCCACTCCTCAATCGTCAGCTCGTTCTCGCGCTTCATCCAGATGTTGCAGGTGAGGCAGCGCGAGTTGCATTTGGGCGAGGGAGACAGGGTCAGGTTCAGAGGCAGCATCTGCGGCCAGCCGGTCATCCGGTAGAGCTTGAACAGCGGCAGCCGCGTCAGCACATCAACCATTGAATTCATAAGTCTGCTTTCGCCTCTTTATCTCAGTCCGTTTTTCAGGCCGCCCGCTCGGTGGTGGAGATGGGGCTCAACTTCTTCGTGGTGGTGGCCATCTCCCAGACGGTGTGGTCGCGCTGCTGCTTGTAATCCTGGCTGCCGAGCAGGCGGCCGTAGACTTCCAGTGCGGCGATGGCCGCGGTCCAGGCCAGTCCACGCGGAGTCCAGTCCAGGTGGCGCAGGGTGAGGCCGAGGACCTTTCCGCCGCTCATGGTGCTGACCGAGTATCCGAGCGTGTCGCGAATGGCCAAGTGTCCGGCATAGATCCGGCGGCGCTGCCGCAGAAAATCCTCCACCGTCTCCGGCCCCTTGTTGTAAACAACCGCCTCGCCCACGTAGTGCACGCCGTATCCCTGGCCGCGGATCACCGGCTCGACACTGGCCTCGTCGACCGCCGTGCGATACGGAATCCGCTCGAAGATCTTGCGGAAGGCGATCAGCTCGCCGGCCTTGAAGGAACCGCTGATGTTGAGGTGATGATGAAGGCCCCAGAGCAGGTGCGCCGCGAAGCCCATGAAGGTCTCGGGATCGTTCACCGGGACCGGCCGGCAGGTCACCATGCCAACCTCGGGATCGGCGAAGGGCGCCACCAGTTGTTCCAGGGTGTTCTCCGCCGGCAGCAGGTCGGCGCTGCAGAGCACGATGACCTTCTCCCGCGCCTGCGCCAGGAACTGGTTCACCGCCGAGGCCTTGCCCTCGCGCTGGGCCTGCGAGATCAGCCGGACGCGCGGATCGCGCTCCGACCATTGGCGCACAATCTCCTCCGTGTTGTCCGTGCAGCCGCTGGCTACCACAATGATTTCGCTGATCGAGGCAAGCGTCGAGCACTGGCGGACGGACAACTCCAGAAGGCGGCCAATGTTGGCTTCCTCGTTGTGGGCCATGATCCCCATCGAGCATGCGATGTGCATGGATTAACTTCTTTCTCCGGCCCCACCTGGACCGGTCTTGAAGGATATGAATTTTCGGCGGACGGGGGCCGATTGGAGAGTTCTTGCCGGAGCACTAACGCCGCAATCCTGCCCGACTATTGCTTGGAAGAGTTACGACGGCTCAGTCTTGGGGACGAAGATCAGCATCTTGCGGGTGCGCATCGCCAGCCGGTAGTTCTCCAGCAGCACCTCAACCTCGGAGGGCTGCAAATAGCCTCCGATCTTGAAGGCCAGCGAGTTGCCGGCGCTTGCAATGTTCTCCTGGTCTGCAGGATTGAGCGCCACCTGAATGACCTTCCAGCGGCGCGCGCGCAGCCAGTCGTTGATTTCGCTCTCATGAATTCGCCCCAGCATCATCCGGCCGCGCACATAATAGGGATCGAAGCTGTACTCTCTGCCGGACTCGTAGCAGAGCAGGAGGCTCTCGCACAGTGCCGGACCGGGAGTCGCCTTCAAAAACCCGACCGCCGAGCGGAACTCGCGCTCGTCTGCCTGTACAAACCGGGCCTGCTTGTATTCGTAGAAGGTGTTGCGGGGAATGTTCACCAGCATGCCGGCAAACAGCGCAAGCATCGCCATCGCCGGAACCAGCGGTTTGCGCAACGCGGCAGCGCTCTCCGGCACTCCCGAACCGAGTCCGGCCAGCGCCATGCCGCAGGCCAGCACCACCGCGAACCACGAGTCGTAAAAGATGTTCAGGTCGACCCCGTCGCCGCCGCAAAAATAGAAGGCGGTGGCGTGGGTCAGAAGCAGCAGCGTGACCACGGCGCTGCGCTTCGCACTCCGGCTGTAGAAGCACCACAGCACCGCCAGCAGCAGCGGGAATTGAGCCAGCGAAAGATAGTTGTGAATGTTCTTCACGCCGGCGAAGTACAGGTAGGCCCGCGCTCCGGTAAGGCTCTGGAAGAAATACGGCCCATCGACGGCGATCGTGAGCGCCGCCAACGCAGCGCAGGTGGCGAGCAGTGCCCCCGTCCAGATGAAGAACGATTTGCGCGCGCTCCAAGCCATACCCGATTTTGGCTGGCTGGGGCGCAGCGAGTGCAGCAGCAGGTCGAGGCCGATGGCCAGCGGAATGGCGATGATGCTGTGCTTATAGAAGCCGCCCACGCCAATCGCCAGCGCCGAGAGGCATAGCAGCCGGGCGCAGCGGTTGTTTTTGAGATAGAGGTAAATGCCCGCCGCTGCCAACGCCTCGGCAGGAGCCTGCGGATCGTTCATGGCCAAGCGGCTCGGCATGAGCAGCACGATGCCCATCAGGTAGAGCAGGCAGGAAAACACCGCAGCCGTTCGATTTCGAGTGGTCTCCCAGATCGTAAGGCCCAACAGGACCCCGGTTGCCAGCAGTGCGATCAGCGCCACACGCCGCCCCGCCTGGGTGTAGCTGCCGATTTGCTCTCCCAGCCAACCAACCAGATGGAAAGACAGAGGCGGGTAGCCGGTGGAGCCGGTCAGCCGAGTGCGCAAGGCACCGTAAAGCGGAATGCCTTTGGCCGCCATCTCCTGATGGTAGACATTCCACCCCTCGTTGAAGTTCACGTCCTGATAGCTCAGCGAGCGCTTCACGGGAAACCAGAAGAGTCCGGCGACCATGGCGAACATCGCCGCCAGCAACAGCACCGTGATGCACGAGGCAACCGCCCCGCGGGAGAAGACCCGCTCCCTGACGGCCGGCAGCACGGAAGGCGTGGCGGCGAAGCGGTATGCGCCGCCGGACAACGCGCCTGTGCCAGGCAATGCGCCGGTCTCGTATTGGTTCTGCGTTGAGCTCATGAGATCGCCGTCACTCCGCTGAGGTGATTCCGCTGAATGGATGGCCGTGGCGCCGGATTTGCGAGCCGCCTCGGTGCTGAAGGACACAAACTCCCGAGGGTTGCTACGCCCGGATGAAGACACCGGGCCCCAGCACGCAGCGTGGCCTGCTGGGGTGACAACTTACAGCTTCGAGTAAAGTTTTTCGGGGATGGGGTAGGTGCGATTGTTGAAGATCGCCCCAAGGACGCGCACGTTGGCCGCATCGAGCTTGGACTTCAGCGTCTGGGCCATGTCCCTTCGCGTGCGGTGGGCCTCCAACACCACGATCATGCCGTCGGTCATCTTGCCGGAGGCGATCGCCGCACCTGTGTCGCTCAGGGGTGGCGACTGGAGCAGAAGATAGTCGGTCTCGCGCCGCAGCGCCGTCAGTAGATCAGGCAGGTTCTGGCCACTGTGGTTCACGGCCGGGCCGTCCATGGTGCCTGCCGGCAGGATCCACAGGTTGGAGGCGACGCGCGTCAACGCATCGCTCAACTGCGCCTTACCCCGCAGCACGTCGCCGAGGCCATAAGGCGTCGGCGGCCGGAAGTGCGCCTGCAGCTTGGGGTGATCGAAGTCCACATCCAGCACACAGACCCGGCCGGAGCTCAGGTTCGCGAGACATTCGGCGATGCCCAGGGTGATCGCTGCCGCGCCGGTGCTGGGTTCGGTCGCACCCACGGCGACGCTCCTCACCGTGGAGGCGGGCAATAGAAACAGCCCCTTGACCAGGCTGGCGATCCTTTCGCGGGCGCTCTTGCTCACGGGGGCCGAGAACCCCTGGACAATCTCGCCTTCCCAAAGCGCTGCCGTCCGCTCACTCTGCTGTCTGGCAATTTCAGGATTTAGCAGCGACTCGTAGACCGGACTGCCGGACCGCAGTTCGGAAGGCATCGGCAACTCGCTTGCCGTCCGATGCTGGCGCTCGCGCTCGACCCTGCGCAGTAGTTCGAAGTTTCGACTCATTGTGTCGTACGGCTCCCTTGAGATCAGTTCCTTGAGATTGGAAACACTGCAGCGGCCTGGAGATGCCCGCCCGCTGCCTTGTCCTGCATTGCAAGCCGACTGCGGACTTCCCGAATTCGATTTAGCCGCGAGAAATTATGCCGCGCCGATATTCGCCTGGCCGCTCTCGACCGCGGGAACAACCAGCTCCAGGTCGCAGGCATCCACGTTGACCACCACCGAGCGCAGGATCAAATCGATCGACAGAACGAAGCGCGCCTGTCCGTTCTGCCGCAGGATCACGCCCTCCAGCCCCGCCAACATCCCGCTGACAATGCGCACGCGGTTGCCCGCATGAAAGTACGGGATCGGCTCGGCCTGGGCGATTGACAGGCATGAGCGCAGCCGCTCCAGTTCAACATCGGGCAATGGCACCGGCGCGCCTTGAAACGACACCAGACCCGCAACACCGCCCAGCGTCAGCACGCTCAGCCGCTCGGCAAGCGGAATGCGCACGAATACGTAGCCCGGAAACAGCGGCAGGTCCACCTGGGCGTTGCGTCCATTCCAGTTGCGCTTGGAGCGATAGAGCGGGAGGAAGGTCTCCACCTGCTTGAGCTGCAACTGCTCGCCCACCCGCTTCTCATGCCGCGAGCGGGTGTGGATCACATACCAGCGCGGGCGATGATGGTCGATCGCCACGGGGAGCGGAGCGACCGATTGCAATATGCCGATTTCCTGCATCGAGCTTCGAGCATCGCTTCGCGCACCTCTAAATGTAGCCCCCAAAATTCGCCTTAGTTCCGTCAGGCGGGCACAGCTTCGCCCTCTCAACTACATCCACTGCTCCCTCTGGCTTAGGTTCTTCCGATCCGCGAGGGAAATCAGCGGAGCCAAACTTCCATCCGAGCTAACCAATTAGCTACCGTTCACTCGGCCAGCAGGAACTCAGCTTCATCTCTGGTTAGAAGAGATGAACCCTCAAATGGATGCCTTGTCTCCGGCGAATGTTTGCTACGGGACGGGGCTCCACAAAGCCGAAATATTGTTTGTATGTAGGTGATTCAGAGAAGGTTATCCTGTGCTGCTCGTTATCCGAAGAGTCCTCCGGCGATCGCACCGACGGCAGGCGCTGGTTCTGATGTGGAAAATTCTTAGTCGCCAAAGGGAGAGGAGATAACCGGTCTGCCCCTAGGGGCATGGCCGGGTAGCGATGAGCCGAACCCGGTTCCAGGGGATGACGGAGAGATTGTTGTAGCGGTCTACGGGCACACCCACGCTCGACCACGAGGGGACGCCGGGATTCTGGTCGGTCACGCCCCGCACCAGCGGTACGTCGGCGTAATCGACATTGATCCCGCCATAGCGCTGCAGGGCTACGGCGATGATCTTGATCCATTGCGGCCAGTCTTCCGCTTCGACATTGATTGATGGATCAAGCTGCACCCGGCCTCCCTCTGGAATCGCCGGACCGGGATGATTGCCGTCCGTGTGCGTGGCGGGACAGGCGATATAGCCCGCCAAGTTTGCGGGCGTGGCAATCGCCAAAGCATGGTCGATGTGCCCCTGCGCGATCTCCTCCGGCCGCACCAGCCCGCCAAGGGCGGCAACGCCGGCAGCCACCGAGCTCTGGCAACTTCTGCCGGCCGCGCGCTGGGCGGGCGTGGGCTCGCATACACCGGAGCCATACAGGTCGAGGATATTCATTCCGATCCCCGACCAGGAGTCGGTCGCGCGATCGTAGCGCGCCTCCCAGATGTCCAGTTCCTTGCCTGCGAAAGGCGAGCCGTCCATCGTGGGATAGATCACCGAAAGATGGTGGTCGCTTCCTGTCGCCACCCTGGTCCCGGCAGGAATCGGGAATGGAAAGCTTTTTCGGCTATTGCACTGCCCCTCGTCGCCAGTGCACGCAATCGTGTAGACCTTGTCCCTGGCGGAGGCATAGGCCAGAGGAATGCCGAACGCACCATTGCTGAAGCCCACCCTGTGCGCATGGGCCACAAGCGAAACCGCAACCGCGGCCCTTGAGTTCGGATCGGTTGGCGCACTCGCGGGGACCGGCCTGTTCCAGAAGCTGTCCGGGGCGTAGAAGCGCTTTACCTCGGGACCGCGCACGTGCGCCGACGGCGGAAAGAGGATGAGCGCCAACAATACGACGGCTGCCACGGCCGGCAGTACCCACCAGCGCTTAACGCCGCGGGAGACCTTCGGCTTGCCGCCATAAATACGCATAGTTCTTCTCCAACCAGATCGGGAGTTAGTGAGTTGGATGCATGGGATGCAGGCGCAGCCGAATAAGGACGCAGTCGGGCGTGCTGGCTGGCGAGAAAGATCGATTCGGGATGAATTCCGGTTTTGAAAACGCTTTCTGTCAGACCAGTGTTTTGGGAGAGGCAGGAGATTGGAGGGGTATGGGCCGAGGAAGTGCGGAGAGCGGATGCGGACTGCCGGGCTCCTGGCGCTCGCCGCATTTGCCGAGGCCCGCAAATGTGGGCCACTCAACCGTAGTGTTGGAGCGATCCACGTTGAGGGAACAATCCAACCACGGGCTGCTACACTCGCAAGATCCCGGCGACGATCCACTTCAGAAGATTGATCAGGTACTTGCGGGCAATCAACCACTTTTCGGGGCAGTCCGGCTGCAACAAAAGATAGCGGTACATCGCGCAAAGCTGGCTGTAGCCGTATCTCTTTTTGGCCGTAATTTGGGCCGGATGAACGCGGCGCTTCACCGCCTTCTGCAGGTTGAACTCCACCTTGCAGACCCGCGCGATGCGGAGCCACAGCTCGAAGTCTTCACCGAACGAGAAGCGCTCGCCGTCGATCTGCTCCAGGAATGGCCCGGTCTTCTTCAGGATGCTGTGCCGCACCAGCACCGTCATGGTGGGAATGAAGTTATGGGCGAGCAAACCTTTGTAGATGTCCCCGCGGCGGAAGTAGTCGGCCTTGCGGAGGTCATACTCCCGCAATTTGCGCGAGGCCACCCGCTGCTGTTCCCACTGCTCGCCGAACCACTCCGAGTCCGAGTAGACCATGCCGACGTCTTCGTTCTTCTGCAGGACCGTAACCTGCTTCTCGAGCTTCTCGGGAGTCCATAGATCGTCGGAATCAAGAAAGGCGATGAACTCGCCGCGCGCATGCCTGAGCGCCAGGTTCCTGGCAGCGGCGGGCCCGCGGTTCTGCTGAAACAGGTACTTGATCTTTCCTTCACGGATGTAAGGAGCAAGCACCTCGCGGGTGTTATCGACCGAACCGTCGTCGACTAGGATGATTTCCCAGAAAGGGTACGTCTGAGTGAAGACCGTCTGCAGGCACGGCTCGATGAATTCCGCTGAGTTGTAGGTGGGAATGATCACCGACACAAGGCCGAGAATCTCCTTGCCGTCCGCCGCCAATTGATCTTTCTCCGGAATGCCGAGATTTGAAATCATCGCTCACCGCGAGGGAAAAGCCTGCTGAATTTCCGGCCCGCGGCTCCCCGTTGCCGGCAGCCACCGCGTGGCAAATTTTTCCGAGACTGCCTCCACCGTCAGTCCCTCGAAGTTCGGGACCACATACCGTGCGCCGGCCTCATACAGGAGATGGGCGCGCGAGCTGTCCGCGATGCCCAGACAATGCATGCCCGCGGCCAGGGCGCCTTGCACGCCGGAGACGGCGTCCTCCACCACCAGCGAGGCGCTCGGGTCTGCCTGCAGCCGTCCGCAGGCCGCCTGATAGACCGCCGGATCGGGCTTGCCGTTGGCAACGTCGTCGCCTGTAACCACCGCGGTAAAGCAGCGCCGCAGCTCGAACTGCTCCAGAATGTGCTCGGCGCGGTCGCGGCTGGCCGAGCTGGCAACCGCCAGCGGCACACCGGCCGCGCACAGCGCGCTCACAAATTCGTGTACACCCTTCACCAGTTGCATCTCGCCGGCAAACTCGGCAAAGAAGCGGGCCTTGATCGCTCCATAGCCGCGCAGCTCGGCTTCCGGCAGCGGGCCGAAAAAGTGCCGCAGGATGTCATCGCGCTTGCGGCCATCGTGCACGAACTCACGCTCCTGGTCGGTCATGGTGCGGCCCAGCGACTCCAGCAGCCGGCGCCAGGCGCGCTCATGCACCGGATGGCTGTCCACCAGTACGCCATCCATGTCGAAGATCACGGCGCTAAGCATGCGAGCTCTCCAGGCGGCTCACCGTGCCGAGGCCGGGCCAGCTCTGCTGCGCCGCTTCGTAGTTGCTCATGGTGCCCACATCCACCAGATACTCGCGGCTGACGTAGCCCGCCATGCGGCCGATCAGCTTGGGAAAGAGATGAAATCCAAGGTCGGCAGGCGAATCGGCGGGGAGCGCCTGCAGAAATTCAGGCGTGCCGATCATCACCCCGGAAAACGCCAGGTTTCCCGTGGGCTGCGCGGGTTTTTCGTGAAATGCCCGAATGATGTTCTTGCCGTCAAGTTCCACGATCCCGCACTGGCTGGGGTTCGGCACCTCGTAGAGGCCCAGCGTCGCAGCCATCCCGGCGCACCGATGGAAGTCCAGCATCGCGGTCAGGTCCATATTGGTCAGCACATCGGCGTAGAAGACGAAAAAGTGCGGATCGGATCCCACCCACGCGCGATTGGCCGCAATGGTGCCGGCGCTGCCCAGCAGCACGGGCTCCTCAGACAGCGTGATCCGCACGCCGCAATCGTTCGAGGAGAGAAATTGCCGGACCGCATCGCCGTGCGCATGAAGATTGATCAGGACCTCGTCGATTCCCGACTCGCGGCACAGCTCCAGCCAGATGCCCAGCAGCGGCTGCTGGCGGATCGGAACCAGGCATTTAGGGATCGCGTTGGTGATCGGACGCAGGCGCGTGCCCTCGCCCGCGGCCAACAAAAACGCCTTCATCGGGGTCCTTTCCATCGGAGCTGAATGCGAATGCCGCAGGCCGCAGGCCCTCTCTTCGCCAGGCTCATACGCTTCGTGCCGCCAAGGCGGAGTCGTAGGGAATGAAGTCCCAGCACATGCCGGTCTGTGAGTCGGAGTCGAGGAACGGATCGTTGATGATCACCTGGGCGCCGTCGCGATCGAAGCCGAAGACCATCTGGCGCAGCCCTTTAGCGGCGAACGCGTCGCGCACCGCCTGCTGATCGCCGGGACGGACATAGAGCAGCATGAATCCGCCGCCGCCTGCGCCGGTGATCTTGCCGCCGATGGCGCCGTGCCGCCGCGCCATCTCATACAGGTCATCGATGTGCGAGGTGGAGATCTTGGCTGAGACGCGCTTCTTGGCTTCCCAGCCCACGTGCAGCAGCTCGCCGAAGCGGTCCAGCTCGCCTTTGCGCAGAGCGTCCCGCATGGTGCCGGCAAGCTCGCGGATCTCATGCAGCGCCGTCACCGCCAGCCCCGCATTCTTCTTGGTGGAGTCCTCCTGGTGCTTCAGGATGTCCCACGAATTGTGGGCGGCTCCGGTGAAAAACAGCATGAGGCTGGACTGCAGCTCGCGCATCAGGTCGGAGGCCATGAGGATGGGCTCAACCGTGGCAGTGCCGTCCTGGTGGAACTGAATGTAGTTGAGGCCGCCGAAGGCTGCGGCATACTCGTCCTGCTTGCCCACCGGATTGCTGAGGATGTTGCGCGCGATATGATAGGCGCGCTCCGCCAGCGCGTAGCGCGAGAGCTCCTGCTTGGTGTAGCTCGACATGAGCTTGAGGACGTTCACGCACACCGCGGCCGACGAGCCCAGGCCGGTGCCCGGCGGAATCTCGGAGGCGAGGAAGAGATCGACCGAGACGTTGCAGTTCAGCTCGCGCAGCACCGCCAGCGGGATCTCCAGGTCCGTGCCCTTCAACGCGAGGCTCTGAATGTCTTTCCAGGTTTCCAGCTTGCGAAGGTCCGACGAGATCACCTGGATAAAGCCGTCATCGCGTTTGCGCAGTACGGTGTAAAAGTACTTGTCGATCGCGGTGCTCAGGACCGCGCCGCCGAACTGCTCGTAGTAGGCGGGGAGATCGGTTCCGCCTCCACCGAAACTGATGCGCACCGGACTGCGGGCTATCAACATAAGTTCCTGTCTTTCTCGATCGTTTCTCTCTCTGTTGGCAGCCCGCCGGCACCAGCCGCACAGGCTGTCTGGATCGAACTACATCGCGACCCGCTTCTTGGTCTCGAGCTCCATTTCGGACTCGATGCTCGCCGGCAGAGGAGCAGCCTCTTGCAATTCGGACTGCGCCGTGCGCGCCTTAGTGTGGTCCAGCGTGTGGTCCAGCGCCATCCGGCTGCGCAGGATGGTGAAGATGCCGTGCGCGGCCATCACGTGCAGGTCCTCGATGATCTGCATGTTGTCCGACGGGACCACCACGCAGACATCGCACAGCGGCCGCATCCTGCC
>Ga0137372_10003075_pt1 | contig 16214 bp, 13 predicted proteins | sample SagtaG_6_FD_104911 | JGI IMG/M metagenome (GOLD analysis project Ga0137372, IMG submission 104911) | Vadose zone soil microbial communities from Sagehorn Ranch, Mendocino, California, USA - Sage1_R_60_16 metaG | ecosystem: Environmental > Terrestrial > Soil > Vadose zone | place: USA...
ACGAGATGCGCGACAACTGGCAGGTCGACCGCGTCTTCGAACCCACCTGGTCCGACGACCAGCGCGAACACGGCTACCACGAGTGGAAGAAGGCCGTCGAGCGCACCCGCGGCTGGCTCGACTAGCAACCAAAGCCCGGTCGGACCCTCGCCCGCAGCGACCGCTCTTCCTCGGAGCGAAGGCGAGGCTCCGACCGGGCCACCACGGCGACCACAAGAGCCCGACCACGCACGGACGCCGGCCGCGCGTCGAGGTCCGAATGGAGGAGGAGGGACCGGCGGCGAGTGAGTGCAGCCGCCGAGGCCGTGCGTCCGGATACGCGTGGCAAGTTGTGGAGGGCCTTCAAGGAGGGGTGGCATGAAGAAGCTGATCAACCAGGTCGACGAGTTCGTACGGGAGTCCCTCGAGGGGGTCGCGCGCGCCCACGGCGATCTGGTGCGGGTGAACTACGACCCGGCGTGCGTGTACCGGGCGGATGCCCCACGGCAGGGCAAGGTCGCCCTCGTATCCGGCGGCGGCTCCGGCCACGAGCCCATGCACGGAGGTTTCGTCGGCAGGGGCATGCTCGACGCGGCCTGTCCGGGTGAGGTGTTCACCTCGCCCACGCCGGACCAGATGGACTGGGCTACGCAGAAGGTCGACGGCGGCGCCGGGGTGCTGCACATCGTCAAGAACTACTCCGGCGACATCATGAACTTCGAGATGGCCGCCGAGCTCGCCAGCGAGGCCGGCAGCCAGGTCGAGAGCGTCGTGATCGACGACGACGTGGCCGTACGCGACTCGCTCTACACCCAGGGGCGCCGTGGCGTCGGCGGCACCGTGCTGCTGGAGAAGCTCGCCGGCGCCAAGGCCGAGGAGGGCGCCGACCTCAAGGCCGTCACCGAGCTGTCCCGCGAGGTCATCGCGAACGTCCGCTCCATGGGCCTGGCGCTGACCTCCTGCACCGTCCCGGCCGCCGGTACGCCGACCTTCGAGCTCGGCGACGACGAGGTCGAGATCGGCATCGGCATCCACGGCGAGCCCGGCCGCGAGCGCATCAGCATGGAGTCGGCCGACCAGCTCACCGACCGCCTGGCCGGCCCCGTGATCGAGGACCTCGGCCTCAACCAGGGCGAGCAGGTGATCGCGTTCGTCAACTCCATGGGTGGCACGCCCCTCGCCGAGCTGTACGTGGTCTACCGCCGCCTGGCCCAGCTCCTCGACCAGGGTGGCGTGCAGATCGCCCGCAGCCTGATCGGCCCCTTCATCACCTCCCTGGAGATGCAGGGCTGCTCCATCACCCTGCTGCGCGCCGACAGCGAGAAGCTGCGCCTGTGGGACGCCCCGGTCCTGACCCCCGGCCTCCGCTGGGGCGTCTGAGGGCCATCGGCCCGAATGGTGCGCCGACGGCACACCGGCTGAAGCCCGGTCGGACCCTCGCTCTTCACTCCGAGGAAGAGCAGTCGCTGCGAGCGAGGGTCCGACCGGGCCACCACGGTGACCACAAAAGGGGTCGACCAGTCCACCACGGTGAGCAGACGACAACTGACGCCCGAAGAAGGGAGCGCGCCCCATGTTCTCCACCGAGCAGGCTGTGGCCTGGGTGCGGCGGACCGCGGCGGTGATCGAGGAGCACGCCACCGAGCTGACCAAGCTCGACGCCGCCATCGGGGACGGCGACCACGGCACCAACATGGCGCGCGGCTTCCGCACCGTCCTGCAGCGTCTCGACGGGCTGCCGGACGACGCCACCGTCGCGGCGGTCTTCAAGGCCGTCAGCATGGCCCTGATCGGCAAGGTCGGCGGCGCCTCCGGCCCGTTGTACGGCTCGTTCTACCTGGCCATGGGACGCAGCCTCGGCGACCAGGCCGAGGTGGACGACGCCGCCCTCGCCGCCGGCCTGCGGGCAGGGCTCGACGGCGTGGTCGCGCGGGGCAAGGCCCAGCTCGAGGACAAGACCATGATCGATGCCCTCCATCCCGCCCTCGAGGCGCTCGACGCGGCCCTGGCCGATGGCAAGGAGCTTGGCAGCGCATTGGACGCGGCCGAGGCCGGTGCCCGCAAGGGCGTCGCGGCCACCATCCCGCTGGTGGCGCGCAAGGGCCGGGCCAGCTACCTGGGCGAGCGCTCCCGCGACCACCAGGACCCCGGCGCCACCTCCAGCCACCTGATCTTGGAGGCCCTCGCCGACGTGGTGAACGGCCGATGACCGTCGGCCTGGTGATCGTGTCGCACTCCGCCAAGGTCGCCGAGGGCGTGGTCGAGCTGGCCGGGCAGATGGCCGAGGAGGTGCGCGTGCTCGCCGCCGGCGGCGCGGACGGGGGCGAGATCGGCACCTCTGCGACCAAGATCGCCGCAGCGATCGAGGCCGCCGACTCCGGCGACGGCGCGCTCGTCCTGGTCGACCTCGGCTCGGCCGTGCTCTCCGCCCGCATGGCGATCGAGGAGCTGGTCGGCGACGAGTACCGCGAGCGCGTGCGCATCTCGGAGGGACCGCTGGTCGAGGGCGCGGTGATCGGCGCCGTCCAGGCGAGCACCGGCTCCAGCCTGGACGAGGTCGACCAGGCCGCCACCCGGGCAGCGACCATGCGGAAGGCCAAGGACTGAGCCTGGCCAGCTGGCTCGCTCGGCAGGGACGCCTGGCCGCCGCCTCACATACGTTGCCTAGTAACTCATAGCTACGCATCTCGGGAGAAGCCTGGTAGCGTTCCGGCGGCGCGGAGGGACCGTCGAGGGGAGGCCGCGTGAGGGAGTTCGCGGCCGAGCTGCTGGTCGACCGGCTGGTGGACTGGGGCGTCGACACCGTCTTCGGCCTCCCGGGCGAGCACGACACCGGGGTCGCGGCCGCGCTGGCAGCGAGGGCGGAGAAGATCCGCCTGATCCGGGTGCGGCACGAGGAGGCCGCCGCCTTCATGGCGACCGGCTACGCCAAAGCCACCGGGCGGCCGGGGGTGTGCCTGGCGACCTCGGGCCCTGGCGCGGTCCACCTGCTCAACGGCCTCTACGACGCCAAGCTCGACCACCAGCCGGTGCTGGCCGTCACCGAGCTGGAGGAGAGCCGCCTGCTCGGCACCGCCTTCCACGCCGACATCCACCTCGACCGGCTGTTCGAGGACGTGGCCGACTACAACGTGCGGGTGAACGTGCCCGTGCAGATCCCCGCGGTGGTCGACATCGCCCTCGGCCACGCCGCCACCAAGGGCGCCGTGTCCCACATCACCTTCCCGCCAGGCCTCGACAAAGGTGACGAGACCGACTACTGGGTGGCGAGGACGCCGGCCACCGCGCCGGCCACCGCGCCGGTGTTCCTGCCCTCGCCCGGTGTGCCGCCACCGGCCGAGCTGCGGCGCGCCGCGGCCGCCCTCAACCAGGGCTCCCGGCGGGCGATGCTGGTCGGCGTCGGCGCCCAGGGCGCCCGCAGCGAGCTGCTGGCCGTGGCCGAGCGGCTCGCGAGCCCGATCATGAAGTCCCTGCCCGGCAAGGCGACCGTGCCCGACGACCATCCGCTCTCCACCGGCTGCATCGGCGCGTTCGGCACCCGCCCGGCCGAGGACGCGCTCGCCGGGGCCGACGCCCTGTTGGTGGTCGGGACCAACTTCCCCTGGACGGCGCACCTGCCCGACCCAGGCAAGGTCCGCACCGTGCAGATCGAGACCGACCTCGCCCGGGTGGGCGCGCCGACGCCGACCGAGGTCCCCCTGGTCGGGGATGCCGCCGAGACCCTGCAGGCGCTGCTGCCCCTGCTCGACCGCGCCGAGGACCGCTCCTTCCTCGACAGGGCCCAGCAGGGGATGGCCGAGTGGCGTGAGCGACTCGCCGCCCTCGAGGACGCCGACCGCACCCCCGTCGTGCCGCGCTACCTGGCCCGCGTGGTCGACCGGCTGGCCGCGGCCGACGCCATCCTCGCCTCGGACTCCGGCGAGAGCGCGACCTGGTCGGCGCACCACTTCGAGGTCCGCGCCGGCCGCCACTACCTGCTGTCCGCGAACCTGAGCACGATGGCCGCCGGCCTGCCGTACGCGATCGCGGCGCAGTGGGCGCATCCGGGCCGGCAGGTGATCGCGTTCGTCGCCGCCGACGGCTTCGCCCAGCTGATGGCGGAGCTGCTCACCGCCGTCAGCCACCGGCTACCGGTCAAGGTGGTGGTCGCCAATCCCGCGGAGCCGACCGAGGGGCCGGCGCCCGACTTCGCACGCTGGGCGCAGTCGTGCGGCTGGCTCGGCTTCCACGTCGAGCAGCCGGAAGCACTGCCAGAGGTGATCCGCGCCGCCTTCGCCCACCCGGGCCCGGCCCTGGTCGACGTCCTGGTCGGCCCGGACGACCCAGTCGGCTGATGCCGTAGCGAACCGAGGATCCCGCCACAGCCACCTGGGCCCAAAAAGGATCCCGGCGCAGTACCCGAGCACGGTACGGCGAAGCTACCCGAGGCCAAGCAGGATCCCGCCAAGGCGACCCGAGGCCCGAACAGGGATCCCGGCGCAGGACCCGATGGGGGGGCCTCCGGGGGGGAGCTGTCCTCGGGCTCCCCCCCGGATCAATCAGGACCTCAGGCGGCGGCCGCCGAAGGAGTCTTCCTGGTACGCCAGCGTCTTCTGCAGCTGCACGACCGTGCCAGCCGCCGGCTTCGAGACGAACTGGACCTTGTCCACCAGTGCGCGCATCAGCCCGAGGCCGCGGCCGCGCTCCGCCTCGTGGTCGTCGACACGGCGCCGTGGGGTGGCGGCGTCGAAGCCCTGGCCGATGTCGACGATGCGCAGCTCGCAGCGCTTGTCATCGATCTCGAGGCGGACGTCGTACTCGTCGCCGGGGCCGGCGTGGAGCAGCACGTTGGTGCACGCCTCGCTCAAAGCGAGCTCGACGTCGTGGGTGCAGTCCTCGGTGACGCCGACCTCGGCGAGGGCGTTTCGCACGAAGTGCCTGGCCACCGGGATGCTCTCCGCGTCGCGCGGCAGGCTCAGGCTGAGCGCGATCTCCACCGCTCCCCTTCCGTCTACGGAAGGGCTACCCCGTCAGCGAGGGCGTACGCATGGTCGAGAACCTGGACCGGATGGTAGACCGGTAGGCCGGTGGCCTTGGCGATGTGCCAGCGGCAGGTCTCGGAGTCGCACACCACGAAGTCCGCGCCCGCCGCGGCCACCTGGTCGAACAGGCCGCTGCCGACGTCCATGGCGACCTGGTACTTCTCCACCTTGGTGCCGTAGGTGCCCGCGGTGCCGCAGCAGCCGTTGCGCGAGCGCTCGACCTCCAGGCCGGGCACCAGGTGGAGCAGGTCGAGTGCTGGCGTGCCGACCCCGTGGGCCATCAGCTGGCAGGGCGGATGGTAGACCGCCCTGGCCTCGATGCGGCCAAGGCCGCTGTCCAGCTCGCCCTGGTCGTGCAGGTCGACCAGCAGCTCGCACACGTCCCAGACGGCCGCGGCGACCCGCCCGGCCGCCCCGCCTTCCATACCGAGCAGCTCGCGGTACTTGGCCTTGAGGGTCATACCGCACGAGGTCGAGTTCGCCACGATCACGCCGGGGTCCCCCGCCGCGTCCTCCAGGGCGGTCACCAGCTTGTCGGCGTGGCGGCGGGCGGCGTCGAAGTCGCCGTTGGAGATCAGCGGCAGGCCGCAGCATCCCTGGGAGGGGAAGGTCACGGCCAGGCCGTTGCGCTCGAGCACCCGCACCACCGCGACGCCGACGGCCGGCTCGAACTCCTCGGTGGCGCAGCCGTGGAAGTACGCCACGGTGCGGCGCGCGTCCGGCGGGCGTGGATGGCGCCGCGCCCATGCCTGGAAGCCGGTCGGCGCGAAGCGCGGCATGGGTGCGTCCCGGTGCACCCCGAGGGTCCGCTCCATCAGGACCCTCGCCGGCCGGCTCGCCATCACCGCGTTGGCGAGCGGGGCCACCGGGCGAGCCAGGCGGCCGAGCAGGCTCGGGCGGCTGATCAGCCGGTCGCGCAGGGACAGGCCGCCACGGTCGTCCACCAGCCTGGAGCGGGCGACCGCGTTGATCTCGGCGATCATCACCCCCTCTGGGCATGCCTGGGTGCACAGCCCGCAGCCCGAGCACCAGTCGAGCGAGGCGTCGGGCGAGCCACCGTCGTCGAGGCCGGCGCGGAAGCGCTGCCCCTGCGGCCCCTCGTACTTGGGGCCTGGGAAGAGGTCGGTGACCGCCGAGACCGGGCAGACGGTGTTGCAGACGTTGCACTTGATGCAACGGTCGGCGGTCTGTTCGACGGGCAGCACGGCGCCCCCTCAGGCTCTCGGAACGACTTGGTCGGTCCGGTCGGTCGCGCCGCTGCTGGCGGCGACGCGGGCCGCGGTGGCCAGCGCGACACCCTCGCGCGAGCCCTCGACGGTGGCGTCGTGGCCGGCCAGCAGCCCGCCGACGCAACGCAGGTTGGCCAGCAGGGGAGCACCGTCGTCCCCAACCGGCCGCAGCTCGGCGTCGACCGTGACGCCCGCCGCCCCCATCGGGTGGGCGGCCAGGAAGTGGCCGGCGACGAAGCCGGTGCGGCTCGGGAACCCGGCGACCGGCAGGCCCGCGACCACCTCGCTGAGGCTGCCGTCCCGGTTGGCCTCGATACCGTGGCCCGCCACCCCGCCGGTGGCGAGCACCACCTCGCTGCAGCGGACCACCACCGGCCGGGCGGCGCCCTCGCAGCGGACCGCGACCACCCGGTCGCCGTCGCGCTCCACAGCGGTCGCCGGGAAGCCGAGCTGCCAGCCGACGCCCAGCTCGTCCAGGCGCCGGCGCCAGGCCGAGAACAGGCGCAGGCCGGGGACGGAGGGCGGGGCGAGGGCCGCCTCGACCAGCGGCAGCCCGACGCGGCGCTGCAGGTCGGCCCAGGGCTCGTGGCCGCGCGACAGGCCGAGCACGGCCGGCACCACCGCCACCTCCGCGCCGGCGGCCGCCTTGGCGAGGGTTGGCGCGAGGCGTTCGCGGAAGTCCTGGTCGTCGAAGGCGCGGGCCAGCTCGACGGCGGTGAAGGAGCGGCGGTGGCTCCACGAGGGCAGCTCCACCGTCGCGCTGGTGACGGTGTGCCCGGCCCGCTCCAGCCCACGGGCGCAGAGCGCGGCCGAGAAGTCGCGGAAGCGGGCGATGCCGACGACGGCGAGGCGCCCGCGCAGCTCGGCCGCTGCCGGGTCCGGCAGCAGGCAGGTGGGCCGCAGGGTGCCGAGGGCGGTGACCTGGTAGCGGTTGCGCGCCGGGTCGCCCTGGTGGTCGAGGCCGGCGGCGGCCGCGAAGCCGCGGAACCAGTCCAGCCCGTCGCGCAGCGCCTCCACCCCGACCAGCCGGTAGGGGTGGTCCGCCGCGAGCCCGGCCAGCTCGTCGAGCGGCCGCTCGACCCGCTTGTCGCCAACGCGACCGAGCACGTCGACCGCGCCTGGTCCCCAGTGGGTGAAGCCGTTGCCGCGGGCGATCAGGCGGACCCTGCGGCCGCCCTCGGCCAGCCGCACGGCCGCGGCCAGGCCGGCCGGCCCGGCCCCGACCACCACCACGTCGGTCAGCAACTCACTCCTCCCCGCGGCCGTCGCCGTCCCCGACCAGCTCGTGCCCTACGGCTGCGCGGCTGGCTTGCTGAAGCGAGTCAGCCCCGGGGTCGTCGCGGGGGTGCTGGCCCCAATCCAGCCCGCCGCTCCCCCAGGCCGACGCCTCGTCCTGGTGCTCGGCGTCGAGGTCGAAGATGCCACGGTAGATGGCGTGGTTGAGCAGGGCCTGCCTGGCCTGGTCGCCCCAGACGGAGGCGAGCTGCCCGCGCCAGCGCTCCTGCAGAAAGCGTGCCAGCCCGCCGAGCAGGTCCCGCTCGGGACCTCCTCCCTGGTCCACCGGGGGGCTACCGCTCGGCTCTGCGTGGCCACCCGCCACCTGGGCTCCGGCCTCGCTCTCGAGCCCCCCGGACCCCCCCAGCTCGCACACCACGGCGGCGGCCCGCCAGGCGCAGAAGGCGGCCTGGCAGGGACCGAAGCCGAGCCGCAGCTTGCGGCGCAGGTCCTCCAGCTCGACCAGCCCGCCGGCGACGGCCTCGCGCACCCGCTCGGTGGTGACCAGCTCGCACTCGCACAGCAGGGTGCCGTAGTCCTGCTCCTGCTCGACCGCGGCGAGGGGCCCGGCGAGCCGGTGGCTGCCGTGCTCGGCGCCCGGCAGCACCTGCTCGGCGGTGCTGCACGGCACCTCCACGCCCATGCGCTCGCCGAGCTGGTCGACCAGCTTCTCGGCCATCTGCCTGCAGGTGGTGAGCTTGCCGCCGACGATGCTGAACAGGTTGGCCAGCCCGTCCCGCTCGGCGTGGTCGAGCACCGTGAAGGTGCGGCTCACCGCCCTGGTGTCCCCGGAGGTCTCGCCGGCCTGCTGCGGCGGCTTGTAGAGGGGGCGGGAGCCGGCGAAGGCGCGCAGCACCCGGCCACCGGAGAGGCTCGGGACCATCTGGGCGCACATGTCGATCATGCGGTCGACCTCGGCCGGGTCGACGGTCACGTCGTCGGGGTCCTCCACCTGCACCGAGGTGGTGCCGAGGATGGCCACCTCGTGCTGGGGCACCACGATGTCGCCGTCGGCCGGCTTGCGGCAGGCGTTCACCACCCCGCGGACGTAGCGGCTGGCCATCACCACCATCACGCCCTTGCCCGGGATCATTTCGATCGGCACCCCGGCGAGCGCGCCGACACGGCCGGCCCATGCCCCGGCGGCGTTCACCACCCATTCGCAGCCGATCAGCCGCTCCTCGCCGCCTGCCTGGTCGCGCACGCGCACGGCGGCGAGGCGGTCGCCGTCCCGCTCGAAGCCGACCACCGGGTGGCGCGGCAGGACGCGGGCGCCGTGCGCCTCGGCGTCGGCCACCATCGAGCGGATCAGCGACCAGGAGTCGATGCCGCCGTCAGGCACGGCGTAGGCGGCCTCGATCCCGTTGGTGAGCAGCGGCTCGCGCCTCCTGGCCTGCGCGGGCGACAGCTCCTCGACCGGGATGCCCGAAGCGGCGCAGCCGGCCACGAAGCGCTCCGCGTAGCTCGGGTCGTCGGCGGGCAGCAGCACGAACAGCCCGCCGAGGTCCTCGATGGTGTGCGGGGCGATGCGGCGCAGCACCATGTTCTCCTCGATGCACTCCCTGGCCGACTCCTCGTCCCTGACCGCGTAGCGCCCGCCGGAGTGGAGCAGCCCGTGCCAGCGTCCCGACGTGCCCGTGCCGAGGTCGGAGCGCTCCACCAGGACCGCGCCGACGCCCCTGAGGGCGAGGTCGCGCAGGACCGCTACGCCGGTGACCCCCCCACCGACCACGACGACCTGGGTGTCCAGGCTGGTCACGGCTCCGCCTTGCGGCGCACCGAGGGGCTGCCCTTGATCCCGCTGCCGCGGGCCTCGCCGTCCCGCGGCTGGCCGGCAGCGGCGGGCGGGCCGGCGGCCATGGCGGGCAGCGGCCGCGCGACCAGCCCCTGGTCCACGTACCACCGCACGGTCGCCTCGAGGGCGCGGCGCAGGGGCGTGTAGCGCAGGCCGAGCTCGCGCTCGGCCCGGGAGCCGTCGTAGAGGTGGGGGTGCCCGAGGGTGCGGACGCTCTCCCTGCAGAGCCGGGGCTCACGGCCGCGCCAGCGGCTGACCTGCTCCACCCCCGCGGCCAGCGTCATCGCCAGCCACAGCGGCAGGGTGCGGGGCCGGTCGTGGAGCCCGGCGATGCCGCCGATCAGCTCGATCGCCTCCCGGTTGGAGAGGGTCGCCGTGTTCAGCACGTAGCGCTGGCCAGGGGCACCGGCGCGCTCGGCGAGCAGGTGCCCGGCGACGCAGTCCTCCGTGTAGCAGAGCCCGAAACGGGCAGGCAGGTCGAACGGGAGCCTGCCGTTCAAGTAGTCGAGGAACACCTTGGCGGTGCCGGTGGTGCGGCCGGGGCCCTGCACCGAGCTGGGGTTGACCGACACCACCTCGACGCCGTCGAAGCCGAGGGCGACCTGCTCGGCCTCGTACTTGGAGCGGGCGTAGTGGGAGGTGAGCTCGCCCGGGTCGGTGCTGGACTCGTCGACCATGCGGCTGCCGTCCCCGCCGAGGGTGGCCGCCGAGCTGGTGTAGACGACCCGGCGCACGCCCGCCCGGCGGGCCGCGTCGAGCACCCGCCTGGTGCCCTCCACGTTGACCCGGTACAGCGGCGCGGGGTCGGCCATGCACAGCCGGTTCACGCCGGCCAGGTGGTAGACGGCCTCGCAGCCGTCGGCGGCGCGGGCCAGCGCCTCGTCGTCGCCGAGGTTGCCGAGGGCCAGCTCCACCCCGCCGACGGGGAGGCGCTCGCGGTCGGCGGGCTTGCGCACCAGCACCCGGACCGGCCGCCCTGCCTGCACCAGCCCACGAAGGACGAGCCCACCGACGAAGCCGGTGGCGCCGGTCACCAGCACCCGGTCAGCCATCTGTCGCTCTGGTCATCGGGCCTCCCGCACCAGGTCACCGAAGCGTGAGAAATAGTCCAACGCCGAGGCTGCGCTGACAACGGCCACCAGCACCATGGCCCACTCGTCCAGCCACAGCTGGCCGAGGTGGACGTCGGGGCGGAGGATCGCGAGGGTGATGCCGACCACCTGCACGTTGAACTTGAGCTTGCCCCAGATCGAGGCCGAGATGACGACCGCGGAGGCGGCGGCGATGGCACGCAGGCCGAGCACGGCCACCTCCCGCGCGATCACCACGAACGCCACCCAGACGTCGACCCTGCCGATCGCCAGCAGGCCCAGCAGGGCGCCCATGACCAGCAGCTTGTCGGCGGTGGTGTCGAGGAAGTTGCCGAGGGTGGTGACCTGCTGCCAGCGTCGCGCCAGGTAGCCGTCGATGAAGTCGGTCAGCGAGGCGATCAGGAAGACGAGAGCGGCGAGCACGCTCGCCTGCTGGCGTCCCTCCCGGAGCAGCAGCGCCATCAGCACCGGGATGAGCGCGATGCGCAGCAGCGTGATGCGGGTGGACAGGGTCAGTGTGGCCACTCGCCTCCCTTGCTCGCGGCAAGATACCCAGCCATCCTACGACCTGGACAGGGGTCCTTCCCATATGGGAAGTAGCGCTCGGTTCGGCGAGCCGCGCGCCGAACCGAGCGCGCCAGGCGGCTACGTCGTCGCCGGGCGGCCGGTGAGGAGCGACTCGGCCTGGTCGAGGTAGGCGTCGGCGTGGACCTCGCGCCAGAAGGCGACCGCCACGTCGAGCTGGGCCCGAGCCTCGTCGGGCTTGCCGGCGTCGAGCAGGCGGCGGCCGGCCTGCAGCCGGGCGAGGGCCTCGTCGGGCCGCGAGCCGATCTCCGCGTAGAGGTCGCCGGCCAGCACGGGGTCGCCGGCCAGCAGCGCCCGCAGCGCGTCCAGCCAGCGCGAGGGCGCCAGCCCCTTGCCGTCGAGCGCCTCGGCCGGGTGGCCAAGCTCGATCAGGGTCAGGCCGAAGTCGGCCCCGAGGGTCACCTCCAGGAGCCCTGGGCGGAGCTGCTCCAGCAGCACCGAGGTCAGCGCGGCGGCCTCGTCGCGGCGGCCGGCGGCCAGCAGCGCCCGGGCGCGGAAGGCACGCGCCACCGCCGGGGTGTGGCCGTCGCCCCAGGCGTCGGCCATCGCCAGCGCCGCCTCGGAGTCGGCCAGGGCCTCGTCCAGCTCACCCCTGGCCAGGCGGACCAGGCCGCGCACCACCCTGGAGGGCACCTCCAGGTAGTGCGCCCCTCCAGCGCCCTTCGACCCACCCCCCGACTCACCGGGGGCTACCGCTCCGCTACCCGAGCCCCCGGACCCCCGGGCCCTGGTGCGGGCCTCGAGCTGGCCCACCGCGGCCACCACGTCGTCCCACAGGCCCAGCCAGAACTCGCCGATCACGTTCTCGAAGCGCATCCAGCGCAGGAGCTGCGCCGAGCCGAGCCGGTCGGCCGCGTTGTGCCCGGCCATCACCGTGGCGGCGGCGCGCACCACGTCGCCGAGGCGCGCGTAGGCGTAGGCGAGGTGGAAATAGCCGTAGATGGTCTCGGGCGAGCTGAGCCGGGCGAGCACCTCCATGCCGCTCTCGAGGTCCTCGACGCCGCCAGGATCGCCGGCGTCGACCCTGGTGGTGCCGAGCGCGCACAGGGCGTGCGCCTCGAGGTCGCGCAGCCGCAGGCGACGGGCGATCGCCAGCGCCTCCCCCGCGGCCGCCAGCGCCTCGCCGGTGCGGCCGACGACCATGCACTGCAGCGCGCAGACGTACAGGGTCGTGGCCTTGGAGCGGGACGGCTGCGCCTCCCTGACCAGGGCGAGCGCCCTGCTGAGGTGGTGGGAGAGCAGCTCGCTGGCGCCGGTCGAGCGCCCAGCGGGTGAGCAGCTCCTCGGCCTCGGCGGCGCGCGCCCGCGACCCGGCGGCGAGCAGCGCGTCCCTCGCGGCCATCAGGTCCGCACCGGCGTCGCCGCCCTGGTCCGTCGCGGCGACCGGGTCCTCGCCCGCGTCCTGCGCGTAGAAGCGCGCCTTGGCCAGCCCGAAGGCCAGCTCCGGGCGGTCCGGGTCGTCGTCGGGCCAGAGCGCGAGCGCCTCCGCGTAGCGGCGCGCGGCGCTGGTGAACACGCCGAGCGCGGCGGCTCTGCTGCCCGCCGCCCGCAGGGCGAGCCGCGCCCGCTCGACCAGCTCGTCCCCACCGGGCTCGCCGCGCATGGCGATCTGGTAGTGGTGGACGAGCAGCTCGGCCCGGTCCTGCCTGTCGGAGCGCCCGTCGGCGAGCGCCTCGATCCAGGCGGCCGCCCGCCGGTGTCGCAGCGCCCGCTCCGCCTCGGGCACCTGCTCGTAGGCCACCTCGCGGACCAGGTCGTGCGGGAAGCGGTACTCGCGCTCCCCCGCCACCCGGGAACGACCCGCCCGGCGCACCAGCTCCCTGGCTTCCAGCCGTTCGAGTCGTGCCGCCACCTCCGCGCGGTCCTCCCCACCGAGCGCGGCCAGCGCTCCGGCCCAGCCGCGGCCCATCACCGCCAGGTCCCGCAGCACCGCCAGCTCAGCGGCCGGCAACGCCCGCAGCCGCGCCGCCACCACCGCCTCGACGGAGCCGGCCCCGGGGGCGGGGACCTCGGCTCCAGGCGGCCTCGACCGGCCTGGAACGCCTTCCGCCGAGCCCTCGGAGCGCCGCTCGTGGAGCAGGAGGACCGACTGCTCGGCGAGCAGGGGGTTGCCGGCAACGGCCGCGACCAGCTCGGGGTCGGGCGGCGTCGGCGGCTCGTGGCGGGTCAGCAGCGCCTCGAGCAGGCGGGCCGTCTCGGCGTGGTCGAGCGGGCCGAGCTCGACGGCGCCTGCGGTGCGCCGTCGTGCCTTCCAGCTGGGCCGGCGCTCGGCCAGCTCCGGCCGGGCGGTCGCCAGCACCAACACCGGGGTCGGGCCGGTCCGGTCCATGGTCTCCGGGTCGACCAGGCCAGCGAGGAAGTCGAGCAGGGCGTCGTCCGCCCAGTGCAGGTCCTCGACGGCGAGCACCAGCGGGCGGCGGGCGGCCAAGCCGTAGACGAAGCGTCGCCAAGCGGCGAACACCTCGCCACGCTGACCGGCGTGGAGGGTGTCGGCGCCGCCGAGGCCGACCAGGCGGCGCAGGTGCCCGAGCACCCAGGCCGCCTCCCGGCCGCTCCTGCTCGGGTCGTCGACGCCGCGGCGGGCGCCCGGCTCGTCGACGACCGGGTCGCCGAGGGTCTCGGCCACCGCCCGGGCCAGCTTGCGCTCGGCCACCTCGCCCGGGTCGCTCTCCAGGATGCCGGCGCCGGCCTTGACCATCTCGGCCAGCGCGGCGCAGGTCGCACCTTGACCGTACGGCGGGCAGCCGCCCTGGTACCAGGCGACCGGCTCGTCACCGGCCTGGAGCGTCCGCTGCAGCTCGGCGAGCAGTCGGCTCTTGCCGATCCCTGGCGGGCCGACGAGCGTGACCAGGTGCGGGAAGCGGTGCCTGCGGGCGCGGCTGCACCAGTCGCGCAGCCTGGCGAGCTCGTGCTCTCGGCCGACCAGGCCGGTCTCCGCGTGGTCCGCCTCGCCCGCGGTCCACGGCTCGAGCGCGCTCCACACCGTCAGCGGCTCGACCCGCCCACGGACCGCTACGAGGCTGGCCGGCCCGTAGCGGACCGCACGGGCGGTCGCCCGCTCGGTCGCCTCGGTGACCAGCACGGCGCCCGGCGGCGCAGCCTCCCGCAGCCGGTAGCAGAGGCTCACCGCCTCACCGGTGACCCGCTCGCCTGGCTCGCCCTGCGCGGCACCCTCGCCCGGCCGGCCGTCAACGGTGCCCCCCTCGCCGGCCCGGCGCACCAGGACCTCGCCGGTGGCGAGCACGGCCCGCAGCAGCGGCCGGGGCCGCGCCGGCTCGCCGAAGCCTGCCGGCACGGCCGGCCCAGCGGCCCGCCCGAGGTCCTCTTGGGCGAGCGCCGTCCGCGCGGCGAGGGCGGCCCTGACCGCCCGCTCCGCGTCGTCGGCGCTGGCTGGCCGCGGCTCGCCAGCCTGGCCCTGGTCCAGCCCGAACACGGCCAGCACCGCGCCGCCGACGACCCGCTCGACGCTGCCGCCGTGCAGCTCGATCTCGGTGCGCACCAGGGTCAGGCGGGCGGCGAGCTGCCGCTCGGCCTCGTCGGCCTGCTGCTCGCCGAGGCCGGCTCCGCGCAGCGCGCCGGCCTCGGCCAGGTCAACGACGAGCACGGTGACGAGCCTGCGCTCCGCGCCCGCCTGCCGGGGCAGCGCCTCACCGGGCGACGCCGGCCCGGGCAGCGCGGGCGCCGTCCCGCCGGCCGTGCGCACCAGGGCGAGCAGGTCGAGCGCCGGGTCCTCGGCGAGGATGGCCTGCTCGAGACGCTGCAGGTTCTGGCTCGGCTCGGTGCGCAGCAGGTCGGCCAAGCTGCGCCGGGCGACCCGGTAGGCGGCCAGCGCGTCGGCCTGCCTGCCCGAGCGGTACAGCGCCAGCATCAGCTGGGCGCGAAGCTGCTGGCGCAGCGGGTGCAGGCGGATCAGCGTCTCCAGCTCGGCGACCAGCTCGCGGTGGCGTCCAAGGGCGAGGTCGGCGTCGAGCCGGTCCTCCGTCGCGACCAGCCGCGCCTCCTCGAGCTCGGCCAGGTCGGGCCAGGAGAAGCCGGCCTCGGCCAGGTCGCCGAGGGCGGGCCCGCGCCAGAGGGCGAGCGCCTCGCGCAGGGTGCGGGCGGCGCCGCCAGGGTCGCCCTCGGCCAGCGCCCGCCGTCCCTGGGCGGCCAGGCGGGTGAAGCGGTGCGCGTCCACCTGGCCGGGGTCGAGGACCAGCAGGTAGCCAGGCTCCCGGGTCACCAGCACCAGCGGCGAGCCCTCAGCGCGGCCGCCGCCGAGCGCCCGGCGCAGCGCCGTGACGTGGTCCTGGAGGAGCTCGAGGGCGTCGGCCGGCGGCCGCTCACCCCAGAGGACGGCGACCAGCAGCTCGGTGGGGACGACCTGGTTGGGGTGGAGCAGGAGCAGCCCGAGCACCGCACGCTGGCGTGCGCCACCGAGCGACAGGGCGCGGCCCCCGCGCCAGGCCTCCAGCGACCCGAGGACCAGGAACTCCACCATCGCATTCCCTCACAGGCATGTATGAAGTGGAAGAATTTACCAATACCACGCACATCACCGCGACCTGCCGTGGCCTCGCTAACCCAGCCAGTCGCCGTTGGGGATGCGGTTGGCCTCGCCGAGACCGCGTCTGGCCAGGGTGCCGGCCTGGTAGACCCAGGCGGTGGTGGCGACGGTGCGGCCGTCGTCGCCGCGGTAGGTGACCGGCCGCTCCACCCGGACGTAGAGGCTGCCCGCCGGGTCGGCGGGGCGGTAGCCCTCGAAGCGGTCGAGGGTCCGCAGCACCGACTGGTGGCGGTCGAGGGTCAGGCGGAGCAGCTCGCCGAGCACCTGGCCGCCGTCGTCCACCTCGGCGACGAAGGGGAGGCCGGCCACCAGCAGCTGGTGGTCGGGCAGGACGGCCGGCCGCTGCCAGACGACCGCGCCGTCGAGCAGCCTGGCGTGGTTCGGCTGCCCCGGCCGCAGGGTGCCGTAGACGAACAGGCGCTCCATTATTCAAACGGTCGGTGGGCCGCCGCCGCTCTCTGCGCCGGCTTCCCTCGTCGTTCCTTCGTCGCCTGCGGCTCCTTCGTCGCTCCTCAGTCCAGCCGGCGCGCGGCGCCGGCCCACCTCCCTAAACCCCAAACCCCAAGCCAGGCATGCGGCGGTGGGCCGCTCGCTAACGTCGGGCCCAACGGTAGCAAGCCGGACGGGCCGGGACGAATCCTGGCGCGGCTACAGCCCGAGCCGGTCCAGGTCGTTGGCCGCCGAGCGGGCGGCGGA
>Ga0137372_10003078_pt1 | contig 16200 bp, 19 predicted proteins | sample SagtaG_6_FD_104911 | JGI IMG/M metagenome (GOLD analysis project Ga0137372, IMG submission 104911) | Vadose zone soil microbial communities from Sagehorn Ranch, Mendocino, California, USA - Sage1_R_60_16 metaG | ecosystem: Environmental > Terrestrial > Soil > Vadose zone | place: USA...
CGGAACTTACGAAATCAAGCCGCGCGAGGAAATCTTATTTCGCCAAGGACGCCTCGACACTGTAGAACATCCGGAAGGCCCTTGCGGATGTCCTTCGCGACAAGAGCCGGTGTTAAGCGCCGCGGCTGTATCAGGGCCTGTCCTTCCCGAAGAAAACGCAGGTACAAAATTCCAGATGGAAGCTTCGAGGGACGCGCAGCCTAGAGGAGACACGCCAGCGACTACGCCGATGTCAAATTCCGGCACAACCAGTTCGGAGACGCAACCGGTTCCGCGGGCCAGGCCCGGCGAGATGCAAGTGGAGATCGAGGCGCCACTAGTGTTCAGCGGACGGGAACTCGCAGAGGCGCGGAAACGCTCTGTGCCCGCAGCGCCGACCCACGAGGCGTCGGCGTTGCCCTTGACATCGAGGCAGGCGGATCCTTTGCCCACCGTGGTGGTGCTTCCTCCAGCCCCGCCCAAGCCAAAGAGCAAAGGCTTTTTTGGACGAATCTTTGGCGCGATTTTCCGGTGATTTTCTGAAGAACCAGATCAGCCGCGCCGGATCACTTTACCTAGGGGTCTGACCCGGTCGCGAACCTCATCAGCGAACTCTGATCCGCGTTCCACCGCATCTTCGGCAAAATCCCGGGCGCTTTCCTTGAAGTCGTCAAAGGTTTCTCGGGCGTTTTCGTATCCACGGCGCAAATCACGGCGCATCTGCCGCCCAGCTTTCGGGGCAAACAGCATTCCCACCACCGCGCCCGCACCGAGACCGATTAAGAGGAACGTAATTGCGGTGCCAACATTTCCGCCGCCGGATTCGTATTTTCCTTCTCGCATAAATGCACCTCGTCGGAATTCTTAGCTTTTGATTCGCACACCCTTATTTTAGCTGTCTCGGATAAAACAGACCGGCTTTTTCCGCGGAATGAGTGTTTTTTCAGCCTTCCGCGGTCCGATTCCCAAATTCGAACAAGCCGTATAAAATACAGTCTTTAGCCCACACCAGGCAATTTTGTGGCTGCCTGAGCCTTTGGCCAGCCCTCAATAAGCTCAATAATGTAAGGAGAGCGTTCAGCAATGGCCATTCCAGCCACTCAGCTTCGTCCGGGCATGATCATCAAGCACAATAATGACTTGCATTCGGTGTTCAGTGTTGAACACCGCACGCCGGGCAACTTGCGCGCATTTATCCAGGCAAAGTTACGCAACCTGCGCACCGGCGCCATGTTTGAGCACCGTTTCCGGTCGCCCGATCCTATCGAAAAGATCAACGTTGACGAAGTCGAGATGGAATTCCTGTATGCCGATGGCGATGCTTATTACTTCATGGACACCTCAAACTACGAGCAGACCCATCTGAGCAAGGACATCCTGGGAGACGCGGTGGACTACCTGACCGCGAATCTACCGATTAGAGTCGAATTCTTCGACGGCAAGGCTGTGGGAATTGAGCTGCCGCAGACTGTGCAGTTGAAGGTCATTGAAACCGAGCCGGGACTTAAGAGTGCGACAGCTTCGAGCGTAACCAAGCCTGCGAAGACCGAGACCGGGCTGGTCGTGCAAGTACCGCCTTTCATCAACGAAGGCGAGACGATCAAGGTAGACACGGCTGAAGGCGTTTACCTGTCCCGGGCGTAACGCGTCTGGGCTGCCTGATTCAAGTAGAGGAGCGACGGCTTGAACAAGAAAGAGTTCCACATTGAATTTGACGACGAATCGGCGTCGGCAACCGGCAAGAAGAACGACCGGCTCTCTTATGAAATTTTGGAAGACGCACATCTAAGATTGGAACTTGTTGAGGGCGCTCCGTTTCTACTCGGCAACCGTTCCGGATTCCTGAGTCTTGCGCGAATGCTCGTCAAGATGGGACTTTCCGAGTACAAAGATGGCTTCCACGTTCATTTGCGGCAAGATTTTAGCGGGGAGGCAGAATTGCCAGACGCGCTCACAATTTGTCTAGATTCAAAATAGTAAATTTCAGGTTATTCCCCCGTGGAAAGCGAATATGGTTTCCAGCGAAAGGGCAGTCGAGGCACGGCGGTTTGTGGTCCGTGGCCGTGTGCAAGGCGTCGGCTTTCGCTGGTTTGTAGAGCGTGAAGCGCACATGCTGGGAATTGCCGGTTGGGTGCGCAACAATCATGATGGAAGCGTGGAAGTGCTGGCCATGGGAACGCGCGATCAGTTGCTCGGCCTCAGTTCGCGGCTGAGACAAGGGCCAAGGGCCGCGCGCGTGGATGACGTTGAAGAATCTGAAGCTAAGCCTGTCGCCGGACTGAATACATTTCGAATTGAAGGAGCGTGGTGATGGCGGAGAGCGCGTCAGTGAGTGCAAATGGCAATTGCGAACACTTGAAGAAGCTAATTCGAGAAGTACCGGATTTCCCCAAGAAGGGCATCCTGTTTTACGACATCACCACTCTGCTCAAGGACAAGGTGGGTTTTGCCACGCTGATTGATGCGCTTTCGGAGCATTACTTGGGAAAAGACATTGATGTGGTACTGGGAATGGAAGCGCGAGGATTCATTTTCGGGCCGGCACTTGCCTACCGGCTCAATGCCGGATTCGTTCCCGTCCGCAAGCCGGGAAAGCTGCCCGCCGCCACCGCAAAATACGATTACGCGCTTGAGTACGGCACCAATACTCTCGAAATCCACCGCGACGCAATCCAAAAAGGACAGCGCGTTCTGATCGTTGACGACCTGCTTGCGACTGGTGGCACCGCGGAAGCCACTGCGAAACTGGCAGAATCTCTTGGCGGAGACATTGCCGGCCTGGGATTTGTAGTCGAGCTTGATTTCCTGAATCCTCGCGAGAAGCTCAAGGATTACGACGTGTTTTCGCTCCTGCATTACGACAAGTAGCGCGGCTCGCCTTGCCAAGAATGTCCGACTCACACGGTTAGCGGAAGCTGGCGCTTCGTAACGTCTGCCGGAAGTCCGCGCCTTCCATTTTTACGATCCGGCACATTTCATGGAGGCGGGAGCGCATGCGCTCACCGATGCGGTCGCCCAAAGTCTCGCTGCGTGCGGCACGATGAGCTCGTGCGAACTCGGTGGTGCCATTGGAATCGCGCGCCGCATCGTCCGGATAGTTGGTCGTGATGATCGTCGTGCGATTGTTGTTGTAGCGGGTGTTCAGAATTAAGCTGACAGTGTCCCACACCCATTCCGTCGGCTTGACTGCGCCAAGTTCATCCAGCACCAGCACTTCGCTTTCGAACACCGGACGCAGCACCTCAAGCTCGGTTGCTTTGACCGAATCGTTGTAGGAATTTTGAATCTGCTTGAGCAGCTCGCGGTAATCGTAAAAGAGAGACGGAATTCCCTTGCTGATGACCAACTCCTTAATGATGCCCACGGCAAGGTGCGTTTTGCCTACCCCGATGCTACCGATCAACAGCAGGCCGGTATTATCAATCGGATATTCTTCAACGAATTTGCAGGCTGCCATGCGCGACTTCATCAAATGCGCGTGCGGCCCCTCGAACTCAAAATTTGACAGCTCGCAGTGTTCGTAGCGCTTGGGAATTCGCGCTGCGGACAGTAAGCTTTCAGCACGATGCTTCAGGCGACACTCGCAGCGAAGAACGCGGCTGTTTTCGGCAGGCTTCCATCCACTTCCACCACACAACGGGCAAATTTCAGCGGCAACCTTCATGAAAACTCTCTCCATTGAATGTGCACCGTGCCGCGCATTCCCGCAAGTGCTCAGCGCGGAAGCTCTGTGGCAATCCTGTGGAGTTGTGGGTTTGATTGTGGAGAACTGAGGAGAATGCAACAATCCGGCTTGAGTCGCTCTGCCGCCATGCTAGCCGCGAGTTCCGGCGTTCGGCCTCTGCTTCACAATCTGGCGGACAACTTGCAAAAACGACTGTGCCTCGGCCCGCAGGGGACGATGCCGGGGATGGATGATGTCCAGGCTGCGGTGGAGCGGCTCGGCGTCCCACAGTTTGATGGTCACCAACTCGCCACGGCGAATCTCGGGCGCGACCGCCATCGCAGGCAGAAATGCCATGCCGAGGCCACGTTCTACCATTCGTTTCGCCGTCTCGATGGTATCTACCTCCATGGCGACATTTGGGACCAGCGCGGCATGGCGGAACAGACCTCGGGTGAGCGTCCAATCGCTCGATCCACGCTCATAAAAAATCAGTGGCCAGGCGGCGACCTCGCTCAGGCGAGCACGTCTTGACTTCGAGGGAAGTTGTTCTGCGTGGGCAGTGAGCAACAGGGGATCATCCCGCAGAGGAATGGTTTCGACTTCCGGATGTTGCAGCGATCTAGCCAGACCGATTTCAGCTTCTTGTCCGAGCACCATCTCCAACACCTCTTTGGAATGACCGGGCCGGATGCTGATTGCGACCTTTGGAAATTCGCGCTGAAATTTCTTGAGAACGTCGGGCAAAAAATAAACCGAGATGGAGAGACCCGCGGCAATCTGCAAAGGTGTGTCGCTTCCCGGCTGGAGCTGGTGCACGGCCTGGCGCGCAATAGAGGCCGTCTTCAGCAGCTGCTCCGCATAAGGGCGAAACAGGCGACCGGCACTCGAGAGCGTCAGGCTGTTCCGGGAACGCACAAACAGGGGCACGCCAAGCGACTCCTCAAGCGCGCGAATTCGAGAGCTAATAGCCGGCTGCGAGAGGCGCAGGGCCTCAGCGGCGCGGTGAAAACCTCCAAAGGTTGAGACTGCGAGAAAGGTTTCTACTTGCGCAATTTCCATCGCCACCCTCCGTCAGCCAGTTTTGCTGTCAGCCTGAGAATATATTCTTATCGCCAAAGGTTGCCCGATAATAGTTATTTATCAGGCTAATTCAAACGTTCCGTTTGCTTCCAGATTGCGCCCGACCAACAATGCAAGATGGCCGCGGAGCTTTCCCGCAGGCAGGAAAGTCAGCAACGCCGCGGCTGGATAAGGTGCTTGGAGGGAACGACTATGGCGACCGGCTTTATAGCTGAGACTTTGGCGGGATTCCGGATTAACACTCCACCGGCGGATTTTCAGCCTCAAAAAGACCTGCCTGAAGGCTTTTTGGACTTTCTGGCGCCTTTGCACCGTAAGTTCTCGCCCTGGCGTTCCGAATTGATTGAAGACCGGCGGCTAGCGCTCGACGATTCCCACGCAGGCTCGAAGCCGGTGCATCGTTATCCAGGACCGGCGGTGCGGAATGGATGGCAAATCGAGCTGCCGGAATGGTGCCAGGATCAGCGCAACCAGATGACTGGCCCTGCCGACGATGCCGAGCTCGTGGTCAAAATGCTGAACTCAGGCGCTCCCGGCGTCATGCTCGACTTGGAAGATTCGGCGGTCAACGATTGGGAGCACCAGCGCCTGGGCGCGGAAAATATTCTGGCCGCATTGCGCGGGACCCTGACGTATGCGGACAAGAAGCGCGACAAGGTGGTTGGGATCCAACCCAGCTCAACCGTAATCTGGATTCGCCCGCGCGGGCTGCACATCCAGCAGGCAGGAATTTTTAGCGAGCCGATGGCCGCTTCCTTGTTCGACGTGGCCCGCATCGTCTATCGAGTGGACCCGGCGGAGTTGAAGCATCCGCTGTGTTTCTACATTCCAAAATCTGAGTCGGCGGAAGAAGCGCTGTGGTGCTGCGAGCTGTTCCAGGCGATGTCTGAGGCGCGCGGTTGGCCGAAAGACTACATCAAGTGCATGGCGCTGGTGGAGTCGCATCCATTGGCGTTTCAGATGGAGGAGTTCCTCTACAACCTGCGCGACCACATTCTTGGATTGAACCTGGGGCGATGGGACTACATGGCCAGCCTGATTGATTTCAATTTGACCGATCCTGATTGGGTCCTGCCGGACCGCAATACCATTCCACATGACGTTCCCTTTTTCCAGAACTTGCGTGAGTTGATGCCGGAAGTTTGCCACAAACGCGGCATGCTGGCGATCGGAGGAATGACGGCTTTATATCCCAGCCGCACCGATGCCGAGCTGAATACGCGTGCTCTCGAAGTCCTTCGGAAAGACAAGAAGAACGAAGCGGTTTGCGGAATGGACGGTGCGTGGACCGGGCATCCGGACCAGAACCAGATTGCGATCGAACAATTCCCTTCACCGAACCAACTCCATGCGCGCGCCCCTCACTTGGAGCGGTATCCGAACCTGCGGCCCTCCATTAGCGGCGTCGGTCAAAGAACTCTCAGCGGAACGCGCGCTGCGGTAAAGACGGTAATTCGTTATCGCAATGGAGTTTTGAATGGAAGGGGCGCGAGCCTGCTCGATGGATACATGGAGGACCTTGCCACTGACAGGATTTACCGGCTGATGCTTGCGCAACGGATGCGCCACGGCGGAGTAGAAGATGAATCTGGAAACCCGGTGACGCACACCGCAGATGTTGTGCACCAGATTTTCGATGAAGAACTCGACAAGCTCATTTCCGACTCCAAGTACGCGGATGAAGGCACCAGTAAAAGTTTCCATCAGGCGCGGCAGATTGCGGAGGCGATGGTGATGAGGGAAGAATTCAATCCGATCTAGGAAGTGATTGCGGCAAGAACGCGCTCGGGGCGATCGCATACGAGGAACGAACATGGGCAGCAATGGAAAAATGAAGACCGTTTCCGATTGGACGTCGAATCGATGGAATGGAATTACCCGTCCATATTCGTGGCAAGACGTGGAACGCCTGCGCGGAAGCCTGCAGATCGAATGCACTCTCGCGCGCCACGGAGCAGAAACGCTTTGGGAAATGTTGCAAACTGAACCGTTTGTGCCCGCGCTTGGCGCATTGACCGGCAATCAGGCGGTCCAGCAGGTACGAGCGGGACTCAAGGCGATCTACGTCAGCGGATGGCAAGTCGCCGCGGATGCCAATAATGCCGGAGAGATGTATCCCGACCAGAGCTTGTACCCATGCGACAGTGTTCCCGCACTGGTGCGCAAGATCAACCGTGCATTGCAGCGTGCAGACGAGGTCCATCATGCGGACGGAAGGAATGACGTGAACTGGTTCGTGCCGCTAGTGGCTGATGCTGAAGCGGGGTTCGGCGGCAATCTCAATGCCTTCGAGCTGATGAAGGCGATGATCGAGGCGGGAGCAGCATGTGTGCACTTCGAAGACCAGCTTTCGTCGGCAAAAAAATGCGGACACCTGGGTGGCAAGGTGCTTGTTCCCACTGCCGAGGCGATTCAGAAGTTGGTCTCGGCGCGATTGGCTGCCGATGTCATGGGAGTTCCTACGCTTGTGCTCGCCCGCACGGACGCGAACAGCGCGCACCTGCTGACCAGCGACTCAGACCCTCGGGACCGCGCATTCCTCACCGGAGAACGGACCAGCGAAGGCTTCTACTGCATTCGCGGAGGACTCGAGGCCGCCATTGCGCGCGCTATTTCCTATGCACCGTATGCAGATTTGATCTGGTGCGAGACCTCGGAACCGAATCTGGAGGAAGCGCGCAGCTTTGCCGACGCCGTGCATGAAAAGTATCCCGGCAAGTTGCTGGCCTATAACTGCTCCCCCTCGTTCAACTGGAAAAAGAAGCTGGACGATGCCACCATTGCCCGATTTCAGAAAGAGCTCGCGGCAATGGGCTATAAGTTTCAGTTCGTCACTCTCGCGGGATTCCACGCACTGAACCTCAGCATGTTCGAGTTGGCGCGCGGGTACCAGGAAAGCGGCATGCAGGCGTACTCACAGCTTCAGCAGCGAGAGTTCTCGAATGAAACACTCGGATACGAAGCCGTGAAGCATCAGCAGTTTGTCGGCACTGGCTACTTTGATCTGATAACCAAGGTCGTAGCTGGAGGCCTCGCATCTACAGTTGCACTCGACGGTTCCACCGAAACCGAGCAGTTCTCGCCAATTCCTGCGAGCAATGTGCCCTTTGAAGAAATGCTCTTGCCCGCGGGAGACTGAGGATTGCGAAAGCTCCGGCCAGCGCCGTGTTTGGACGATGCAGGAATCAAATTCCGCAACCGGCGCGGATTTCCACAGTCGAGAACTGTTGACAATCGCAAAATGCGGGCGCTAAATAACTGCGGCGAGTCTTCCGCTCAAGCTATGTCGCGTTCACTCTGCACTTCTGCGGCAGGCTGGTAAGGCCTGTCGGACAAGAGTGCCCGACGCAGGTGAGCAGAGGAGACCCTCCCCAGGAGCTACGATGAACAAAGCAGATTTAATTGACCGCATTGCGGCGGGAGCCGGCATCAGCAAGACCCAAGCCGCAAGCGCTATTGACACGAGCGTTGAGAGCATCACCAGCGCACTGAAGAAAGGCGATCGCGTTGCTCTGATCGGGTTTGGGACGTTTTCGATTTCGCAACGGAAGGCGCGTAACGGACGCAATCCGCAGACCGGCGCAACCATCAAAATTGCCGCTCGTCGCGTGGCGAAGTTTACTCCGGGCGCAGAGTTGAAGAAGGCAGTGAATCGCGGGAAGTAGCGCAGAATTTTGAATCACGGCAGGGGAGACCCTGCCGTTTTTTTATTGCTACGCCACCGGCAAAGATCCAAAGCTTTTAACCGCAGAGGACGTAGAGTACAGCCGCAAAGGTCGCAGAGAAAGCAAAAACCAAGAGCAGCCACGGATTTCACGGATTAACGCGGATAAACCGAATCGAAGAAAATAACAATTCCACGATCCACATCATTCGCCTGAGCTTCCAGCGATCAGCGGATAGCCCTGGAATGAGCCTGAATGCCTCCACCGAGGTGCCAACGACCAACGACGGCTGTTTGCTGAATCCTGCGGCGATCCTTTAGAATCAAATGGTTCAGAATAGATTTGGAGAACCCATGAAGGCAGCGATTCATCCCTCATATAACGAAGTGCGCGTACACTGCGCCTGCGGCAGCACTTTCAATACCCGTTCCACCCACAAGGGCGATATTCACGTGGAAATCTGCTCGAGTTGCCATCCTTTCTTTACCGGCAAGCAAAAGTTGATGGATACGGCAGGCCGCGTGGAGCGTTTCCGCCGCAAGTACGCAAAGGCAGAGGCGGCAAAGAAGTAAATTTTGGCTCGGCAGGAATGTTTGAGCCACACAGTTTGGAAACGGCCTCCGCTCCGGCGGAGGCTTTCCCTTTAGAGTTACATCGTGACAGAAATTGGAAAAATGTTGCTTGGGCTGGGCTTGGTGATTGTGGCCGCTGGCCTGATCTTATTGCTGCTGGGAAAAACGAATCTGCCAATCGGGCGATTGCCCGGCGATATCCTCTATCGCGGGAAGCACACCACATTTTACTTTCCTTTGGCGACGTCAATTGTGATGAGTGTGGTGCTGTCGCTGGTGCTGTACCTCGTGGGAAGAATCAGGCACTAAATTTTTACAAATTGTGGGGCAGCAGCGGGCGTCCTCGCCCGCGCTACTCTGTCCAGAGCCAGCGATAATCCGAAGGATTGCTGACCAGTCCAGCTCGAACTGGATTGCCGACCATATACTCGACCTTGCCGCGAAGATTTTCAACGCTCCGCGCTGCACGGTCGAAAGATTCGTCCTGCCATACTCGTCCTTTTCGTCCCAGATATTTGTTGATCCGGTGAGCCGAAGCGCTCTTTATGGTTTGCATGATGGCATGAATGGGGGCGTCTCCTCGTTCGTTCGGCATCGGGGTAAAGGCCAAATGGACATGGTCGGGCATGACCACAACAGCATGCAGAAGGAACAATTTGCCGGCTCCAGCCTTGCAAGTCTCTATCACGATGTCCCTTGATCCAGGTGTTAAGAAGTGTCGCTGATAGGTACAGAAGGTGACGAAATAGACTTTTCCTTTCCACTGATGGTGCGGCAACTTGCGGCGATAGTGGTACTTGGCTTCCGTACCGACACTATCAACTAGAGCAGGGAGTGCTGTCTGTGATGGATGAACGTCCTCGATGGTTAGTCATGCACGGGCGAGGACGCCCGTGCCCCCACAATTCAATTCACACACCGTTCGAGGACACCGCCACAGGGCGACCTAACAGCTATCGCCTGCGCCTGAATGCGGGCTGAGGCGCTGCACCCTGATAGTCCTTGGGGTAGAGCACCACCGAGCGGCCCGGGCCTTCGCCGTCACTTTCGGTGCGGAGGCCATGCTCATCGCGCAAAGCCAGGTGGAGTATGCGGCGCTCACGCGATGACATAGGTGCGAAGTGATAGGGCGTGCCGCTCTGGCGGACTTTGTCGGCGGCGACACGAGCCGAGAGCCGCAGCTCTTGGAGACGGGCTTTTCTGTGGCCCATGCAATCGAAGCTGATCTTTTCATGCTCGTTGCCGGGCACGCGAAGCATCTCCATGGCCAGCAATTCCAGTGAGCGCAACAATTCCGCGCCGCGTTCCAGCAATAAAGCTGCGTCGGGGCCGGCGAATTCCACCAGGACGTCAGGACGTTCCCAATCCCGGTCTTCGGCAACGGGAGGGTCAACGGTGATGCGGTATCGCAGCTTCAGTCCGGCATGCTTGACCACAGGACCGAGGAAGGCGTTGATCTGGTTTGCAGATTCGAGTTTGTTCATAAAGCAGCTATCAGCTGTCAGCCATCAGCTATCAGACCCCACTAACTGAGAGCTGATAGCTGAAAGCTGAGAGCTATTTATCTCTCTTCTTCGCCCTCTTCGCATTGGCCTCTCTGATTTCGCGGCCGAGTTTGCTGCGGTTCATGATGAATTGCTGAGCAATGCTGATCAAATTGCTCTCGGCATAATACAAGTTCAAACCAGCCGGCAAGCGGAAGAAGAAAAATCCCATCATGACCGGCATCATCACGGTCATCATTCTCTGTTGCGCGGGATCCATTCCCGCCTGAGGCGTAATTTTTTGAACCAGGTACATGCTTCCAGCCATGATCAAGGGCAGAATGAAGTCGCTTGCCGAAAGATCGCTGATCCAAAGCCAGTGCGCCTGCCGTAACTCAATCGCGGCGCTCAGCATTTTGTAATAGGCGATGAAAAAAGGCATTTGAACCAGCAGCGGGAAACACCCACTCACCGGGTTCACGCCGTGTTCTTTGTACAGCCCGCCAATTTCCTTTTGCATGTCCTGCTTGCGCGGATCGCGCATGCTGTACTTCTTGTATTTCTCCTGGATGGCCTTCATTTCCGGCTGTAGCTTCTGCATCTTCAATGCTGACTTCATCTGGTAGATGCGCAATGGCAGCAGCAACAGGGTAATGAAAAATGTCTGAATGACGATGGCCCAGCCCCAGTTATGAACAAAGCCGTAAAACCAGCGGAGTCCGATGTAGGGCCATGCGAACAGCGGGCGGGCCAGCGCGCTGAACCAGCCAAAATTGACCAGCTTCCGAAGGTCTTTCTCGGCGCCGACGATTGACGGAACCGGCGTTGAATCGAGGACATCGAGCGCCTTGGGCCCAACAAATAGACGGGCGCTGGTCTCGCCAGGATGTCCAGCCGCCACGCCAAGTACGTCCACCGGCTTTGCGTCATTGGGCTTGGCGGGATCGGCGACAAAATCGAGCGTGCTGTGCAGAGTGACTACGGTGAGGTTGTCAGTGTTATCGGGTATAAAAACGGCGCCGAAATAGGAAGTACTCGTGCCCACCCAGTTGTAAGTGCCGCGCAGCGTTCCGCCGCCGGAAACTTTTTTCGCGGCGATGTGCTCGGCATCAGCGTTGACCTGATATTCGAATTGCCCTGAGGCGTAGGCAGCGAGATTGCTCTGGTCGCCGAATCCCGCCGGCCACGCGGGAAATGCCCAAACCGGTGCGTCATTCTGGAAAACCGAGGTTTGGATTCGCACCACATAGGTGTGGTCGAACTCCAAAGTCTTTCGGACTGTGAGGCCGGCTTCGGAATATTCAAACTCAAGTTTGGCCGGAGCGCTGAGTGTTTCATTCGCCGAGCCCACGTACAAGGCAGAGTTGAGTTTTGTCCGCAGCGCGTCGTCATAAGTCCACAACGAGAGCGGATATCCGAATTTGGCTGCTGCCGTCTGGTTTACAAGATCGAGCGGATGCCCATGATCGTCCTGGTACTTCTTCAGCACCCACGACTTTGCCTGCGCTCCGCGGTTGGTGAAGGTGATGCGATAGAGATCGTTTTCGATGACGGTTTCGGTTTCGGTGTCCGCTTGCTTGTTCGAGGCAAGTCCTTTGGGGACCTGCGGCGCAACTGCTGCCGGCTGAGGAGGCACCGGGGTTGATTGCGAAGGAGCGGTCGCGGTCGCCGCCGGCTGGCTGGGGCGGGCGCTGCTGTTTGCCGGCGGCTGCGGAGCGAACTTACGCAAGAAAAACTGCGAGCCGAAGACAACGACGGCCATTGCCAGAATTACGAGCAGGAAGCGCTGCTCGTTGCCAGGCTCGGATTGAGGGCTCTTGTATTCGGGCATGGGCTCAGTGGGTTTCTTGTGTGGGGGTGCTCGTCCACGCCCGCCCTAGAATTTCATGTACGTCCGAGCTGCGCAGGCCTGGAGGGCCGCCCCTACATGAATCCGGTAACGGGACGGGATCGTATCCGCCCTTCACGAACGGATGGCAACGCAGAAGGCGACGCAGCGCCATGGCTGATCCGCGCAACGCGCCGTGGCGTTCAACAGCTTCGGCGGCATATTCGGAACAGGTTGGTAGGTAGCGGCAAGCGGGCAAGAACATTGGTGAGATCGCCCATTTGTATCCGCGGAGCAAGGTAAGCAGAACGGTTTTCGGAACCACTAAGGAAAGGGCGCAGGCCTGTGCGATCAAAGCTCGAAGCCTGACAGCCGACTGTGTCCGTTCCATCAAATCAGTGCTTGCCCTTCTCAGAAGATCTTTCAATCACTCGAAACGCTTTTGCCACCTCGTTCTGCACGATGGGAAAGTCCACGTCCAGTAGCGCGCGCTTGGGATTGATCACGACATCCACCGCAATCGCAGGCGCAAATCCTGTCAACCTTACTGCCTCGCGCAGACGACGCTTCATCCGGTTACGTTGCACCGCATCGCCTAGCGCCTTGCCAACTGTAAAGCCAATACGTAAATTGCTTGCTCCGGGTTCGCGCTCGCGCCGTAGGTAGAACACCGTCATGTGTGAAGCAAAATGCCGCCGTCCCTGCTTATAAACTCGTTCAAAGTCCGCGTGCCGTAATAGGCGGCGACTCTTCGGAAATGAAAATCTCGCTCTCGCCCCATCCGGAGTCGGTTCGTTCACGTGCTTAAGGGTTGCACAGGCGAGGACGCCGGTGCCTCCAAATTCAATTTTGCGGGACCACGGGCAACTGTCCTAAGCGAAGCTGAAGGATCCTCGACCGTGCATTCCTACTCACGGAAGCCAGGTTTCACGGCAACCCGTTTGCGCCCTTTGGCCCGGCGCCGCGAGATGACCGCGCGTCCGCTCTTGGTCTTCATACGAGTGCGAAAGCCGTGAACCTTCGAGCGGCGACGACGGTTAGGCTGGAATGTGCGTTTAGGCATGAAAAAGTCTTAGGCTCCTGTCTTCGGCAGCTGGAAAGGTTCGATAGTCTGCGAAGAAGAAGTATAAATGAGCGGTCGCCGAACGGTAAACCGAGCTCGAGTAGGATGTGGCGACGAGAAAAGGCTCCAGCCGGCTGTCGATGCGAAGAAATGGCTCCCTATGGCTGATAACTTTGTACAACCAATTTGCCTACCCGTCTCTCTAAGTCACGCCCAGCTAAGCCCCCTCGAGCTTTAGGAGTAATCGTCATGCGATTTCTCGTGGCTTGCTTGTCTTTGTGCGCACTTCTGTCTTCAATGGCGCACGCTCAACTGACCTGGTCCAAGAGTTCGTATCCATTCAGTTCCTCGGTCGGACAGCGTGCCGACTTCACCAGCGATGGCTTTCCAGATCTCATCTTTTCCGATGCCGCCGGAACCAACCTGACGGTTTTGCCGAATTCAGGTAACGGCTCTTTTGACTCATCGAGCGCCTTCACAACGAGTCAGCAGGGCTCCATAGCGCTGCTGGATTTCAATCGCGATGGAAAGACCGATGTCGCGGCTTGCGATGGCCAAAACCTGGTCGTTCTTCTGGGTAACGGAGACGGCACTGTGACCGCATCTCAGACTGTCCCTGTGTCGTGCTCGGGGGTTGTGGCAGCCGATTTTAACCGTGATAGCAACCCTGACATAGCGGTTACTGTGGATGGGTCAAAGAACTCAGGCGACAATGAGGTGATCGTTTATCTGGGCGATGGCAAGGGTGGGATATCCGGCAAAATAGTCAACCATAACGTGAATTTCACTTCCACCATTGCTTTCGGTGGTGATTGCTTTTTGAGGGCGTTGCCATGGCTTGCTCCTGGCGAACAGGGTTTTGCCCAGGCAGCTGATTTTACTGGTGACAAAATTCCAGATCTTGCCATTGCAGCTCACTGCGACAATGACGTTCTTAGCGACAGTGCAGTCATCGTCGGGGTCGGGGACGGGACGGGCCATTTCACCTTCCACAAAGAGTTAGGAATCGCGGCCTATATAAACCGCTTTCAGCTGGGCGATGTAAATCAGGACAACAGGCGAGACCTCATCATGCTGAGCGCGGCCTACGCTCCGGCTACTCTTGGTACCAGGCTGGACATACTGATGGGCAATGGGGATGGAACATTCGCAATGCAAACTGTAGAGGACTGCGGTGTTTTCGATCCCTCCGGCGGCGGACAGTGCGCGACCTTCGCTCTCGCCGACTTTGACGGAGATGGGACCAAGGACGTCATGGTTGTTAATGCTGGAGTCCTGCAATTTCTCAGAGGACAACCAGACAGTACTTTCAAACTGAAACAAAGCTGGACGTTGGGATTTACGCCGTACCTTGTTGCGGGAGATTTCAACAAAGATGGCCGAACCGACCTGGCGCTAATGGGGCCACAGTCCGTCGATGTGTGGCTCAACCAGACGGCGTCAGCGCCGGTCTGTCCAGCTCTAGCCAATCTGCGAACCGTGAACCTGTGTTACCACGGCAGCCCGACCGGAAACTTTCATTTCCTCGCAACTCCGCTGGACAACCGCCAGATCAAGTCGATGCAGATCTACGTGGCCGGCTTCAGCTTCCTAAAATTCACGACCCCGGATGACATGGTCAACACCAAGATCTTGCTGGCCGGAGGGGTGAATCGCATCACCGCAAAAGGATGGGATGACCTTGGCGCCTTCAGCAAGACTATCGATCTGGTGGCGTGCACGAACAGTGTCTTTCGCACGGTAAAGATTTGTTTGCCAAAGGATGGTTCCAGCTCCAATAACCCGGTACATATCGTAGCCAGCGCGGCTACTTCTCTAGCCTTCAGCCAATTGCAGGTCTACATAGACGGGGTAGTGAGGTTCCACACCTCTGCCAAGTATGTGGGTAATTCTCGAAACCTTTCGCTTGGTACGCACCGCCTTACGGTGAAGGGATGGGACAGCAGCGGTGCATTCTCGAGTACGGTAAACTTCACCGTACAGTGACGCGCCTCCGTGCCCCAAGCCAATCCTGGGCTTTTTCGCGGAGTCATTGCGGCTGAGTGGAACAGTGTAGAACGCGTACTCGATAGTTGACGACAAATCGCCACTATGCTCAAAACTCGTTCCCTTGGCTCGCCAGGTCAATGACGTGTAATCGATTACAACACTTAACTTCCGGATTGCCCGTAATCCGAATGCCAGCGCTGATTCTCCAGGGGCATGCCGCAAACGTTCATTCTGCGTCATTGCATGCCTGAATATTCAGTATTTCCTGTATTTCCGCAGGAATGAGCCCATGCTAGGTTTAAATCGAAGAGAGCGTCCGGGCTACAAACGGTCTCGACGACATGGCGAAGTTAGGACACTTCTGGTTTCGCATGCTGGCCGCCTTGCCGGCCTGCCTCGCAACGTTCCAGACAATCCCGCTGACTGCTGACCAGGTACCCGTGCGCCACATGGAAGGGCTAATGCATGGCTTTCTTGCGCTGCGCACCCTGGATGGCAAGCGACTTGCCGATGGTGAGATGACCCAAATCGCAGAAGGTGACCGGGTGACCAGTCGCTTGATTTTTCGCTTTAAAGATGGCTCGGTCTATGACGACACAACCATATTCTCGCAGCGAGGCACTTTCCGGGTTTTGAACGATCATCTCGTGCAGCGTGGGCCATCATTCAAGCAGCCGATGGAAACCTCGATCGACGCGTCTTCAGGTCAAGTCACTGTCCGATATAAGGACCACAATGGCGAAGAGAAGACTTTGAAGGAGCGGCAGAATCTGCCTCCCGATATCGCGAATGGATTACTGTTTACCCTGGTTAAGCACATCCAGCCAAATGAGCCACACACGATGGTGTCTATGGTGGCGACCACTCCAAAGC
>Ga0137372_10003083_pt1 | contig 16194 bp, 20 predicted proteins | sample SagtaG_6_FD_104911 | JGI IMG/M metagenome (GOLD analysis project Ga0137372, IMG submission 104911) | Vadose zone soil microbial communities from Sagehorn Ranch, Mendocino, California, USA - Sage1_R_60_16 metaG | ecosystem: Environmental > Terrestrial > Soil > Vadose zone | place: USA...
ACCCGGTGGCGGATCCTCGACACCGGGTGGCGGGGACGCCTGTCCGAGTTCCCGGACCTGCTACGCACCGTCACAGCACTGGAAATCTACCGGGTACGCGGATGAGGTTCTGAATAACACTCCAGGTGGTCGACCTTCAGCGGCCTTGCCCGCAACTCGGCGATCGTCGCTGCGCCCGGCGTTCGGAAGGCGTTGTGGGAGAAGAAGTAGTCGCCGTCGAAGAGGTGGATCTCGCGCACGCGGGTCTTGGCGAGGAAGTCGAGGATGTACGAGCCGGTGCCGCCTACCCCGACGATGGCCACCTGCGGCACGGCCAGCTTGTCGGCCATGACGCTGATGCCAGCCCGGCTGGACGCTGTCTCGAGGTAGGTGAACACTGCATCATCGCCCTCGTCAGGGACGGGTTGGTAGGTGCGCGGTGGCGTCCGGGTCGATCGCCTGCGCCTGGGAGCTGAGGATCGTGGTGTAGGTCGTCAGCTTCTCGTAGTAGTCGACGTAGACGCCCGAGGGTGTTGGCTTGCTCGAAAACATGTGCTCGGCGACAAGTTCGGCCGTCACGTGGAGGGCGGGCTGGCCATCGACCACCAGCTTGGACAGCGGCGCGCCGAGATGGTCGCACGGTACCTCGCCGGCGAAGTACACCGTGTGCGTGCTGGGCCGGCTGGTGATGTCACCGCTGAGGGTCAGCTCCGACACGAGCGTGCCGTAGCGGACCTGCTTGGCGCCGTCGACGTACGGCACGTGGCCGACGATCAGGTGATCGCCGACCACGGCAAACCTCGTATCCTTCGTCGCGGAGACGCCGCAGGTCTGCGCTACGACTTATCAGTGGCTGTGACATTGAAAACGGTCCCGTTCTTGATCTTCACAGTGGCGCCCTCGACGAGTGTCCCCGCGGTCTTCGGCCCCGCTGCCCGGCTGTAGGTCACGGTGATCGTCACGTTGTCACCGTTGGGCGGGGTATCGAAGGCGAGCGCCACCACATCGTCAAAGCTCAACTCGTGGTCGTGAACCGTCTTCTGGCGCCCGTTGACGATGATCGTGAAGTCGTGATCGGGGTGGCCGCGGTCGGCTTCCAAGACCCCGGCTTCCTGCGACTCGGTCATGCCCTGCTCCTCATCTGGTTGCTCCCCTGGTGCGGTCGCGGAGTCCGCACGTCCGCGTGTACGCGGACATGCGTACAAGTTACCACGATCGACGAGGCCAACCCGGCCCGGTGCTTGGGTAGCTGACCCAGCCCGCCAAATACTTGATCTTGCTGGACCCGTCGGTCAGTGGTCGGTGCGCAGCAGTTCGACGGCGCGGGCCCGGTCGGCGGCAGTGGACAGGGCGTAGATCCGGGTCGAGTTGAGCGAGGCGTGCCCGAGCAGTTCGGAGACCAGCACTATGTCCGCGCCAGCGCGCAGCATGTCGGTGGCGAACGAGTGGCAGGCCGTCGTCGCGGGCGACCTCGTACAGGGTGCTGCGCTGCGCGGCCGCGCGGTGGCCGCGTCGAGCTGGTCGTACCAGGCGTCGGCGCGGGCCTGTGCCGCGATGCGTTCGGCCAGCAGCTCGGCGAGGCCGACCTCGGCGGCGGCCGGGTCGGGCAGGATCCAGCACAGCTCGGCCACCGCGCGGGCCGGCTCGCGGACCAGCCCGCACGCGGCGACCACCAGAGCCTCGGCGCGGGCGACGTCGGCCTCACCGCGGCGGTACCGGTGCCGCTCCTGCCCTGCCAGCAGCCGGGCCGCGCCGCGGGCGAACGTGGAGGCCGGAGTCGCGTGGCCGCGAGTGCGCGGGTGAGTTCCGTCCACTGCTGGAGGTCATCCCGCAGGAGTTGTGGGGTCATCCGTACCCCGTGGGGCAATAGCGAGGCGCTGGCCGGGCGAGCGGTCGAGGGAGCCGCGGTGGCGGTCGTAGCGGCGGGTGGTACGCGGGTCGGCGTGGCCGAGGAAGTCCTGCACGTCGCGCAGCACGGCGCCGTCGTCGAGGGCCGCGGTGGCGGCGGAGTGGCGCAAGCTGTGCGGGGAGATCAACGCGGCGGCGGGTAGCCCGGCGGTGTGGGCCAGCCGGCGCACGAGCGCGAACACCGCCGCCTGGGTGAGCCGGTGTTCGCCGGAGGTGACCAGTGGACCGGCCAGCGGGATGTCGGCAAGGTCGTCGGCGGACGCCTTGGCGATGCGGGCGAGTTCGTCGTCGTACGTTCGGCGGGCGGCCTGCTGGGCGCGGAGGATGCGGGCGTTGCGCTGGAACGGGGTTTCGTGCTGGCGGGCGGGGCCGGGAAGGTCGGGCAGTTCGACGGGTGCGGTGTAACGCCACCATGCCGTGTCTTCAGCGCGGTCTCGGCGGCGTTTGGTGAGGTAGGCGTCGAGGTGACGGCCCAGCGCGGCCGGCACCGGCAGCTCGCGGGTGCGCCCGCCCTTGGCGGGGACCACGAGGGTCCGGTGGCCCGCGTTGTGCCGCAGGTTGTCGATGTCTAGGCCGATCGCTTCGCCGACACGAAGGCCGAGGGAAGCGAGCAGGCCGAGCAGGGCGCGGTTGCGTAGCCGCTGCGGCCCGGGCGCGGTGTCGGCGGTGCGCAGTAGCGCCTGGACCTCGGCGACGGTGAGCGCGATGGTCGTGGAGTGGTCCCGGTTGATCTCGGCCCGGTGCACTGTGGTGACCGGGTTGCGTATGGCGATGTCGGCGTCGACCAGGTAGCGGTACCAGCTGGACAGCGTGGCCAGCCGGCGGTTGAGGCTGGCCGGGCTCGGCGCCGGCCGCGCGTCGCTCAGGGCGGCGAGGTAGGTGTCCACGTCGGGCTGGGTGACGCTCAGCGGGTGCAGCCCGGTGGCGGCGAGCCAGCCGAGGAAGTGTGCGAGATCCCGGAAGTACGCCCGGCGGGTGTGCGCTGAGCGATGCGACAGCAGCCACACCGCTGTGGTGGTGGTCGGGTCCCACCGAGCGCCTGGCTGCCGGGCCGGCAGCGGCAGGGCGGCCACCGAGGCGGCGATCTTCTCGGCCGGGGTGGGCTGTGGCGGTCCGGTGGGGATGAGCCGGCCGAGGCCGCGCCCGAGCCCGCTTCGGGGCCGCAGGGTGGTGGCGATCTTCTCGGCCGGGGTGGGTTGTGGCGGTCCGGTGGGGATGAGCGCCCCGATGCCGCGCCCGAGCCCGCCTCGCGGCGGCGGGATGGTGGGGGTGGGGGTGGTCACGTTCACCGACCGTACGGGCGAGCGGCGATGCCCAGGCGTCGGCGCGCCGAGTGGTAACCGCGATTATCACTACACAGCCGCAACGTCCCGCCGTAGTCCTCCACCCTGGAATCCGGACACGGACAGCGATCCCGCTTCGGGCGCCAATGTGGCCCGGGTTCGGTACGCGCGTGATCGAACACACCGGGTCGCAGGGCGACTCATCAGAGGAGAACCCGTCCACGGATGCGCCGAAGCCATCGGCGTGGTCCCGAGTCCTGCGGTGGTCGCTGCCGACCGCCGCCACCGCGCTCGACGTCACCGCGGAGGCACTCCGCGCCAGCGGGCGCGATGGCCTGGCCGCAGCGACCAGTGCCACCGCACACCTGCTCCGCCTGGTCCGGGCCCTGGCGAGGAATCCCGAGGACCAGCGGTAGCACCCCGAGGTCGGGGCCGGCAGCCAGCCGGTCCCAACCACAGGTCGATCTCGTACTGGCCGCCTTCCAGAGTGCACCACATTGCGCTCCGCGCGATACCCGTACCGGCGGTAATGACACAAGACGAGTGGCCGCCGCACGGGTGACCGCCACCCCGATGTGGCCGTGGCCGGCGCTGTCACACGGGTGGTGCCGCCGCGGACGATCTCCGTGTGGTACCGCCCGCGGCCGTCGGGGTAGGCGCCGACGACCTACGCCTGCTCACACCCGCCAACGAAACAGTCGCAGCCGGACGCGGCTGGATCCGCCCGGTCGACACCTCCCGCTGAGCGCAACGCACCTGCCGCTATCGCCGGCCAGCCCGATCGTGCCGGCGGCAATCGACTGCCGCGGTGCGCGGCCTGGACTGGTGCACTGCGGTGCCCGGCTTCCCGCACCCGGGCGTGCGGGGCTGACCGATCGGCCGGCGCTTCGCGCCGGTCCTGTTGGCCGGCTTGTCCGGCCCGGTCTTTCCCATGGTCCTGACCCATGGTGCGCAGGGGCCCAGGCGCCACCTCGGTCTGACCGGTTCTGGGTTTCCGGCTGGGACTGGCATAGACCGGTCCCAGGGCGAGGGGCCTCCTCAATCCTGGGACCGGCAGTGGGTCGGCAACGTCTACCCGTTGATGCAGGTGATCGCCAGGTCCGGGTACATCTGGGTCTCGCCGCAGGCGACGCACTGGTAGGTCATGTGACCCCCACAGTCGCAGGCTTGCAGTGCCTGTCGTGGCGGGGTCTGCGCGTACGGCTCATCGCAGGCGTGGCACGCTGTCGGGGCCAGGGACAGGTCCAGTTCGGCGAGGCGATCGTAGCGGTACGACACGACGCGCGGATCGTACGAGGTCCGGAGGATGATCTCGGTCAGCTCGTCCGGATCCGTGGCGGTCAGGTACCGGTGGCGGCTGTGTCCGGTCGGTGAGTCCTCGACCGTGCGCAGGGTCAGCGTGATGTTCCAGCGGAAGCGCCACACCTGGGCCGGGGTGGGGCGGGTGTGTGCGGACGCAGGTGCGATTTCGATGGTCACGTTGATCACTCCGCCTGTGTTGTCGAGACGTCCAGAACGCGGTCAATGACGGCGGGTCGCGCGGAGCCAACCCATGCTTGAAGATCCGCCGATTCGATGCGGTGCCAGGTGCGATCCCATGCTTCAAGATCGTCGGCGGTGGCGCCGCACGCGTTGATGATCTGAAGCACCTGGCCGAGGGTGGGCCGGCGCTGGCCGGACAGGACAGCGACGACGGTTGGCGAGGTAAGCAGCGGGAGGTTGACGTCGCGACCGGATTCGCCGCTGCCCTGCCGCTGAACGGTTCCCGCGATCTCGGTGAGCAGGTCGACCAGCTTGTCCATGGTCTGCGCGGTATCGAGGGCGGCCGGGGCGAGGAAGGCCGACCTTGACTCGGTCGCTGCGGTGCCGATCGCGCTGAAGGCGGGCAACATGATGGAGAAGACCAGCACGTTGCCCGCGCCGGGGAGGTGGCCGAGGCTGACCGACGCCGACTCGGGCATCTCCGTCCTGGCCCAAGCCGGTCCTGGACCAGCACCGGTTGGGGGGGCAGGCTGGCCGCCGGCCGGCCCGCGCGGGCGGGGTACTCGGCGCATTTCGCGCAGTCGTTTGCGTATCTCCTCCCGCTGCGCGCGAGCCGTCTCCCACTCCTTGCGCCACAGAGCGACCTCTTCGGGCTCGGTGACACCGCAGGCCCGTATGTAAGCCTCGGTACACGGCCAGGAAGGCAGCCGGTACCCATTGGCCGCGGTGGACAGGGCGGCTGGGGACATCCCCACCTCCACTGCCATCGCCTGGTACTTGCGACCCTTCCCGCGGTCTTGGCGCAGCTCGCGCAGCCGTTGAGCGAACCCGGTGACGGGGCCGTCAACGAGGATGGGCTTCTCAGGCCGTCCCATCTGACTCACTCCTCGGCGGGAGGCAGCGGGTGGGAGCGGTTCTGCAGCGCCAGCCAGGCCAGCGCGGCACGACGGCTTACCTCGACCGCCGCACCGCATGTCCCGGCCGCGAGCGCGAGCGCCGAGTCTGTGGGCAACCCGCACATCACGAGGACACCGGTGTACACGGCGATCATGCCGAAGATGATGATGACGAGGATCAGTACGAAGCCGGGCCGGTTGCCGCCCGGAAGGGCCGGCAGACAGTCGTTGTTGTGCATGACGATCGTCCTCTCGGTCGGCTGCCTCGGCCGTGGGGGGACCCGCGGACCGGGAAGCCAAGGGTTCAGGGCTTCGTGCGCCAGGACGAGGATCTGAGTCCTGTTCGGGGGCTACCGAATGGGGCCATTGCCCCAAGTGCACATCTCGAAGTGTCGCACCGTCGGTGTGGCAAGAATGCTTGTCAGGCGGTAATCCTGTACTCGAATTGGTTACTGCCCGCTAGTTTGACCAACTCGACGCCTCTCGATATGACCTTTGAAGTTATCAACAACCCGGTTGATTAGCGTTCCTCCGGGAACTTAGCTGGCCGGAGCCTTGTATGATCACGTTGAACAGGGTTTCCTGGAACTGCACCAGGTGCTCGACTTGTGGTTAACTGCTTCGCGCGCTTGGCGCCATGTTCGCCCGGAGGTCTCCTCTCATTGGGTTCAGGATCTCTAGGGCTGGAGGGCCTCCCGGGGCTACGGGAGGCCCTCTCTCCTCTCATCGGGTCCAGCCGCAAGTTATGCGCGTGCCCGCTTCGCCAGATTCGCCCTATTCAGTAGTCTGGCTCTGCCAGCGGGATCTTCCGCGTACATGAGCCGCAAGATCGAGGGCTGAGGTGTCTCGCCCGCTCGCTCCAGATCAAGATCAGCCGAGACAGGTTCCGGGGGTGCCGAGCACCACGTTCGCCATGGCGCCCTCCTCCACCTCACCTGTTCGTACGGTTGACAAAACTGATTCTGACCGATGCCCAGCCCCGCGATAAGGCTGTGAGTAGCGGAAAATTGCCCGTCTTTGTCTATGGGTGGCGCGGCGCGTTTACGACGTGAAGTGCTTTGACGAACGTGGACACGGAAAGACGCTCCGATCCGGTAGGCGACAAGTGAATACACGTCTGATACGCCCGTGTAGCGTTTCGTGTCATCGTAAGGACACCGATCGACACGAGGCTGAGGTGACAGTTGAGGTGGCCGGGTGGAGGCAAACGAGGCCGGTGCGGAGACGGGAACGAGCGCCGTCGAGGATCTGTACGCAGCCCTCGCCGAGGTCTACATACACGGAGGCAGGCCCTCTGCCCGTGAGATCGCTGCGACCACAGAAAAGCTCAGGAAAGCAGGCCGAGAGATACGGAGCATCAGCCACTCCACCATCAGTAAGTCGATAATCCGGGTCATCACAGGGCAGAGCGCCCCACCAAGGTCCTACTCGGACCTACTCCGCCTGGACTTTGCGACTTCGTTCGTCGAGGCAGTCACCGAACTGGGCCGAGCCCGAGGCCACGAGCCACCGAGCGATGTCGACTCGGTCCAGCAACTCTTGTTCGCGGCACAAACGGCCATCCTTCGCGCCGCCCCGGACAAGAAGGATCTGCGGTCTGTCACTCGCGACCTCGCTGATCTCACAACCAAGACCCAACAGACTGTCGACCAAGCCGAGGCTGAACGTAGCCGCACGATCGAGGAAGCCCGGGCGGCCGCTGCGCGGATGCTCGCGGACGCGGATCGGGCCGCCAAGGAGATCATCAGCTCGGCGCAAGACCAGGCCCGCGAACTGCTGGACGGGCTAACAGCGAGCCGCGAGCAGCTCCGTGCAGAGCTGACCGTGCTCACACAGGAGCGTCAGGAACTCGAGAACGAAATCGCCACTCAACGCGCCGCGCTCGACGACCTCGTCCGGCACGGAGACTACCTACGCGGCGGTCTCGATGACGACCTGCGTGCTGAGGTCGCCCAAGTTGAGCAACAAGGCCAACATATGGAACCTGTCGATCAGATTCCACGAGGCAGGCAGACGCTCCGCGACGACGAGCCGGACGAGCTGTCCGACCCGGACGAAACTTCGCAGGCAGACCTTGACGACCTCTTCTACGGAGACCAGGGGTAGCCGCGACAACAGTTGATAGGCGCGCTACGGCGAGAGGCCTCTAACCCCACAGGTGCCCGGGCAGAGGTGTCTTGGCCGGTTCGCCGGCCAGGGTTTGCGACCCGGGGCGCCCGTACCTCAGCGTTGACGCGGTACAGCGCCGCGGCGCGGACTGGTGCACCGCTGTGCTCGGCGCACCCTTCACCGGGCAGCGCCACCTCACCGTCGTGCAGGACCAGCTTCTGAAGCTCGCCGACGACGCCGGCATCGACCCGCCCTTGCCCAACTGGATCGCCCAGGCCCGGGCCGAGCCTGGGCGGGCCCGGGCCGCGCGGGACGAGCAGCGCCGCGCCCAGACCGAACGCGAGACGGCGGCCTGGCAAGCCGTCCTTGCCCAGGCCGCCGTCGAGCTCGAGGTGCGCGAAGGCTCCCGACCCCGGGTGCGGGGCACTGGCGCCGAGCCGCTTCGCCACGCCGTCCCGATCCGCGATGTCCACTCCGGTACCCGCGTCATCCGTACCCATCCGGGCGGGCGGGCCCTGTGCGAGTCGGAACGTCGCGCCCCACCCCTCGCCCTCGGCGAGACCAGCGACCAGGCCGCTACCTGCGTGCGCTGTCTGCACTGGGCGCCGCGGGTACGGGCCACCGAAGACCAGCCGCGGCGAGGGGCATCCTGACGCCGGCGGGTGCCAGCACGGGGACCGCACGGCGTGAGCGCCGGACAGGCAAGGCGCGCCTCGCTCTTCGGCCGCGTTGTCCAGGTACAGCTCGATGTGCGCCAGGCACAGCCCGACCGACAGCGCCGAGGGCGCCTCCAGCGTGACGACCAGACCCACGACGCAGCGGCTGCAGGGAGGAAGCCGGCTCGCTGCGGCGGGCGGCGGGCGCTATTCTGTTCGGCTGCCCACACGTCGCGTGGCAGCAGCGAGACGGGCTGTCGGCCGCGGATCGCTCCCACCGGCACCGTTGTGAGGCATGATCATGGCTGACCGAATCCAGACTGACACCGATCCTCTCTTGCATTCGCTGGGCGGCCCGCAGAAGGAACTGCTGACCATCATCGGGGACGCGGTGATGGCGACCGGCGCCTGGCCGGTGTACCAGTACGTGCAGGCCAAGCTCGACGACCTCGGGTTGGACAGCGAGGAAGTGTTCGCCGGCCTGCCGCGCTTCTCGCACCTCCATCTGGCGTACTCGCTCATCCGCCGCGACCGTAGCGGCCGCGAGGAAGAGCCGGTGAAGCTGACGGTCGCGGGTATGGCCCATCTGGACCGGTTCGCCTCCACGGTCGCGATGTTCCTGCGGGTGGTCAACGCGCTGGCCGACCGGCGAGCGGCCGCCCCGTTCGAGCCGGGCCGCGTCGTCACGGTGGAGATCTCCGGGCCGGAGCTGGTCGCCGACCTCGGGCTGGACGGCGAGCCTCTCGTCGGGTTGCTGCCGGAGTTGCTGCAAGGCGAGCCGGCCACCTGGCACGGGGCGCAACAGCGCGGCGACGCCGGCTGGATCTACCAGCCGAGCAGCCACCTGCGCCGGTTCCGCGGCGTGCACGACGTCAACGACTACCTCGGTCGGATGCGCGCCTGGATCATGCCGCAGGAGCCTGCACCCGCACCTGAGCCGGTGTCCCCGCTGGGCGTGGTAGCCGCGTTCGACTACCTGGACGTCGTGTGGCAACTCAAGGTCGGCCGCAAGCTGGTGCATGTACCCAGTGCCGAGCGTGCCGCCCGGCTGACCCTGCCGGTCTTCACCCCGGAGGAGTTCGACAACCGGCTCAGCGCGCTGGGCGAGATGTTCAAGGGCCTAGACGCCGCGCCGGACATGGACGCCGGGCCGTTCGACAAGATGCGCCGGTTCCTGACCCGGGAGTTGCCGGCCGAGTCGCTGCCTGCGGTACGGGCGGCCATCGACACCCTGTTCCAGGTCACACACATCCGCAACAGCGGTCAGCACTTCGGTGCGGCTCCCCAGGCCGCAGCAGCCCTGCCGGCGCTGGGCCTGACCTTCCCCATCACCGACTACGCGGCCGCCTGGTGGATCGTGCAGACCCATGTAATCAACGCGTTGGACGCGATCCGCGTCGAGGTCAACGCGCTGCCCACCACCACCCGACCGCCCCGGCCCGCCCCCGCAAGCGCACCGGGCCGGGGACGATCCCGCTCGCGACGTACGGCTGCAGGCGCGGGCCCGAGCGGCAGCGCGCCGGCAACGAGCTGACCTTTGCGCGTAGCGGCCGCACAACGTCCGCCCCGGACTGGTCCGGTCCGTCCGATGCATTCCGTGGGCCGTCGTCCGGCAGGAAGGCCCACCCCGCGACGCAGTCATCCACCACCCTCACCGTATGGCAGTACAGCGCCTCTCGGGGAAACCTCGATGTCAGCCGTGGCGGATCTGCTGACAACCAGGTGGCGACCAGGCGCTGACATCCACGCGCCACCTCTCAACGGCACCGAGCCGACCATGCGCGGGGTACCGCGACCACGAAGCGACCTCGCCGTACGCCAACGACAACACCGACGACCACCGCCGAGTCCAGTTCCCATTCACGACGCACCGAGACGCCCTGTCAGACAACGGCTTCCACCGATACGCCCGCACACCGGCGCCTGCCACTACGCTGACGCGGGATCTGGAACGGGAGGTACGCAGGTGCTCAGGTGGGTGAGATACGAAGCCCCGGTAATGGTCTGCGTCGCGCTCGACGCCGACGGCAGCGACCGGGTCGTCAACGTCGTGGTCGCCGTGGAGGCCGAGGACGTCCGCCTGGCCCGCGACGCCGACGGGCAGCCGCTCGTTTACGACGAGCACATGGAACGGCTCGACCCCGACGAACCCACAGCGCGGCGCGCCGCCGCCGAGGCCGACGACCGCCAGTGGCCCGACGCCGACACCTGGGAACACGGCCCGGACGCGCTGCGTTTCCCTGGCCTATACGACCCGGTCGAACCAGACGACGACGAGGACAACGACCTCGAACCCCTCGACCTGAACAGCTCACCAGCCACCAACATCACCTGACCCAAGCCACGTAAAGCCCCATCAGCCGCGCGGTCAGGCGCGGCTGATGTGTGCCCAGGGACCCCACCGCAAGATCAAAGATTTGTGGTCCTGGGACAGCTACACAAGCGCAGGGCCAACCCGCGCTGGGCACGCCCGTGCCGACGGCGCGTCGACCTGACGCCTCGCGCGGCCGGCCTACGCATGTACGCTTACTGGCGAACATGGGTGCCTCAAGATCCGACATGACACTGGGTGCGCAGATTCGGGACGCCCGCGTGCGCGCCGGGCTTTCGCTGCGCGAGCTCGCTCGCCGCATCGACCGAGCGCCGTCCTACCTCAACGACATCGAGCACGATCGGCGCGTGCCGTCAGAACCCGTGCTGAGGCAGATCTGCACCGAGCTCAACCTCGACGAGGATCGCCTTCTCGCCGCTGCCGGGCGAGTGGGCGAGAACGCCGAGGAGTACCTGAAGGCCAACCCGACGGCGGGCGTGCTGTTCCGCCGCCTCTCAGGCGCCGGACTGGACGAACGGGAGCTGAAACAGCTGCTGACCCAGGCGGAGAAGCTCATCCGCAAGCGTGACGAGGGCGCCGAGCCGGACAAGGATACAGAGAAGTAGGTAACGATGAGGTGGTACCGCGGCCCGGAAGGCGACCAACGCATCTGGTACGACGAGGACGAGATCGAGCGGATCACCGCCGACGAACTCGCCCGCGCCGGTATGAGCCCCAAAGCATCGGCCCCGGTGACCGATCTGGAGAGGTTCATCGAATCCCACCTGAAGGCCGACCTCGACCAGTACGCCAGCCTCCCCGCGGATGTCCTCGGGCTGACCCAGTTCGCGCCCGGAAAACGACCGGTCGTCTTGATCAACGCGGAGTTGACCGAGTCGGCCGACGACCAGCATCCGGTGCCCGGCCGGGTCGGCAGATGGCGTGCCACCCTCGCCCATGAGGCCATCCACGTGGTCTTGCACCGGTACCTGTTCGATCCCGACATGGACCAACTCGACCTGTTCAACGGAGCCGCGGCAGAACTTAGCCACAGTGCCGGGCTGATGCGCTGCCTCAAGCGCGACATCGGTCCGGCGAGCCGTTCAACGGACTGGCGCGAGGTTCAAGCCAACCGCGGCATGGCGGCCCTGTTGATGCCGATACCAACGTTTCGACGGGTGGCGTTCCAGCGCATCTCCGCGCAGTCCCTGACGGATCTGGTAGCCGGATCACCATCGGCGAACGCGCTGGCCGCGGAGATGGCCGACGCGTTCGCGGTGTCAAAGCAAGCCGCGGCCATCCGACTGGAGACGATCGGCATCATCACGACCGGCAACTTGGCCAGCCTTCCCGGACTCTAACGACGGCCCACGCGTTGAACCTGCCAGTGCCGACAATCCGAACGACACCGCGCCGGCACAGCGTCCGGAGGTCGGTCACTCCCGGAGATCGGCGGCGCCGCGACCCGAGATCCGGGTCCTGACGGGCGAAAGCGGGGGGTTTTCGAGGGACTCAGGGGAGACCCATTGACCAACCTTAATGCCTGATCTGCATTTCTGCAGGTCAGGCGCTCTTTCTTGTCGGGACGGCGGGATTTGAACCCACGACCCCTTGACCCCCAGTCGCGCCTCGACGTTCATTTGGGCCTTGATAGTCGGCGCGTCGACGTGAGAAACTGTTGGTACACAACGATATTCTCGTGTTGCTCGATACTGGTCGATGAGGCCCTGTAGGGCTAGCTTCACGGTCAAATGACGGTCAAGCGATCATGGGGGGCACTGTGGGATACAGCCGCAAACGAGTTGGTCGCTCAGGCAAGCCGCGCTACACGGCGTACTACCTCGATCTTCGAGGGACGGAGCGGTCGGCCGGCACCTTCGGCAGCGAGAAGCAGGCCAACAAGGCTTGGCAACGGGCCGAATCGCGAATCGCCGAAGGCCGCGGCGGTGACCCGGCCCGCGGCCGACAGACGTTCCGGCGATACGTCGAGGAAGAGTGGCTGCCCCACCATGTCATGGAGCCCACCACCCGCGAGGGCTACACCTACTCGATCTACGCGCACATCATGAACACCTTCGGCCCAATGCGAATGCGGGAGATCCTTCCCAGTCACGTCCGCGAATGGGTCGCCGAACTAATCATCGAGGGAATGAGCCCAGCGAACATCCGGCTTAACAAGAGCATCCTGAGCGCGATCTTTACGACGGCTCTCAACGATCAAGTGACGGTGCTGCATCCGTGTAGGGGCGTCAAGACTCCGACCGTTCCCAAGAAGGACTTGCGAATCGTCACGCCAGAGGAGTTCGACATCTTCTACGCCAACTTGCCTGACGCCGTAGCACAACTCCTGGTTGAGACAGCCATTGAAAGCGGCATGCGCTGGGGTGAACTGGCGGAGCTACGACCGAAAGACATCGATCTGAGGACCGGCATCGTCACCGTGAGCCGAAAGGTTGTTGAGGTCAACCCTCAGTTCCACCCGGACGGCGGCCGTTTCATCGTTCAGGAATACCCGAAGGACAAGGAGACCCGCCGGTTCAAGCTCAGCCGACCGATCATCGCCAAGCTCAAGGCGTACATCGAAAAGATGCGTCTCGGTGACGGGGATCTGCTCTTTGCCTACTCCCCCGCGACGGCGACATCGGCCGAGGTAACCATCGCACTTGAACCCACTCAACTTGGACTCACTGAGCCGAACGACGCGGGTCGCCAATACCGACACGGCAGCCTGAGTGGCTACAGCGCCGGCAAGTGCCGCTGCGGCTTGTGCAAACGCGCCTACGCCGAGTACCGCGCCAAGCGTCGCAGCGAAGGAAAGGACCAGCCCCGCCAGCCTCGGAGATGGGACACGGACGGATACATCCCTCGCCGCTGGTTCCGCGACGCGGTACTGAAGCCAGCCCTCGCCCAATCCAAGCTCGACGTCGACATCAAGATGCACGGCCTACGCCACGCCCACGCATCCTGGCTCCTCGCGGGCGGAGCTGACCTCCAGGTAGTGAAGGAACGGCTCGGACACGGCAGCATCTCCACGACAGAGAAGTACCTACACACCCTCCCTGACGCCGACGACACAGCGGTGAACGCCTTCGCCAGGATACGTGGCAGGCTCGGTCGATGACAGTGCTGTGCAACCGGACTGGACTCGCTCTGCACCGCTAATCCATGCACAACAGAACGTGGCTGTCGATGCGTCCAGGTGTGAAAACGGCATCGAGTTAACCAAGGAGATCGGCCCCGGAGCGATGTCCATGGTCGCTACATTGAGTGGATGGAAGCTGACCTGGATCCGCTGGCACGGACAGCGTTGTGGACGGCGTCGATGCGGGCCAGGGAGCATGCCCGGGAGGATCGGCTGTTCGAGGAGCCGTTGGCGCAGCTTCTTGCGACCGAACAGGGTCCGCAGATCATGCGGGGGTTCGAGGGCCAGGTACAGCACGGGGTCGAGGATCCAGCGCTGGCGGTGCGTACCCGGTTCTTCGACGACGCGATCGGCCGCGCCGTCGGTACGGGCGTGCGGCAGTTTGTCTTGGTGGCGGCGGGGATGGACACGCGGGCGTACCGGCTAGTCTGGCCTGCGACGACGGTTGTGTTCGAGCTGGATCGCCCGGCTCTGCTCGATCTCAAGCACGTCCTGGTCGACGACGCTGACGCCGAGGCCCGCTGTGATCTGCGACCGATCGGAGTCGATCTCCTGCAAGACTGGACGACACCGCTTCTGGACGCCGGCTTCGCCCCTGCGGAGCCGGCGTTGTGGCTGGTAGAGGGCTTGCTGTACTTCTTGTCGGCGGATGAGCGCGACCAGATCCTCAAGGAGATGACGAGCCTGTCGGCGCCGGGCAGTTACCTCCTTGCCGACTACGTGACACAGACGTCACTGGACAGCTCTGCGATGGAGGCGTGGCGGACCAAGATGGCGTCGAGTGGCCATCCGTGGAAGTCGGGCAGTGACGAACCGGAGAGTCTGCTTGCGAGCATGGGGTGGCGGGCAACGGTCACGGCGTACGGGTCTCCCGCCGCGGATTACGGCCGATGGGCGGCGGCGATGATCGCACCGGACGTCATGGCTACACGTGGGCGGTACCTGGTCACCGCGGTCATGGACACCTCAGTGGTGTAGTCCGACGAACGAGGGGCCGACGCGGAACGGGCGCACATCGATGGTGCGCCACACGTCGCCGGTCACGTAGGGTTCGATCTTCAGCCATGCGTCCAGCTCGGCCCGATCGGGGAAGTCCAGGACGAGGACCGATCCGGTCATGTTCCCGGCGTCGTCGAGAATGGCACCTCCGTAGAGCATCTGGCCTCTGGCGACCATTTCGTCGCCGAGCGCGATGTGCGCTTCCCGGGCTCGCGCCCGCCGGTCCAATGCCTGGTCGTCGTCGCCGTCGTGCGCGATGAGCAGGAACTGCATCGGCGTACCCCTTCATCGAACCGACCGGTCGACAGACCGGTCACGCACCAATGTGATCAACTGCGCCGCCGTCGTCGCGGCTGGGCGGGGGTGAAAACCCTGCGGGCCAACGGGTCGCGCCGTTCCAGCGTACGCCGTGGAGGCTTGCCCGCCCGAGACGGCAGCCGGTGAGGTCGGCACCCCGCAGATCGGCGCCCTGTAGGTCCGCGCCGGTGAGATCGGCGTCTTGCAGGTTCGCACCTTCGAGGTTGGCGCCGGTGAGTGTGGCGAGGGCGGCATCGGCGCGTACGAGCCGCGCCTGGAGCAGGATCGCCCCGCTCAGGTCGGCCATTTCCAGGTTGGCTCGGTCAAGGGTGGCGTCGGCGAGGTTGGCGTCGGTCATGCGGGCACCGGACAGGTTGGCGTGGGTCAGGTCGGCACCGGCGAGGATCGTGGTGTGAAGGTTGGCCCGTTCGAGGCGGGCGCCGGCGAGGTTGGCGCCGCTGAGCTGCGCACCGACCAGTGTGTCGTCGTAGAGCCAGCTATGTGCGTCGAGTTCGATCACCGCGCGGGCGGTCAGTCCGCGGTCGGTGCTGGCCAGCTCGCGGACGAGTTGGTGGCGGCGCCGTTCGTCTTCGCGCCTGGCGGCGAACCGGTCGATGAGCAGGATCACGAAGGCCATGCCCACCAGTTCCGAGCCGATGTTGGGGTAGAGGTCGTCGATGAGGCCGGTCCAGGTCCAGCCGTGCTGGTGGACATGCCCAACGGTGAGGACCGCCAGGCCGGCAAGCATGATTCCCAGACCGACGCGGGATGCCGGCCAGGCAGCTCCGCGCCGTGGACCGGGCCGGTGCTCCTGCCGGTCGATGCCCTTGCCCTGATGGGAGTTGGTGTGTCGGCGTTTCATCATCCGGTCCACGGCAGGGGGCGAGGCCGGTCGGGTGTCCCGTGTGGGTCGATCTCGGGGATGGTGATGGCGAGCCGGAAGGTGATGTAGTAGTTGCGGTTGGACGGGATGTGGGCATTGCGGCACGCCGACCGGGCGTAGCGGGGGCCGAGGTTCCAGCAGCCGCCACGCAGAACCTTGCGGTCGCCGTCCTCTGGTCCGGTCGGGTCGACGCGGGGCTGGTCGCTGTAGGGGCCGTACCAGTCTTGGCACCATTCCCAGCACTGTCCG
>Ga0137372_10003086_pt1 | contig 16189 bp, 19 predicted proteins | sample SagtaG_6_FD_104911 | JGI IMG/M metagenome (GOLD analysis project Ga0137372, IMG submission 104911) | Vadose zone soil microbial communities from Sagehorn Ranch, Mendocino, California, USA - Sage1_R_60_16 metaG | ecosystem: Environmental > Terrestrial > Soil > Vadose zone | place: USA...
GATCACGCGCTCGGCCGCCGCGCGTGAGCCGACGTGTGTCGCTACGAACGCGTCGAGCCGCGAGCCGGCGACGTCGTCAGGAACGCGAACGCGCAGGACGGTCTGCGGCGAGCAGGGCGAGCAGCAGGATGCCGACGCCGACGACGATGAAGCTGTCGGCGAGATTGAACGCCGGCCAGAACTTCAGGTCGAGGAAGTCGGTCACGTGGCCCAGGCGCACGCGGTCGACAAGGTTCGAGACGCTGCCGCCGATGACGAGGCCGAGCGCGACCGGCAGTACCGGGTGCCGCGAGCCGGAGCGCGCGAAGAACAGGATCATCCAGCCGACGGCGAACGCCGTCAGGACGATCACCGCCGCGGTGGCGCTCGAGAAGAGGCCGAACGCGATCCCCGAGTTCTGTACGTGGTGGATCGACAGCGGCCCGATCAGCTTGACCTGATCGTCGAGCGCGAGCTGCGAGGAGACGATGTGCTTCGTCAACTGGTCGGCGGCGATCGCGGCGACCCCGACCGCGGCCAGCGCCAGCCATTCCGGGGTGCCGGCCGCGAGCGAGCGTGCCGCCGTGGAGAACGGTGTCAGCCCGTCCGTCGCAGACCCGACGCGGACGTCCGCGGGCACGCGAGTCGACGACTCCGTCACCCGCGCTCCGTCGCTCGCTGGCAGTCGATGCAGAGGCTCGCCCAGGGCCGGGCCTCGAGCCGCTCCTCGGCGATCGGCTTGCCGCACCTGCTGCACGTTCCGAAGGTTCCTTCGTCGATCCGTGCCAGCGCCGCGTCGATCTGCCTGAGCACTTGTCCCGAATGGCCTTCGAGCGTGTAGTCGATCTCGCGGTCGAGCGTGCCCGCGGCCGCGTCGCCCAGGTGATTGTCCGAGTTTCCGAGCATCTCCTCCGTCTCGTCCTCGAGCGAGCCCGGCGTCTCCCGATGGAGGTACTCGATCGCACCCTCGATGCGCATGCGCTCGTCGAGCAGCGTAGTGCGGAAGCGTTCGGCGTTCATGATCAACTTCTCTTTCCGGCGGACGCCAGCAGCCGCTCGGTGTGCGCCTGCTCGAGACCGTCCAGCACGACGATCTTGTCCCGCGACGAATGTCCGGAAACGAGCGCAACCGCGGCGCGCGGGACGTCGAGCGCCTCGGCGAGCAGCCGCAGCACGGCTTCGTTCGCGCGTCCGTCCTCGGGAGGCTCCGCTACGCGCACCTTCCACGCATCACCGTGACGGCCGGCGATGCCGGGTCGCCTCGCACCGGGGGAAACCCGCAGCTTGAGCCGTGTCGTGGCCGTCACGCTCACGGCCCTAGCTTAGCCCTACGCCGCTCTCGCCTCACCCGTCCCCACGCCGTCGTCCTCGTCGAGCGTTGCGAGCGCAGCGCCGAGCAGTGAACGGATCCTGCGTGCCTCGCCGGTCATGCGCTCCAGATCCGCAGCCGCTTCGCGCCTGATCCTGCGCGATTCTGCGTGCGCTTCGTCGAGCATCACCTGTGTCTCGCGGCGCGCCTGCTCCTTCAGCTCCTGAGATGCGCGCTCGGCCGAGACGAGCGTGGTCCGCAGCAGCGTCTCGAGCTCGCGATAGCGCACGAGATCCTCCTCGACACGCTCGATCTTGTCCGCCAGGTCCGCGCGTTCGCGCCACACCTGTTCGAAGCTCTCGACGATGTCCTCGAGCAACTCGTCGATCACGCCGCGGTTGTAGCCGAACAGCGAACGGCCGAGCTTGATGTGCCTGATCTCAACTGGTGTGAGCGCCATCGGAGAACCTCCCCTGTCAGTGCAACTGGTTGAGGACCGTGTGGACGACCTGCCGAAGGACGACGAGCACGATCACGGCGATCATCGGCGACAGGTCGAGCGGCCCGAGCGGTGGGACGAAACGCCGGAAGACCCGCAGATACGGGTCACAGACGTCGTGGAGGAAGCGCTGGATCCGGTTCATCCACACGGAGTACGGCATGCGGATCCACGACATGATGATGAACACGAGGATCAAGAGGATGTAGACGTAGATGAACGCGTCGACGAAGCTCTCGACCGTCGAGATCGTGTCTGCGAGCAGAACTGCTTGCGGCATGACGCCCATCAGACTGGCGTTCGCCCCAGACGGCGCCGTTCCTACGCCTGGTTGAAGAACGCGCCGCCCTCCAGGAGGCGGGCGCGCTCCTCGGCGCTCACTTCGACGTTCCGCGGCGTGAGCAGGAACACCTTGTCGGCGACGCGCTGCATGCCGCCCTCGAGAGCGTAGGTGAGGCCGCTGGCGAAGTCGATCAGCCGCTTCGACAGCTCCGAGTCCGAGCCCTGGAGGTTGAGGATCACCGGGATGGATTCCTTGAATTTGTCCGCGATCTGCTGCGCGTCGTTGAAGCTCCGCGGCACGACCAGGTGCACGCTCGCGGGCGCGGGGCCGACCGGCGCCGGCGTGTCGACGCGGCGGAGGCGCGAGCGCGGCTCTTCGCGAATCGTCGGTTCCGTCCAGTCGTCGAACTCACGCTCACGCCGGCGCGGCGCGAGCCGCCGCACGTTCGCGCGCCGCTCCTCGTAATTGCGCTCGAGCTCCTCGCTCGCGGCGTAGTCGTCGTCCCACTCGTCCTCCTCCGCGATCCCGAAGTAGACGAGCGTGCGGTTCCAGAGGTCTCCGAGTGCCATGGGTACCGAATGGTACTTTCGCACGCTGCCTGTCTCCCTGCGCCATGTCCGAGGGACAGTCCCTGCGACATCGCCGGTTCGATCAGGTCCGAGGGACTGTCCCTAAGGCGTGTCCGTACAGGACCGAGCCGACGCGGACATAGGTGGCACCTTCTTCGACGGCGACCCGGTAGTCCTGCGACGTGCCCATCGACAGCTCGCGCAGGCCGTGCTCCTCGGCGAGCTCGCGGAGCCGGCGGAAGTAGGGGCGCGAGGCCTCGGGATCGTCGCTGGCCGGCGGCATCGTCATCAGGCCGCGCACGTCGCCGTACAGGTCGAGCAGCCGCGGCAGGTCCTCGGGAGGGATGCCCGACTTCGTCGGCTCGCCCGAGAGGTTGACCTCGACGAGCGCCGGTATCGTGAGCCGTCTCGCCGCAGACTCGGACGCGAGCGAGTGGCAGAGCTCGCACAGCTCGTTCACCGTCTTCGCCTTCCGACTCTGAAGATGGCCGATGAAGTGCCAGCGGAAGCTGTCGCCGTAGCGCGCGTGCTTCGCCTCGAGATCCTGCGCCCGGTTCTCGCCGACCACCTCGATGCCGGCGGCGGCGAGCGCCTGCATTCCGTCGACCGGGACGTACTTCGTCGCCACGACGACGGTCACCGACGGCCCGACCTCGGCCTTGATCCGCTCGTACTGCTCGCGGAGGTCGTCAGGCGACACGGGCGAGAACTCCCTGCACGCCGCGCGGCTTCCCGTCGCGGCGGTGGGAGAAGAAGAGCTCCGGATTGCACGACGTGCAGAGGTCGAACCGCTCCACCCGGGCGACGCCGGCGTCGCGCAGGGCCTCGTCGGCAGCCCGCCAGAGGTCGAGCCGGCCTCCGCTCACGATCTCGCGCCCGAAGCGCGCGCGGAACGGTTCGGCGACATCGTCCAGCACGTCGTAGCAGCACGGCCCGATCGCGGGACCGATCGCAGCCGCGAGCCCGCCGCCGCCGAACGACGAGACTGCGCTCTCGATCATGCCCCCGAGCAGGCCACGCCAGCCGACGTGCACCACGGCGACGGCCGGGGCCGCGCCGTTGACGCGTGCAAGTGCGATCGGCAGGCAGTCGGCGCTCATCGCGAGCACCGGAAGATCACGCTCGTCGGTCCAGAGGCCGTCTCCCGGCTCGCCGCGCGCGCCTGCACGCGCGCGATGCATCACCGCGGAGTGCACCTGGTAGTTGAGCGCGAGACGCTCGGCGTCGGTGCCGATCTCGGCGCACGCGCGGCGGCGGTTCTCGTCGACCCTCTCCACGTCGTCGCCGGTCTTGCGCCCGAGATTCAGCGACGCGTACGGCCCTTCGCTGACGCCGCCGACGCGCGTCGTGAACACGACCTCGTACGGACCCGGGACGTTCCAGCGCAGGTAGCTCACGCGAGCCGTTCCTTCGCGCGTTCGAGCAGCCACTCCTTGCGGTTTCGGCTCGGTTCCTCGACGACCGCGTCCAGGAGGCCCGAGAGAACGTCCCCGAGCTCGGGCCCTTCGCGGTAGCCGAGCGCGAGCAGGTCGGAGCCGTCGACAGCGAGATCCGCGAGCCGGTGCGGATGCACGCTCTCCTGCGCGAGCAGAGCACGGAGGCACTTGACCGCTTCGATCTCCGGCTCGGGAAGGTTCTTCGCGCGGATGTCGGCTTCCTTGTGGTCGACGAGGTCGCGTGCGAGCTGGTCGCCGTGCTCGCGGAGGAAGCGCCGCGCGAACAGTTCATCGACGTCGTCGAGGAAGAACGCGTGCGCCGCGATGAGCTCGACGACGTACCGGCGGAGCCGGGACGGGTAGCGGAGGCGGGCCATGATCTCGTCGGCCATCCGCGCTCCCACCTGAGCGTGCGCCTGGACCGGCGCGTGCGGCTTGCCGAGATCGTGCAGCAGCGCGGCGAGGCGCACGGGCAGCGATCGCGGAGCGCATTGGACGACGCCGAAGATGTGCTCGTCCAGCGTCGCACCCTGACGCTCGCTCTGCGTGTCGAAGCCGAGAGCGGGCGCGAACTCGGGAATCAGCGCGACGAGGACGCCGGTGTCGCGCGCGAGGCGCAGCGCCTTCGCCGGCCGCGAACCGAGCAGGAGCTTCGACAGCTCGCCCATCCCGTCCGCCTCCAGGCCGCCGCCGATCCGCTCGCCGGAGACGAGCCGGACACCGGCCGCCTCGTCCTGCATCTGCTTCAGCGTCTCGTCGTCCGGGGCGAGATCGAGCTGGGAGACGAGGCGGAGGCCGCGCACGAGCCGCAGCGGGTCCTCGGCGAGCGAGCGCTCGGAGACGGTGCGCAGCACGCGGTTTTCGAGGTCCTCCTGCCCCCCGAACGGGTCAACGAGCTCGTCGTCGGCGAGCCGGCGCGCGATCGCATTCACTGTGAAGTCGCGTCGTGCGAGATCGTCCTCGACCGATGCGGAGGCGTCGACGACGATCTCGAAGTCGTGCCGCCCGGGACCGGTGCTGCGCTCGCGCCGCGGGGGCGCGAGCTCGATGCCGCTCCGTGCGAGCTTGCGGATCTGCTTGTCGCGCGGCCAGAGGCGCAGGCCGACTCGCTGCCCCGCGACCTCGAGGTCGTCGACGCGCCCGTGCGGCTCGAGCAGCGCGCGAAGCTCGTCGTGGTCGACGCCGAGCACGAGGAAGTCCGCGTCCTTCGAGTCGAGCCCGAGCAGCTCGTCGCGGACGGCGCCGCCGACGAGGTACGCGTCGAGCCCGAGCGAGCTGACGTAGTCCTCGAGCTGCTTCTGCACTCAGGACGAAGCGGTTGCGATCGCTTCGATCTCGACGAGCGCGCCCGAGGGAAGGGCCGCGACTCCTACGGTCGAGCGCGCCGGCCGGTCCTCGCCGACGTGCGCGGCGTAGATCTCGTTCATGCCCTGGAAGTCGCCGAGGTCGATGAGGAAGACGGTCGTCTTGACGATCCGGTCGAGTGAGCTGCCGGCCGCCTCGAGGATCGCGCGGAGATTCTGGAAGATCTGCTCGGTCTGCTCCTGAATCGTCCCTGCGATCTGCGTGTCGCCCGGCTTCAGCCCGAGCTGGCCCGAAACGAAGACGAAGTCCCCGCTCTTGATCGCCTGGGAGTACGGAGCTCCCTGAAACGGGGCTGGGGCGTCGTCCGTCCGGATGACGATAGGTCTAGGCATGCGGCTCCTCCTTTCGGCGGCGCGGCCTGCACGCCTGGGCGAGCGCGGTACCGAGCGCCTTGAAGATCGCCTCGAGCACGTGGTGCGGGTCGGATCCGTCGATCAGCCGCACGTGCAGCGTCAGGGAGGCCGCGGCGACGAACTCCTCGAGAAACGCCGCGACGACGTCCGTCGCCATGCCGGCGAGACGGGCACCCGAGAGGTCGACGTGCGACACCAGCAGCGGCTCGTCACTCACCTCCAGGGCGACGTGGGCGAGCGCTTCGGCGGAGGGCACGACCGCGGATCCATGGCCGCGGAGGCCCTTCTCGCGCAGCGGTTGGGCAAGCGCCTCGCCGAACGCCCGGCCCGCGGCGCGCACTTCTTCCTCGGCGTCTCCGGGAGCGACCTCGAGCGCGAGATCGAACGATGCGTAGCCGGCGAGCAGGCCGAGCAGGTGGTCGAGCACGGAGACGCCCGTTGCGACGTTCGCGGCTCCGCTTCCGTCCACCGTCACGCGCACTTGCGTGCGCGCGTCCTGAGCACGATCGGCGGCGGTCACAGTCCCGCGAGCGTACCGCACCGCTTTATGGCTTCAAAAGATGGGCCGAACGGCCTTTGTCATTTGTGCCCGAGAGGAATAGCGTGGCCTCGGGGATGAAGGGCCGGGTCCTTGCTTCCTTCGCGTGCCTCGTCATGGTGCTGTGCGCCTCGGGGACGGCGTCGGCCTGTCGCGACGGCGCTGCGACGAACCGGGTGGGGGACTTCAGCGTCGGCTATGCATCGCCCGGTGCATTGCGGACTGCGGTCGCAGCGCAGCACACGCGCGTCGTGAGGGTTCTTCCTGCGCTGAGGATTGCGCAAATCCGCCTCGCCGTCAGCGCAGCGGCGCAGCTGTCGCGGCAACCCGGCATTCGCTTCGTCGAGCGCGTCGCGACGCGGACGGATGCTGCGGAGCCCGGCCTACAGGCCGTCACGGGAAAGAGCGCCGCGTTGGAGTGGCAGTTCACCGCGACGCACGAAGACGAAGTGCCCGACTGGGTGCTGCGTGCGGCGAGCTCGGTCACGATCGCGGTTGTCGACACCGGCGCCGACCTGAGCGCGCCCGACCTAGCAGCGAAGAGCCCGGTGTCGTTCAGCCCGCGCACGGGCACCGCCGACGTCCGCGACACCGTGGGTCACGGCACGTTCGTCGCGGCTCTCGCCGCGGGCTCCGTGACGAACGGCGAGGGTATCGCCGGCTTCGGCGGCGACGCCAAGCTGATGATCGTCAAGACGGGCGCGGGCGACGGCTCGATCGCGGACGTCGACGAGGCGGCCGCGATCGCGTACGCCGTCGACCACGGTGCGCGCATCCTCAATCTGAGCTTCGGCGGAACGACGACGTCCGCGACGGAGAAGAACGCGATCGAGTACGCGACAACTCGCGGCGTGCTCGTCGTCGCGGCGGCGGGAAACCACTTTCTCACCGGCAATCCCACCGTGTATCCGGCGGCGCTGGTCCAGCCGCTCGACTCGCGAGGTGTCGGTGGAACGGGCCTGTCGGTGGCTGCCTCCACCGAGTCCGGGGCGCGCGCCAGCTTCTCCAGCACTGGAGGGTACGTCTCACTCGCCGCGCCGGGGGACGGCGTCTTCTCGGCCGTAGCGTCCGCGTCTCCGGCGACGACCTTTCCGCGCGTGCCGCTGCCGGGGTCGCTCCGAGGCCTCTACGGCTACGGAAGCGGCACATCGTTTGCCGCGCCGGAGGTGGCCGGGGCCGCGGCGCTCGTGATGGCGGCGAACCCGCTTCTGAACGCGTTGGACGTCGCTCGCGTCCTCAAGGAAAGCGCATCCGGGGGACGATCGTGGACGCCCGAGCTCGGCTACGGCGTGCTCGACGTCGCCGCGGCCGTCGACGCCGCGCGCGAAGCGCAGCCGACCCTCGCACGCGCCGGCCTGAAGCTCGTCGCCCGCGTCGTGCACCGTCGGGTAAAGCTCGCCGCGAGCCTCGCCTCCGTCGTCCCCGGAGTCGCGACAGTCGGCCGCCGTGTCGCATTCGACCGCTACGACGCGGCGCGCAAGGTGTGGACGCCGATCGGCACCGCCGAGACGCGCACCGACGGCCGCGCAGTGTTCACGCTGTCCCTGGCGAAGGGGTCGCTCAAGCTCCGCGCGCGCTGGGCCGGCGCGGCCGACCTCGCTGCGGCGTCGAGCAAGGCGGTCACGGTCAGGGCACTCCGCAGCTAAGAAAATCGGGGGTCAGGTCTTTCCTGTTCCACTTCTGAACATGAAACGTGGAAGACCTGACGCCACAAAAACTTACGCGGCGATCCGCTCGATGCGCGCGCCGAGGCCGCGCAGGCGCTCGTCGATCCGCTCGTATCCCTTGTCGATCTGGTAGACGGCGCCGATCGTCGACTGGCCCTCCGCGCAGAGGCTCGCGAGCAGCATCGACATCCCCGCGCGGATGTCGGGGCTCTCCATCCGCTGGCCGTACAGCTGTGCCGGGCCGGTCACGACGACGCGGTGCGGGTCGCAAAGGATGATCCGCGCGCCCATCGAGACCAGCTTGTCGGTGAAGAAGAGGCGGCTCTCGAACATCTTCTCGAAGATCAGCACGGTGCCGAACGACTGCGTTGCGACGGTGACCGCGATCGACGTCAGGTCGGCCGGGAACGCCGGCCAGGGGCCGTCCTCGATCTTCGCGATGTGCCCGCCGAGGTCGTCCTGGACGACGAGCTGCTGCCGGGCCGGCACGTGCACGCTCGCCTCCCCCACTTCGACGCGCACACCGAGGCGTGAGAACGGCGGCAGGATCGACGCGAGGTCCTTCGTCTCGACGCCTTCGATCGTGATCCCGCCCCCGGTGATTGCCGCGAGGCCGATGAACGACGCGACCTCGATGTGATCCGAGCCGATCCGCCACTCTCCTCCGCGCAACGATTCGACACCGCGGATGCGCAGCACGTTCGACTCGATCCCTTCGATGTCCGCGCCGAGCGAGACGAGGAAGCGGCAGAGGTCCTGCACGTGCGGCTCGCACGCCGCGTTGCCGACCACGGTCTCTCCCTGCGTCACCACCGCGGCCATGACGGTGTTCTCGGTCGCCATCACGCTCGCCTCGTCGAGGAAGACGTTCTTGCCGCGCAGACCGTTCGGTGCGCTCACGTCGAAGCGCGGGCCGATCTCGATCTCTGCGCCGAGCTCGGCGAAAGCGTGGATGTGTGGATCGAGCCTGCGCCGCCCGATCACATCGCCGCCCGGCGGCGGCACGCTTACCGAGCCGAGTCGCGACAGCAGCGGGCCTGCGAGCAGGAACGACGCGCGCATCCGGCTGCAGAGCTCCTCGTCGAGCTCGCGCTTGCGGACGCCGGCGGCCGTGACGCGGATCTCGTTCGCACCGGTCCACTCGACGTCGGCGCCGACATCCGCGAGCAGCGCGACCATCGTGTCGACGTCGCGGATGCGCGGCACGTTGGTCAACGTGATCGCGTCGTCGGTGAGCAGACACGCTGCGAGGATCGGCAGCGCACCGTTCTTGTTTCCCGAGGCGCGGACCGTGCCGGACAGCTCGGCGCCGCCTTCGATCACGAAGGACTCCGACACTGCGTTGGCGATTGCGGTGGTGGCCATAGGGTTAGCTCTCCGGAACCAATTCTCCTCCGGAAGGCGGCTATCCTACCCCCGCACGTGGATCCAACACGTGACCGGGCCTGGGAAACGCTGACGCGCTACACGAAGAGCGAGTCGCTGCTGCGGCATGCGCTCGCCGTCGAGGCGTCGACGCGGTTCTACGCGCGGAAATTCGGTGAGGACGAGGAGCTCTGGGGCGTCGCCGCGCTTCTGCACGACTTCGACTACGAGATCCACCCGACGCTCGAGAAGCATCCGCAGGACGGCGCGCCGATCCTGCGCGAGGAGGGCTACCCGGAGGAGGTCGTCGAGACCGTGCTCTCGCACGCCGAGCATCTCGCGCTCCCGCGCGACACGCTGCTGAAGAAGACGCTCTTCGCCTGCGACGAGTTGAGCGGCTTCGTGCACGCGTGCGGTCTCGTCCGCCCGACGGGGCTCGAGGGCCTGGAACCGAAGTCCGTGCGGAAGAAGCTCAAGCAGCCGTCGTTCGCGGCAGGTGTGCACCGCGACGAGGTCTACCGCGGCGCCGAGGAGCTCGGCATCGAGCTCGACGAGCACATCCGCAACGTCGTCGCCGCGTTGCAGCCGATCGCCGGCGAGCTCGGGTTGCGCACGTCACAGAGCGCAGGCTAGGCGCTCGACGTCCTCGTCGTTCGTCCACCAGCCGCACGACGCACGCACCCACGGAGTGCCCGGCAGGTTGCGCACGACGACACGTTGCGCGAGGAGCTGCGCCGTGACCGCTTCCGCATCATCTTCAGGGCGGAACGTGACAAGTCCCGCCTGGTCCGGCGGCGTGATCACCTCGACGCGCTCGGCGAGCGCTTCGCGGCAGCGCGCCGCGATCTCACGGACGCGCTCGAAGCACCACGCCGGCGCAAGCGCGATCGCGGTCGCGAGGCCCTTGAGCGACCCGGGCGGGAGCCAGCCCGGGTCAAACCGCTGCGCGCCCGGCCGGGGCACGTACCTCCCGCCGGGCTCGAACGACTCCTGCGCGAAATAGCTCGGCCGTGCAACGCGCAGCCCTTCGACATCGGCGACGTAGAGCGCGCCGGTCGAGTCGGGGCCGCACAGCCACTTCTGCCCCGACACGGTGTAGTAGTCGAGCGCGCCGACCTCCACCGGGACCGCGCCCACCGACTGGGCCCCGTCGACGAGGACAGGCAGTCTCGTCCGCTCCTTGAGGGCGTGCACGTCGAGCCGGATGCCCGTCGTCCAAAGGACGTGCGACACGGCGAGCAAGCGGGTTCGCGGCGTCACCTCCGCGACGATCGCCTCGAGCGTCTCCTCCGGGCCGAGATCCCGAACGCGCGCCACGCGCACGGTCGCGCCCGAGGCGAACACGGGACCGGCAAGGCCGAAGTGCTCGGCGTCCGTCGTGACGATCTCGTCCTCCGGCCGCAACCCCAGGCCGGCGAGGACGATGTTGCACCCATCGGTCGTCGAGTTCGTGAGCGAGACGCGGTCGGGCGCGGCGGCGAGCAGCCCTGCCACCAGACCACGGAGTGCCGTCCGCGCAGCTGCCATGTCGTCGATGTATGGCTTGCCGCTTCGCCCGTGCTCGAGGTCGTGTCTCAGTTGCCCGGCGATCGCATCCGCCGTCGGCCGCGCGAGCGGGCCGAACGTGCCGGCGTTGAGGTACGCAACGCGCTCGAGCAGGGGAAACAGCGCCCTGGCTTCGTCGAAGTTCACTTGACGACCACGTCGACCGGAGCGTGATCGGAGAGGAGCGCACCGCGATGCGCGCGACGCCCCGCCTCCCAGCGTGTCGGGCCGGACGTGATCTCGAGCCCGCGCACGAGCACGTGGTCGATTCCCGGTCCCGGGCGGGAGAATCCCCACTCGTCCGACGACACGTCCAGGAGCGTGCGCGAACGGTCGAACGTCACGTTGAGGTCACCCGCCACGATCACCGGCTCTCCGGGCTGGGCGAGCCCGTCGACGTACACGAACGCGCGTAGGAGCTCGGCGTCGGCCAGGCGCTCGTCGGGCGGAAAGCTCGTCGCATGCACGTTCGCCACGAGCAGCGACCGCGAGCCTTCGTGGAGTCGGACGGCCTGGCACACGCGCCGCTCCTTCGCCCACGCAAGACGCGCGAGCGGCCCGAGCGAGAGCCATTCGGCCTGGGCCCGCCGGAAGCGCCGTGGGTTGAGGACGCAGACGTGCTCCTCGAGAAGTTGCAGCCTCGGCGAGACGAGGATCGCGTTTCCCTGGCCCGAGAACGCCGAGCGCAGCAGCCCGGCATTGAGCGACGTGAGCACCCGTCCGATCTCCGCCGTCGACGGCAGCGGCCCGAGCGAGGGAGGCTCTGCGAGAGCCTGCGCCACCGCGTAGGTCGTCCACGACGCAAGCCTCGGGAGCGACCAGGCGGGCAGCTCCTGGAGGCAGACGACGTCCGGCTCGTCGCTCACCGCGAGGTCCACCGTCTCGCGCAGCAACGCCCGGCGCTGCGGCGGCTGCGAGTTCCCGTGGAACACGTTCCAGGTGCGGATCAGCACGGCGGTCTACCTTAAGGCGTCGTGTTCCGCCGCCGCCGCTTCCGCGAGGTGATCGAGCGCCAGCTCGCGTTCTTCGAGCAGGACGACTTCGACCTGCTCACGGACGTCGACCGCGCGCTCGAGAAGTACGACCGTGCCGAGCGCGACGAGGCGGAGGAGCTCTACGGCGACTACCAGCTCTCGATCGAGGCTGCGACGGACCGGCTTGCCGAGCTGCGCGACACGTACGCGCGGACGCTGGACGAACGTGAGGCCGAGCGCTACGTGCGCGAGTTCAACGACGCCGTCGTCGAGCGCTGGCGCGACCTGGCGCTGACGATCGAGGAGAGCTAGAGGCCTCGGCGACGGCCACCGCCGCCTGCGCGAGCGCGAGGTGGCTCAGGCCCTGCGGGAAGTTGCCGAGGAAGTCCCCTGACGCCGGGTCGATCTCCTCGGAGTAGAGACCGACGTCGTTCGCGAGCGCAACCGTTCCGTCCATCACCTCCGCCGCCTCGTCGACGCGATCGGCCCGTGCAAGCGCGTCGGCAAGCCAGAACGAGCTCGCCACGAACGCGCCTTCCTGCTCGACGGCGTCGCTGTGACGGTAGAGCAGCGGACCTCCCGCTCCGAGGTCGCGGCGGATCGTCGCGATCGTCGCCTCGAGCCGGTCGGTCGCACGCTGCGGAACCTCTCGCCGGTACGCGAGAAGCGTCGTCGTGTCGAGCTTGTCGTCGTCGGCGTAGAAGCGGTAGGCGCGGAGTTGCTCGGACCAGCAGCGCGACTCGACGAAGCTCTGGATCTCGTCGTTTGCCCGCACCCACCGCGGTGCGTCGTCGTTCGGAAGCTGCCCGGCCCGCGCGAGCCGGAGCGCACGGTCGAATGCGATCTGCGCCGAGAGCTTCGAGTGCGTGTAGTGCCGCGCACCGCCGCGAATCTCCCAGAAGCCGCAGTCCGGCTCGCGCCACACCGACGCGAGCCTCCCGAGGACCGACACGAGCAGCGAGCGTGTGGTCTCGTCGAGGGAGTTGCCCTCGTCGACGTAGCGCCACGCCGTGTCGAGGAGGTCTCCATAGACGCCGAGCTGCGTCTGGCGCGCGGCGGCGTTGCCGACGCGTACGGGTTGCGACCCGCGGTATCCCTCGAGGGGAACCGTCCGCTCCTCGACCGGCGGACCGCCGGCGAGTGGATAGAGCGGCTTGATGTCGGGCGCCGTCGTCGCGATACGTTCGAGGAGCCACGACAGCGACGCGTGCGCGTCCTCGCGCCTCCCGAGCGCGAGCAGCGCGTCGAGCGTGTACGCGGCGTCTCGCACCCAGCAGAACCGGTAGTCCCAGTTCTGGTCGCCGCCGAGCCGTTCCGGCAGGGAGGTCGTCGCTGCGGCCGCGATCCCGCCCTCGGGCTCGTACGTGAGCAGCTTCAGCACGAGCGCCGACCGCGTCACGGCCTCGTCCCACGGTCCCTCGTAATCGTGATCGCGGATCCAGGTGCGCCACGCGTCCGTCGTCTCGTCGAGCCGACGCTCGATCTCGTCGCGCGTCGGACGGGGAAGCGGCTCGTCCTCCACCGCGACAAGGGCGAGAAGCGCACGCGTCCCCTCGCGCACGACGAACGGGCTCTCGCCGTCCTCGATGCCGAAGGTCAGCAGCTCGATGTTCGTCCGCTCCCCTCCCCCGATCGGAAAGCGAACGTCGAGCTCCCAGCGAAGGCTCAGCTCACCCGACAGCCCCTCCACGCGGCGGACGAGCTCGAACCACGGCAGCGTGCCGCGTGTTTGCGTCGTCACCGCGTCCGTGACGCGTGCCACGCCCGTGGCCGAGCGGAACGTCGTCTCGAGGACGTTCGTCTCGGGGACGTATCGGCGCTCCACGTCGAAGCGCTCCTCCGGCTGAAGCAGGAACCGCCCTCCGCGCCGCGCATCGAGCAATCCGCCGAGCGCGGGCGGCGATGCGAGCGTCGGCAGCGGGAGCCAGTCGATGCTCCCGTCTCTTGCCACCAGCGCGAGCGTGCGTTGATCGCCGATCACCGCGTAGTCGCGGATCGGCGCGTACCCGTCTGCGCGAGTTGCTTGTCGGAATCCCACCACGATGCGAGAGACTCCACTTGATGCCCCTTCGCATCGAGGAGTACGCACTGCTCGGCGACCTGCAGACTGCGGCGCTCGTCGGAAGCGACGGCTCGGTCGACTGGTTCTGCACGCCGCGCTTCGACTCCGCCGCCTGCTTTGCGGCGCTGCTCGGCGACGAGAGCAACGGGCGCTGGCTGCTGGCGCCCGCCGCTCCGGACGCCAGGGCGACGCGCCGCTACCTCGACGACACGCTGATCCTCGAGACGACGTGGGAGACGGACGACGGCGTCGTTCGCGTGCTCGACTTCATGCCTCCGCGCGGCGAGGCGCCGGACATCGTGCGAATCGTCGAGGGGGTGAGCGGCCGTGTCGAGATGAGGACCGAGCTCGTCATCCGCTTCGATTACGGACGCATCGTTCCCTGGGTGCGGCGGCTCGACGGCGATACGCGGCTCGCGATCGCGGGCCCGGACGCGCTCTGTCTGCGCACTCCGATCGACGTCGGCGGCGAGGACCTGAAGACGGTCGGGACATTCACGGTCGCCGAGGGCCGGCGCGTCCCGTTCGTCCTCACGTGGTATCCGTCGTTCGACGAGCTCCCGGAGAAGGTGGACGCGGAGGACGCTCTCGAGTACACCACCACGTTCTGGCGCGAGTGGATCGCCGGGTGCGAGTACGAAGGCGACGGGCACGACGTCGTGCACCGGTCGCTGATCGTCCTGAAGGCCCTCACGTTCGCACCGACCGGCGGCATCGTCGCGGCGCCGACGACGTCGCTGCCGGAGGAGATCGGGAGCGTGAGGAATTGGGACTACCGGTTCTGCTGGGTGCGCGACGCGACGCTGACGTTGATCGCACTCCTCTCCGCCGGCTATGCCGAAGAGGCGGCCGCGTGGCGCACGTGGCTGCTGCGCGCGGCGGCAGGGAACCCCGAGGACCTGCAGATCATGTACGGCGTCGCCGGCGAGCAACGCCTTGTCGAGCTCGAGCTCCCATGGCTACCCGGGTACGAGGGATCGGCTCCGGTGCGAACGGGAAACCTCGCCAGCGAACAGGTCCAGCTCGACGTCTACGGCGAGTTGATGGACGCGCTGTACGTCGCGCGCACGCACGGGCTCGAGGCGAGCGAGTACGCGTGGTCGCTGCAGCGCGTGCTGCTGAGGAATCTGGAGACGCGCTGGCGCGAGCCGGACAACGGCATCTGGGAGATTCGCGGCGAGCCGCAGCACTTCACGCATTCAAAGGTGATGGCATGGGTTGCATTCGACCGCGCCGTGCGCACGATCGAGGAGTTCGGGCTGCGCGGCGACCACGAGCGGTGGCGCTCGGTGCGGGACGAGATCCACGAGGAGGTCTGCCGCGAGGGCTTCGACGAGAAGCTCGGCACCTTCACGCAGTTCTACGGCTCGGGGACGCTGGATGCGAGCCTGCTGCTGATCCCGCTCGTCGGGTTTCTGCGGTGCCGGGATCCTCGCGTGCGGGGCACGATCGCGGCCGTACGGCGCGACCTGACCGAGGACGGGCTCGTGCTGCGCTACCGGAGCGAGGACGACGTCGACGGGCTGCCTCCCGGCGAGGGCGTTTTCCTTCCCTGTTCATTCTGGCTCGTCGACTGTCTCGAGCTGATCGGCGACCATGAGGCTGCGCACGCGCTCTTCGACCGGCTGCTCGGGCTCTGCAACGACCTCGGGCTGATCGCGGAGGAGTACGACCCGGTGGCGGAGCGCATGCTCGGGAACTTCCCGCAGGCGTTCACGCACCTTGCGCTGGTGAACAGCGCCTTCAACCTCGCGCGCCGGCACGAGCGGCCCCTGGAACTGCGGCACGCGCGCGCGTAGACGATAGGGCCTTCTTGCACTGTCCGAACGAGACGCGCGTGGTATCAGCCACCCGCACGCGAGTGTCACGGCCGTGTGCCTCAATGCAGGAATCGCTGATCGCGCCTGGCTTTCACCCCTTGTCCGAACAAAACATGTTTGGTGGCAGCCGCCGATACGCGGGTGTGCCGGGGTCGTGACGCGATTTAGCGGTGGCCGAAGTGGTGCGCTCGCGGGAGCGACTCGCCGACGCTGATGTCGGCGACCTCGCGCGCGAGCGGACCGAGCGACTCCACCTTGTCGACGAGCACGTTCATGTTGCGGTCGCGCCGCTCGAAGCGGCCGTGCGCGAGCAGCAGCGGCTCTCCGCGCACGAGCGCGCGGTAGCGCTCGTACACCGGCGGCGGGACGATCAGGTTCATCTGCCCCAGCTCGTCCTCGAGCAGCATGAAGACGACGCCCTTCGC
>Ga0137372_10003095_pt1 | contig 16169 bp, 17 predicted proteins | sample SagtaG_6_FD_104911 | JGI IMG/M metagenome (GOLD analysis project Ga0137372, IMG submission 104911) | Vadose zone soil microbial communities from Sagehorn Ranch, Mendocino, California, USA - Sage1_R_60_16 metaG | ecosystem: Environmental > Terrestrial > Soil > Vadose zone | place: USA...
CCGGCGACTTCGGGCCGTAGAGCGCGAGCAGCGTCAGCCCTGCCACGATCGTCGGAAGCGCGAACGGCAGATCGACGAGTGCGTTGACGAAGCCCTGTCCCGGAAAGCGGTCACGTACGAGCGTCCACGCAATCGCAGTTCCCGCAACCGCGTTGACGAGTGCCACGAAGATGGATGCGACGACGGTCAGCCTCAAAGCAGAGGTCGCCTGGTGGTTCGTGATCGCGTCCCAGCCGTGTGCGCGCCACCCGAGCGCCGCCAACGGGAGCAGCACAATCACGCTCAGGTAGAGCGTGCTCAGCCCAATGGCAAGACCCGGCGCCGCAGATCGCCGGGCCCTGGGACCTGCAAGTGGCTCGGCTCTAGCCGCCACTCGCTGCCTGGATCCGCGCCATCACGCCGGTGCGCGGATCGAAGAACTTCTTCTCCACCTTTCCCCAGCCGCCGACGTACTTGATCGTGAACAGCTGCGGCCGGTTCGGAAAGTTCAGGCCCTGCGTAACCCCTTTGACGAGAGGGCGGTAGCCGTTCTCGGCAAAGATCCGCTGCGCGGGCTTCGTGCGCAGGTACGTCAGGAAGGCCTGCGCCTGCAGCTTGTTCTTCGACGTAGAGGTGACGGCGATCGGGTTCTCGATCAGGATCGTGGCCTTCGGGATCACGAACTGAACCGGCTGGCCCTTCTGCTGGGCGAACAGCGCCTCGTTCTCGTACGCGAGGAAGACGTCACCGCGGCCGGCGAGGAAGGTCTGCAGCCCTTCGCGGGCGCTCGACGGCTGTGCGACAACGTGCTTCCACATCTTCGCGAGGTACGCCTCGGCCTGCTTCGGCGTCTTCCCGGCACGCAATGCCCCGCCGTAGGCAGCCATGACGTTCCAGCGGGCGCCCCCAGAGGTGAACGGGTTCGGCGTCACGATCTGGACGCCTGGCTTGAGCAGGTCGTTCCACGTCTTGAGCTTCTTCGGGTTGCCGTCGCGCACCACGAAGACGACGACCGACCGGGTCACCATCCCGTGCCACTTGTCCTTGTTCCAGCTCTGCGGGACGAGCTTCTTCTGAACGAGCGCCGAAACGTCCGGTGCAAGTGAGAAGGCGACGATGTCGGCGTCGAGTCCCGCTGCGACCGCCCGGCTCTGCTCTCCCGAGGCGCCGTATGACTGGGAGAAGCTCACGTCCTTGCCCGCGGTGGTTTTCTGGAAGGCCGGGATCAGCTGTCCGTAGGCCTCCCGGGGCGTCGAATAGGCGACCAGGGCGAGCTTCGTGTCCTGGGCCGCACCGGCGGCCAGAGCGGGGAAGACAAAGGCTATGAGCAAAGCTAGGCTAATTCGTCGCATGGGCTCTCCTTATTAGTCCACTGAATCGGTGGACTTTAGGGAGAACGCACGCGCCCGTCAAATCTGAACTGGCAGAACGTTCCATAGAATCGATTTCATGCCGGCGTCTCCGCTCGACGACTACGAGATCTTCCGCCTGGAGGGAGTCGAGCGGCTCCCCTACACGCTCCGGATCCTGCTCGAGAACGCCCTGCGGCACGGGGAAGACGGCGATGCCGCGGCGATCCGGGAGTGGAAGCCGAAAGCGGAGCCTTCGCAGGCGATCTCCTTCCGGCCAGCGCGCGTCTTGCATCAGGACTTCACCGGCGTGCCTGCGGTCGTGGACCTGGCCGCGATGCGAAACGCGATGGCCGATCTCGGCGGTGACGCCTCGCGGATCAATCCGCTGCTCCCGTCCGAGCTCGTGATCGACCATTCGGTCCAGGTCGACGAGTACGCGAGCGCACGTGCGATCTTCCGAAACGCCGAGCTCGAGTTCGAACGCAATCGTGAGCGCTACGCCTTCCTGCGCTGGGGCCAGGAGGCGTTCGACAACTTCAAGGTGGTTCCGCCGAACACCGGCATCGTGCACCAGGTGAACCTCGAGTTTCTCGCCCGGGTCGTCGAGGCGCGCGACGGCCGGGCATTTCCCGACACGCTCGTCGGGACGGATTCGCACACGACGATGATCAACGGCCTCGGGGTGCTCGGCTGGGGCGTCGGTGGTATCGAGGCGGAGGCCGCAATGCTCGGCGAAGCCGTCTCGATGCTCATTCCGCAGGTCGTCGGCTTCAAGCTGACGGGAGCGCTGCCGGAGGGCGCGACGGCGACCGATCTCGTGCTGACCGTGACGCAGATCCTCCGGGAGGCAGGCGTCGTCGGCAAGTTCGTCGAGTACTTCGGGTCTGGGCTGCCGGCTCTCGCGCTGGCCGACCGAGCGACGATCGGGAACATGTCTCCCGAATACGGCGCAACCTGCGGCTTCTTCCCGGTGGACGACGAGACGCTCAAGTACATGCGGCTCACCGGCCGCAGCGAGGACCGCCTGGCTCTTGTCGAGACGTACTGCAAGGAGAACATGCTCTGGCACGAGCCAGAGCACGAGCCCGAGTACTCGCAGGTCGTCGAGCTCGATCTCTCCGACGTCGAGCCGTCGCTTGCAGGGCCACGGCGGCCGCAGGACCGGGTCCCGCTGCGCGACGCGAAGGGGACGTTCCTTTCCTCGCTCGAGAGCTTCGGCGTCGATTACGGAAATTCCCGCGACGAGGCGGTGGCGGAGTCGTTCCCTGCCAGCGATCCCCCCGCCAGCATCGAGGCCCGCCACGGGGGAGCCATGGTCGAGACCGACGGCGGGGTCGCCGTCGCCATTCGGCCGGAGAAGGTTGCGGTCGAGCTGGACGGCAACGAGTTCGAGCTCGAGCACGGGTCGGTGGTGATCGCGGCGATCACGTCCTGTACCAACACGTCGAATCCACAGGTCATGGTCGGCGCGGGGCTGCTGGCGAAGAACGCCGTCGAGCGCGGTCTCAAGCGCAAGCCCTGGGTCAAGTCCTCGCTGGCGCCGGGCTCGAAGGTGGTGACCGAGTACTACGAGAAGGCCGGCCTGACGAAGTACCTCGACGAGCTCGGCTTCCAGACAGTCGGCTACGGCTGCACGACGTGCATCGGGAACTCGGGCCCCTTGCCGCAGGCGATCTCTGAAGCGATCGTCGAGGGCGATCTGGTCGTCTGCTCGGTGCTGTCGGGGAACCGGAACTTCGAGGCGCGGATCCATCCGGAGGTGAAGGCCAACTACCTCGCCTCGCCGCCCCTCGTCGTCGCCTACGCACTTGCGGGCCGCATGGATCTGGATCTCGTCGAGGAGCCGCTCGGGCAGGACGAGGACGGCAACGACGTCTACCTGCGCGACATCTGGCCGAGCTCGGACGACATCCAGGAGATGATCTCGCGCGCCGTGCAGGGCGAGATGTTCTCGCGCACGTATGCGGACGTCTTCACGGGCGATCCGGCCTGGCGCGAGTTGCCGGTGCCGGAAGGCGATCTCTTCGCGTGGGATCCGGACTCGACATACGTGCGGCGGCCGCCCTACTTCGAAGGGATGTCACGCGAGCCGGAGCGGGTGGAGGACATCTCTGGCGCGCGCTGTCTCGTGCGCGTCGGCGACTCCGTGACCACCGATCACATCTCGCCCGCGGGTGCGATCAAGCCCGACTCACCCGCCGGGAACTATCTCGTCGAGCGCGGCGTCGAACGGAAGGACTTCAACTCCTACGGTTCGCGGCGCGGCAATCACGAGGTGATGGTGCGGGGGACATTCGCAAACGTGCGAATGAAGAACCTGCTCGTTCCCGGGTCAGAAGGTACGTGGACCGTGCACGTCCCGAGCGGCGAGGAGATGACCATCTTCGACGCTTCGCAGCGCTATCTGGACGAGGGAACGCCGACGATTGTGATGTCGGGCAAGGAGTATGGCTCCGGCTCGTCGCGCGACTGGGCGGCCAAGGGGCCGAGCCTGCTGGGCGTGCGGGCGGTGATCGCCGAGTCCTACGAGCGGATCCATCGCTCGAACCTGCTGATGATGGGAATCCTGCCGCTGCAGTTCATGGACGGCGAGAATCCGGACTCGCTCGGCCTGACCGGCCGCGAGGAGTATGCGATCGAGGGCGTCGAAAACGGCGAAGCGCAGGAGGTGACCGTCCGCGCAGACGGCAAGGAGTTCCGGGCCCGCGTCCGTCTCGACACGCCCCGGGAGCGCGAGTACCTCCAGCACGGCGGCATCCTGCGCTACGTGCTGAGGCGTCTGCTCTCCGGCTAGCACCGTTCCGCCCCAGGGACAGTCCCCACGCCACCGGACAACGGGACCCGTCCCAGGCTCTGACCCCAGGACGCGGCCGTTTCGGGCTAGGCGGCTCGGCCCTTGGCGGCGTCGATCAGGTCTCGGAAGCTGGCGGCGACGCGGCCGACTGCTTCCTCGTACCGCTTCTTCGACAGGCGCAGCCCGTAGCCGTTCTGCCGGTGGGACTCGACCACCCGGTCGATGTACTCCCGCGCTTGCCGGTCCGCATCCGGCGTTCTCGCCACAACGTCAGTGTAGGTCAGACCAGAGACGGTCGACAATGAGCTCGGCGAACCAGGTGTACCAGTAGTTCTGTGTGAGCTTCCGGCCGGCGAGATAGGTCCGGAGCCGGTCTGAGACCTCGAGCGCCGGGACGAGCGTTGGGACGACGTCGTCGGGACGCACCTCGGCCCCGATGAACTTCCGTGTGTAGCCGTAGGCGTCCTTCGCCATCGCTGTCCAGAGCTTGCGATCCTCCTCGAAGAGGTCAGTCAGGCCCGCATCTCCGAGACGCTTGAGCTTGTTGAGGCTCAGCGCCACAGCACGGCGCGCGCAGTCGTCGCCGCGGCCAGCGCCGTGGCGGCGAGCTCGACGGCGAAGAGGACGACGGCAAGGTCGCGGAGGCCGCGATGCGGCGAGAGCAGCCAGGCGAACGACACGGCCACGTCGACGAGGCCGAGCAGGAAGGCTCCGAGGATCCACCCGCCGGCCCGCCGGAACCGGGCGGTCGCCCCCACCGGCGTGTCGCCGGCGAAGGACTGGAACGCGGCGATCGATGCCCCGAGAAAAACCAGGAGCAACCCCGCCAGCCCCGCGGCCGCCCCGAAGACTGCAGGCATCACGTCCAGATCCGACGGCACGCGGCTCACCGTAGCCAAGCGCCCGGAAGGCAGTTAGATTCGCACTGTGCACCTCGGCAAAGACGGCAAGGTCGAGCTCATCAAGAAGGTTCCGCTCTTCTCCCGGCTCAACAAGAAGGCGCTGCAGGAGGTCGCCCACATCGCGGACGAGCTCGACCTGCCCAAGGGGAAGGAGATGGCCACCGAAGGAGACCGCGGCCGCGAGTTCTTCGTCCTGCTCGAGGGCGAGGCCGAGGTGACAAAGGGCGGCCGCCGCATCAACACTATGAGGGCGGGCGACTTCTTCGGCGAGATTGCACTGGTGTCGAGGATGCCGCGCACGGCGAGCGTCACCGCGTCGACCGACGTTCGCGTGCTCGTCATCACCGAGCGCGAGTTCGCAGCGTTGCTCAAGAACTCGCCGGCAATCAGCCGCAGCGTCGCCGAGGCGCTGGCGGAACGCATGGCGCCGGAGCTCCCGGTCTAGGCGACCGGCTCCGCCTCGACGAGCTTCCGTCGCGCCTCCACGACCTCGCCGCGCAGGAGCTCGTCGCAGATCCGCTTCGTCAGCACGAGCGCGGCAACCGGTAGCACCCAGACGAGGACGCGGAACGCCCAGACCTGCCCCTCGTAGGACAGGCCGAACATCACGAATATCCGGTCGGCCGCGCCGGCCAGGAACACGATGAAGATCCAGGTGAAGAACGCGACTCCGATCGCAGTCCGCCACGGCGCATCGCGGGGGCGGTCGAGCAGATTGTGGAACGCCTGGTCTCCGGTCACCCTCCGCTCGAGCCACGGCCACAGGAACAGCACCAGGAAGACGAGCATCGGGAAGCCGGCGCCGCCCCAGAACGGATTGGGGACCAACGTGTAGTGCCCGATCGTCACGTCGAAGCTGGGAACGAGACGCAGCGCCCCGATCAGCCAGCCGAGATACCAATCGGGCTGCGCACCGTTCGTCGCCTGCGATACGTGGTATGGGCCCCACTGCCAGATGGGGTTGATCTGGATCAGGCCGCCCATCAGGAACAGCACCGCTGCAACGGCGAACCCAAGCCCGAGCGTGCGCGGCGCGTACCCGGGGAAGGTCGGAATGCCGACGACCTTCTTCTCCGTCGTTCGCTCTTCGACGAACTGGGTGTGGTGACGCGAGGCCACGAGCGTCAGGTGCAGGGCGAGGAGCATCGCGATCAGGATCGGTAACAACAGCACGTGTGCCATGTACATCCGGGACTCGAAATCGTGCCCGCCGGGGAATGGTCCGTTCCAGAGCAGCTGCGCGACGTTCGCGCCGACGAACGGAAGCGACATTGCCACCGAGTACCCGATCGCCAAGCCCATTCCCGAAAGCAGGTCGTCGACGAGCGAGTAGCCGAGGTAGCCCTCGAGCAGCGCGAAGATCAGCATCAGAAGGCCGAGGTAGTACGTAAGATCGCGCGGCTTCCGGAAGGCGCCGGTGAAGAAGATGCGCAGGAGGTGGATGACGATCGCCGCGACGAAGACATCCGCCGCCCAGTGATGGGTCTGCCGGATCAGCAACCCGGCCTTGACGCGCAGGGAGATGTCCACGGTCGACTGGTATGCCTCGCTCAGCTCGCGCCCGCGCAGGGGCAGGTAGTCACCGTGGTAGTGCACGGGCGTCAGACTCGGCTTGAAGAAGAGAGTCAAGTAGATGCCGGTCGCGACCAGGATCGCGAAGGAGTAGAGCGCGACCTCGCCGAGGAGGAACGACCAGTGATCCGGAAAGACGTAGCGCAGCGCTTTCCGCACGAACGGAGCCGCGCCGGTGCGCTCGTCGAGGAAGCGAACCGTCCTCCGGATCACGAGCGCGGACCGTGCCTTCGAACGCCCCACCACGACGGCCCGACCGGGCCCGAGAAGTTGCCTGCAGCGCGCAGCTCTCCGGACGAGTCGATCGTCAGCGGCAGTTGCGGGAGTGGCCGCCCAGCCGGTCCGAAGAGCACGTCCCCGCCGTTCGCAACGTCGAACGTCGAGTAGTGGCAAGGACAGACGAGCGCCGGTTTCGGTTCGACCGGCGTAAAGGTCGGCTTGCGGTAGAGCGCGATCGCACAGCCGGCGTGCGTGCAGATCTTCGAGTACGCGAGGATCCCGTCCGGCGCCCAGTGACGACGCCCGTCCGGAAGCTGCAGCTGCTCCGGCTTCAGCCGCACGACCACGAGTGGAGCACCCATCTGCTCCCGGTCCGCATGTTCCGGGTACGCGGTGTAGAAGGTGTCCTCCTCGATGTCGTCTGCCAGGAAGGCACGCCCGCCTTCGTCGACCAGGCGCACACCGCGCCGCCACGGAGTCCGGTACAGCGACGAGACGTCGAGTACCGGCCCGAGCGACGCCACCGGCGTGATCAGAGCGGCTCCGAGCGCGGTGCCGGCCCCCGCTCCAGCGAGCACGAGCAGGCGCTTGCGGGTCAGGCGGTCGCCGCTCTCGTCGACGATCCGCTTAACATCCTCTTGCTCGTCCGGGTGGGACAGTCCGTATTCCCCTTCGATCTCCTCCGTCACCACCAGGCGCTTCGAGATCACGATGCACGCGGCGGAGACAAACGCGAACGCGAGCCCCAGCGCCAGACCGAGGAACTGCGTCTGGTTCGGGATGGAGTCGAACGCGTAAATGGCGGGCACCGCACCGCCGCAGAGCGTCGCGCAGCCGAACAGGCCGAGAACGACGTTCTCGGCATGCCGGTCCCGCGTCCCCGGCGGGACGATCCGTTCCTCCGAATCGAGACGCGGCCGCCGGCGCAGCCGTCCGAGGACGAGCACGACCAGGGCGATGAGCCAGCGCATCACGAGTGAAGCCGCCTGCCGACCACGGTGCACGTCGCCACGAGCAGGGCAATCCCGATGAACCAGGTAACGAGCCCCTCGGGCACCGGGCCGAGGTGTCCGAGCGCCCAGCCGCCACGGTCGTCCGGATGCTTTGCGTAGGTCACGTACCGGATGATCGAATCGAGCTGGGCGTCGCTGACGTGCTCGTCCGAGAAGCGGGGCATCAGGTAGGGGCCGATACGCACTGCCTCCGCGATCTCGACGGGCGTCGCCTTGTCGAGCGGCGGCGCAACGGCGTTCGTCACATAGCCGCCCGCGGCAACGATCTGATGACAGCCGGCGCAGTGCTCGGTGAATTGCTCCTGGCCCTCCGCGAGCTTCCCGCGCTCCGGGTGCGGCATGGGGACCGGCGGGCCGGGCTGCAGCGAGGCCACGTACGCGACGAGTGCGGCGAGCTCCCGGTCCGAGAAGAGCACCCGGCTGCGGTGAGGCTGGTTGTGCGGATCGTCGAGCGGCATGTAACCGGTGCGCAGGTAGAAGTCCGCGGCGCGCGCACCGACACCGCTCAGCGAGGGCCCGAGCCCGGTCTGGTCGCCGGCGCCGCGCACGGGCGAGAAGATCCCCTTCCCGTGGGGCCCGTGGCAGGTGACGCAGTTGGCGCCGAAGAGCTGGGTCCCCCAATCGACCGCAGCCGTGCCGGGCGGGACCTCGACGTGGGTGACACCCGGGGAAGGAGGATCGGCGGCGGCCGCAGGCACCAACAGAAGCCCGGCGACGAAGAGGCCAGCGAGGACTCGTCTCATGCCGGCCTGCACGTCGCGTTCGAGAGCGCCCCGACACCGTTGAGGAGGATCGCTGTGATGAACAGGAGGTTTCCGAGGGCTGCGGCATAGGCGAAGAAGTGACGCCTGCCCTGCGGAGGCGGATCGTCGTAGTCGAGCCGGTGCGTCGCCAGGAGCACGTTGACGGCGGCGAGCTCGGCCAGCAGGGCGAAAGTCAGGCCGACCACCATCAGCACGATCTCCCACGTCACCACATCGAGGCCCCATCGCCGCGAGGCTGCGGTGCAGTCCGCATACGCGACGCCGAAGCCGACCACCTGCTGCGCGCTCCAGGCAAGCGCCGCGCCGAACAGGCCGTACCACTGCAAGAGCTCGGGGCGCAGTCGTCTCACAGCGAGGGTGAGAGCTGGACGAGGGTCACGGCGACTGCGAGGGCGTTGACTGCGTGCCAGTAGAACGCGGCCCCCTGCACGCCGACCGCACGATAGGCGGTGTTTCCGCCGAACAGGCGCAGCAACAGCCATGCCTCGAGCAGGACACCGACCAGGACGTGCGCATGATGCGCGCCGACCAGTGTGAAGTAGATCGACGCGTACGCCGACTGCTGAGGCGAAAAACGGTGGAGATCGTCGACGTAGAGATGGATCTGCATGGCGAGGTACCCGCTCTGCACGACGAGTGCAACGAGCAACGAGAGCTGCGTCGCACCGGTGCGTCCGGCACGCGCGAACACAGACGCGAGCTGAACCGGGACGCTCGTCGAGACGAGCACACCGAGGAGGATCAGGGGCATCGCGAGCTTCGGATCCGGAACGCCCGTGGGCGGCCAGCGGGGAGTCTTGAACCGCAGGTCGTAGTAGCTCCCGATCAGAGTTCCGAACAGGGTCGCCTCGGTGGCGACAAAGACGACCATCCCCCACCAGCCGTTGGGCTTGGCGACGCGCTGGGTGTACGGCACCGAGCTCATGCTTCCGCCGGTTCGTGGACATGCCAGGCGACGAGGACGCACCCTGCGACGCCGGCGAAGATCCCCGCGACGACGAAGTGCGCCGTGAGCAGCATGATGAACAGGACGGTGACGGCGAGGGCCAGCACGATCGGCCAACCCGACTCCGACGGCATCTTCAAGATCTCGTCCAGATGGCCGTCTCGAACGGTCGTTGCCGGTGTCTCGTGGCCGTGGTCGAGATCGAGCACGAGCTCTCCCTGGGCCCTATCCCAGTTCGGGTACGGGCTCGTGACCGTCGGAATGACCGGAAAGTTGTACGGCGGCGGCGGCGAGGCCGTCGTCCACTCGAGTGTGCCGCCGAAGAACGGATCCGGTCCCGACGGCGGGCCGCGGAACCGGCTCCAGAGCAGGTTCGCGAAGATCATCAGCAGGCCGGCGGCCAGGATGAATGCACCGATGGTCTCGGAGAGGTTGTACGCGTCCCACCCGAATCCGGCGTGGTACGTGTACACGCGCCGCGTCATCCCCAGCAATCCGACGATGTGCATCGGGAAGAACGTCAACAGTGTCCCCACGAACGTCACCCAGAACGAGGCTTGCGCCGAGCGCTCGTGGTACATGTGCCCGGTGACCTTCGGGAACCAGTAGTACATCCCGCCGAGGATCGGAAAGACCGCGGCGCCGAAGATGATGAAGTGGAAGTGTGCGACGACGAAGTACGTGTCGGTCGTCGCCTGGTCGAACGGAATCGCGGCGAACATGATCCCCGAGAGGCCGCCGATCACGAAGAGCGCGATGAAGCCGCCGATGAACAGGAGCGGTGCTCGAAACTCGGGGCGCCCGAGGTTGACCGTGAACAGCCAGGCGTAGATCTGGATCGTGCTCGGGATCACCACCATCATCGAGGCGGCCGCGAAGAAGACCAGCGTCCCGATCGAGAGCCCGGTCGCGAACATGTGGTGCCCCCAGACACCGAATCCGATGAATGCGACGAGCAACTCGGCGAGCGCGACGAGCGGGAATGCCACCATCTTCCGTTTTGCGAACGTCGGGATGATCGACGTGGCGATCCCCATCGCCGGCAGGATGATGATGTAGACCTCGGGATGGCCGAACAGCCAGAAGAGGTGCTGCCATAACAGCGCGTCACCGCCGTGGACGACGTCGAAGAAGTGGAAACCGACCTTCCGCTGAAGCTCGAGGAAGACCAGATCGGTTGTCAGCGGCGGGAGCGCAAAGATGAGCGAGAACGAGACCGCCAGCATGGCGAACACGAACAGCGGCATGCGGTTGAACGACATACCGGGCGCGCGCAGCTTGAAGATCGTGACGATGAAGTTCAGCGCGCCGGCCGTCGTCGACATGCTGTTGAAGATCAGGCCGAGAGCGTAGAAGTCGGCGTTGAGCCCGGGGTCGTACTCCTTCGTGTTCAGCGGCGTGTAGCAGAACCAGCCGCAATCCGGCCCCTTGCGCATCAGGAGTCCGGCGTAGAGGAAGACACCGGAGCCGAGAAAGAGCCAGTAGCTGAGCGCGTTGAGACGCGGGAACGCCATGTCGCGCGCACCGATCATCAGCGGGAGCAGGTAGTTGCCGAACGCTCCGGTGGTCATCGGGATGATGAAGAGGAAGATCATCGTCACGCCGTGCATGGTCATGACCTGGTCGAAGGCCTCCGGCGACAGCACGGTTCCGTTCGGCCCGGCGAGCTGCGTCCGGATCAGCAACGCCTCGACGCCTCCGGCCCCGAAGAACACGAGTGTCGTGAAGAAGTAGAGGAGGCCGATGCGCTTGTGGTCGACGGTGGTCAGCCAGCCGAGCAGTCCGGGCCGCTCGTGCCAGATCAACTCGAGCCGCTCTGTCCGGCTGCGCATGACGGGCGGGAGGACGTCGACGGCTATTTCAGCCCCTCCAGATAGGCGACGAGCTCGTCGATGTCACGCGCCGCGAGCGGCAGTTGTGGCATCTTCGTGCCCGGCTTCGCCTGCTGTGGGTCGCGCAACCAGGCCGTCAGATGCACGCGATCGTTGGGGATCGTTCCCGCCGCGAGCGTCGAGCGCGAGGCGACATGCGTGAGGTCGGGCCCCACGTGCGCGCGTGCGGGTGTGCCGCGAATCTCGTGACAGTCCGCGCACCCCTTCGTCATGAAGAGCCGCAACCTGTCGCCGGCGGCGGCTGCCGCCGTCGCCTCTTGACCGTGGAGCCACTGTTCGAAGCGAGCACGCGGTTCGGCGACCACGACTATCTCCATGTGCGCGTGCTGCAGACCGCAGAACTCCGCACATTGGCCGAGATATGTCCCGGGCCGGTCCGCGTAGAGCAGAACACGGTTCGTGCGTCCCGGAATGAGGTCGATCTTGCGGTTCAACTCCGGCACCCAGAGGCTGTGGACGACGTCGGCAGTCGTTCCGACGACGACCACCCGCGTCCTGACCGGGATGTGGAGCTCGTTTGCGGTCGACGCCTCTCCCCCGTCGTAACGAATCTCCCAGAACCACTGGTGGCCGATGACGTGGACGGTCATCGCGGTCGAGCTTGGAGCCGGTGCGGCGGTCGAGCGAATGACGAAGACGTCGGACCAGACGAAGAGTGCAGTCAGCAGCACGATCGGCGTACCGATCCCGAGGCCGACAACGAGCCGTGTGGCCGCGCGTTCGCTCCCGCCGAAAGGCAGCGACGCGCGATTGCGGCGGATCCAGCCGAGCAGGAGCAAGACCGTGATCACGGCCAGGCCGACGCAGGCGCCACCGAACATGACCCACCAGAGGGTCGTGATGCTGTGCTCGGCGCCCGAGTGCGGCGACAGCGTGGACTGGCCAGACCCGCAACCTGCGAGGACCGCGCCGGCGCCTACGAGCAAGACGCCTCGCGACAGCCCGGTCCGCCCGGTCACGGCAGCCCTGTTACCCGATCGGTGTGCCGCTAACCGCGGGGCAGCAGGCGCGCCTGAGTCGCCTTGAAGCTCGCCACGACCGGCTCGCCCGGCGCCAGACCCAGGCGATCCGCCGACGCCGTGGTGATCTCCGCGGTCAGGGTTCGCAAGCGGACGCGGGCCCGGTTGCCGAGCGGCGTAATCGAAACGATCTCGTCTTTGACGTGGTTCAGGGCGGAGTCGTCGGGCGCTGCACGCGCCAGCGAAACGTCCCACGGATAGACGACGACCTCCGTGCGACCCGCAGCCTCGTCGGCGGCGTAGACCGTCGGCCCTGCGTCGAGCAGCACAGCCGTCAGGCCATTCGACGCGGGGGCGGCGACCCCCGAGAGGACGTTCGCGCCTGCGAGCCGGGCGACGAACGGATCCGCCGGGGACCCGAGCAAGTCGGCGGGCTTGCCGAGCTGCCGCAGCCGGCCATCCACGAGCACCCCGACACGATCAGCGAGCGCGGCCGCGTCCTCGAAGTCATGCGTCACGAGGAGCGCCGGCAGGGCGAGCTCTCGCAGGAGGTCGTGGAGCTCGGCGCGCACGCTGCCCCGGGTGTGAGGGTCGAGGGCGGCCATCGGCTCATCGAGAAGCAGAACGCGCGGGTTGCGTGCGAGCGCTCTCGCAAGGGCCACTCGCTGCCGTTCGCCGCCGGACAGCTCCGACGGTCTCGCCTCCGCGAGGTGCTCGATCCTCAGGCGCCAGAGCAGCCTGTCGGCGCGCCCACCGCCGAAGGTGACGTTCTGTGCGACGTTGAGGTGCGGAAACAGCGCGTACTCCTGGAAGACGTAGCCGATCGATCGCTGGTCGGGCCGCCTGTCGATGCGCTGCGCCGAATCGAACCAGACATCGCCCCCACAGGCGATCGTTCCGCTCGCCGGCCGCGCGAGACCCGCGATCGCACGCAACACCGATGTCTTGCCGGCCCCCGACGGGCCGACCAGCGCAACCGTCTCGGCCCCGACGTCGAGCTCTAGCTCGACGTCGAAGGAGCGAAGCGGGAGCGAAAGATCGACGCGAAGCGGAACCATGGATAGAGCTTGAGGGCGACGAGCAGAACTGCACCGACGACGATGAACAACGCACTAATGGCGAGCGCGGTGTCGAAGTCCTGCTCGAACTGTGCATAGATCGCGAGGGGGAGCGTCTGCGTCACCCCCTGCAGGCTCCCCGCGAAGATGATCGTCGCGCCGAACTCACCGAGTCCCCGCGCGAGCGCGAGCGCCGAGGCGGCGCCGAGTCCTCCCGCGGCAAGTGGCAGCGCCACGCGCGCGAAGACGCGCGCCGGTGATGCCCCGAGCGTGCGCGCCGCGTCGAGCAACGACCCATCCACCGTTTCGAAGGCCGCGATCGCACCGCGGAAGTAGAACGGGCTCTCGACGAACGCGACCGCAAGGACGACGGCGGCCTGCGTGAACGGGATCTGGACCCCGAGCGCGTCGAGCTGGCCCCCGAGCAGGCCGGCACGGCCGAAGGCCGCGAAGAGGGCGATCCCGGCCACCGCCGGAGGCAGGACGAGCGGCAGCTCGACGAGCGTGAGGACGAGCCCGCGGCCACGAAACCGCCTGCGGGCAAGGAGATATGCGGCCGGCGTACCGACGAGCAGCACAGACACGTGCGCGATCGCGCTCGTCTTCAGGCTGACGAGCAGCGCGTCGCGCGTGACGTCATTGCCGAGGGCGCCCAGGAGGTCCCCGGGTGGAACACGGAGGAAGATCGCCGCCACCGGAAGGAGCAGAAACGCCAGTGCGACCGCGCAGGCGACAGCGAGAAGCGCAGCGAAGGCCGCTCTCACGGCTGCTTCGGCAGGCCGAAGCCCGCCCGTGCGAGCAGACGGCGTCCGCGCTGCGAAGTGACCCGCTGGATGAATGCCCTGGCTGCTGCACGATGGCCGCTCGCCCTGACGACCGCGACCTCGTAGCGGACCGGCGGCTGTGCCCAGCCGGGGAGTGAGATCACGCGTGTGCGTGCGGCCACCGGCTTCGCATCGGTCCGGTACACGAATCCGGCGTCCGCCTCGCCGAGCGCGATCTTGCTGACGATCCCCTTGACGTCAGTCTCCTGGCTGACGACGTGCTTCATCACCTCTGCCGTGATCCCGAGTGTGTCGAGGATCTGGCGCGTGTACGTCCCGATCGGGAGCGAGCGATCGCCGATCACGAGCTTGACCCCTTCGTGCCGGAGGTCGTACACGGTTTGAATTCCGGCCGGGTTCGAGCGCGGTATGAGAACGATCAGCTTGTTGGTCGCAAAGACGACAGGCTTCGACACGATCCCGTCCCGGTAGAGCAGCTGCGTGTACTTCGGGCTCGCGGCCGCATAGACGTCTGCCGGAGCGCCCTGTCTGATCTGCAGGGCAAGCTGGTCGGAGCCCGCGAAGCTGTACCGCGGCGCCTTGTCGATGCGCGGGAAGACGTCGGTGAGAGACGCGGCGGCGAGAACCGTGATCGGCGTCCCGCCGGCAACCGACGCGGGCAGGGCGAGCGCGGCGAGTGCGATCGCAACGAGCCGCGTCACCGTTCGACCATGACGGACGTCGCCTTGACAACGGCGTTCGCCGACATCCCGGGCGCGAGACCGAGCGCCTCAGCGGACTCGCGCGTGATCACGGCGACGAGACGGCCCCCGCGGGTCACGTCGAGCTCGACCTCGGCAAGGAGGCCTTCGATCTTCACGACGCGGACGACGCCCTCGAGCCGGTTGCGGGCGCTCAGCGTCGGCCCGCTTTCCCCGCGCAGCCTCTGGATCTCACGCTCGGCCACCACACGGCGGTTGGCGGTATCGCGACTCACGCGAATCCGTCCTTGCCGATCCCAGCGGCGCAGCGTGTCGAGGCTGATCCCGAGCGCGCGGGCAGCCTCGCTGGCGGTGTAGGTGCGCGCCACGGCGGGGCACACTACTGCATAGGCATTACCTAGGCAAGCTAGAGAGCGCCGAGGTCGCCCACCTCGTAGCCCTTGCTCTTCAGGTCCTTAACCGCTGCGCGGCCGCTCTTGAGCGCGACGGACGTCCGCACCTTATCGGCGGCCTTGCCCGCCTGGACGATGCTCTTGCGCCGCGCCTCCTTGACCGGTTCGAAGGCGTCGGCGAGATCGTCGAAGGAGTCGGCGAGGCGCTTGTTGTCGGCCCGCGCGTTCTCGGGCGGCTTGAGACCGTGAAGCTCTTTGGCGGCATCCCGCAGGTGGTCCTGGAAGTTCGAGATGTCCTGGTTGAACCCGGCGATGTCGACATGCTTGCCGACCCCCGAGCCGGCCTGGGTCAGATCCGAGCCGAGCTTCTGCAGCTGAGTCTCGTACTCCGCCTTCGTGACCGGCTTCGCACTGGTTCCGCAACCGGCTGCGACCAGCGCGAGAACGGCAAGGACGAGAGGGAGCACGCGCGCCACGGCCGTCGGTACCCTACCGACGCCGGGGTGCGTTGCGGTGCGACGCTGAGATCACACCCGTCGAACCTGATCTGGTTAGCACCAGCGAAGGGAGCGAAGCTTGCAGGACACGCCCAGTTGGGGAATCGAGCCGGTACCCGATCGGCTGCGTGTACTCGGGACGGTCGACACGACGCTGCTATGGACGAACCTCGGCGTCTCGCTGCTGGTGCTCGTCCTGCCTGCCTACTTCGACCTCTCGTTGCGCACCGCGCTCGCCGCGACACTCGTCGGCGGTCTGATCGGCAACGGCATGCTTGCCGTTGCCGCACTCGTCGGCGCCGACGCACGGGTACCGACGATGTTGCTGCAGCGAGCGCCGCTCG
>Ga0137372_10003096_pt1 | contig 16168 bp, 15 predicted proteins | sample SagtaG_6_FD_104911 | JGI IMG/M metagenome (GOLD analysis project Ga0137372, IMG submission 104911) | Vadose zone soil microbial communities from Sagehorn Ranch, Mendocino, California, USA - Sage1_R_60_16 metaG | ecosystem: Environmental > Terrestrial > Soil > Vadose zone | place: USA...
ATATATATATATATATATATATATATATATATATATATATATATATATATATATATATATATATATATATATATATATATATATATATATATATATATATATATATATATATATATATATATAATTTATAATTAAATCACATCTATATTTTGTTAAAAAACAATGACTTTGGTCTATTTACGAGTCGAAATCGTAATGCAAGTTGCTTATTGTTTAATAGATATATGTATAGGTTGCTTAATATATTAGTGGGCGTGATCTTCAGAATATAGAGATAGTAATAAACAAAAAATATATCCCTGAATTAGGCAAATTGCTACTTCAAATAATACATAAAATCTTAATGTAGGGTATAGAATTAAGATTTGGCTATAATTTATATTTACGGCAGATGAGGCCGCATAGGTTCCTATTAGTCTTAAAATAATATGACCTGCTCTTATGTTTGCTGCTAGGCGAAAACTTAGGGTGATTGGTCGTACTAGAATTCTTGTTCTTTCAATTAATACTAAAAATATATTAAGTCAGTTTGGTGCCCCTTCAGGCAAAAGATGTGCAACTGATTGTTTGGGGGACTTTATTATTCTAGATATAATTATTCTTATTCATAGGGGAAGTCTTAGAGTTAGTGTTATTATAAGGTGTCTTGAAACTCTAAAGAAGTATGGGATTAGTCCCATTAAATTAATGACTACAATTAGTACGAATAGTGGGATAACTATAGAGGATAATCCTTTTAAGTGTGTTATAAATGTTCGTAACAGTTGTCTATGTATTAAGGTTATTAATTTATATATTAATATAATTTTATATGATGGACTAGTTCAAAAATATAGTGATGTTAAGCTAATTAGGATTATAAGATTAGTTCTTAATATTATTGTGATACTTGGCATAAAGCAGGATGATGAGAATGGATCAAAGGATGAGAAGATGTCGGTTATCATCAAGACTTAACTTATGTTTATTGTTGCTTTGAAGGCTACTAGTTTAATATAACTTAAAGTCTTGTTACTTATTTATATATTTTCAGGTTCTTATTATCATGGGTGTTATAATAAAATATGAGAAATATAATATGGTAAATGTTTGACCAATTAGGTAGTAGGGATCTTCTACTGGTTCTCCTCCAATTCAGGTTAAGATTATAAATGACGATACTAGACTTCAAAATATTAGTTGAAGATGAGGATAAAATGTTAATCTTTTTTTAAGTATTACTGTTGTAAAAGGTAAGGTAAATATAATAATAAGTGCTGAAAATAAAGCTATAACACCCCCAAGCTTATTAGGGATTGATCGAAGAATTGCATATAATCATAAAAAATATCACTCTGGTTTAATATGAATTGGGGTAATTAATGGATTAGCTAGTATGAAGTTTTCTGGATCTGCAAATATGTTTGGGGATAGTGTAACTACTAGCATAAATATTATTAATGCTATTGAATATCCTAATAAGTCTTTGATTGAATAGTATCTATGAAAAGGGACTCGGTCTGAGTCACAGTTGAAACCTAATGGATTATTTGATCCAGTTTGGTGTAAGAATATAATATGAAGTACTACTGCAAATACGATTACAAATGGTATAATAAAATGAAGGGCAAAAAATCGGTTTAAAGTTGCCGCGTCTACTGCAAATCCCCCTCAAATTCACTCTACTAATATTTTTCCTATATAAGGAATAGCTGAAAATAAATTGGTAATTACTGTTGCTCCTCAAAATCTTATTTGACCTCAAGGCAAAACATATCCTAGAAAGGCGGTGGCCATAGATAAAATAAAAATTAATAGCCCCATATTTCAAGTTTCTATTATATAGAATGATCCATAATAGATTCCTCGTCCTATATGTAAATATATAAATATAAAAAATAATGAGGCTCCATTTGCATGAGAGGCTCGTATTAGTCATCCATAGTTTACTTCCCGGTTGATATGACACACTGAAGAAAAAGCTATTTCTATTCTAGGCCTGTAATGTATTGATAAAAATAGTCCTGTAATGATTTGTATTACTAGACATAGTCCTAGTAATGATCCGTAATTTCATCAGATGGAAATATTATTTGGAGCGGGTAAATCAATTAATACGTTGTTTACGATTTTAATTATTGGGTTAGTGGTTCGTATAGGCTTAAACATATGTAAATGGTCGTAAAGGTCCTGCGGATCGAGTAGTAATTTTTACGACAAAAATTATTGTAATAAGTAAAATTATTAGTAGTAGTATTAATATATAGTTATTCCTTATAGTATATATTGAGGAGTAGTAGTGTATTTTAAAGGTTGTTCTGTATTTTATTAATTTTAATATCTGCACAGCTAATCTATATATGATTAGTGAGGTAAACAGAAATATCAACAGATATTTTATATTTATAGATTGATTTGGACACATAGCTACAAAGTATGTAAATATAATTAAAATTCCTCCGATATAAATAAGAAAAATAAAATATGCAAATCAGGAAGATATAGATATGGAGAAAGTTATGGCTGTAATTAAGGCTATAAATAAAATTATTGCTCCCAGTGATAAGGGTCTATTGGCAAGGAATATGGATGATGCAACTCTAACTATAGTCGTGGTAAGAATAATTAAGGTCATTTATAAATATGAGGATTGAACTCATTCTTTTGGATTCAAGGGCCAAGGTGCTCCATACACAATTTTATATTAAGACCCTCATCAGTATATAGATAAAAATAAACAGATTCAAACCACATCTACAAAGTGTCAATATCAGGCCGCTGCCTCAAATCCAAAATGGTGTCTTACAGAAAAGTGATGTAATGTTGTTCGAATTAGGCACACTAATAGGAATGTTGTACCAATTAGGACGTGGGCCCCGTGGAATCCAGTTGTAACAAAAAATGTTGATCCATACACGCTATCTGAAATGGAAAATGAGGCTTCCATATATTCTCCCGCTTGAAGTAGAGTAAAGTATATTCCTAAAATGGAAGTTATAACTAAAGCTTGGATTCTTATAATTCATTTATTTTCTAATAATCTATGATGAGCTCATGTTACTGTTACTCCCGAAGCCAGAAGAACTGAAGTATTTAAAAGTGGTACACCAAATGGATTTAGTGGGATAATCCCAGTTGGGGGCCAACAGCAGCCCAATTCTGGTGTAGGGGATAGACTACTATGGAAAAAGGCTCAAAAAAAGGCAAAAAAAAATATAACTTCTGAGGTAATAAATAGGATTATTCCATATCGCAGCCCCCTAGTTACATAAGATGTATGATGACCTATAAATGTTCCTTCTCGAATAATGTCTCGTCATCATTGAAACATACATAGGACAATTAAAATGACAGATAAGAATAATATTTTTATTCCGTGACCGTGAAATCATCTAGTTAGTCCTATAGCTAAGCTAAAGGCTCTAATTCCTGCTAATACTGGTCATGGTCTAATTTCTACTAAGTGAAATGGTAAACGAGTCATTATATTTACTATTAATTAGTCTTTTTACTTGGAAGGTAAATGTACATTATACTATAAATATTTACAGGGGAAATTTCTTTCGTTTATAAATTTACAGTTTAATGTTTGCTCAACCACCCTGTTAATATCATCCTCATAGTTTTATATTTAAAAATTTCATATGTGTTAATAATATTTTAAATTTTATTATTGGGTTTCATCATATAGAAACTATTATAAGTCATACTGAAGTTCAGATTATTAATATAAATCTAATTCATCTTATGGGGGATAGGTGAGGCATGTATAAAAATCACTATTTTGTAACTATGACTTGACAAATCATTATTATATTATTAACTAGATTTTTATTTCATTTTTTTGACTCAGGAAATAAAAGATTTTGTATCAACAACTTCTATGGAGATGGGTATAAATGAGTGGTTTGCCCCACAGATTTCTGAGCACTGTCCATAAAATACTCCTGGTTTTATTGTAGTAAATCCGACTTGATTTAAGCGTCCTGGAACTGCGTCTACCTTAACTCCTAGAGATGGAATTGTTCATGAATGAATAACGTCTGCAGCGGTTACTAATAATCGAATTTCTAGCTGTATGGGTACCACTGCTCGATTGTCTACTTCTAATAATCGATAGTCTCCCATATTTATATCGTTTAGTTGAAGTATATATGAGTCTATAGAAATATTTATAAAATCAGAGTATTCATAAGATCAGTATCATTGGTGTCCGATAGTTTTTATGGTTATGGCTGGCTGACTTATTTCATCTGTTAAATATAGTACTCGAAGTGAAGGTAGGGCTAAAAATAGCAAGATAATAGCAGGTAGAATTGTTCAAATTGTTTCAATTTGTTGAGCTTCTAATAGATACCGATTGCTGTGCTTATTAATTATTAAAAACATAAAGGCATATCTAACTACTGTAACGACTAAGATGATAATTAACATGGCATGATCATGAAATGTAATTAGTTGAAGTATTACTGATGAAGCAGCATCTTGGAAAGAAATTTGTCCTCAATTGGTCATCTAAGAAGGCCCTGGCTACTTGGCTTACCCTAATTAACAGATAGGTTATATATCTTCTTATATTAAGGTGCTGTAATAATTCCTGATTCATTGAGATTATGAAAATCTAGGGGTAAAATATCGAATCATTCTATTGCTGTTGGTATGTGTGATCTGGAAATAACAGTACGTTGAGAAGCTATTCTTTCTCATACAATAAAGATAAATATTATTACTGCAATAAATGATAATATAGATCCTATAGAAGATATAATATTTCATTTGGTGAAGGCGTCTGGGTAGTCTGAGTATCGTCGGGGCATTCCGCTTAATCCTAAAAAATGTTGTGGGAAGAATGTTATGTTTACTCCAATAAATATTAGTAGAAATTGAGCCTTAGATCATTGTTTATGAAGAGTTATTCCTGATAATAGTGGGTATCAGTGTGTAAATGCTGCGAAAAGGGCAAATACTGCTCCTATACTTAAAACATAATGAAAATGGGCTACTACATAATAGGTGTCGTGTAATATAATATCAAGAGATGAGTTGGATAATATAATTCCAGTTAATCCTCCTATTGTAAAAAGAAAAATAAATCCTATAACTCATATTATGGGAGCAGTATACTTAATTTTAGATCCGTGAATAGTAGCCAGTCATCTAAATACTTTAATTCCTGTCGGTACTGCGATTACTATAGTTGCTGATGTAAAATAAGCTCGTGTATCTACATCTAATCCTACTGTGAATATGTGGTGAGCTCATACAATGAATCCTAAAATGGCAATTCTTAATATTGCATAGATTATTCCAAGTACTCCAAAGGGTTCTAGTTTTGATGAGTTATGAGCTACAATATGGGAGATTGCTCCAAATCCAGGAATAATTAAAATATATACTTCTGGATGTCCAAAAAATCAGAATAGATGTTGATATAGAATTGGATCACCACCACCTGAAGGATCAAAGAAGGAGGTATTTAGATTTCGATCCGTTAATAGTATAGTGATTGCTCCAGCTAATACAGGAAGTGATAACAGAAGTAAAATTACTGTGATTGTTACAGCTCATACAAATAGAGGAATTCGTTCTAGTTGTAATCCCTTTCATCGTATATTTACTACAGTTGTAATAAAATTTAAAGCTCCTAAAATTGATGAGGCTCCTGCTAAGTGTAATGAAAAAATTGCTAAGTCTACTGAAGGCCCCGAGTGAGCTATATTTCTAGATAGAGGGGGGTACACAGTTCATCCTGTGCCTGCTCCTTTTTCTACTGCTGCTGAGGATACTAATAGTATTAGAGATGGGGGTAATAGTCAAAATCTAAGATTATTAAGTCGTGGAAATGCTATATCTGGAGCTCCTAGTATTAATGGTAGTAATCAGTTACCAAAACCACCAATAAATATTGGTATAACTAAGAAAAAAATTATAATAAATGCATGGGCGGTTACAATAGTATTATATAGCTGATCTCTCCCTATAAATGATCCTGGCTGTCTTAATTCAATTCGAATTAAGATTCTTATTCCTGCTCCTACCATTCCAGCTCAAATTCCTAGAATAAAATATAGGGTTCCAATATCTTTATGGTTGGTTGAGAACATTCATCGCATAGGTATTATTTAGATTATGAAGATTAACAATCTAGGGATAACTAATCATGTTCTATATAAGGATAATATTACATTTCATTGGGCAACTAGGAATCCAGTTTTGGGATCTGTAAATATACATTCTTCATTTTTTTTAGAAATATTAGTGAGTAATAAGCTTAGCCCAATATTTAAGTAGAAATATAGTGCTATTAGTGATCCCAGGATTAAAAAATAGCATACTAGACTATTTACTACTATTAGTTCAGATAGGACTAATCACTTGGCAGCAAACCCCCCTAGTGGGGGTATACCTCCTAAGTTTAGTAATCTAATAGCGATAAATATATGTGGTAGTGGTGCATAGATAGAATCAGATATTCTGGCTGAAATAGTTGATAGATTATTAAAAGCAAACACTATAAAGATTGGAAAAGCCACAACTGAATAAATTAGTAAATATGTTATAGTTATAAAAGGTTTATTGATTGCTAATATTCTAACTATTCATCCCATATGATTAATTGATGAGTAAGCTAAAATAACTCGTAAATGAGTTTGGTTTATTCCCATAATTCCACCTATAATTGAATTAAGGGCGGCTACAAATAGTAAAATATTTCTGGTTTTTTGAACTAAAATAAAAGATATAATAGTTAATGGTGCTAGTTTTTGTCAGGTTGATAGGATAGCACAGGAGTATCATGATATAGATATTATTACTGAAGGATATCATATATGACATGGAACTATTCCCAATTTTAATATAATGGAAAACATTAATATATATATTAGTAATTTATCTCTGATTGAAAATATTCTTCATATAGATATTCTTCTTATTAGTAAAATTGATGAGCCAAAGGATTGAGCTAAAAAATATTTAATTGCTGCTTCTGTTTCTTGATTTTTTATAGTAAAAAGGATTATTGGAATAAATCTCAGTAAGTTAATTTCTATGGAGGTCCATAAGATAATTCAATTGGTTCTAGACACTGCTATTAATGTACTAGTAATAAGGGTTGTAACTGTCAATATTGAAAATGGTGTATTTATTATCATATTTAAGATATGGAGGAAGTTACCCCCCTAATAATAAGTTAGAAGCTTTTATTTTATCTATCTTATTAGTATGATCAGTCTAAGGATCCTTCTGATCATTCATGTATTAGCCCAGCTAATAAAATAATAATAAATATTAGAATCAATACTGTTTCAGATACAGGATTTAATGAGGTTATTAGTATTGAAATTGGGATTAATAAAACAATTTCGATATCAAATACAATAAAAATGATAGCTAGGAGGAAAAATCGAGTTGAGAATGGAATACGAGCTGTATTTTTGGGATCAAACCCACACTCAAAAGGTGAGGATTTTTCTCGATCTATTATAGTTCGTATTGATAATATATTTATTATAATTAATAGTATAATTGGGAATACTGCTGCCAATATTGAAGATGTTATTATCAGTATCATATAATCAAGAATATTTGTTATTATCTTCCGATTAAAAGTCGGATGCTATATCAAGCTCCTTGATTAAATATCGGAAAGTTATTCGTATTCAATTTCATCAAAATTGTCCGTTAGTCCGGCTCGATATTATATTATGTTTATTATTAGTGATAAGGGGGTTAATAATATTAATAGGGTTAAGGATATTGGTAAAAATCTTTTTCAGGTTAGATTTATTAAGTTATCATATCGTATTCGCGGATATGTTGCTCGTACTCAAATAAATAAGGTGGCAAATATTATTATTTTTATAAGGGTTGTTAAATTAATTAGCATAATTGAATTTCCTATTATTATAACTGCTATAAATATTCTAATAGCTAAAATATTAGTATACTCAGCTATAAAGATTATAGCAAATAATCCTCTTCTATATTCTACGTTAAATCCTGATACTAGTTCTGATTCACCCTCCGCAAAGTGAAAGGGGGTGCGATTGGTTTCAGCTAGTATTGTAATTATTATAATAATTATGAGTGGTGGGAATATAACTATTAATCATGATTTTATATTAATATTTATATATATAAAGTCTAAAGATATTAATAGAATTAAGGCTCTTAATAGAATAAGAGATATTCTTACCTCATATGAAATTGTTTGTGCTACTCCTCGTAAGGCTCCTAGAAGTGCATATTTTGAATTTGATGCTCACCCTGCTAGAAAAATTCTATATACTCCCATTCTTGATACACATAAAAAATATAGAACTCCCAGTAATATAAAAAAAGACTGCTTATCGTGAGGGTAGATTGTTCATATTATTAGAGCTAAGAATAGCCCTATTATTGGTGCAATTAGAAAAGGTATGCGATTATATATGGTTGGTTTTACTTGTTCTTTGGTAAATAATTTAATAGCATCTGCAAATGGCTGAGGAATTCCTATCAGTCCTACCTTATTTGGTCCCTTTCGAAGTTGAAAATATCCAAGAAATTTACGCTCTATTAAAGTATAAAAGGCTATTGCTACTATAGCTATGATTAATCTTAAAAGAACTGATAAGATAAATGGAATCGTCATCATTGAGAGAAACTAGTTCATAGGTAGAGTTTAAATCTACAGCAATTATCTGCCATCTCAATAAACCCATAGATGATTTAACATCTTATAGGAATTTTCAAAATTCTTGTTTATGGATTGTGGTTGGGTTTCCCCTCTAATTAAGTGCAAGTTAACTATTCTATATAAATTAAACTACATCTAAAGAGTGAAAATATTTTCATATCTTAATCCTAAATTAAGTACATTATTCTGTCAACTCTTTATATTATATATTTATGTTAATTACTTAAATTTATATTAATTCTTTATTTATAATTATTATATTATTTAGGTCCTTTCGTACTATAAATAATTAAAGGTTTTATGGATAGAAACTAACCTGGCTTGCGCCGGTCTGAACTCAGCTCATGTAGGGTATTAAAGGTTGAACAAACCCACTTTTAAAACTGTTGCGTTTTGCAGTTTCCCTAAGCCAACATCGAGGTGCCAACTTTTATTTTTGATAAGAACTCTATAATAAAATTAGTCTGTTATCCCCGAGGTAGCTTTTTTCTATTGATCTATTTTAGGATCATACAAATGACTTATTTGTCTGTAAATATTAGGAAGTTTTTTATATTCCTGTGTTGCCCCAACCAAGTTGTAATTTTAGTAAATTAACTTTATTAAAACTAAGCTCTACGGGGTCTTCTTGTCCTATAAAGTTATATAAGCTTCTTCACTTATAAATTAGTTTTTATTTATTTAGGTGATACAATTAATTTTTCGTTTACCCCTTTATACTAGCCAGCAATTATTTGGCAAATTATTATGCTACCTTTGCACGGTCAAGATACCGCGGCCATTAAAATCTTCATTGGGCAGGGTTTACCTTTTATTTTATTAATCAAGAGGCTATGTTTTTGTTAAACAGGCGAAAATTTGTTTGTCGAGTTAATTACCTAAATTTATATTATTAATAAAGTATTTAATTATTTATTTTATTAATTTTTAATTAATTTAATACTTGTTTTTACATTATTATATAAAGGTTTTTATTATTTTTAGTATCATTATATTATTAGTATATTTAGACTTATTTATTTATTTGTATATTATGCTGTAACGTTTTTTTAGATGGCTGATTTTAGGCCAACTAATTGAATATACACTTATTTGTTATTACTTTTATAGTGGAGCTTATCCCCAATACATTACATAATATTAATTTTGATAATATTTTATTTAATATTTAAATTTTTAATGAAACCAGATATTATCTTACGCGTTAGGTATATAGCCTCTGATATATTATTTATTAAGTCTAGTGAAACAGACATTAATGGGTTCTGAACAATAATATATCAGCTCTTAAGATTTCGGGTATTTAAATTTATTTTATCTTCTTGTAGAACCATTATGCACAAGGTACGTTAAATAACTACTATCTGTTTTTTAGTTTTCCTTTGTAGTACTTATTGTAATATATGTTATTTATTTATTAAAGTTTTATTATAAATAGAACAAGAGATTTCTCTTTAGTCTTAGTGTAAATAAGATGCATTTATATGCTATGTTCTAAAAGGTGCAACTTCAGTTACACCAACTATGTTACGACTTTTCTCTCCTTTAGGAGAGAGTGACGGGCGATGTGTGCATGTTTTAGGTAAATTTTCATAGTGGATATACTATTACAGACAAGTCCACCTTTTATAATATTATTAATATTAGTTTGGTTTCTATATATATAGATTGTAACCCATCCATTCCCACCTATTAGCTGCACTTTGACCTGACGTAAATATATTATATATATTTTTGTATTCTTTCTTTTAAAGGTTTACTTGCGACGGCAGTACACAGGCTGAATATTTCTAAGGTGGGGTGTATTTTCGTGGATTATCGTTTAAATGACAGGTTCCCCTGATTATATAAAACACCGCCAAATTCTTTGAGTTTCGATCTGTGGATTTTAATATTCAATACGTATTTTAAGTTATAAATAAAAGGGTATCTAATCCTTGTTTTTGTTTATAATTTCACTTTATTTGATATAGTTGGTTCAAGGTATAGTTGAATTAGACCTCTAATTTATTATTAATATATCTATTTGTGGTATTACTATACTTTATTTTAGTCTTCTGTTTAACCGCTACGGCTGGCACAGATTTTGTCACCTTTTTTATCAATTTCTATGTCATATATTTTATATCTTATTATAATATTTTTTACTGTATAGCCTATTTTAAATTTTTATATTTTACATGTAATTTAATTAATTTAATAAAGTTTTTAGCTAGAATCAAACTGGTAGTAAGAGAGTAAACTCTTTGTCGGGGTATGGGCCCACTAGCTTATATAGCTTATCTTACTAAAAGTATTAGTGTATGTAGCACTCTTTTAAATTTGCAGTTTAATGTTGTGTATCAACTATAATACCTATTTATATTCATGATGTAATTATGGTTGGCTTAAATATTAGTGCAACAATTGGATAAATATGTAAAATTATTAATGATATATCTTTTGGCTTTAGTATAACTTTAGGTAGGGATACTATATTTGGGTGTCCGTGATTAATTGAAGAATATATATATAGGGAGTATGCAACTGAATAAAATCTAATCAAGGCTAGGATAATAGCTGTTATTTTTGATGTATACAAGATTGAGGTTATTAGTACTACTTCACTTAATAGATTTATTGTAGGTGGGGCTGCCATATTACATGCCATAAATATAAATCATCATAGGGATATTATTGGAATAATAGATATTATACCTTTTATTAGGAATATACTTCGAGTATTATAAATTTCATAATTTAGGTTTGCTATTATAAATAAAGCTGAAGAGGATATTCCATGGGCAATTATTATTGCCATTGCTCCTATGAGTCCCCATGTGGATCTTGTTATCACTCCTCTTAGTAGTAGTCCTATATGTCCTACTGAGGAATAAGCAATTAAGGATTTTAAATCTGTTTGTCGTATGCAGATTATACTTGTGATTAGAGCACCTACTAGAGATAATCTAATGATAGGGGATATAATTAGTTTGTTTATATGAGGAAATATTATGTAGGATCGAAGTATTCCATATCTTCCTAGCTTTAGAAGTACAGCTGCTAAAATTATGGATCCTGCTACAGGAGCCTCTACATGTGCTTTAGGGAGTCACAAGTGTATTGAGTATATGGGTAGTTTTACTATAAATGCTATTATTAGTATAAGTCATCCGAGTCATAGAGGGCTGATTGATATAGGAAATATGAATTCTATATTTATAGTTATATTTAGATGCTCGGATGTATGATATAATTTAAAAATAATTGTTAAAAGGGGCAAGGAAGCTGCTACTGTATATATGAATAGATATATTCTGGCTTGGGATCGTTCTGGCTGATATCCTCATATTATGATTATTAGCATAATTGGAATTAATGAGGTTTCAAATAGTATATAAAATATTAATATATTAGATACTGAGAAACACATGATTAAAATTAAGCATATTGTTAGTATTAAAGATCCAAAAATTGATGGCATATTGTGGGTTTGTTTAATTTTTGAACTAGCTATAAATATTATAGCTGTGATTCATAGAGTAAGTATAATTAATATTGTAGATATTGAGTCTAAGGCAAAATCTCTATCTAGTATTATATATGAATATGAGTTTAAATATTTTATTATAAATATTAAGGTAAAAAGTATTAATATAGGGGGGGATATATATCACATATAAATAGAATTAGTTGTTAATAGTAGGAGCAGGGGGGAAAAAAATATTGTAATACTTAGCATTTATTTAAAGAAACTGATTTTAGTAGATCTCTACCCCTGTATCGTGATATTTTTACTAATAGTCTTAGTCCTATACTTGATTCACAAGCACCAAATGTAAGAATTACTAAGCTTAAAAATGGTATATTATTGTTATTTATGGACTGAATTAGAGATACATATATAACTAGACTTAGTGTGATTGCTTCAAGGGCCAGAAGTGCTATTAATAAGTGTTTATTTTGGGCCAAAAAGACAGCTATTAAGATTATAGTTGTTAGTTGCATTATCACAATAATAGATGAGGGTGATTTCATAGGATTGATGAGTATAATTCATTTCTTTGATTTACAAGATCAGTGCTTAATATAAGCTTTCAGTCCATCAGATAACGCGTTATGCGATTTAAGACACCCAAAGTCATTATTTTATATAAATTATTATCTGTGTATAATATAAATATAATTTTAACATGAAAAGTTAATGTGTTAATTACACCATATACACTGTTTACAAGATTTAATTTCTTTTTTATCTTCTTCAGAGATATATCTTTTATAGATTATATAAACTTATAATATATTTATTAGAAGGACTAAAGCTGCAAACATAACTACGGAAGTAGATAGATATAGTGTAGGATTTCTTGGATAAAATTTTGTAATTTTATTAAATGCTTTGGTAATAATATCATTAGTTCCCTGACCCCCTATATATTCTATTCATGCTTGATCTGAGGATTTTAAGTATTGATGAGATAGTATTAATGGATATTTTATAATAAATTGGGAGGAAAGGGGTGTTATAAATCATATGTTACATAAATAGAAGTGGGATTTAGGTTTATATATTAGGATGGATTTTTTTAGGATAAGTGTGGTACTTCATGATATTATTAATCCTATTAGTATTAGGTATAGGGGAATATTTTTAATGGTTAGGGGTAAATGAGTAGTATGTATGTTAAATGGGTAAATTCATAGAAGTACAGATCCTATAACTACAGATATAATTGATAAGATAATTATTGGAATTTTAATATTATCTTCTTCTAAAACTTGAATATATGATTTTCTGTTTTTAGGTCCCCATAGTGTAATTAGTATTATCCGTATAGAATAAAATGTAGTTATCCCAACTGCAATATAAAATATCAGAATTAGTATATTATTAAATGAGTAATATATTATATTTTCTATAATTATATCTTTTGAATAAAATCCTGCAAGAAATGGGAATCCGCATAATGATATTCTTGATAGTAGTATACATGATGAGGTAATGGGTAATCTTTTTATAGAATTTCCCATTCATCGTAAGTCTGTTCTGTGTGAATAGGTCATAATTATCTTTCCGGCGCAGATAAATAACAGGGCTTTAAACAGGGCGTGTGTGGATATGTGAAAATATGCTACTTCAGGTAGGTTTATTCCAATTCTTGCTATTATTATACCTAACTGACTTAAGGTAGATAGCGCAATAATTTTTTTTATATCACACTCTGTAGAGGCTCTAATTCCTGCTATAAGTATAGTAGTAATTGAAATTATTAATATAAATGTACTAAATTCTTTAAGGTTCCTAATAAATGGGTGAAATCGGATTAATAAAAATACTCCGGCTGTAACTAGAGTAGATGAGTGGACTAGGGCAGATACTGGTGTAGGGGCTGCTATAGCAGCTGGTAATCATCTGGAGAAGGGTATTTGAGCCCTTTTAGTTATCCCCGCTAGGATAATGCATAAAATTTGTATAAAATTTATTCTGGATCTTCACATATGTAAAATATTTCAGTGTCCTTGATTTAATGTTCATGCAATTGACAATAGTAATATAACATCACCAATGCGATTTATAAGTGCTGTAATTATTCCAGCTCCCAAGGATTTGGGATCTTGATAATAAATTACTAAAACAAAAGATACAATTCCCAGACCATCTCACCCCATAAGCATTATTATAAAATGGGGGAAAAGATTAGCATATTTATAGATATTACAAATAGTATTACCAAGATTGTAAATCGATTAATAAATTTATCATCTTTTATATAAATTGATGAAAAATGTAAAACATTAGCTGAAATGGTTAATACAATTATAGAAAATATTATTCCTTTTGGATCAATTAAAATAGTAAATATAATTGGAGAGGAAAATATTGAGGTAACTTCTCATTCATATAGACTTATAGAATTATTTATTAATACATTAAATGTTGGCAGTAATATGAACGCAATTAAAGTTCAGATAATCTTGTATGAAAACTTTTGTAGTATGAGTTTATTCATGAATATAAATCTGTATTGATAATTTTGACTCCACAGGTCAATAGTTTGATAACTTATTATATTATTAATATATATTATCAAAATTTAATTTAATATTAGGTTAAATTTGATTTATATTTTATAAAATATTACGTAAATGTATAGATAACCCAACTATAAAATTTTATAAACTTCTGAACACGAATTAAAACTTTATAATGTATTTAATTATGTTTATACATTGTGGCTATGCACAGCTGGATTTTAATGACTTATTTTATGTTACTAGCTTATTACATATAGTGTTAAGAATTTGATTTTAATGTTAAATTTAAACCTTGACTTTAATTATGAGTATAAGTTATATAGGTGATACTGATTTGTTATATACTATATATTAAATATTACAGAACTCTCTATAAGTCATAGATTTTTAATAATATATTAATATTGTAAGTGGTATAAATTGTCTAAATTTGGATGGTTTTATGTAGTATTATATTAATTTATTAATGTGGGGATATTTATAATTTTATTCGTAGACTATATTTAGTAATTTATATTACGGATTTGTTATAGTAACCCCCTAAAATTTGGTTTTAATGTTAGATTTAAATTATGTTGATGATCTGAAGTTTAAATTAAATGAGACTTATATATAGAATAATACTAAAATATAACACATATTTTATTAATATATATGCATATATAATATGTCTTATATAAGATTGTTTATTTCTTTTATGATTAGGAATTAAAAGTTTACTTATACAATTACTGAGCTTCATATTGGAGAATTTATTGTAGTCTATATATAATATACTTATGTTTTATTATAATCAATAGTTTATCAGTTTACTACATGTTGTTGAGTTTATTATATATTATATAAACTTTAACAAAGAATATTTAGAGTCTGATGCATAGTATAATTTTAAGTAGATAAGAAGTATATTTAAAATTTAGCTAGGATTTCTATAAGATTATAGGGATAATTAATGATTTTAAAATATTCATATAAATTATTTATAACTATAAGCTATAATAATATTAACTTGAAATTTGGATCAATATTAATTAGATTTAATTCCCGATCAGAATTACAATTATAAAACACTTAAAATTTATAAGTGTTTTAGACTTTAAATTTTGACATATTTTTTTCTCACCCGACAAGTACTGCAATTAGGACTAAATATTAGATAATATCAGAGTAACTATTAGTTATACATATTAGTCATAATATCAGTAGTCTAACTTTATATAAATTATCTACGGTATACTCATCGCAAACTCACTTTTATTAGTCTTTTGGGCCTGAAAGTACCTAAAAAATAAGTTTATAGATGGGGGTTTATGGCTCATACAATTTTACCCATTTTATGGGTGTAATCTATACTTACATATATATATATATATAAATATATATATATATATATACTTATATATATATATATATTTATATATATATATATATATATATATATATATATATATATATATATATATATATATATATATATATATATATATATAAATA
>Ga0137372_10003097_pt1 | contig 16168 bp, 21 predicted proteins | sample SagtaG_6_FD_104911 | JGI IMG/M metagenome (GOLD analysis project Ga0137372, IMG submission 104911) | Vadose zone soil microbial communities from Sagehorn Ranch, Mendocino, California, USA - Sage1_R_60_16 metaG | ecosystem: Environmental > Terrestrial > Soil > Vadose zone | place: USA...
ATAACTCTTGGCACTAAGCAAACAGGTGCGCCCAGTGCGGGAAATCTGCACGCTGGGTGCGATGTGGCGGGGGCTGGAAACGGATTCACGGTTTGGCTACTGAGGCACTCCCAGAGGAAACGGGGAGCAACAAGCTAGGCTGGACCTTCGGAATACCGCGCCAGTCCTCGACCCGACCGGCCAGCGGGAAGCATTCCAGGAGAGCCCCCGATTGCAGTAGAGTCACGGGCTGCCCGGAATGTCGTGCAGCCCGTCGCATCCAGCTTCCAATCTCCCCTTAGAAAGGATTTCACGGAATGCCCACCATCATCCAGTTCATCGTCCCAGCCTCCCTGGTTCTTGCCAGCCTGCTCATCTGCCTCGCGTTCGTCACTACCCGTGGATTTCTGATCGAGGTAGCGGTCCTCAGTGCGATCGGCGGAGACGGATGGGCATTCCACAGGTATGGCCTTTACGGAATGCCTAACATACTCTACTTCCTCATCCCCGCAGCGGTGATCCTTGTCTGCGTGTTCATCTACCTATCCTCCACCAATATCCGCGGTTTCCTGCTTTTCGGGGCGCTTCTCGCCGCCTTCGCAGGTGCTTGCTGGCTGCTCAAAATTATTGCGCCGGCCGTGGGCACTCTCCTGGTCATAGGGTTCATCTTGGGCGCCAGATGCCAAAGGCATGGTAGTGGTTCGTTGTTCAAGGCATTTGTCGTTCATTCCGCCGTGCCCGATATTTCCGTTGGAGAAGCCTACATGGCTTCAGAAGCAGACCTGATCTAAACCTGTTCCGGATTTGTTCACAACCGCCCCTTGCACAGGTTGCAAGGGGTTTTGTTTTGCACTCAGCCCCGCGCACCGGGGCTTTTTCTTGCGTCCTTTACGACGCCGGAGGCTGTACCGTGTCCACTACGACCGTTCCTGCACCGATATTTGGCTTCGAGGTGAGAACGTGCGCGAGCAGCGCCAGTGAGAGACATCGATGGCTTGTGCTCCTCGGCCAGATCATGGAAATGATGCTCTACAAAGGGCAGCGGTACGGCTTTCCACTTCCAAAAGAGTTTGACGAACTGAAGTCGGCAGAATAAGCCGGCGGCGATGGCGTTGGAGAGGCTCGCCATCTTAGCCTTGTCCACCTGGGCCGAAGCGTAGAGGACCACGAAGAAGGTGCCAGTTGTCCGCAGAAGATATCCGATATCGGAGCGAAGTTCTCTTCAGAATCGCTCATGCTAGAGACTCGTTGTTGAGCCTCTGGAGTGATCTTCAGGCCCGAAAAACACGCTCCGCAGGACCTTGACCGGCAAAAACTCTAGTTCGACTTGGGCCAGAAATCCGGAGCGGGTCATGCGCCACTGGTCACAAGCCTCGACTGGGCCGTTTACTGGGTTCGTTGTCGTCTTCGAGGTCAGCTTAGATCTGCCTCACCATGTTGCCAGAAGCCGCTGGAGTCTCGGTCCCGACGACCTCTTTGATTTTTTTTGCGTTCCAGGCAAAAGCCGTGCGGAATTCAAGATGAAGGTGAGCTCGGATCCACAATGGATCGAACGGCGAGAAGTTCACCTCATGCTCAGTATTTCCAGACGGCAACCCGTATGGCGCCTGCTCCCGCGATCTTTTTCTGACGGGCACGTCAATGCACTTTTTGGATGATGTATCTGCCCGTTGCCACCGGGCTGTTGCTGTCCCCAGGCGCAGCGGCGATGGCCTTGATGGTGGTATTCGAGCTGAGGGATATCGGAGTTGAGTAGGCTTTCGACGATGTGGTCGGGGTCGAGTTGTCTGTTGTGTAGTAGATGGTTGCTCCGGGCGTCGTGTCACTCAGAGTTACTGACTGCGGCGAACTGTACTTGCCGGGAGCCGGGCTGAATGTTGGCGTGGCCGCGGCCGGTGGCACGTAGGTCCCGCTCCAACTCGCAATTGCGCTCGAGGTGTAGCCTGACTCAGTCGCTTGAGCCCGAATATATCCTGTCGAAGAGAACGAAACACTCGACCCCGCTATCGTAGGTGTGCAGGTGTTCGTGGTGTCCTGACAGTAGAAGATCGCTGCGCCGCTGGTCGAGTCCGAGATCGTGACCGTCGTAGCGCCGCCTGTGTAGGGAGACGCGGGCGAGAAGGTCGGCGTCGCGACAGTCGAGGGCACGTAAGTCCCGCTCCAACTCGCTATCGCGCTCGAGGTGTAGCCTGACTTGGTCGCTTGAGCTCGAATATATCCCGTCGAAGAGAACGAAACGCTCGACCCCGCCGTAGAGGGTGTGCAGGTATTCGTGGTGTCCTGACAGTAGAAAATTGCTGCGCCGCTGGTCGAGTCCGAGATCGTGACCGTCGTAGGGCCACCTGTGTAGGGAGACGCGGGCGAGAAGGTCGGCGTCGCGACAGTCGAGGGCACGTAGGTCCCGCTCCAACTCGCTATTGCGCTCGACGTGAACCCGGACTCCGTCGCTTGTGCACGAATGTAGCCTGTCGAAGTGAACGAAACGCTCGACCCCGCTATGGAGGGTGTGCAGGTGTTTGTGGTGTCCTGACAGTAGAAGATGGCTGCGCCGCTGGTCGAGTCCGAGATCGTGACCGTCGTAGCGCCGCCTGTGTAGGGAGACGCGGGCGAGAAGGTCGGGGTGGCCACCGTGGGCTGCGATGTCGTACTCGCGTAGGTCCAGTCAATGAGGTCCTGTATGGCGGTCAGCCCGCCCGTGCCTCCCGTGAAGCCGACATAAGCGTTGCTGGAACCTACGGTCGAAGGGATGTTCACAGCCCAACTTGTCGTGAAAGTCTGGGCGGCATTGGTCGCATCGGTGATGGTCATCGTTAGCGTCGTCCCGTCGTACGTCATGTGCACGTTAAAGGCGTCGCCGCTTAAGAGCTTTACCCCCGAGCTGGTCATGTCAATCGCCGGGGTCGTGGGAGAGGCGCCGTTCAAGTAGAGTCCGGTCGAATCCGTCCCCTCGCCCTGGTTGCTGTAGATGTCGAACTTCACCGCGATGCTCTTCGCAATTCCGGGCGTTCCTCCTGGAGTATCTGGTCCATAGCCCAGCCCGCCGCCGAACGGTCCCAGCGCGGTCGGGGCGGTATTCTGGATCGTGAATGTCATGCCGTCGGCCTGCGCGACGGACATCTGAAAGCTGAAGTCAGTGGTGAAGTGGGAGATATCGATCGGCGTGCTGAAAAATGCGCTGCCTGCCTCGCCGCCGCCGCCGTTCGTCAGTCGCAGCCGGGTTCCGCTCAAGGCTGCGTTGCCGTTGAGCGTCAGTCCCGTGGCCGTGAAACCGCCGCCGAAGTTGATTCCGCTCGAGCCTGTGCTGATGGTATAAGTAGCCGAGGCAACCGAACTGTTGTTGTAGCCGGTCGCCGCGGCGATGGCCTTGATGGTCGTGGTCACGGTGACGGAAATCGCGGTCGAGTACACCTTCGACGATGTGGTCGGGATCGAGTTGTCCGTCGTGTAGTAGATGGCCGCGTTCGGCGTCGTGTCGCTCAGCGTCACCGACTGCGACGACGTGTATGTGCCGGCCGGCGGGCTGAACGTTGGTGCGGCCGCCGTCGAGGCCACATAGGTCCCGCTCCAACTCGCTATTGCGCTCGACGTGAACCCGGACTCCGTCGCTTGAGCACGAATATAGCCGGTCGAAGAGAACGAAACGCTCGACCCCGCTGTAGTGGGTGTGCAGGTGTTCGTGGTGTCCTGACAGTAGAAGATTGCTGCGCCGCTGGTCGAGTCCGAGATCGTGACCGTCGTAGCGCCGCCTGTGTAGGGAGATGCGGGCGAGAAGGTTGGCGTGGCTACTGTCGGCTGCGAGGCTGAACTCGCGTAGGTCCAGTCAATGATGTCCTGTATGGCGGTCAGTCCGCCCGTGCCTCCCGTGAAACCGATATAAGCGCTGCTGGATCCTACGGTCGAAGGGATGTTCACAGCCCAACTTGTCGTGAAAGTCTGAGCGGCATTGGTCGCATCGGTGATGGTCATCGTTAGCGTCGTCCCGTCGTACGTCATGTGCACTTTAAAAACGTCGCCGCTTACGAGGATCACCCCTGAGCTGGTCATGTCAATCGCCGGCGTCGTGGGAGAGGCTCCGTTCAAGTAGAGTCCGGTCGAATCCGTCCCCTCGCCGTTATTGTCGTAGATATCGAACTTCACCGCGATGCTCTTCGCAATGCCGGGCGTTCCTCCCGGAGTATCTGGTCCATAGCCCAGCCCGCCGCCGAACGGTCCCAGCGCGGTCGGGGCGGTATTCTGGATCGTGAATGTCATGCCGTCGGCCGCCGCGGAGGACATCTGAAAGCTGAAATCAGTGGTGAAGCGGGAGATAGCGATCGGCGTGTTGAAAAATGCGCTGCCGGCCTGGCCGCCACTGTTGCTGTTGGTCAGTCGCAGCCGGGTTCCGCTCAAGGCTGCGCTGCCATTGAGTGTCAGTCCCGTGGCCGTGAAACCGCCGCCGAAGTTGATTCCGCTAGAGCCTGGGCTGATGGTATATGTAGCCGAGCCAACCGAACTGTTGTTGTAGCCGGTTGCTGCGGCAAAGGCCTTGATGGTCGTGGTCGCGGTGACGGAAATCGGGGTCGAGTAGACCTGCGACGATGTGGTCGGGGTCGAGTTGTCCGTCGTGTAGTAGATGGTCGCGTTCGGCGTCGTGTCGCTCAGCGTCACTGATTGCGATGACGTGTACACACCGGTGGCCGGGTTGAACGTCGGCGTGGCCGCCGTTTGCGTCCCGCTCATCACCCCCCACGCGGTGACTTGTGTCTGGCTGCCTGCGTATACTTTCCCATTCGCCACGATCGGTGAAGTGAACTTGACCGCCCCGCCGGAACGGTCGCGACTGTTCGGTGCCTGGCTGCTGTTGTAGAGCATGTTGGCGAGGTTGGTCGCATCAAACGCATACAGCACCTGGCAACAGCTCGACGCATAGCTGCTGTTGTCGAGAATCCACAGGATGCCGTTGCTGCTTCCATTCGACGAGACCACCGGAGAGGTGGTGGAGAAGTTGAACAGCTGACTGCTCTGCGAAGTAGGCGACGTGGAGAGCATCCCGCTGTTGTTGGCATTAAGGGAGAACGCTTTCACGTGGTCGGCAGTATACTCGGCTGCTCCGCCCCAATAGACCCATCCGTTCCAATAGGCGGGAGATCCCCAAACGCCGGGAGCCGCAGCGGGAATTTCCTGCACGATCTGCGTGTCGCTGGAACAGCCCGAGCAGTACTTGCCCATGTTGTCGCGATCGACCAAAAATATCTCGCCTTCTTTCCCCATCTCCACCAGTAAGTGGGGGTGGGATGACCCAGCAGGTAAGTCCGGAAGAAGAAGCACGCCTCCGGAAGCCACGTCGGTGTCACCGTTGTTCAGGGCGCCCTGATCGGAGGGAGTGAACCAGTCCGCCACCGTGAATTGGCCGCCGGTCGGTCCGCTCAATTTCATAATGCTGTCGCCATAGTCTCCCTTGGCGGCCCCGTCGTAAGTGCCATTGCCGGTCGCAAAATAGATGTTCCCGCCCGAATCGGCGGCGGGTCCATTACCCCCCATCCAGACTCCGGAAAGCCCGCTATTCGGCGAAGTGTTGAACACGGCTTCTTGCGCCAGCGTCGAAGCGTTGTAGGACATCAGCCAGCCGTGAAAGGGACCGTTGTCACAGTGGGCCCCCCAGCCGATCACCACGTGACCGTTCTCCAGCAGCAGCGAGAGACGATTGTTCTGCATCAATGGGTCGAATGAGAGCTTGCCACCGCTACTGCCGTCGCCAGTGCCGTTTACCGTCGCCGCAATCGCTATCGGACCACCAAACTTCTCGGCGTTGGTAACAATGTCAATCGCGTGCAGGCGCTGAAAATAAACTCCGGTCTCCTTCGTCTTCGTCACCAGATAGAGAGTGTTCGTGGCGGGGTCAATGACTGGAGTGCTGGTGATGCCGATCTCCGGCACAAGGTCGTCGCAGGCAACATCGCTGCTAGGAACTGTGGTGATGCCCGCAGTGGGATTGATGAAGCTTTTCCGCCATAGGAGCGCGCCTGAATCAGCATCAATGGCATAAAGGCTGTCGTGTTCGGTGGCTACGTAGAGCACGTTGTGCGTACCGCCCGCAATGTTTTGCACATTCGGAACATAGAGCGGCTGGGCATAGACCGATCCGTCCACTGTGGTGGAAAACAGTTTGCCGAACTGATTGACATTGACAATAGCGGGGTTCAGGACAGTTTCGTGGACGTTCTGCCCGGTGCGGGAGTTGTCATAGTGATACGTCGTGACACTGACTTGGGCGGTTGCAAACGTCGCCAGGCAAACGGCCAAACTGAGAGTGCGCAAAGATGAACGGAAGGAAGGCCAGTGCATCGCAAACTCCTGGGCAAAGGCGAGGCCGGCAGGCTTCGTGAGTCTTGCGTGTTCATCAACCAGTTCAGTTGAGGTCGGACTGTGCTATCTTGCGGTACCGACCGGGAGTGTTGCAATTGATGAGACTAAGCCTGAAGAAGATGTCCCATGCTTGAGTTTTCCCTGGAGCCTGGCCGAAAGGTGATTGCTGGATGGAAGGCGATCTACCGTTTGGTATCGGGGAATTGTCATGGAAGCGGCGCAGGAGCCCACGCCTGGCGAAGAAGTCTGCAGCCCTCGTCGTAAACTCCACCAACGGCGTCATCGCCCGGAATGTGGCAGTGACCTCCTGCATGAATCTCGGGCTGAAACCTGCTCTCCAGAACCTCCTACGCTCATAATCGTGGCAGCGATGAAACTTTTGGCACATAGATCGCCCACTTTCCGCACTCTGAGCACTGTTTGCAGGAGTGTGTTTTAAGCAGTTTGTGCACGGCGTTGCTTCTCGTTACTGCCCCAGTGGGCAGTGTCGTATGTCGTTTAACGCAATCTGTCATTTGATTTGTCCTTCAGCTTCCACCAGACTGAAAGGTCGGGGGAAATAGCAGAATGCTGGCCGCTACGGTTGTGACTGCGGCATGAGTTGGGAAATGTTCTCTGTTTAACGATGCTGCTTGTTCTCACTCTGACTGAAACGGTGAGTCTTGGCCTGAGATATTAACCGCAAGATAGTGTTGCCGCCAGAAAATTAGGGCTTCTGCTTGTTGGCGAAGAAGACATCCACGACCGGGCGAAGCTCTTTGGCCGCTGTGGTATCCACGAAACGCGCCAGTCTCGCTATCTGCTGGTTTTTGTCGAGCAGCACGATGTAGTCAGTCATTCGGCATGCAGGTTCCGCCGTGCGGTCGGTGAAAGGGCGATGTTCAGCACCTTGTCTTCCGGCAAGATGTGAAGGGGGACAGCATAAGACTGTGCGGTTTGCTGGCCACTGGCAAAACTGCCTTGCCCTGTCACTTGCACATCCGTTGTGTGCTGGTTCAAGAATCCCAGTTTGTTTTCTGCGCTTGCGAGAAGGTGGTTGGTTTCTGTAACTGAAGTTTGGTCTGTTCAAGTTCGTTGGACTGCACAGCAAGCGTGTGCAGGAAATGATTGGTCATCACTGCACTGCCGATGACCAGCAACGCCACACTAGCTATCTTTATCGTTCGCCATAATCGCATATCCAGCAACTTAGACTCCCACGTGTCTGACATGTAATGTGCAATTACTCTGCCAAACGTGAGCAAATCGCAGCAAAACCGCCTAATGGAATGAAATGAGAGGGGGCAAATGTCTGGCCGTCCCCGCTAGCTAACACCTAATAGGCTGCTGAAAACGAGGAAGTGTGCGCGTAAATCCGCCTTTCCTTGTTGCTGAAGCGCGAGAATGCTGAGTTACTGGATTGTGAATCAGCGTCCAGCCAACCCTGTCCCGTTGCTCGATTTCAATGCAATACTTATCGCCTTATCCAACTCGTCCCATACACGGGCCTCCGAGCCGCTACTTGATACTCAGTACCTTCACGGAGCAGTCGATGGGGAATTGCAGCGAAGTCCGCATGGACATCCACCCCCAGACAACAGAGCCCCCCAAGTCCGACCGACTGAGGGGCTCCAGAATTCTGACCCGAAGGTCTTAACGCCGCCAATCGTGGTCACGCCGCCACTCACGGCCACGCCATCCGCCATATCTGTAGGCATACGGTCTCGCGTACCCCACACCAACGACAACATTCGCCGGGTAGACGACGGGCGGGTAACCATAGGGTGCATAAGCCGGCGAGCAGCGAGAACTCCTTTTTCTTTGCGTTGTATCCCACCCGGCCACGAGGAGGCTCTTCATATTCGACCTCGATTGATATCACCCCGCGTTCTTGCAGGGCAGTCCAATACTCGATGTGACCAGCCGCGTGTCCGAGGCCGAGCCGTATGGCGATAGCCTCGGACACTGGGGTGAAGTCAGTGATGAGCTTGCCGTTGCGGAGCCAGAAGATGCCGACGCGGGGCTCGTGTGGTTGTCGGCTGGTCATTCCTCGTCCTCAGGCTCAGCGCCACTGTCGCTTTCGTCCAGCAGTCCTGCATCCATTGTCTGCTCTAGTGCAGGCGTGTCATTCATGCACTCGAAGGTGTGCCTGAGAATCTCAGCGACGACTGCGACTTTCGCCGGGTCGTCGTCGGCCAGCGCGTCACGTCGGGCGAACAGCTCCGCCATGTAGAGTCCGGCAGGAGTTCGCAGAAATTCCTCGGTCTCCTGAACCAACTGCTGCTCCTTTTGGACATGTTCCGAACAGGCAACCAGTTCAATCTCACAATGCGAGTGGTCACCGAGTCGTCTTTGGGCTCGATCTCGAAACGTCCAGCGAGTTTCTCGACGCGGGAGAGGCGGAATCGTCCGCACATGAGGAGGAGTATAGACGAAGAGCACTCCGGCAGCAGCCCTTCGCTGAGCAGAAACCGGAGCGGGTTAGCAGAATCGAGCGGTCATTGTGAGGCATCAGAAGAGCAGCCACCGGAGTTTAGATGATGAATCACCTGAAGAAACTCGAAAGCCAAGTCTCCACATGGCCGCATGTATCAGTTCACCAGCACCGTCACGGAGGAAGAGAATTCCGCTTTGAAAGTGCCGAAATCGGCCACGTCCATACTGGCGGCATCGTTGACATCCCCTTCACGCGATCAATTCGCGATGCGCTGTTGAGAGAAGGACTTGCCGAAGAACATCACTGGGTTCCAAAGTCAGGGTGGATTACCTTCCATGTCCGCAACGACGAAGACCTCAGCCATGCCCTCTGGCTCATGAGGTTGTCGTACCTGCGCTACGCACTCAAAAGGGCGATTGATCCTCGCGAGCTGCTTGGGCAGGAGAGCGACGACCTGTGCCTGTCGCCCCAGTACAGGTCTTTGCTCGAAGAGTTCCTGCCTTTAACCGCGAGACAGGAAGCCATGAAGGCTCCGGCATAAAGGCGATGCGCCCGGTTGCTGCATTTGTCGCTGAGCCCCCGGAGTTCGTCGTCTTGTTTAGCAGACGAAGACCCGCCCCGTTGGCCAACACTATTTCGCCATTGGCGCTCTAATCAGTACAGCAAAATGTTCGCTCGAACATTCCATGCTGCCTGTGAAAACCACCCCATCCACCGCGACCCTATGGATCGAGGTCATGCCGTTCCCGGCTGGAGGTCACAAATGAAAGCGATACGCATTCCCGAATATGGTGATGCTGGCACTCTCAAACTGGAAGAGGTTCCGAATCTCTCGATTTCTGATGACCAGATACTTGTACGAGTTCACGATGTCGGCGTAAACCCCATCGATTGGAAATCCGGCAAGGTTATCTGAAGCAAGTCATGCCAATAAACTTCCCCTTAACCGTAGGACAGGACTTCGCAGGCGAAATCGCCCAATGTGGAAAGGCTGTTCAGCGTTTCAAGATTGGCGACCGAGTCTTCGGTTTTGCAGAAGGCGCATACGCGGAGTACGTTGCCGTTCCCGAATCAACCGTCGCTGCATTGCCGAACTCGATAGACTTCGCCACCGCAGCGGCTCTACCGACCGCTGGTTCGACCGCTCTCCAGCTCATTCGCAATTTTGTGGGTGCCCGACCCGGCATGACGCTCCTCATCCACGGTGCCGCTGGGGGAGTCGGTTCGTTTGCTTCCCAGATTGCTAAGAGCTTCGGTTCGAAGGTGATCGGCACCGCAACTGGTGACGACATCAACTACCTGAAATCCATCCACGTGGACGACGTGATCGATTACAGACACGAACGCTTTGAAGACAGGGTGCCTGAAGTGGATGCGGTCGTTGATCTCGTGGGAGGAGAAACGCTTGCACGCTCCTACTCTGTTGTGAAAAAAGGCGGTGTTCTCGCCACCACCGTTCAGCCCGTTGACGAAGCGGCTGCAAGTCGGGCTGGAATTCGGGCTGTCATGATCATCATGAAGTACAGCGCGGAAGACCTCGCCGAACTTGCCGCTCTAGTCGAAAAGGGTGCGCTGAAGCCGAGACTCGCTCAAACCATGTCCCTAAGCCAAACGAAGGAGGCGCAGGAACTCAGCCAGAGGGGCGGAGCCCACACGGAAAGGTGATCCTTAAGGTCGCATAGGACTCGGCGCTCAACTTTGCCGTCACTAAATCAGGGAAAGATCCCCGCGCCCGCTGGGGGACGCCGAAGTGTGTGGGAATGGTGGAGAACGTCTCGATGCCGATTCTCGGCATTTGTCCTCAAGATTCGGGGCTTCTCGCGAGTGACTAGCCGACCCCCCTTTAGCCGAAAAAGCGGCGGAGGTCGGGCACCAGAGACCACTCTGCTCTAGCCCTTTTTGCCGCGGGAGGTTGCTTGCCGAGTAGCTTTCCGAGCGTCGTCCTTGTGCTCACGATTATGACGCTGCACGGCTTTTGCAATTTCCTCAGCGGAAAGCGTGCTGTGATGCTCAGAACGGAGCACATCGTCCTTTAATTTGGCAATGTCCTGTTTGTTTTCCATAACGCCTCCCCAATAGGTTAGAGCTGCGCGGGAAAACTTTCGCTGCCCGAGCCCTCGGAAAAGGTGAAAATGCGCTGGCTGGGGCGTAGGTGATCCTGAACCGGGGATCACGGACGGCACCGGAAAGGGCTGGTGGAGCTGTGCATTCCGACACCTTGAGTTCAGCTCTTCCTTCTTGCCCAATAATAGCGCCGGGCATACACGCCCAAGTTGAAGATTGCCACGACCACAGCGGCCTCGGTGAGCCAGAAAGGGGAAATGTTCGGATAGACGAACCTGTCGAGGTAGTGCAGTAGAAAGCTGCCCTGATATGAATTCACCCCAGCTCGAACCTCAAGCCAGTTCTCCGCCCAAGTGAGAGGGCATGGCCAAGGCCCGGCTTCGATCCATACGCCCCAGAACAGTGAGACGATGTGCAGCCAGCGGAGCAGTGGATGCCGTCCGGTGACGATGGCACCGAGGATCACCCAAATGATGAAGAGGGCATGGACAGCCATTACCGCGCAGGCGAGCACGTAGTAGAACCGCATATGGTGCCGACAGGGATTCTACGCGGGGGCAGGGGCTCGATGTCGAAGCGTCCGGCCAGTTTGTCGGGGCGGGAGAGACGGTAGCGTTCGAACATGGAAAGGAAGTATAGCCGAAGGGGCTCACGGTGCAGTTGGGCTGATAGAGTTCCCCGGTTGCTGCTTGCCATTATGATGGTCGTATGAAGCGTGTCCTGTTGTCATGGAGCAGTGGGAAAGACAGCGCATGGGCGCTCCATCTCTTACGCCAGCAGCCCGATATCGAATTGGTCGGTCTACTGACCACCCTGAACACGGAGTTCCAACGTGTGGCGATGCACGGCACCCGGCGCTCTGTACTGGAGGCTCAGGCCGAAGCCGCTCAACTGCCGTTGTGGATTGTGCCGCTGCCGTGGCAATGCTCCAACGAAGTCTATGAGCAGAGGATGACGGAAGTCTGCAACCGTGCTGTCAGTGAGCATGTGGACGCGATTGCGTTTGGCGACCTGTTTCTGCGGGACATCCGCACCTATCGGGAGACTCAATTGAAGCTGACCGGCCACTGGTGGAGTTTACGACGATGGCGTTGGGGCTTAAGTTCTGACACGTTGATGGGGCGGTGTGTTATACGGATGAGTAGTTAAAGCAGAAGTTCGAGCACATCGTCCGGGAGTTACCCCTGAATGCATCAACTCCGTATCTAATCGATCCCGCAACATCTTGCACGAGAGCGTCGATGCGGTCATCTTGAATTCTTGAGTAGGTGAACCGGAAAGAACTTAAAGGCCAGTACTCTGCCATACGCTGGCGAGTTTTCTCACTCCAGACAAAACATGGGTTAGGCGCATGAATGAGCGTGTCTGTCGCTCGATCCTCAATCTTCTGCGCCCAGTCCTCAGCGGGACGGTCGCTGTATGTTCCGTCGCTTAGTTTGCTGACGAAAAAACCGCGTTCAGCCCCCTCACTCTTTGGCGTGCCCGGCTTTGGTGCCTTTCCACGTTCATACACGCAGAGTCTGCCTTTTCCAGGTTTGGTAGATGTGGCGAAGCTCACCATCTTGCCCTTGCCATTCGTTGCGCGACGTTGTCAAGCTGGGATTTCCAGGAAGGCTTTTCCCTTTGAACTCGCCGATTGCGCGATGGCGCGCGAAAGGCCGTCAAGCGCGTCTATAGCCGGTCAATCCGGCTCAGTAATTCCCGGGCGCTCCTTAGTAAATTGCGGAGCCTCTGTCGTTCTTCCTTTGCAGCTTGCGTGTATCGTCCGTGCTTCGCGACTGCCCTCTGTATCCGCTCTATGCCCTTTGCCGTTTTCGGCCCCGTGCTCAGACCACCGTGAAGTCGATGGTATACACCCGCTCCTCAACCTCGCGCTGGTCTTTAGCGTGGATGATCAGTCCCGTTTTGTTCTCTCCGCGAAAGTTCCAGCGGAGTAATACGAGCCATCTCATTTGTAGCGGTTATCCTTTGCTGAGGAGCCTTCATCCCGCCATGGAGTCTCGATAAGGACCCAAGTGCAGCATCGTAATAGCCGTCCCGCAGGACGGTTCAGTTCACCCGTAGTGACGATGAAGCAACGGTGTCTGTACCCACATTCGGCGCAATCTTTGAAAGCCGCACCGTAACCGTGTCCCCGGCGACCTCGATTTTGGGGTGCATATGCTGAGCGCAAGGAGCGCAAACCTCTGGGAGTCAGGTGTCGCCCTGCTTAGCCGAGCTTAAAATCCGTCGTGCTAGCCGTTCCCGCATCCCTCATCGAAGCGGACGGCTGTACACCAGAGGCCCGGAAGGCTGCCAAGGCTGTGGATGAAGCGATTCCCACGGGATGGCCCGCGAACGGCATCACAGATAGGCATCGGAAGTCCGAATCAGAGTCCGGACGTTGGCGCCTCCGTTGTTCGCATGCCAAAAACTGCCCATCTTGCGGCTTTCCTCGTTGAACTCCCTAAAAGTGGCGTTTTCATGGGATAGTCAACGCATCGAGTTCTCGGCGCGGTTATTGCTCAGCTCCAGCTCAGGATATTCCAGAATGCGCGTGAGCTTCGGCCATAGCGTGAGCGTGTAGCGGCAAGCCTTGCCCAACGCGCTGACGGGCAACACCGAGGTCTGGCTTTTTTTGATGTCCTGTCGGATCTTTTCAAGCAAGGGAAGCGCGTATTACTGACGCAGCGCATGGCGTGTGGCATGGTCCAACTCCTCCTCGCGCGGACGCGCGTCGATGGCAAACAGTTCATCGATAGCCGCAGCCGCCGCACACGCACTGTTCCGGCGTGCAGACGATCACCCGCTCGATGCCCGTGCACATGTGCCGGACTCGCCGCCGCTACTTCCACCGCGACCAGAGTCAAACAACAAGCCCCCAATTGCAGTAGAGTCATGGGACCTACCGAACGGCATGCATCGCCGTCGCATCCCGCTCCCAATCTCTCCATAGAAAGGAATTCACGGAATGCCCAATATCATTCAGTTCTTCATCCCCGCAGCCCTGGTCCTTGCCTGCCTTATCGTTTGCCTTGCTTTCGTCGCTTTCCGTGGTTTCCTGATCGCGGGAGCTGTGCTTGGCACGATCGGTGGGGAAAGCTGGGCGTTCCACAGGTATGGCTTTTACGGAATGCCCAACTTCATTTATTTGCTCATCGCTACGGCGGTGATTCTAGCTTGCGTGCTTATCTACCTTGCATCCACCAATTTCCGCGGCTTCCTGCTTTTCGGTTCGATCATCTCCGCTATCGCAGCCGCCTGCTGGCTGCTTAACACGCTTGCGTCGGTTACCGGCATTCTCCCGGTCGCTTGGTTCGTCTTGCGCGGCGTCCGCACAAGCACTAGCGCCGGGGCATTGTTCAAGGCTTTCGTGGTTCATTCCGGCGTGCCCGAAGTTTCAGTTGGAGAAGCCTACATGGCTTCAGAAGCAGACCTGATCTAGCCAGTTCTGAATCCGTTCACCAGCTCCCCCTGTGCCTATGGCACGGGGATTTGTTTTGCACTCAGCCCCGTGTTCCGGGGCTTTTGCTTGCGTCTTTCAAGACGCGGAGGATCTACTATGTCCACTTCGACCGTCCCCTCCCCGACATTTGGCTATCTCTACCCGTCGACGTCTCTCACTGGCGTCAGCCCCACCTCGTCCTGTTGGGAGGCGCTGAATGCATTTCAGGCCTCCGCCGAGGGCGCCTTCGTCAGCCGACTCCGGGAGCTTCCCACCGGTCTCTTGTTCATCACCTGCATTCCCGGACAAGCTCATTCCGGGGCGATCTACTTCTACAGTGCGGTTCGACGGGCGTTCTTCATGCTGGATTGGGGCGGCCGCGATGATGATTTCGAGGCTGAAGAGTTTGATGTCCTGGTCGATGCTTTCTCGCTCGAACTCGCGCTGGCTCCGGGGGCCTGCGCCGCCACCCGTCGCCACGCCCGCCATTCCAGACACTACAGACGGCTCGGACGCGGGCCGGGAAATGGTATCGGTCCACGTTGCCGCTCGCCCTACAAGTACCCGAAACAGTTATAAGATTAATAGTAAAACTATGATATAAATAAAGAGGAAAGGAGGACAGCCGATGTCCACGCGTACCAAGCTTACGCCAGGATGGGAACCGGCAGCCGCCAGTCCGCGGCTCCTTCCGGTCGCCCCCGGTTTGGCGAATACGTATATGAAGCTCTTCGTGAATCGGCTGTCCTACTGCGAACAGTCTCCGTATGGAGACCATCGCTACCACCGTCCTAAACACCCGGAGCTTAAAGCTCTCGCGGGCCGGAGAGCCGCCAGGGAGATGCCAGACCAGAAGTGGGGCAGCCCGCAGCATATCGACCGGACAAACGAGATCTACTCTGAACTCGTGAAGGAACGAAAGCTGGCCAGTCCGTACCGTAGTCTCACGGAGACAATAATCGAGCAACACCTTGCAGGACAGGTAACCGTGAATCTGTATGCGATCAATCCAAGGACCCAGTCCTGCAAATGGGTTGCGATCGACGCCGACTACGACACGGAGCAGGCGAAAAGGGATTTAGCGCGGCTGCGAAAAGAGCTACTGTTCGATAATGTCTTCGCCGTGCAGGAATACTCACGGCGAGGCGGCCATCTGTGGATCTTCTGCGAAGATCCGCTGCCGGCTAAGCAGTGCCGCCTCTTTATTTACAACCTCGCACTCCGGCTGGGGGTGCCCATCAAGGGATCAGGGTTTGCTGATGAGGGGATAGAGATATTCCCGAAGCAGGATTCGTTGGCGCCGGGAGCGCTCGGCAACGGCATGCGCGCGCCACTGGGCATCCACCGGAAGAACGACACCCGCTATTGGTTTGTGGATATGGGGCCATTGACGCTCCAGGCCCAAATCGAGGCGCTTTGCCGGATTCCTAAGCTAACGGCTGAGCAACTGAATGAGTTGACCTACAAAATGCCGCCCCCGCCCCAATGGGAGACGGCTGACGATCTGCAGGCCACTCCGCCAACGCCGTCCTTCAGCGGAAATGGCGGCGGAGCGAAAAGACCTTTCAACATTTATGACCACGTTCCCATCGTGCAGGCTCGTTCCATTGGCGGCAGGGACTACTTTGTGCAGTGTCCGTCCTGTCGGCTTGCCGGCAACGACACGAGCAAAGACAACCTTGGCGTTGGCAAACCGAACGGTCCTCGACACGGCTATTACCACTGTCACGCCGGCTGCTCGACGGACGACATTCGAAATGCCCTCGGGCACCCGCGTTCTCCGAACTTTAAGAAACATTAGGAGATTTCTCTATGGCGGTTGGTTCCTCTCATTTAGCTCCGCAGCTGGCAAAGCTCACGCTGGTTCGCGGCTTTGCCATGCAAATCAACCACACGGAATGGGAGGAACTGCGCGCCGCAGGAATTGTGGCGCGCGCCCG
>Ga0137372_10003098_pt1 | contig 16163 bp, 10 predicted proteins | sample SagtaG_6_FD_104911 | JGI IMG/M metagenome (GOLD analysis project Ga0137372, IMG submission 104911) | Vadose zone soil microbial communities from Sagehorn Ranch, Mendocino, California, USA - Sage1_R_60_16 metaG | ecosystem: Environmental > Terrestrial > Soil > Vadose zone | place: USA...
CCCCCGGAGGCCGACGCTGGAGGGCCAGCGATCCTCCATCTCTCGCACAGCACCGCTTCTGGTGAGGTTCTCTACATACCTCCTCCTTCCGCGTTCGTGACGCACGGGTAAAGAAACTCGATCAGAGTGCCTATCCTCGTTCTTGGGGGCTCTGGTGTCTCACGACTTGTCACCCGATACTCGCCTGAAGCGCCCGTTGGCCATGCCTCGGACGTCTGCACCTCCTCCAGAACGCGACTGCATGCCTCTACTCGCCAACAATCCCTTCGCGTTTCTCTTCCTCGTAGAGTCGCTCGGAGACGAACTCCTTGACCAGCGTCTGATAGCCCTTCCCCCGTCGTCGGGCGAGGTCCTTGACCCGGGCGAGGGTACTCTCGTCAAAGCGGATGGCGATGGGTCTCGTCCGTGGACGGGGCAGCTTGGGATCAGCCCGAGGCCGCATCTGCTCGAGCAGTTCGTCACCGAGCTCGTGGGTCGCCCAGAAGGCGGCCTCTTCCGCCTCCGAGGCGAAGGCCGGCACCTCGTCCCAGCTGTGGACGGTCCTCATGCGGCGTCTAGTCTTGGTCTTCGGCATGCTCACTTCCCTCTCGTGAGGTATCTGCGCTTCTCCTTGGGCTCGGCGTCGCGTGCCGTGACGACCCGGATCCGTCCCCGCCGGTGGGGTGTACACGACGAATAGCAGGCGTCCGCTGTCCTCGACACGCCCCACGAGGGCCCACCGCCGCTCGCGCCCGACGCTTTAGGCCGGCATGCCTACACTGCCGGGATCCAAGACGGCGTCTTCGGCCTCCTCGGGCTCGGCGTCGTTCTCGCGAACATGGGCCGTGTTGCGCTCGTCCCAGTCGAAGTCCTCATCGGACATGTATATACCATAGTATGCTGTCGCCGCCCAGGTCGAACCCGTCGATCAGGGAGCCTCATGCCGCGACGCGGTACTCGTGGATCAGCCCGCCCAGTACGTCCCGCCTGCGGACGCCGCCAGGACCTCCCTGACGATCTGGAGGCGGACGGTCACCCCCAGGCGTCAGGAGATCCAACCCTCGATGGGGCCTCGCTTCGTTGTAGTGCCTCACGTAGGTGCGAAGGACTCGCTCGAGGTGCCGTCGCCCGAAAACCAGGACCCAGTCCAGGCATTCGGCTCTTGCCGTCCCGCTCCAGCGCTCCCACCACACCCTCGATTGACCGGTCAGACACGGACGTGCTAGGACTTGCGGGGCCACCGACCCGGGGGGAACTTCATGCGAAGGATTCTGGTCGTCGCGCTCCTCACGCTCCTCATCGTTGCCCTCGCCGCGCCGGGCCGATCGGCTACGAGCAGCGGCTTCCCCAAGACCCCCCCCGATCCCGTCCGGGGCATCGGCGGAGAGGCGCTTTACCGCAACCCGCCCAGTCCGATCTGCAGCACTCCGACGTCGCTGGCGGCGAACGTCAGCACCGACTGCGAGGCGGGGGTCGGCATCCACAACGAGACGGCAATCGCCGTCAACCCGACGAACCCGCTGAACATCATCGGCAGCGCCAACGACTACCAGCTGAAGGTGTCGAATGGCGGGCAGATCAATGAGACCGTGTTTTCACGGGCACACGTGACGTTCGACGGGGGCAAGACCTGGACCACGTATCCGGTCCGGTTCAACGGCTACAAGTTCACCGGCGATCCGTCCGTGGCCTTCGACGCCGATGGGGTCGCCTACCTCGCTACCCTGGCCGACGGTGGGAACAACACCCCGGACGTGGTGGTCTCGAGGTCCGGGGATGGCGGGAGGCACTGGTCCACCCCGGTGCTGGTGGCCGCGGGCAGGGGCTCGTTCTTCGGCCGGTCGGTCTTCCCCGACCACCCCGTCCTGACCGCGTGGGGCCACGGGAACGTGATCGTGACCTGGATCCAATACGTCATCGGGAATCGGGCGGCCTCCCTGGTCACGGTGCCGATCGTGGATGCGGTGAGCCACGACCACGGGCGCACCTTCTCGGGGATCAACGACATCTCCGGTTCCGCACCGTTCTGCATCGGGCTCGCGGCCGCGCACTCCTGCGACCAGACCTGGGGGAATGCACCCGCGGTGTCTCCCACCGGGGACGTCGTGGTCTCGTTCTACGACACATCCGAATACGCCCCCGACGGCTCCACGAACCTGGCCCGCAACACGCACATGGCGGTGCGCGTCGATCCGGCCACCGGCGCCCTGGACCAGGGGCCGTTCCTCATCGGGTTGGCTTACGACGGGATCAACGAGGGCGACTTCCCGGTGAGCGTCGACGGGCGGCAGACCCTGCACGACAGCGAGTTCCGCCTCCTCATGCAGGGCAACATCGCGGCGGACCCAACCGACCCGACCGGTGGCCACTTCGCCGTGGTGTGGTTCGACGACCGGAACGCCCCGCTGCCGGTCGATCCCGACCCCTACCAGGCCGTGACGAACAGCGACGTGATCGTGAGCCAGACCTTCGACGGGGGACACACCTGGAGCGCGCCGGCAGCGATCGCCCAACCCGGGGATCAGTTCATGCCCTGGGCTGTCTACGACTCGAGTGGCCGGCTCCGGGTCGGGTACTTCGACCGGTCGTATGACCCGGCGAACCACGAGTATGGGTACACCCGCGCCACCGAGACGGCGCCGGGCTCGCTGATCTTCTCCTCGCAGCAGGTCACAACGGAGCTCTCGGACCCGACCACCGGCGACCGCTGGTTCGCGGTGAGTGTCGATCCCGATTTCCCCTTTGCAACGCGGTTCGTCGGCGACTACAGCGGCATCGCGACCACACCCGACAGCGTTGTGGCTTACTGGACCGACATGCGAGAGACCGCGTGTCTCGGTCGATGCGGCGCGGGGGAGAACACGTACTTTGCCGCGCTGCCCTGAACCGGAGGGCTACGCGGTCGTCACCGGGCTCAGCGTGTCGGGGGCAACGACGTCGTCGTTTCCCTCCAGGGAGCGCGGATCTGACGGGTCCATCTCCCGATAGGAGTAGGTGTGGGGACCGGGAGCTGACCCCGAACCCGGCCGCATGAGACTCAGCCCCACCCGCCGGGTTCGGGCTGGCCCACGTGGAGGGGACCAGGTGATAGTCCCCGGCCCTCCGCCTCTAGGGTGCGCGGCGTCTGGGAGGGAAGCGACTCCCAAGCAGCGTCCCGAAGCTCCAGCGGATTGGGCGGCCACTCCAGCACCGTGACCTTATGGTCCGGGAAGAACCGGGGCCAGCCGCTGGCTCGCCTTCCAGCTGACGAGCCCGCGGGCCGAAAGGGGTGATCGGGATGAAGGCGACACGTCCGCTCGCGCTCCTTGCCCTCGTCGCTCTGGCCCTGGCGTGGACCGTTGCCACGCGCCGGGCGCCGCGGCCAACCACTGCAGGTGGTAGAGGACGCGAGTCACGGTCCCGCACTTCGAGCGGCCCCGGGGCCTTCCGAGGCCCTGGGCGTCGCGATTGATCCAGCGTGAACGGCGATCCTTTGGCCCGCTACAGCGTGCGCTCGGGCGAGCCGACGGCGAGGGCCGACTGTTACTTCAGGACGAACCCGGGCTGACAGTTGATGTTCGTGCCCCGCGGCACGGTGATCTTCGAGGGGTCGGCACAGCCGGGGAGCCCGCGCCAGCCCTGGAAGCTCGAGTCTGCCGCCGGACGGGCATCGAGCCGGACGACGGTTCCCGTCAGGAAGAAGCTCCAGCAGGTTCCGGAGCCGGTGCCGTTCGTGATGGTGCAGTTGATCCCGGCCGGATCAGACGTGACCACGCCGCTCCCGTTGCCACCGGGGTGATCGAGATGCTCCCGTGGGTGAAGTGGAACTCGTCCCACACCGTGATGATCGCGTACTTCGTGATCCCGCCGGCCGTCCCGACGATGGTCGAGGACCTGGCGTTCACTTGGTTCGTCGAGACGGTGAACGTCGCGCTGGTGGAGCCGGCTGCGACCGTGACGCTCGGCGGGACGGTCGCGGCAGCCGTGTTGTCGCTCGACAGGGAGACCACGAAGCCGCCGGTGGGCGCCGCAGCAGTCAAGGACGCGGTCCCGGTCGATGTATTCCCTCCGATCACCTCGGTGGGGTTGACGCTGACGGCCGCGAGGGCCGCCGTCGAGGAGGGCGACGTCGAGCTCACGGTGCACCCCGAGAGCGTCGCCGTGATCGGCGTGCCGGACCCGTCGTCCACCGCGACCCGGCAATCGGCCGGGGGCGAGAACGGATCCCGGTCGATCTTGAAGGTGCCGGCCCCGTCGCTCGTCCCCATCGCCACGCCGTTCACCGTGATGGTGCGGTTCGCGGCCGCGGTGCCCTCCAGCAGGAGTCTGGTCCCATTGAGTTCTGCCTTCGAGATGCGGACCGTCGCTTCGGCCGCGATCGTCCCGAGGATCGTCATGAGCAAAGCGAGCGAGAGCAGCCCCAGGGGACGCAGGAGTCTTCTCACGACCCGGACTACCCTTCTCTCGCCGAGTCGAGACCGGGATCGAGCCTCGGTCGTGAACTCGCTTCGAACCGGAGCCTGGCTCGCTTTCATTTCCCTTTCTCCTCTCCCCGTTGTGCGCGTGTGTCCAACGCGAACAGCGTCCCAGCCACCCGGTCCCGCCTGCACCTAGACCATGGTCCTACGACCACCCGGCCAGCCGGCCCCCGGTGCCGGAGGCGGATGCATCCCACGGCCTCCCACGAGACGACTTGCAGGTGGATCCAGTTCCAGCTGGGATTCGGGTCCCGGTAGAACCTGGAACGACAGCAGCCGGGTCACGCAGGACCTCCGAGCCCTGTCTCAGCTTCACGAAGTGCCCGAGATCACGACGCGTCGGTGACGGGCGGTCCGAGCTGTCGAGCCCTGACGCTCGACCCTCGGGAGACTGTCAGCCGTCGCGCTTCGCGTCCCGACGCCGGCCGCCGCGGCGGTCATAGGCGTCTCGATACGCCGCCATCCGCTCTGGGTTCTCAGCCCTCCAGGCGGCGAGGTAGAAGCGCATGCAGCGCTTCTTGGAGACGGCCGGGCGCTCGGCGCAGTCGATGCAGGCCGTCAGCAAGACGTCGTTGACTCCTCGGCCTCGAACCGGTTCCGGGTCACCAGGCAGAGCGCCTGGAAGAGCTTTGCCTTCTCACGGTCGAGGAAGACCTCGAACTCCCTGACCCGGCCCGCGGCGAGCGCTTCGGAGTCTGCCGCCTGCGAGGCGAGATGGAAGGTCCGGTCGTTCACGTCGAGCTATGAACGCATAGGGGCCCCAAGTGTCCACACGATGAACGAGATGTCGAACCTCGGCAGCCCATGGCAAGGCCGCCCTGCGTCACGTGTTCTCCCCCGAGGGCAGCTCCTGCGGCAGGGATGGGCCCTGCCGGCACCCGACGCACCTCGCTTTGGAGTTCGACACCACTGCCGGATCCCGGCCAGAGTCCCTGCTCACCCGGCACTACGGCGCAAGGTGGGCCAGGTGCCGCCCCAGCGCTGGAGGGAGGTCCTCGGCTTCGAGAGCGGGCCTCGACACCGACCGACCCGGAGCTCATCAGCGCTTGATCCCTGGGTGCTGGGAGTCGGTGCCGACAAAAGTCATCGGCCTAGGCTTGAGTTGCCTGCAAACGCGTTGCAAACGTACAGGACATCACCAGGCATCACATGGCGGCACCAGACAGCGTGGAGGTCCTGGCTGCCCTGGACTCGGCAGCACCAGATACCACCAGATCACACCCGACATCACGACGGTCCCCGAACTTCAAAACCGGTGGGGGGACGAAAGTCCCCCGGCGGGTTCGATTCCCGTCCGCCTCCGCTGCGAAAGAATTGTCCGGATCTGCGGCGTCGGGCCGCGAGGGGCACTGGGGGGGTCAATTCCCCATCTCGCACCGCTCTGAGCAGCCGGGGTCTTGAGTTCGTGCCGAGCTTGCCCTCCCTGCGCGCGAGGCTGATGCCGCCGCACGAAGAGGAAGCTCAACGCCATGCATGGGGCTAGCCAGCCCCGGTCGAGGCCGCTAGCCTCCGGCGTATGCGTTTCCTCGTCCTCGGACCCCTCGAGGTCATCGGAGAAGGCGGGGATCCCTTGCCGATCGCCGGATCGAAAGAACGCATGGTCCTCGCCTGCCTGATCGCCCGCGCCGGTCGTGTCGTGCCCGTCGACGATCTCGTCGACGAGCTGTGGGGCGAACATCCACCTAGGACCGCTGAGAAGACGCTCGGCTCCTACGTTTCGAGACTCCGTCGGGCCCTCCAGCCCCGACGGTCCCCAGGCTCGACCCCTGCCGTCATCGTCTCTCGCGGAGATGGCTACTCGCTCGAAACCGACGGACCCCAGATAGACGCGATCAGGTTCGAGCAGCTCACCCGCGATGGACACCGACTCCTCACTGCAGGGCACCTGGGGGAAGCCGATCCGGTACTCGAGGAGGCGCTCGGTCTGTGGCGGGGCGCCGCCTACCAAGGATATCGGTACACGGGCTTCGGGGCGGCCGAAGGCGAGAGACTCGAGGAGCTGCGACGCACGGCAATCGAGGATCTGATCGATTCGAGACTCGCTGCCGGAGATGCGGGCCGGCTGGTCGCCGAGCTCGAAGGCATGGTCCGGGAAGAGCCGCTCCGCGAGCGGCGGTGGGGCCAGCTGATGGTCACCCTGTACAGAGCCGGGCGTCAGGCCGAGGCGCTCCAGGCCTTCGCGCGCGCCCGAGAGGTGCTGATCGGTGAGCTCGGAATCGAGCCGGGCCCAGAGCTGCAACGGCTTCAGCGCGCTGTCCTCACCCAAGACCCCGAGCTAGAGCGCGGCTGGCCGGCGCACGCGGAGCTCGTGCGTCCAAGCGATTTGTGCCCGTACAAGGGGCTCGCACGATTCGAGACAGCCGACGCCGAGTTCTTCTTCGGTCGGGAGCAGGTCGTCGCCGAGGCGGTTGGTCATCTCGTCGGGGGAAGGTTCCTCGCCCTCATCGGCGCCTCGGGGAGTGGGAAGTCCTCCCTGCTCCGGGCGGGGCTCCTCCATGCACTCGGATCGGGCGCCCTTCCGGGCAGCGATCGGTGGACTTACTCGGTGATTCGCCCGGGCGACCATCCGTTGGACGCGATGACTGATGGGATGAAGGAGCAGCAGGAAGGGGACCGCTCGGTGCTCGCCGTCGATCAGTTCGAGGAGATCTTCACGGCGTGCTCGGACGATGCCGAACGAACTGCTTTCCTGGACGCCATTGCGGAGGCCGCGTCCATTCCTGACGGTGCCACCACGGTCGTGATAGCGATGCGAGCGGACTTCTACGGACGGTGCGCTGAGCACCGGGCGCTCGCATCGCTGCTCGCGTCGGATCAGATCCTGGTTGGCCCGATGGACGAGGGGGGACTGCGGAGGGCGATCGAACTTCCTGCCGAACGAGCGGGCCTGACCGTTGACGAGAAGCTCACAGATGCGCTCGTGTCGGACACCGCCGGTCAGCCCGGTGGCCTGCCCCTCCTCTCGACGGCACTGCTCCAGCTGTGGACCCGGCGAGGGGATCGGACGCTCCACCTGGACGACTACCTACGTGCCGGAGGGGTCGAGGGGGCGGTCGCACGGTTGGCGGAAGAGGCCTTTGGTCGGCTGGATGGCGACGGGCAGACAGCAGCGAAGCGGATCCTGCTGCGCCTGGCGGCGTCGGGCGAATCGCCGGAGGTCGTCCGTCGTCGAGCTCCGCTCTCGGAGTTCGATCTGGCTCGAGATGCCGATGCGTCCCGCGCGCTGAGGGTCCTGACCGATGCCCGCCTCGTCACCGTCGCCGAAGGAACGGCCGAGGTTGCCCATGAGGCGTTGCTCCATGAATGGCCGCGACTTCGGACCTGGCTCGAGGACGACGCGGAGGGACGCAAGCTCCATCGTCACATCACGGATTCGACGCATACGTGGGACGAGGGAGGGCGTGACCCCGCCGATCTCTACCGGGGCGCTCGACTCACAGCGGCGTGGGAGTGGACCGAGCCCCATGAGGCGGATCTGAACGACCTCGAGCGGGAGTTTCTCCGGGCGAGCCGCGCGGCATCGGAGGGCGAGGCAAGTCGGGCACGCCGAACGAACCACCGGTTGCGCGGACTCCTCGTCGGCGTCGCGATGCTGCTCGCGGCATCACTGGTGATCGGCGATCTGGCGCTCACCCAACGAGATCGAGCGACCGACGCGCTGACACTCGCGGACGCCGGACGCCTGGCCTCCCGTTCGCGTCTCGAAGCGGATCCGCAGCTGGCCCTGTTGATGGCGAGGGAAGCCGTGAACATCAACGATTCGCCGGAGACGCGAAGCGCACTGTTCGCGGCGCTGGAACGCACGCCGGCGATCACCGACCGGATCTATGCCCCCGCCGGCCCTTCACCCGTCGGAGGCGAGAGGCAATGGATCGCGATCTCTCCGGACGGGAGCACGCTCGCGATCGGCGACGCCGGACGGAAGGTCGGGTTCGTCGATGCGGGGCAGGAGGTGCCCATCGGCGCGGTCGACGTGGGATCCGGAACCGAACGCGCGGCGTTCAGCCCGGATGGGAAGACCCTCGCGGTAGTGACCTCCACCGGCGACATCGTTCCGGTCGACGTCGCGACCCGAACCGTGCGCGATCGCGTTCCAGCAGAGGCCTCCGTCGACGCGATCGCGTTCGACCCCGGCGGCAGCGAGCTCCTCACCGCGGAGCACGGCGCCGACCTGCGGGAGGTCCTCGTGCCCCGCGACGCGGTCACACTCGAGCCCACGGGGCGAAGGGTCCCCACGCCGGGGAGGGATCGAGTGGGGTTCCCCCAGATCAGCGCGCCGCTCTCCAGGTTCGCGATGGCGTTCGCCCCGGACGGCAGCGGGCTCGTGACGACGCGCGACAACGGACCGACCCTGCTCTGGGACCCGGGCCTCACCACGGTTCGACGCTACGCGATCGGTGGGCAAGGCGTCGCCGTCAGCCCGGATGGCCGCGTCGCCGCCCTGATCGAGAACAGCGATAAGCACAGCGAGGGCAGCGTCTCGTTCCTGAACCTTCGATCCGGCGACGTGCGGACCGGGTCGGGCGGGCACCACGGGGGGTACAAGACCAAGTACGAGGCCGTCGGCGTCACCTTCACCCGCGACGGACGCTCCGTCGTCACGGTCGGGAACGACTCGCGACTCCTGATCTGGGACGTGGCGACCGCGTCCGTGCGAACGGGGCTGGCCGAGACCGGCGATCTGCCCCTCCGGGGCCCGGTGCTCTCGGCGGACGGCACCACCGCGTACACGACCGATCGGAACCGAGATGTCGTCGTATGGGATCTCTCGGGCAGTCACCGCCTCGATCGACCGTTCACCGCTGGGACCGGGTTCCCCGGGTGGCCGTGGTTCGCGATGAGCCCGGACGGCCGGATGCTCGCGGTGACCAGCTCGCCACGGCATGGGCGTGACGGGATCTGGCTGATCGACGCATCGGACCTCCACGTCGTCCGCCGCATCCCGCAACAACTGAACGGCAGCTCGACACCGCTCGCGTTCAGCCCTGACTCGGCGACCCTCGCGGTCGGCTCCTGGAACCCCCGTCGAAGCGACGTACGGCTGTGGGACGTCGCCTCGGGGAGGATGATGGCGATCTTCCCGATACCCGCGCGCCAGCGCCTGGTCGCGTTGGAGTTCAGCCCGGACGGCAGCATGCTGGTGGGTGGGGGCGGCCCCGTGCATCGGGGATTGGTCTACGTCTGGAGCCCGCGGACGCCGAACCAGTCCGCCGGCCGGTTCCGGACTCCCGGCACCGTCGAAGAGCTGGACTTCACGCCGGACGGCTCACAGCTCGTGGTCTCGACGGGGTGGGGCGACGGTGGTGACTTCGTGCTCTGGGACACGGCCGCGCAGCGGATCGTGAAGACCGTGCACGCCGACGACGCGGGCGTGTTGTCGGCCAACATCTCGACCGACGCCCGGACCCTGATGACCGGCGGCCAAACCGGCATCGTGCGCCTTTGGGACCTGCAGGCGGGAGCGCCACGAGGCGCGCCGCTCGCCGGCCTCACGGGGTTCGCCGACACTGTCGACCTGGCGCCCGACGGGAGCACCGCCGTCGGCGCGGACGCGGCCGGCAGCGTTGTGCTGTGGGATGTGCCGAGCCGGTCGACGCTCGGCGCCCCGTTCCCCGGTCCTGTGGCCGGCCGGCCTGCCGCAGCCTCGTTCACCCCGGACGGCCGCAGCGTCGTGGTCGTCTCCGACACCGGCGCGGGGTGGGTCTGGGACGTCGATCCGTCGGACTGGCTCGAACGAGCGTGCGCAGTCGCCGGACGGAGCTTCACCCCGCAGGAGTGGCAGGAGTTCCTTCCCGACAGGCCCTATCACGCGACCTGCGGTTCCTGACCGATCTCCCGGCTGCAGGCGCTCTGCAGCCGTATCGCACGCGATCCGCAGTCTGCCCGTAGGACCCTCCGCGCCGGAGCGGGCGAACGTCCCGCTCGGGAAGGAGGGGTGGTCATGTCTACTCAGGTGACCGGTGCCCGGAGACGTTCCAGGCTGAGTGCCGCCCTTGTCGGGCTGACTCTCGCGGTCGCGGTCGTCGTCCTGGTGACTCAGGCGAGCTCGATCTTGTCGGGGAGGACAGGTTCGCACGTCCGGCCAGCGCCGGTGAACGTCTCCCCGACCGCGAACACGGGCCCTCGGAACCACATCCCCGCTGGCTGCCGGGTCAAGTATGGGTGCCCGCACGGGAGAAGCACCACGTCGGGCCCTCGGAACCACATCCCCGCTGGCTGCCGGGTCAAGTATGGGTGCCCGCACGGGAGAAGCACCACGTCGGAGCGGCCATAGCTTCGCGAGATGGCCTGGGGCCACGATGAGAGAAGTCCGCCAGGAGATGTTCCAGCAACAGACCTCCACCTAGGCCATGTCCCGGGCTGCGCCCCCGCCCTGCTCACATCGACGAGCTGGCGCGGGTGCCTCGACGATACGCCGACCGCGGCGGCGGGGCCTCGTTCCGGCAGAAAGACGCGGAACGCGGTGCCGCCGCCGTCTCGGCGAGCCGGGACACGGTCCCTGCTCGTGACCGGACTCGCCGTCGCGAGCGCCGTAAAGACATCCGGCCCATACGAGAGGCCCATGCGAGAGCATTCCTCTCACCGAGGCACGGCCATTGGCAAGTTGGCGAAGACGCGCGCCTTTCGCAGCAGCAGCAGACCCAGATGAGGACGCCCTAGGGCGCTCGTGGTGACGGTCTCGGGAACGGTGAGATCGGAGGGGGCAGCCGCCGGTACCCTGGAAGACGCTTCACGCCGGACAGCGTCCTTCCCCGCTTCAGGGCCTCGGACACCAACTCCGGGGCAACGTCGTGATAGAAAAGGGCGACCTCGTCGTCATAGTGTTCCCGCACCTCCTCGTCGTACCTGGTGTCCGTCCAGTAGTCCGCGGGCGCCTCTCCCGGGACGGGGATCATGGGCGCGACCAGGACGAGCAGCTTCACCGGCACCCGCTCGCAGACGAGCGGGGCCGTAAAGCATCCGAGCGACTGGGCGACCACGACCAGATCGGTTCGCTCACCGATGGCCTCGATCACCGTGTCCGCGTACTCGGAGAGTCCGGCTGAGTCGTCGTCGCACGGAAGATCCGGCGCCACCACGTCGTGGCCTCGCTCACCCAGTTCGGCCTCCACCAAGTGCCATTACCAACCGACATCGCCGGCGCCGTGGATGAACGCCAACGTTGCCATCGTCGGCCTCCCTTCATGGACATGAATGCCAGCGGATACCCTCTACCCACCTGTCGGGGTCACGGGCGGCGCGCCTTCACGATCCAGGCGCGCGAGTCGAACCAGACGCCGCCGCCCTCCCGAGCGTGCGCGACGAGCGTCTCGCGCAGACGTTCGAGGGCGACCTCACTGCCGGTGGGATCGAGACGATCCAACACCTCGTTGGCGCAGGCGAAACCACCGACCCACTCAAGCGCGGCGGCGACGTCCTGACCGTAGTAGATGGGCTGGCGCACGCCGTGAACATGACGTCGGTGAAGCCAGCCGCGTCTAGGACCCGCCGGACCGCCGCCGGATCGGCTAGCGAGAAAGGACCGAGTCCCTCTGAAGTCGGAACCGGCGATCCGACGGTGGCCGCAAGAGCCCTCTCGATAGACACGGACCACTCGTTTTGTTCGTGCCCTTGCCACACCATCATCAGCAGGCGACCGGCACGGCGTAACCCCCTTCCGATGTTGGTGAATGCGGCGATGGGGTCGCGGAAGAACATCGTGCCGAACCTGCTGATGGCCAGATCGAATCGCTCAGACGGGAACCGGTGGTCCTGCGCGTCGGCGTGTTGGAACGTGATGTTGTGGAGACCCTCAGCCTCGGCGAGCAGATGGGCCCGCTCGATCATCTCCTTCGAGATGTCCACGCCGAGCGCCCACCGTCCCTGGCGAGGCGGGCCGCAATGTTCCCTTCGTCTCCGCGACGCGATCCTACGTGGAGGAGGCGAGTCCTCCCAGCTTCAGGCGGGCGGCCCTCGTCATCACCACGTTGCCCTTGCGTTCGAACGTCTCCACGGCTTCCCGGGCGGCGGTGCCGGACTCCTGCATCCGGCCGGCGAGCTTGAGGACCTCCGCCAGATCCATCAGTGCCCTGCCCCGCTTGTCAAGGTCGTCCGTGCGGCGAGCAAGGTCCGCCGCCTCCGTGGCGAGGCGCACCGCCTCTTCGATCTGGCCTCGGCGGGCCAGGATGGTGGCTCGGACGCGCCGCCAATGCACTTGCGCGTCCATGTCGTCGGCGATGCTCACCCGTTCGGCTTCCTCGGTGAGCGGCAGCGCTTCGTCGTAGCGTCCCTGCGCACAGAGCGCCTCGGCGAGCGCCGGCGCATAGCTGGAGAGATGGCCGACATCGCCCATCCTGCGGAACAACTCGACCGCCTCCTCGAACTCCCGCTCCGCGTCTTCGAAGTTCGCCTCCAGCAACGCTATGTAGCCGGCCGCGGTCAAGCAGGCGGAGTAGTGCCCCTCGAGCCCGAACTCCTTCGCCGCCGCCTTCCCCGCCCGCACGAGCTCATGCGCGAGGTCGAAGTTCCCGCGCATCGCTTCGATGGTCGCCCTGCCGCGCGCGATCACCGCGCGGGACTGCGGATCGAGGGTGCCACGGTCCGTGAGCTGCTCGAACGTCCTCGCGGCCTCGTCGGCGGGCGTGGGTCCCCAGAGCTCCCAAGTAGCGCGCGACCTCAGCGCCTCGAACTCCCGGTGGGCGTCGTTCGCCCGGCGCGCGTGCTCGATGGCCCGGTCCGCGGCCTCCACCGCCCGGCCGGCGCGCCCGTTCCAGAACTCGATCCCACCGAGGAGGATCCACCCGTCGGACAGCCCCGCGTCGTCGCCGAGCTCCTCGAACTTCGCGATGGCCCGCTCGAGCTCCGGGAGCGCATCCTGGTTGGATGCGAACCGGCCGTTGTGCAGGCGAAGCCACAGGGACCTGACGACGGCGCGGCCCTCGGTGCTGCGGTCACCGACGGCGCGAGCCTCCTCGATCGCCGTCGAGAGTGCCGCCTCGGCCTGTTGCCATGCCCCCGTCTCGGTGAGCACCGACCCGAGCTCGGGAAGCAGCTCCACGCGCGCGGGATCCCCCGCCGGGAGCATGGCCGTCGCTCGCGACAGGAGGTTCGCGGCCGCCGGCATGTCTCCGCGGGCAAAGGCTCGTCGCCCGGCGGCTCCGAGCCTCCTGGCCGCGCTCGACGCCACAGCCTTGGCGTGCTCGTCGATGGGTCCGAGCTCCGCGAGGTAGCGGTACGCCTGCTCGAGGTGGTACCCGAGGATCTCCTCGAACTCCAACAGACGTGGGCCGGACATGCGCTCGAGCCACGACGCGAACCCCTCGTGCAGCTCGGCTCGGGTTCGCTTGGGCGTCGACGCATACGCGGCGTCGTGGACGAGGATGTGACTGAACCGGAAGGCGTCCTCGCCGGCGAACGGCGAGAGCTCCGGCAGGATCAGCTCCTTGCGCTGGAGGGTCTGCAGGTTCCCGCCCACCCGGTCCCGAACGTCCTCCGGGGACAGTTCCCTTACCGCACCCCAGTAGAACACCTTCCCGGCGATGGACGCCCGCTGGATGACGGCTCGCTCCTCGTCCTGGAGCCGATCCAGGCGGGCGGCGATCAGCGCCTGAACGGTCGCGGGCGGCGAGACGTTGGACAGGTCGCCCGTGACGACCCAATGGCCGTCGTCCCGGCGTAGGAGGCCGTCGTCGATCAGCATTCTCAACGTCTCCTCGACGAACAGCGGGTTGCCCTCGGCGGACTCCACAACGCGTGCCCGGACTTCGCCGGGGAGGTCGGCCCGCCCCAGGAGGCCCTGGATGAGCTCTTCGCTATGGGCCGGCGCGAGCGGTCCTAGGGAGACGAGCGCCCCGGTCCGGCCCCAGTCGGGCCGGTGTTCGCGCAGCTCGGGCCTGGCCGTGCATACCAGCAGCAGGGGATGGCCTCGGCTGAAGCTGGCGACGTACTCGATCAGATCGAGCAGGGTCGGTTCTGCCCAATGAATGTCGTCGATCACGGCAACCAATGGCCTGTCGTCGGCGAGCGTCTCCAGCAAGCGGCGGATCGCCCAGAACGTCTCCTGGATGGCTCCCTGCATATCGCCCAATCCGATCGCGGCGCCCACCCGGTCCCGGATCAACGCGGCCTCTTCGGGATCGTGCCGGAAGAGCAACGCACCGATCTTGGTGGTGGCTTCTTCGGGCTGGTCCTTCTCGTCGATGTCGGCCGCGTGCCTGATGATCTCGGCCATCGGCCAGAACGTGATGCCCTCGCCGTACGGCAGGCAATGGCCTTCGAGGATGCGAGCCCGATCGGCGAGGCTCGACGACAGCTCGCGGATCAACCGTGACTTCCCCACGCCGGCGACGCCGATGACCGTCATCAGTTCGCACCCGGGCGTCCGCTCCGCCCGCTCGAGCGCCTCCACGAGCTCACGGAGTTCGGCGTCCCGTCCCAACATGGGCGAATCCAGGCGCCGAGCGAAGGCCGGCGCGCCGGGCAGGACCTCGACCAGGCGGAACGCGGGGACCGGCTCGGCCTTTCCCTTGAGGGGGAGCGGCTCGACCGGATCGACGCGAACGGCGTCTCGAACCATCTTCAGAGTCGTCGCCCCGATCAGGATCTCGCCCGGCTCGGCGGCTTGCTCCAGCCTAGCCGCGACGTTCACCGCGTCGCCGGAGACGAACGCCTGCCCCCCCGCGGGGTCGCCGGCGACGACATCGCCGCTGTTGATGCCGGTGCGGATCTGCAGACGCGCCCCCCAGCTTCGCTCGAGCTCATCGTTCAGCTCGGCAAGGGACCCTCGGAGCTCGACTGCCGCACGGGCCGCCCGGAGGGCATCGTCCTCGTGGACCTCCGGCACACCGAACACCGCCATGACCGCGTCGCCGATGAACTTCTCGACGGTTCCGCCGTGTCGCTCCAGCACCCTTCGGGCGACGTCGAAGTACCTGGACATCACGCTGCGAAGTGACTCCGAGTCGAGACGTTCGCCGAGAGACGTGGAGTCCGTGACGTCCGAGAACAGCACGGTCACCGTTTTGCGGATCTCGCTTCCTTCGGCGACGAGCGAGGCACCGCAGAACCCGCAGAACTGGAACCCGTCCGGGTTCTCCCTGCCGCACTTCTGGCATGCCAGCACGGACCGGAGTCTATGGGGACGCCGAGCACGTTTCCCAGGGCGGGCACAAGGTGTTCGTGGGCCAATCTCCCGGCCAGCTATGGCTCGGCGACGGATCGCTGGGGAGCGGTCGTTGATCCAGCCGAGAACCGAGCCTGGGCCGCCTCGCTCGTCGCTCACGCGGCTCGGCCCCAGTGCCGAGCGTCGACCCACAGCTCATGGCCAGGGGCGCTGTGGTTCTTACACTGTTCCCTTCGCCTCCGCTACCAGCGGTCGTGTCCCCTGGTCTTCGTGGGGACACGACGGCGGGACAATGAACTCCCGCCGATGACTCCGAAACGCTTGAGCAGCCGAGAGGGCTACGATCGGCTTGCGTGGACGGATACTCGCGCCAGGAGGTGGCCGGGAGGGCCGGAGTCAACGTCGGTTACGTCGACCGGTTGGTCGAGCTGGGGATCCTGAAGCCCGGCACAGAAGATGCCTTCTCCCAGGGTGATGTACGCAGGGCGCGTTGGGTGCACAGCCTGGAGGCGGCCGGGGTCCCGCTCGATGGAATGGCCGCCGCCGTCCGTGACGGGACGATCTCGTTCTCATTCCTAGATGCGAGCGCGTTCGACCGGTTCGCGGAGCTCAGCGGCACCACGTTC
>Ga0137372_10003103_pt1 | contig 16149 bp, 15 predicted proteins | sample SagtaG_6_FD_104911 | JGI IMG/M metagenome (GOLD analysis project Ga0137372, IMG submission 104911) | Vadose zone soil microbial communities from Sagehorn Ranch, Mendocino, California, USA - Sage1_R_60_16 metaG | ecosystem: Environmental > Terrestrial > Soil > Vadose zone | place: USA...
CTTGACCGAGATCTTGATGTCTGAGAAGCCGTGCTCTTCCAGCAAGGAAGCTTCCCGCAGCGCGCTCTCCACCAAGGCATCGGCGGTCGGCGAGCCGTACCTGCGAAGGAGATCCGGATCGAGAGAACCCGCGTTCACCCCGATCCTGATGGGCACGCGGCGAGCCCTGGCCTCCTCGGCGATCATCCTCACCCGTTTGCGATCGCCGATCGTTCCCGGGTTCAGCCGGAGCCCAGGGATACCTGCCTCGAGCGCGTCGAGCGCGTGACGCCATGTGAAGTGGATGTCGGCGATCACCGGGATCGGCGAACGCCTGGCGATCTCCGAAAGCGCCGCCGCATCCTCATCGAATGGGACCGCCACTCGAACCAGCTCACACCCCAACACCGCCAGGCTTTCGATCTGGGCCAGGGTGGCCTCCGCGTCGAACGTCTTGGTGATCGTCATCGACTGCACGCGGACCGGAGCATCACCGCCCACGGTCACGCCGCCGATGGACACCTGTCGGGAATGGCGCCGAGTCATGTCGTACCCCCGAGGTACCGTCCGAGAGCCGAGAGCGGAAAGACGAGGCGGTACAGGTGGTAGTTGATGTAGAAGTCACCCGGGAAGCCCGTGCCCGTGAACAGAGGTTCGTCCCAGGTCCCTTCGGGCAACTGCGTCTGGCAAAGCCACGCCACGCCACGCTCCACGGATTCCGAACGCCCACCCGCCGCCAGCAGGGCGAGAAGTGCCCATGCCGTCTGGGACCCGGTGCTCGAGCCCCGCCCGATCCAGACTCGATCCTTGTAGGACCGTAGGTCTTCGCCCCAGCCCCCGTCGGGGTTCTGGTGTTCCTCTAGCCACCTGACGCCGGCTCGGATCTTCGGATCCTCTTTCGGGATGCCCGCGGCGATTGCGGCCGGGATCACGGCGCCGGTGCCGTACACGTGGTTCGCGCCCCACCGTCCGAACCACGATCCGTCGCGCTCCTGGTTCCTGGCCAGCCAGGACAGGCCGCGCCTGGTGGCTCGTTCTTCTGCCCCGCCTTCCCAGGCGAGCATCTCCACTACATGGGCTGTCACGTCGGCGCTGGGCGGGTCGATGACCTCGCCGAAGTCGCAGAAGGGGAGCTCCCGGCACAGCGATCGGGTGTTGTCGGCGTCGAAGGCCGCCCACCCGCCATCTGAAGACTGCATGCCCAGGATCCAGCGAACGCCACGATCCACCGCGGACTCCAGTCCGGTCTTGTCCGGGTAGCCCGGAGCCACACGCCGAAGCGCAAGGACGACCTCGGCCGTGTCGTCGATGTCCGGGTAGTTGTCGTTTGCGAACTCGAAGGCCCAGCCACCCGGGGGAACCTCCGGCCTGCGCACCGCCCAGTCGCCCTTCACCCGGATCTCTTCGCGGAGCAGCCATTCGGTGGCCCTGAGCAAGGCAGGGTCATCCGGAGAGACCCCGGCATCGACCAGACCGATCAGGGCTAGTGCGGTGTCCCACACCGGAGACTGGCACGCCTCCAGCCGGCGAACGTCACCCTCCACGATCGTGAAGCGATCCAGCCCTTCGAACCCAACTTTCAGCAGCGGGTGGTCGAGCGGGTACCCCATCTGGTTCAGCGCGATCAGGGAGTACACCCAGGGCGGCTGGATCCCGCCCCAGCTTCCATCCGCCTCCTGCCGGCGGCTGATCCACTCGGTAGCCCGGGCCAGTGCCAGCCGGCGGAGGCGCCTGGACGGGTGGCGCTCGTACAGATGCAGCGCGTGGTCCAGGCGCCGGAAGCGCCCGCCCCATGCCGAGAGTGGTTCATGCCCAGGTACTTCAGCGCCCGTCTTCAGCTCGTCCAGACGGAATCCCAGAGGCCGGACCGGCCGATGGGCCCCCACCACCGTCAGAGCCACGATGGTCTGTCGGGCCCAGCAGGCGAAGTCGTAGATGTTCAGGGGGAACCACTCGGGCAGGAAGATGATCTCGGGCGGGAGGGCCGGGATCTGGTCCCAGGACCACTCCCCGAAGAGCGCCAGCCACATGTGGGTGAACACCCGAGCCCTCTCCAGCCCGCCCTGGTCCCGGATGTATTCGAGGGCACTGGCCATGTGCGAAGCGGACGGGTCATCTCCATCCAGGCGGAGAGCGACGTAGGCCTCGATGGTCGTGGACAGGTCGGCAGGCCCTCCGTAGAAGTTCGCCCACGTTCCGTCCGTCCGCTGCTGGGAACGGATCCAGTTCGCAGCCAGTCGGGTCTCCTCCGGAGACCGGATTCCCAGGAACTGGCGAAGGAGGAGGTCTTCTGCGTCCATGGTCGCGTTCGTCTCGAGCTCCCCCTTCCACCAGCCGCCCTCATGCTGCAGACCGAGGAGGTGCTCGCGGCCTCGGCGGGCGCCTTCCCGCGCCGCCGCCTCCACTCGGGACGCCATGCGGATCGCCATCGACCCCCAGCCCCCTAGAAGTCCCTCGATGTGACGAATCGGGCGAGGTCGCCGAGCTCGGTCCGGACGGTCGGATCGAATCCCGCCCGGTCGAGCGAGGCCAGAGCGAGCTGAAGCTGCCGATCTGCCTCTGCCAGGCATCGCTCCCTTCCACCGCCCATCTCCACCAGCGAGACGGCGGCCATCACGTCGTCCTCGGTCAGATGGCCGTCGGAGAGGAGCCGAACGAGCTGCTCCCGCTGGCGTGCGGATGACGACGACTCCGACAACGCCGAAAGCGCCACCACGACGGGAAGCGTCTTCTTGTGGCTCCTGAGATCGCCGGCAACAGGCTTGCCCGTCGTCTCTGGCCGACCCCAGATCCCGAGGATGTCGTCCACAGCCTGAAAGGCCAGACCCAGGTGCAGGCCGAAGTCCTCCAGGGCCCGCACGGCTGGTTCCTCCGCTCCGGCCAGGATCGCACCCACGCACGCCGCGAAGGAGAGGAGGGCGCCAGTCTTGTCGGCGCACATGCGGAGGCACTCATCCACGGTCACGTCGAGGCGCGACTCGAACGCCAGATCCTCTGCTTGCCCCGCGATCATCCGAGCGGTGGCTCGCGTCAGCGCGACTGACGCCTGCTCCCGCCGGGGGGAAAGGGGCTCCAGCAGTACCTGATGGGCCAGCACCAGCAGAGCGTCACCCGTCACGATGGCCTGCCCGACCCCGAACAGAGCCCATGCCGTGGGCCGATGCCGCCGCTCCGTGTCTTGATCCATCACGTCGTCGTGCAACAACGAGAAGTTGTGGACCAGTTCGACTGCAAGCGCTCCGGGCATGGCGACCTCGGCAGGAGCGCCCACCGCCTGAGCCGAGAGGAAGGCCAGGGCCGGCCGCACGGCCTTGCCCCCATCGCCTGAGGATGGACGGCCGTCGCGGTCGACGAAACCGAGATGGTACGCGACCACGGTTCGAAGATCGGGAGCCAGTCGATCCACGCACCGACGCAGCTCGGGCTGGACCAGCTCTCGCGCTCGGAGCAGGGACGCCGGGACCGTCCTCGTCTCGCTCACGCCGCCACCACCTCCGGGAGGCGGCGAGTTCGTCCCACGCCGACGAGCGCAGCCCGAGCGGCGGCCAGACCCGACCGGACCGCCCCCTCCATCGTGGCGGGCCAGCCAGTGTCGGTCCAGGCCCCCGCAAGGTAAAGACCTGAGAGTTTGGTTGGCGGACCCGGGCGGAGGACTCGTGTCCCCGGTACCTGACGGAAGGTGGCCGCGTGTTCCCGTGTCACGAAGAAGGCCTCCACACGAGCCCCGTGGGCCCTGGGAAACAGCGCCTCCAGCGCCGGCACGAACCGCTCACGCAGATCCTCGGTGCGCTCGGAGATCTCCTGCTCCGCCCCGGACAGCGATACCGCCAGGTACTGGCCGCGTTCCAGCCCCGAGGACTCGGTACGATCGAACACCCATTGCACCGGCGTTCTCACGCCCGCAACGAACGGGACGTCCATGACCGGGCGGTCGTAGACCAGATGGACGTTGACGATGGGCGACGCGCCCAGCCCGGCCAGATCGGTGTGATGCGCTAGGGCTCCCGGCGGGAGCAGTTCGGTGACCCTGTCGTGGGGCACGGCGACGATGACTGCGTCGACCTCGAGGGATCCAGCCGCGCCCTGGACTTCGAAGGATCCGTCCGGCAGGCCCTCGACTCCCCGGACCGGAGCCCTCACGTGCACGGTGGCCCCGGCCGCGGCCAGCGCACGCCCCGCGGACCGTGCATGTACCTGGGAGAGCGGGGCCTTGGCGTAGCCAACGTCGGCTGCGTTTCGCCTCGTGAGGAGGCCGCTGCGGAACACCTTCACCGCCAGCGCAAGGGACGCGTCCTCGGCCGGCAGGTTCAGGGTTGGAAGCGCGATCAGGTTCCACAGGGATTCCATGGCGGCGGGCGACTGCCGTCGGTCCGCCAACCACTCGCCGAAGGTCCGACGGTCCAATGCCTCGGAGGACGGATCCAACCTGGACAGCGCCAGGGCGGCGCGCGCGGCACGAATCCGCTCGATGGGTCGAAGGAACGGGTACCTCGCCAGCGCGCCGGCCAGGTGCAGTGGTGCCGGCAACCCTCCCCGCCGGAGCCAACCGGACGTCCCGTCTGGAGCGACCACGGGGATGGCCAGCCGCCGCTGGAGGAACGTGAGTCCCTCGGCGCCGATACGGGCGAGGAAGCCGCGATACGCGGTGCAGCACCGGAGGAACACGTGTTGGCCGTTGTCGACCCAGAGCCCCTCACGCTGAAAGGAGAAGGTCGCCCCGCCCAATCGCGGCCGGGCCTCGAGTAGGGTCACCCTGGCCCCTCCGTCCGCGCAAGCGAGAGCGGCCGAGAGTCCAGCCAGACCACCGCCCACGACGACGATCCTGGGCTCGGGGGTCATCGCCCTACTTCGCTTCCCGAGCCCATGCCGCGGACTGGCGCTCCGGCTCCGTCGCGTCGCACGCCGCCGTTCATCCGTCCCCCAACCCCGTGCGGACCCGCGGCTGTCACCACGGTCAGGCTCCGGGCCGCCACCCAGGCTTTCTCCCACGACGCAAGCGACACGCGCTCAAACAACACTCGATCCGGCTGCTCCTCGATGCGTGCGAGGAGTCGCAGATAGATCCCCGTCATGGCCGCCACACACGCTGCACTTCGAGGGTCGAGCATCGTGATCAGTGGCAGGCCTCGCTCGAACCAGGACCGAGCCCGCCGGGCCTCGAACCTGATCAGCGGCCCCATCGCCTGGACCGGCGCGGCAGATGGATCCTCCCCGCACCCGAACCTATCGAGATCCTCCCGGGGAAGGTACACGCGCCTCCGGCCAGCGTCCTCCCTGATGTCTCGCAGGATGTTCGTCAGCTGCATGGCCACGCCGAGGTCATCGGCCAGCTGCATCGCGGCACTGTCGTTGGTCCCGAAGACCACGACCGAGAGCCGGCCGATGGACCCCGCCACCCGCCGGCAATACGGCTCGAGATCGGAGAACGTCTCGTACCTCGCGCCTCGAGCGTCCATCTCGACCCCGTCGATCAGGTCCCGGAACGCATCCAACGGAATGGCGAAGTAGCCAAGAGCGTGGCCGATGCCTGCTAGCACGGGGTCGGTGGAGTCCGGTCCGATCTGCTCGAGGCTTCGGCGAGCCGCCTCCAGCCGAACGAGCTTGTCATCACCCGGGAGCGACCCGTCGCCGATGTCGTCCACTCGACGCGCGAACGCGTAGATCGCGCACATAGCCCGGCGCTTCTGCCCGGGCAGCAACCGGATCCCGTAGTAGAAGTTCCTCGCCCTGCTCCGGGTGATCTGTTCGCAGCGACGGAAGGCGAGTCCCTCGTTCATGCCGCCCCCACCCTGACCTCCGCGAGGGTCCGGACCAGTTCCCACACTCGAGCCGCCTTCGAAGGCCGGGGGCTTCTTCCGAGGACGTCGTGGCCGGCTCGGGCTATGGCATCGAGGGCGCTCCGACCTCCTGCCACGAACGCGGCCACGGCAACGGCGGGCCGGCCCTGCAGGCGACCAACGAGCGGCGCTCCCTGATCCAGGAGCTTCCTGGTCCGCTGGACCTCGAACGCCATCAGGCGGCCGAACGCTGCTGTCGGGCGGGACGCGCCGAGATCATCGGCGGTGCATCCAAACCGCGCCAGGTCTTCCTGCGGGAGGTAGATTCGTCCGCGCTCGAGATCCTCTTTCACGTCCTGCCAGTGCTCGGTGAGCTGCAAACCCGTGCACACATGGTCGGAGAGCTTCATCCGGTCCACCGTCGCGGCCTCGAACACGTACAGCACCAGGTGGCCGACGGGATTCGCCGAGAGCTCGCAGTAGGCCAGCAGGTCCTGATACGTGTCGTACGAGCTGACCCTCTGGTCCTGCCGGTTGGCCTCGATGAGCTTGCGAAATGGCTCGTCGGGCACATCGAAACGCTCGACGGTTGCAACCAGCCGGCGCATCAGCGGATGCGCCGGTGTGCCTTCGTACACCAGATCCAGTTCCCGCTCCAGCCATTCCAATCGGGCCAGCCGGTCACCAGGAGCCTCGTCTCCGAGATCGTCCACCAGACGGGCAAACCCATAGATAGCCAGCAGATGGGTCCTGGTCCGACCAGGGAGAAGTCGCGTGGCGACGGGGAAGTTCTCCCGTCCGGACTTGGCCATGATTGCGCCGGGTTCGAGGGAGGACATGGCGGCCGTCCGGTCCGTCATTCGCCAATGACCTGGATCAGGACCTTCCGGTCGCGGGCTCGGTCCAGCTCCAGGAAGAACACGCGCTGCCACCTGCCGAGCAGCAACTCACCGTTCACGATGGGGATGGTCTGGGAGCTCGAACCGAGGAGCGCCTGACGACAGTGGGCGTGACCATTGGGAACCTCGTGGGGATCGTCCTCGAGATTCTCCGTACGTGCCCCCAGGTCGTCGTGGCGGTACTCACCGCTCAACGGAACCAGTGATTCCATGAGCTGGCCGAAGTCCTTGATGAATCCACTCTCCCGTTCGTTGATCAAGACGGCGCAGGTCGTGTGGGGGGAATACACGAGAGCCATACCGTTCTGGACATCGCTTCGACCGACGACATCCTTGACGTCGTCGGTCATGTCGACGAACTGGCCGCATTCCGCGGTCCGGAAGCTGTGATTCTCCAGAAGGAACCTCATCGCCTCGCCTTCCTCTTCACGAAAGGGCCCCCTCGACGGACGCGAAATCCGATGGGGCCACCCTATCCCCCCAGACAACTAATGCGGGTGACTACCCAGTCGTACTTCTTATGCGAATTCATCTTCTGTGGGGTGCTGGGAAGATGTCAAGTTGCGGCCGCTGAGCGAGTGCAGCTCAGCTACCCGACTACGGGCGGCACGCCCAGGGCAGCCAGCGGCGAGGGCTCGAGCGCTCGGCGAAACACCTCGACGGTGGCAAGCTGGAGCACCTGGGCCCCTGCCCACAGCGGGTCGGGCGCGTGGAGCTGCTTGCCAACCCCTCTGGCGAGCTCGGTGAACATGCGCCGGGAGACCGCCGGGTATCCGGCTCGCCGCTGCACGGCGCGAGTGAACAGCTCCATGAGCACCGGAAGCCTCGGCTCCAACAATCGGGCGAGCACCTCGGACGCCGGCTGGAGCGATACTGGTCCGGGAGCCACGGCTTCCCCGAAAGCCTCGACGATCTGGGCGGCTGCGGCCTCGGCGGCAGCGAAGAACAGCTCTTCCTTGGAACGGTAGTGCCGGTAGAAGGAACCCTTTGCGATTCGAGCCGCCTTGCAGATCTCGTCCACGTTGACGTCCGCGTAGCCCCGCCGGGCAAAGATCTCGATGGCGGCATCAAGCAGCCGGACGCGCGGCCCCCGGCGCGCGCCTCCTTCCAGGTGCGCACCGACGGCGCGATCCCACATGTCCGGTCGGAACGCCTGGTCCTCGTCCAGCCCCAGGAGACCCGGGAGGATCCGGCGGATCACCGACAGCGGCAACCCCCGCCGCACGCGGAGCACCCGGACCAGCTTCAGTGCCTGGAGGTGCCGCTCGTCGTACAAGAATCTATTCGGGGCGACACGCCTCGGTGCCGGGAGGAGGCCTCGCTTACGGTAGTGGTGGATCGTGGCGGCGGGGACGCCGGCCCGCTTCACCAATTCGGCGATCGGATACCGCTCTCGCGCAAGCATATGAACCGCCCGGTCGATGTCGCCATATGTTACTTGGAGCAAATCGGTTACCTTATGGGGCCGATGAAGTCCGTCGCCCTCCTCACGGACTCGAGCGCCTGCCTGCCGCTCGACCTCTCCATTCGCCTCGGGATCCGCGTCCTGCCGATCCGGATCCACCTCCGCTCTCGTGACATCCTGGATGGAACGGCTGGGGCCTCGGAGCTCGTCTACCACGCGCTGGCGCAGCGCGAACCTGTGAAGTCCAGTGCTCCCACCACCATGGAATACCTGACGGCCGTCGAAGAGGCCCGGTCCGACTCCGTCGTGGTCATCACCCCGGCCGCGGAATTCACTGGCATGTATCGGAACGCGGCGGTCGCCGCCGAGATCGCCGGGTGTCCGGCGGTGGTCGTCGATTCCCGGACGGCAGCCGCTGCCCAGGGACTGGTGGTACTGGCCGCTGGGCAGGCGGCAGTGGCGGGCGCGGCCGTGGATGAGGTGGTGGCAGCGGCCCGGGATGCCGCGAGCCGAGCCGATCTGGTCGCGGCACTCGAGAGCATCGAATTCATCGAGCGGAGCGGAAGGGTGGGGCCGCTCGCGCTGGGATTGGCGAAGCAGCTCGGGATACATCCGGTGTTTCGGCTGAAGGATGGAGCCGTGGAACGGCTGGGAGTCCCGCGCAGCTCCGAAGGCGTCATGAGTCGGATCCGCAAGGAGACACACGCGCGGGGCCTCGGAACCGCCACGGACACCATGGTCTTCCACGCCCTCAGGGCGGAGGGTGCGCAGCGCCTCCGGGCACGGCTCGGCGTATCTGGCCTGGTTAGCGAGTTCAGCCCCTCGATGGGCATCCACACCGGCCCCGGGGTCATCGGGGTGGCCTGGCTGCGGCCTTCCTGAACAAGGCCCCCGTGTAGGCTCCGCCGAATATGACTCGGCGAGGCCAGTTCGACTTCTGGTGGCGGGCTGGGCTGCTCACGGTAGCGCCCCTGTACCGCCTGCTCTTCCGGCTGAAGTTCGAGGGGCTCGACCGCATCCCCGCGGCCGGTCCCGCCATCATCGCGCCCAACCACGTCAGCGTACTCGACCCCATCGCCGTAGCGCTCGCCACGTCCGCGCGGGGGCGGCCCGTTCGTTTCCTGGCGGCGGCGGAGTTCTTCGCCCACCCCGTGTGGGGTTGGGGGCTCCGTCGAACGAAGCAGATCCCCGTCCGGAGGGGAACCCGGGACCTGGGCGCCCTTCACCAGTTGCAGGACGTGCTCCAGCGAGGCGGCCTGGCGGGAATCTTTCCCGAAGGGCGCGTTGGGATCGGCGAGTTGCCGCTGAGGGGGCACTCCGGGTTGGTTCGCGCCGCCCAGGCGGCGCGAGTGCCCATCCTGCCGGTCGGGGTCTGGGGAACGCAGGTCAGGTGGCCCCAGGGGGGACTGAGGCTCTCTCTTCCGCTACGGGTGCCCGTCACCGTGGTGATGGGAGAGTCGATCCACGTGCCGGACGACGCCGGGTCATCGGGGGTACTTCGGGAGATGACTCGAGAGGTCATGAGAAGCGTCGAGGCACAGGTGATCAGGGCTCGCGCGCTCGGGGAGCTCTCCCCACAACCCAAACCATGAAGCCCTTATCCGGGAGCCGTCGGGGAGGGGCCCGGGAGATCTCGTCGGGCGGCGAGGCAGGCTACTTGGCTGCCCGTTTCTCCTTCTTGGCTTTCCGCTTCGCCTTGAGGTCGTGCTGTGCTGGTTTCTTCGAGGTCTTCCCGCCGCCCTTGTCCTTACTGGCCATTTCTCCTCCCTTCTCGGTCTTCTTCGTCGCGGCTTCAAGGATATCGGTCGCACGGCACTGTCGCGAGAGGCGAAGCGCAATGACCGTCTCGCGGATGGCTGACGGGAATCCGGGGAGATTGTGACCCCTCCAAGGTGGTCATAGGTTCCCCCGACGACCACAGTCGGATGCACAGATACTTGCGCGGTGGCGAACAAATGGGAAGTGGCTGCTCTGGTCAGTGAGGTGCTCCTTTCCCACCCTTGCATCAGCGAGGTTCAACTCGTGGGATCGCGCGCCACGGGAACGGCGGTCCCTCTCTCCGACTGGGACTTCCGGGTCGAATCGGATGATTTCAATGCCGTCGCCGCCGGCCTGCCCGACCTGGCGTCCGGCCTGGAGCCTCTTGCGCGGCAGTGGGATCGCCTGAGCACGCACCAGTGCTACATGCTCGTGCTGACCGGGCCGGTGAAGGTCGATCTCCTCTTCCTCGATGAGCTGCACCAGCCGAGACCTCCCTGGAGTGCGAACGCCCAGACCCTTCCCGGCATCGACCAGCACTTCTGGGACTGGACCCTGTGGCTTGCCGCCAAGAAGCAAGCGGGGAAGGACGAACTCGTCCGGAGCGAGCTGAGCAAGATGGCGGAACATCTGCTGATGCCCATGGGCGTGCAGAGTGCGCCCGAATCCATCCGAGCGGCGGTCGCCTCCTATCGCGCCGCTCGAGACGCGCTCGAGACCCGGTTCGGCGTCACCGTACCCAAGCGGCTGGAGCGAGAGGTGTTGCCCGTTCTCCCGCGCTAGGGTCTCAGCGTGAGCTGGCCCTCGTACGGACCCCGTCCGGTGAGGCAGGCCGCGCCGCATCGAGCGGCGAGGTCCAGGGCTTCCTCGACCCCGTAGCCCGCCCCCAGCGCGAACGTGAGGCCCGCCGCAAAGCTGTCGCCGGACCCGTAGGTATCGACGATGGGACCGGGGAGGGGGGTTGCCGGGTAGCGCCCCGACCGGCCCTCGTCGGTCTCGAATGTTCCTCCCTCCTTCCCTTCGGTCCGGACCACCAGTCGAGGAGGGGGATCCAGGTCGCCCCGGCGATACGCTTCCGCGGGATCGACGGCGCTCCCCACCACGGCATCGAGTCTCACCGCCGCCCGGGCCAGGTCGCCCAGGATCCGCGAGGTGGCCACCACCACCCTGGCCCGACGGGCCGCATGCAAAGCCGTGGGGTCGCCGGCGGTGAAGTAGACCGCGCCAGTCTCGGCGAGGTCGTCCCACGGCAAGGGGTCGTCTCCGGATGGGTTCAGCCGCTCCCCGATGGTGGTGATGGTGCGCTCGCCGCCCGCGTCGATGTATGTGAAGCCCCGACGTTGGGGAAACGGGCGAAACACGGCCTCCACCCGAACGCCCAGCCTCTCGAGGCCCTTCCGGGAGGCCTTTCCCAGCCGGTCATCACCCAGAGCCGTGAAGAGGGTGGCGTTGCCGGCGAGCTTCGCCAGCTGGACCGCCGCCACCCCTCCGCCTCCGGCCGGGACGGCCCACGAGTCCTCGGCGTGAACGATCTCGCCCGGATGAGGAACCCGCTGCACGTGGACGAACTCCACCCATTCGACATGCCCGATCACGGCCGTCCGCACCCGGCGTCCCTCCTGTGTCGATGGGCACTGGCACCCTCATCCTGAGAGACTAAGGAACCCGCGCCCGAAGGGGTGCGGGGGCTCATGTAGCGAAGCGGTAGCCCCCGCCTAGGGGTGCGGGGGCTCATGTAGCGAAGCGGTAGCCCCCGCAGAAGGAGCCTGCACGTGACCAAGAAGAACAACGATCTCAGCCGCGAGGAGGCCATCGACCGAGCTGCCCTCATCCGCGACCCCCGCTACAACATCACCCTCGACCTGACCCAGGAAAACGCCTTCACGTCCGACACCGTGATCCGGTTCGGCTGCGTCCGGGCCGGCGCCGAGACATTCGTCGACATCACGGCCCCATCCATTACGACCATCGAACTGAACGGCGAATCGGTACCTCTGGACGCTTTCGACGGGAACCGCGTCGTGCTTCGAGGCCTCGCCGAGCAGAACGAGGTTCGAATCGTGGCCTCGTGCGCGTACAACCGCACGGAGCTGGGCATGCATCGCTTCGTCGACCCCGCCGACGGCAGGGTCTACGTGCACACTCACTTCGAGCCGTTCGGGGCGCATCGAGTCTTTTCATGCTTCGACCAGCCCGACCTCAAGGGGACCTTCGATTTCACGCTGGTGGCTCTGCCTGGCTGGGTGGCGGTGGCCAACTCACGTCCGGCCGGCGAACCGACAACCCGAGACGGGACCGTCCGGTGGACCTTCGAGACCACCAAGCGGATGCCCACCTATATCACCTGTGTCGCCGCAGGGAGTTATCACGAGATCCGGGAGCAGGTCGGCGACATCGATCTCGGGCTCCTCTGCCGCCAATCGCTCGCCCAGCATCTGGATGCCGAGGAGCTGTTGGAGATCACGAAACAGGGTTTCGATTTCTTCGAGCGGGCCTTCGGCTATCCATACATGTTCGGAGGCAAGTACGACCAGATCTTCGTTCCCGAGTCCAATTCCGGAGCGATGGAGAACGCCGGCCTGGTCACCTTCAACGACCTGTACCTGTTTCGTTCGCGGGTGACCGACGCGGCCAAGGAGCGCCGGGCCGAGACGATCCTGCACGAGATGGCCCACATGTGGTTCGGCGACCTGGTGACCATGCGATGGTGGAACGACCTGTGGCTGAACGAGAGCTTCGCCAGCTTCATGGCCGTCCTGTCCCAGGTGGGGGCAACGCGCTGGAAGGAAGCCTGGACGACGTTCGCGGACACGGAGAAGACGTGGGCGTACAGGCAGGATCAGCTGCCAACCACGCATCCGATCGTGGCCGATGTCCCGGACGTTGAATCGATCCATCTGAATTTCGACGGCATCACCTACGCCAAGGGCGCCTCGGTGCTGAGGCAGCTCGTGGCCTGGGTGGGGGAAGAGCGATTCCTCCGAGGCATCAAGGCCTATTGCAAGAGGCACGAGTTCGCGAATGCCGAGTTGGCCGACTTCCTGGACGCGCTGGAAGAGGCGTCCGGGCGCGACCTGCACGCCTGGTCCAAGGAGTGGCTGGAGGCCGCAGGTGTCAACACCCTGCGGGCCCGGTTCGACACCGAGGAACGGGAAGGGCACGACCTCTTCGGCTCGTTCGCCCTCCTGCAGGAGGCTCAGCCGGACTGGCCGACCCTCCGGTCGCATCGGGTAGCGGTTGGTCTGTTCGATCTCACCGAGGCCGGACTGGTTCGCCGGCGCTCCATCGAGTTCGACGCCGTCGGGGCGAAGAGCGACGTGCCAGAGCTGACTGGTGAACGGGTCCCCGATCTGGTGCTGGTCAACGACCACGACCTGACGTTCGCGAAGATCCGGCTCGACAAACGATCGCTCGCCACCGTTGTCGAGCACCTGGGGGATCTCGATGACTCGCTGGCCCGAACGCTCTGCTGGACCGCCTGCTGGGACATGACCCGGGACGCCGAGATGCCGGCCCGCGAATACCTCCGCCTGGTGATCGGCAACATCGGCAAGGAGACCAAGGTGGGCGTGGTCCAGAGCCTGCTGGCCCAGGCGTCGGCCGCCATCAACGTGTACGGCGACCCCCGCAATCGGAAGAAGGCCATGCAGACATTTGCGGAGGCCACGCTCGAGGGGACTCGCGGGGCACGACCCGGGAGCGATCACCAGTTGGCGTGGGCCCGCGCGCTCATCTCGGCGGCTCAGAGCGAGGAGCACTTGGCCCTGGTCAGGGGTCTCCTCGAGGGGAACAACCCGTTCCAGGAGCTGATCGTGGACACCGAGCTACGGTGGCACATCATCCGGTCGCTGGCTGCCGCCGGAGCTGTCGGCGCCGACATGATCGACGCGGAGGAGATGCGCGACGCCACCGACCGCGGCTCACGCCATGCGGCCGCAGCGCGCGCCGCTCGGGCCACGCCGGAGGCCAAGGAGGAAGCCTGGCGGATCGTGGTGGAAGAACTCTCTCAACCCCTGGCCATGGTCGACGAGATCATGGTGGGGTTCCAGCAATACGGACAGGAGCAGCTCCTGGAGCCCTTCAGCGAACGGTTCTTCGACACGCTGCACAAGGTGTGGGAAGCGAAGGATCTACCGGACGCGCTCGCGTTCACTCGCCGCATGTACCCGCAGATGGTGAATACCAGGGAGACAGTGGAGCGGACTGATCGGTACCTGTCCAGGAACTCCGTGCCGGCGCCGATCCGCCGCCTCCTGTTGGAGGGCAAGGACGGTGTGGAGAGGGCGTTGCGGGCCAGAGCGACCGACGCAGCGAGCGCTTCGTGACCCGCACCCGACCCTTCTATTTGAACAGGTCAGGACCAACCCGCACTTCGTGCATGGCCTGGAGATCGTGGGCCCGGTCCAGAATTTCCGGGCGCAGGGATTCTTCGACCATCTCGTAGGAGTCTGCGAACCGGCGGAGGATGGCCTCCCCGGCACCGTCCCATTCAATACCAGGGACCTCGTCCTCCACGCTTCCCGCCGTGGCCGGGTCCCATTCCAGATCCAGCGCCTCGTACACGGGGATCAGCACGTCCCGTACCCGGTCGCTCTGCCCCACCACCACCACGCCCCCGACGTGGGCAGCGTGGAGCAGGATTCGCTGCCCCACTCCCATGAGCTTCCTCTTCCCGCTGGCGTTCACGCTGTGTTCGCCTGGGCAATATTCGCCGGGAATCTCTCCGATGCGCGCGTCCACGCCGAGGTCTCGCAGCGCCGTGACGATGATCGAAGACACCTCTTCGAATCACCTCTCGATGTGCAGTCGAGGCTGGCTATCAGGAATGGCCCAGGAGAAAGCGATCGTCTGCTCGTGGAACACCGCCGCACGCCCCCCGGCCAGGCGCTGAACGGCGCCGAACCCCCGAGCATGCGCCGCGTCGACGGCGCGTCCGTAATCGGGGGAGAGACGGTCGAGGGGACCGAACGCCACGATCGCCCCCGGCCGGTGGATCCGAAGCGTCTGCGGCTGCGTCCCCTCCGAAACGCCCCTCAGGATCGCGTGGGAGACGGCAGTATCCAGGGCGGGCGGATCGGGGAATGAATCGCGAACGAGACGAACCACCGTCGGCGACGAGGCGCGCGTCCGGGAGTCCATCCGTTCATCGAGTCTAGCGGCAAATACGGGGGACTCGGCCGGATGGCCTAGGTTGCCGGAGGGCCGCAAATGGCTCGCCCGGGGGATTGTGTGGGTTCACGTCTCCGGTTAGTTCTTGAATCGAACGTGGCGAGCCCGGAACGCGCGCATCGTAACCCACCCACCTAGGAGCGAGCGGTCCGGACTCCGGTGTAGCCGCACCGAGCGCCCTGCGCCGAGTTCGCGGGCGGGAGGGGCCGCCGGCGTGACGGTCTCTCCCGTCTTCCAACGCCGGGGCCGGGGTCTTCCGATCGTGGGTGACCTTTTGTCCTCTGCCACTCTCGTGGATTGACAAGGCCATTGTGTGAGTGGAAGGGTTCCCGCCTGTGCCTGTTGTAGACCGGCTTGGCCCGTGGTGCCCCCGCAGGCAGGCCGTGACGATCTGCATCGAGAGATCTGGGGGGCCATGGACTCGCGCTGGACGGACACCATTCGCAAGCAGCTCAAGACGGTGCCCGCCTCCAAGTTCGTCGCCGTGAACGAGTCAGTCTGCCTCATCGACAGGAACTCTCGAGCGGCGAACTGTCCGTAGGACCCCCGAAGCAGCATCTTGCGCGAGACTTGCACCGGCATCCTCAGTCCTATCCGGGAGGACAGGCGATGATCGGACTCACTGTATGGGCCCTGCTGACGGGCGCGGTGCTCGCGTACCAGGGTCTCGGCCTGCTGCACAACGACGATCGCTGGCCGGCTTTCAGCGACGTGCTGCGAGTTGCGATGCGCTACCCGCTCGGCCGGTGGGTGCTGTTCGGACTGTGGCTGTGGTTCGGATGGCACCTCTTCGTCCGAGGATGGCGCTTCTTCCTTCGCGCCTGATGGCGCTCGTTCTCCATCCGTGCTGGGCGGCGCCGCTCCTCGGTCAGGGGGTGGCCGGCGCCGAGCCGCAACGATGGTGGGATGTGCTTCGCCATGACGTCATCCCGGTCGCCGCGGCCTACCTGGTATTCCTGGGGCTCCTCAGCACCGACCACCGAGCGACGCGGCGGAGGGTCGGAGGGCCCGGCAACCACGAGGAGGGGCAGGGAGGGGGCGTTCCAACCGATCTCGCTCCAGGCTGGGGCCACCTCGTCCGGTACTTGGCAGGCACCGTGCTCGGAGGTTATCTGGTCTTCCTCTCCATCGTGGTGGTGTTCTATTTCGTTTTGGGCGGCGA
>Ga0137372_10003108_pt1 | contig 16140 bp, 6 predicted proteins | sample SagtaG_6_FD_104911 | JGI IMG/M metagenome (GOLD analysis project Ga0137372, IMG submission 104911) | Vadose zone soil microbial communities from Sagehorn Ranch, Mendocino, California, USA - Sage1_R_60_16 metaG | ecosystem: Environmental > Terrestrial > Soil > Vadose zone | place: USA: California...
CGAATCTCGTATTTGTCGTTCTCTTCCAACAGTCTCGGATCGGTCAACGCCTCGAAGCGCAACCGATCCAGCGCATCCGAAGCGTTGGAAATCAACTCGCGCAGAAAGATCTCCTTATTGGTGTAAAGAGAATGAATCATTAAATCAAGCAGTCTTTTGGTCTCTGCTTGAAATCGATGCTCTTCGACTTTTGCAGTTTCAGCTCTCATGGCGATGATCCTTGTTCAGTAATTAATGATTTTCGCCTACAGGCTCAAGCCCCAAATGGGCTGTATCTCAGACCTCTGAGGAGGTCAGCTATCCTCCGGTGGCCTCTTCCGTTGGGATGAAGATGATCGAAGGCGAGCAGTCCGACGTTGTCCGGATCAATGTCGCCATTCGGCCCATTAAATGCCAGGTAGACCTTGGCGCAGGGGATGTTTCTGGCAGTGGCCGTCGCGGCGATCTGGCCATTGATCGCATCCACATATGGTTTGAATACCTGGAAGTCATTGCCCTGGTCATTCGGCCAGGTGTCCTGCGCCCGGTCTTCATTGACGAAGGGGTTGTAGATATCCATTGTGCGGGTGATTGTCGCCCTGGCGCCGCGCAGTGAGCGGACTTCGGCGAGGATTGCATTGAAATTGGCCACGAAGACCGAGACTCCTGCCCTCAGGCAGTCCTGATTGTCGGCCCCCCCGCACGTTCGACCCTTATAGGCGCGACGAATGCCGAGCACGTCATTGCCGCCGATGTTTACGGTGACTACCGTCGACGTGGCGACGGATAAGCGAAAGATCAGATTCCCCCTTATCGCTCCCAGAAGATCGCTGCTCGTCCAGCCTGGAACACTGAGATTGATCAAGTTGACATTGACCCCCGTGTCGGCTTCGACGAACCGCTCGTAAGTGGGCACATAGCCATAGCCGATGGGCGCGTAGAGACCGAAGCCGATCGAGTCGCCGAGCGCAGTATAAATAACGGTTGCGGCCTCAGCTCTCGGGGCGGCGAGCTGCGTGACCAACAAGACCCCGCATATCGTCAAGCAGAAACGTTTATATGAGAAGATTTTCCGTAGCTTTGTCCTTATTTTGCTCATTCCTCTGGCTGAAAACGCAAAGGTCATCATGGGTTTTACTCCTTTGTTAGCCCTGAAAGAGGCTATTTATTGTTGTGCTTTACAATTGAGGACCATGCTGGAACGCATGGGGTGTTGGATAATCGGCATGGGGAGCTCAAGGGCATTTATGGGCCTCAGAATAACAGCGGACTTGTGATCCGCTCTTTCACGCCTTCTGCCTTTTTAGCAATTCAGGCGTAAAGTCTTCACCGGGATTGATGTATCGATCGCTCTCGAGTTTGTATTGCTTGTCGTAGAGCTGTCTGTAACGCCCTCCGGCTGCAAGCAGCGATTCGTGCGTACCGCGCTCGGCAATCTCTCCATTCTCTATAACCAGGATTTGATCTGCGTTACGAATCGTTGAGAGACGGTGGGCAATGACGAAAGTCGTACGCCCTTTACACAGCGTGCGCAGGCCCTCCTGAATCAACGCCTCGCTCTCGCTGTCCAGGCTCGAAGTCGCTTCATCCAGGATCAAAATCTTCGGCTCGGCAAGCAGCGCGCGCGCGATGGCCATACGCTGGCGCTGGCCGCCGGAAAGCTTAACGCCTCGTTCGCCGACAATGGTGTCGTATTTATTGTCGAACCCCTCGATGAATTCCGCGCAGTGGGCGATCCGACTAACAGTTTGAAGCTCTTCACGACCCGAATAAGGCTTGGAAAAACTGATATTTTCGGCAATCGTGCCGTCGAAGAGAAAATTGTCTTGCAGGACTACGCCGAGGTGTGAACGGTAGTCGCGCAGCCTGATTGTCGATAAATCGCGCCCGTCAATTTTGATTTTGCCGGAAAGCGGGCGATCCAAATTCATCACCAGGTTGATCAAAGTGCTCTTTCCGGACCCGCTCGAACCTACCAACGCCGTGGTGGAACCCGGCGGGGCTTTAAAAGAGATATTTCTCAGGACAGGCGCGCCGGATTTATATTCGAACCAGACGTTTTCAAATTCGACCATGCCCTTGATTTCGCCCGCCGCTTCCTTTAACGAATCTTCTTCGTCTTCGGCCGGCAGGCTCATGAGATCGCGGATGCGGTCGAGACCCGCAAAGGCCTCAGTGAGTTGCGTCCCAATAACAGCGATGTCGACCACGGGCGTCGCCATCAACCCTGTGAAGAAGACGTACATGAAGAGATCTCCCAGCGTCATCCTGCCGGAGAGAACCGATTTGCCTCCAATGAGGATCACCACAACGCCGATTGTCCCGACGATCATCGAAGTGGAAGCGGTGACGACTGAAGCGTCGGTCATCGATTTCTTGACGCTGCGGAACAGGCGGTGCGCGCCGCGCGCAAAGACGAGTTCTTCGCGCTTTTCCGCCGTATACGCTTTGACGACTCGGATGCCGCCTAGCGATTCTGCGAGTCGTCCCGTGACCTGGCTGTAGAGTTCCCCACGTTCGCGGAAGAGCGGTCGCAGCTTTATAAAGGCGTAAGCCAGACTTCCGCCGAACGTAAGAAGGATGGCGATCGTGACAGTCGTCATTCGCCAGTTTAGATAAAATAGAACTCCGGTCGAAATAATTGCGGTGACTATGCCGCCGCTCAGTTGAACCAACCCCGCGCCGACCAAGTTCTTCACGCCTTCGGCGTCATTCATGATCCTTGATATGAGTTTGCCCGTTTGCGTCGAGTCGAAATGACGAATCGGTAAGCGTCCGACATGCGCCTTAACTTTCTTACGCATTTCGGTAATTGCGCGCTGAGCCGTTACGCCAAGCGCCTGAGATATTGAGAATGACGTGAACGCCTGCAGCAACGTCGCGGCCCCTGCGGCGAGGGCAATAGGCGCAAGCAACCCGCTTCGCCCCTTAATGACAACCTCGTCAATTATGAATTTCGATAAGGCGGGAAGTACGAGTCCGGCCGAGCGGTTAACTAGCATCAAAAAGGCGCCCAGCGCGAGACGCGATCGATGAGCGGCGATTAGCCCTTTCGTTTCACGCCACGCGTCGGACGAGTTGATTCGCTTTTTCTGACCGTCGCCCATTTCCACTCCTTGTCACATGTAGAACGCCAGAGGTCTTCCGGCGGCCTGGTTATTTCTTATCGCCGCGAAAATCGCGGCGATCGTTCTAAACACGCGTATTCATGCGCCCCGCTGAAGGTCCGTTAAGCGTGGATTCGGTGTTCGAAGTAGTAATACGCCCTGTGGCCAGGGGTTAGCTTGTTACCGAATAATAATTTCGCGCCGGGTTTCGAGAGGTGGCCTGGCCATTGATGTGACGGGCGCCACGTCGGGGCCGTTGGCGGCGTCCGGACAATAACGTCACGCCCGCGCATTGTTTACGCTAAATCGAACCAGGCGCCATTGGTACAGTACCGGGAGCGGTAGCGACCGGCTCAACAAGCGACCGGTCGCTACCGCTCCCGGTACTGTACCGCCGCGTGTCCCAATGTTACTTGGTTCGATTTAGAGCGGGTTATGGCCTCATGTAACTCACGCGCAATCATTCCGAGCAATTGGACATGAGACGACCGTAGAAAGAAATGGTCTCCCGGCAGCATGTGCAATGAGAATCTAGAGCTGGTTAACTCTTTCCAGGGCATGAGCATCTCTCGAGTCACGTGAGAGTCCTGCAGTCCGCCGTAGGCGATAATCGGGCATCGGAGTGTGTTTTCAACGTGATACTGATAGGTTTGAATCAATTGAAAATCGGCCCTGAGCAGGGGAATGATCATTTCCATCAGCTCCTCGTGCTCTAACACTTCCTTGGGCGTTCCGTCCAGCTCAATCAGCTCCTTCGTGAACTCGTCCTTCGGGAGGTTGTAAGTGACCGGCTCGCCATTTGGAATCTGTGGGGCCCGGCGGCCTGCGACAAAAAGGGTCTGCGGTTCAGCGCCGTACTTGCGGCGTAAAGTTCGGGCTAATTCGAAGGCGATTATGGCCCCCATGCTATGGCCGAAAAAAGCAAAAGGCTTGTCCAATAACGGCCTGATTACTTCTCCCAGATTGTCTACTAGGTCCGGCAAGCTGACGAAGGGGGGCTCCTGCATCCGCGCCCCTCTTCCGGGCAGTTCGACCGACACGACCTGAACAGTCGCAGGCAGAAGATCCGCCCATTTCTTGAACACAAGCGCTGATCCGCCGGCGTAGGGGAAACAGAATATTTTGAGCGCGATGTTCTCACGCGTAGGACTTGTCTGAAACCAATTACAATTTGTTTTAGCCATAAACCTAAAAAATCCTCAAACGTTCGGCGCCGAAGAGAAGATCAAATATGTTAATGATGGCCTCCCGCCCCAGGCGCGTTTTATTCATGGCGAAGGGCGATCACCGGATCTATCTTTGTCGCTCTACGCGCCGGGAAGAAGCTGGCCAGAATAGTTACAGTCACCAGTAATAACGAGACGCCGAAGAAGGTCCCCGGGTCGGCTGCGCTGACCCCGTAAAGCAAATCCAAGCTCGACATCGCGCGAGTCACCGCGAGTGCGAGAACCAGGCCTGTAACAATCCCGATCGCCGCCAGAACTGTGACGCGCGCCAACACAGACTTCAGCACTTGAATAGTCCTTGCGCCGATGGCCATGCGGACACCAAACTCGCGCGTACGCAAACTGACCGAATAGGCCACAACGGCATAAAGCCCGACCGACGCCAGAAGCAAAGCAAGCCCCCCAAGAAGACCCAGGATTAAGGTCGCTATTTTTAGGGGGAAAAGTGGGGTGTCCATGTGTTCGGTTACAGTCTTGACGTCAAATACGGGGAGGTCGATGTCTAAGGCCTGAAACTCCCGACGTATTGTAGTTAGCATCTCTTCAGGCGGAGTTTCCGTATGCGCCACGAGCGTTACGCCCGGGCTGTACTCTTGGAAAATACACCTGTACATAAATGGTTGGGGACTTTCGCCTAGAGTCAGGAACTTGCTGTCCCTCACAACGCCTATCACCTCATAGTGGCCGCCCTGCGGATTGAGCGGATCGACCTTGATTCTCTTGCCAATGGGGTTTTCGCCAGGCCAGAAGCGATTCGCCATCGTCTGGTTGATAATGACGACTTTCGGCCCCGTCTCCGAGTCATGGGAGTTGAATTCGCGGCCCTGAAGGACCGGAATTCTCATCGTTTCGAAATACCCTGGCGCCACCTTAATCGCGCCGACCTCAACCCCGGCGCCCCCATGTTGCGCCTCGCGCCCTTCGACCGCTATCACCGCCGAGGACGAGGCGAGGCTGAGCGGAAAAATACTCGTCAGGCTGGCGGAGCGCAGCCCGGGCGCCGATTGCATACGATCCAGGAGCCGCCGATAAAACCTCCTGCCCTCGATAGGCGTGAACCCGCGAAGATCCAGGTCGGTTGACAGCAGCATCAGATTCTTCTTCTCAAACCCTGTGTCGGCCCGATATGCGTTCTGCATACTCCTGAAGAGAAGCGCGGAGCCGATAAGCAAAGCGAGAGACAGGGCGATCTGGATAACCACGAGTAGACTGTGGAGCCGAGACTCTCGATGCCCACGACTGAACGAAACAGTCTTGGCCTTCAACGCCGATACCAAGTCAGGCCTGGAGGTTTGTAGGGCTGGGACCAGGCCGAACGCTATTCCCGTCAAAAACGCGAGGGCCAGACTAAAGCCGAGCACGCGCGGATCCAATCTAAGGTCGATCGTCATCGGTATTGAGACTGCCGGCTTAAAGGCCAACAGAAGATTGCTCGCCCAGTAAGCCAGCAGGACCCCGGTAACGCCGCCCGCCAGCGCGAGCACGACGCTCTCCGTGAGCAACTGCCGCAACAGGCGCCAGCGGGTGGCCCCGACGGCTAACCTTATGGCGACTTCCCTCTGTCGGGCCGCCGCCCGTGTCAGCAAGAGGTTCGCCACGTTAGCGCAAGCGACCAGCCAAACGACGCCCGCCACCGTCATGAGCAATGCGGTGAAGGACGTAATTTGAGCCCGGAATGCCGGATGGCCGTTACCCGCCGGAACAATGTTAATCACACGCCTTCGCCCCGCCTCCCGGCTCGGATAAGTATTATCAAGCTGCGCCGAGACGCCGCTCAAATTTGAGCGCGCCTGTTCAATGCTGACTCCCGACCTGAGTCGACCTATCACATCATTGAGCCATGCCAGTTCCCGCCCATTGATAGGGTCGAACGCTTGCTCGTTGCCCGGCGCCAGCTTCGGATACATCGTTAGAGGCGCCCAGACATCCGTCGCGAATACGACGTTGGCCCCAGTGAAACCTTTCGCCGCGACGCCTATAATTGTGAAGGTCTGCCCGTTCAGTCTCAGCGTTTTGCCTAACAGAGTGGGGTCCGCGTTGAACCGTCGTCGCCATAGATTGTGGCTTATAACGACCACAGGCTGTTCCCCGACAGTCCGATCTTCCGCCGGGGCAAAGGCGCGTCCTAACGAAAGTTGCGTCCCCAGGACGGAAAAGAAGTTGGCGGAGACCACCGCCGCGGAAACCGCTTCGGCCTGGCCGTCGATATTCAAACTCACCATTACTCGCTGGCAGGCGGCGAGTCCGGTGAAGACTTGTTGCCGGTCCCGATAATCAATGTAGTCCGGGTAGGAAATGGAGTTGTAGGGGCTGTTTTCATCTTTCCCGAAGACTCGAACAAGTTGATCAGGGTTGTCGACTGGCAACGGCCTGAGTAGCAGGCCATTAATCAGACTGAAGATCATAGTGTTGGGGCCAATACCTATAGCCAGAGAAACAACGGCCGCGGCTACAAAACCGGGGTTCTTGGTCAGCATTCGTAAGCTATTGCGAATATCTTGCAATAAGGTTTCCATAAAACGCTCATTTGCAGTTTGACGCGCTCATCGAAGGCGCCCGACTGAATAGTTACACGCCATTCTTATAGGCGATCGCTCAGTTGATCTCCTCGATAAGAATCTCTTTCTCTCCGAACAATCTTTCGGCGCAGATGCCGTGTTTCGAGCACTCTTGAATGAGGCGGTTCGATTCGATGATTGGGCGTGATTCTTCAGTATATTTGAGACTCATGATGTAACCCAACCAAGGTTCTTGTCCCATGGCGTAGACGAACACCGACTTGCCGTTGAATCGCCGCACGATGTCGACGGCCTGATCGAAATTGGACCCGGAGAGGCGCCGGGACTCATCCATGGCGCGTTCTATTTTCTTGGTGAGCAGTGGCCCGTATAGCCACGTGAGTGGCGCCCCGTCGCATTCCATGCCGAGAAAGATCGCGTCCACAGACCCCACTTCATCGGAAAGGTGTTCGTAGAGCCTCGGCTCGATGTTGCATGAATCGGCCGCGAATAGGAGTGATCGGTTGCCGACTCTGACCAGGTATGCCATCTTGCAGCGTATATTCAGGTCTGAGTGCTCACCCAAAAATGGCAGGGCGATGATCGAGCCGTTATCCCACTCCACACTTTCCATCTCATCAAGTTCGATCACGTTTCTGCAGCCGATTTTCTCGAGCGCCAGTTTCAGCGAAGGGTCTTGTAGGAACCCCCCGGAACTCGGCGGCGTCACAATATGTTTTACCTTATGCCTGATCTGCAGTAATGTCTCGAGCAGAACGTGGTCCTGATGGTTATGAGTAATAACCACATAGTCGATGGAGTCGGGCAGGTCTTGGTAGGTATACCTCGAAACGTCCGATTCGTATGTGTAGCTTAAGACGGGGTCAAAGAGCAGGCTCAAACCTGGTGTTTCCAACAAAATGCATGCATGGCCGAAGTAGCGCCACCGGACACCGCGCCCTTGATAAGGTGAATAGGGGGGAGGCGGGTCGGATGTCAAAAACGAACGGACCAGCCGCTCCGACGCCTCGGGCGCTCCCAGCATCTCTTTAATCTCACCCCAACGCCTCGGCGCCGACTTTAACCGGAATAGTTCATCTATCACCTCACTATCAAAAGGCGTGCGAAGGTGAAATGCCTTATCGGTCTCCAGTCTCGGCGTGCTTAACAGGAAGGGGCGATCATCCGAGGTCAACACCGACAGCATTAAGCTTTGGGCGGAGCGATCGTAATATCGGCTCCGATAAAGTAGCGGTTCGATGACCCGAAAATTAGGGTTATTGTTCAGATCATATACTAACTCGACATAACCTCTCAGAGCGTCCGGCGCCATCTTATAAAGCGGCTGCAACGAGAAACCCTTTGCATTCGTCCGCAGGGTCTCATCCAGTGAAGCGATGGCCGCGGAGAGTTCCACCAAATGTGCGCGCTCCCGCTTCGTCTGGTCTCGCAGGCTTCTTATCTCATCAACCCTCCTACCGCCGTAATCGACGAAGGGGCCCCCGAGAAGTTTTGGGTTCTTAACGGCGTTCGCGTGGACCTGCGGCGCACTGATATAGGAATCCATTATCTTCAAGTGGCGTTCCGTCAGATTTCTCGCCGCAGTCGCCGGGGGGATCAAATGCGACCAGGCGTACCAGTGGTCGAATAACGGCTCGACCTGGACGTTGGGTCGAAGATAAAGTAAATCATCCTTCATGACAGCTCCAATTGTTAGGTTTAATTGCCCGAATCGATTAGCTCAAGGGCGGGAAATTCGCGGAGGGGATGGGACCGGGGTCGCCATCGCGATTAACAATATTCGACTTCCGAATGCGATATCATTACTGAATAAACAGGTTATTTTGACGCTAACTGGTTTATATGAGCCGCCTCTCCATCATATCCGCCGCCAGGGGCCTCATCCTCATTGAGGCAGGCGATGATCCGCTCGGCCAATGTCTCGACATGCGGTTTGTCCAGCATCGTTGTGTGCCTGCCGGGGACGTCAACGACCCGCACTCCTCCGGCGGCCAATTTACCCCACCCCCTCGTCGGGTCCTGAGTCGCCTTTCCAACTTGCGCATCGCCTCCCGACCCGTTAGACGAAGATATTGCGGCCTGTTTCGTCGTTTTGAACAGGGTGAGGGCGCCCGGGTAGGGTTGAGGAATATACTTACGCCTGGCTCTCACGTTTGTCCTGTATGCCTCCAGAACCGAGCGGGCCTGAGCAGCGCCAATGCCGGGCGGTAATAAATTCTGACTTATCGCATTTTTCAAAATGTAATCGATTCGCTCGTCACCCGTGAACTGCTGTAGGTGTTCTTCGGGTATTGCCAGCTCTTCGGGTAACAGCTCCATTAGGAGCGACGCGTCGTCCCCATCAATATATTCTTCTCCGGATGTGACGGCGTTACTGTCCAGCAATAGCAATCGGCTCACCCTCTGACCTTGCGCGGTAAGTTGCTGCGCCATCTCATAGGCGACGACGCCGCCCAGCGAACATCCTCCCAGGAGATACGGCCCCTTCGGTTGAATTGTCCGCAGAGCATCGATGTAGTGGGAGGCCATATCTTCAATCCTTTCGAAAAGGTCTCGTTCCCCATAAAGGCCCGGTGTCTGCAACCCGTAAAATGGCTGATCCGCGCCAAGGCAACGCGCCAGATTTAAGTAACAAAGTACGTTCCCGCCGGCCGGGTGCGCGAAAAACATGGGCGGCCGGTCGCCTGACGTTTGAAGCCCGACCAGACAGGAGATGGGCATCGCATTTGCCTCCCGGCGCAGAATTGTCGCCAGGCGCTCGACAGTTCCTCCCTGAAATAACACAGATAGTGGCAGATCTCGTCCCACCACGCTTCGGATCTTGGCCATAAGACTCACTGCGAGAAGGGAATGTCCTCCCAAATCAAAAAAGTCGTCTCTAACGTCAATGGGCTGAACTCCTAGAACAGTCTCCCATATTTGCGCCAGTTGGAGTTCCAAAACGTCGCGGGGAGCGAGAAGACTCTCTCTCTTCGGTCGTGTGTCGGATACCGCCGGCAACTTCTTACGGTCGACCTTCCCGTTAGCCGTAAGAGGCATCTCATCCAAAAGTATTATTGCTTCCGGAACCATATATCCGGGTAATCTCTGTCTTAAATCGTTTTTTAGCTCTACGCCTGTTACGGCGCCGTCTCCCACAACATACCCGACCACACGCTTATCGCCCCTCTCGTCATTATTTGCTACGACCACGCTCTGTCTCACTGATCGGTGTTCCTGGAGCGCCGCCTGAATCTCGCCGAGTTCGATCCGATACCCTCGCACCTTCACCTGCTCGTCCGCACGGCCTATGAACTCGATATTCCCATCTGATAAATACCTCCCAAGGTCGCCAGTCCGGTACACACGCCCTCCTTCTTCTCCTCCTACCTTGTTCGGCAAGAATCTTTCGGCCGTCAGCTCCGGCCTTCCCAGATAACCCCTCGCCAACCCCATCCCGGCTATGTATATCTCTCCCCTCACTCCGACCGGCGCCGGCTCCTGTTCCTCGTCCAGGATGTACATCTGGGTGTTCGCAATCGGCTTCCCGATCGGCGTCGGGACCCGGGGATGTTTGACGCAATCGCCGTAAACGGAACTCCAGACCGTGCCCTCCGTCGGGCCGTACTCATTGAAGAGCTCCGCGCAGGCGAGAGCGGCGCGGCGCCGCTCGACCACTTCGGACGGCCAGGCCTCGCCCGCCACGATGACGCACTTCAAGGAGTTCATTTGGCCCGGCCGAGACTCCGTTAAGAGCCAGGAATAAAGCGTGGGGAGGCACAGCAGGTGAGAGGTGTTGTTTTCCTCCATCAGCCTTAGTAGTTGTACGGGGTCGCGCTCGAGCCCCTCAGGGGGGAGCACGAGGGTCCCGCCTTGGCACAGGGTCCAGTAAATGCCGGCGACCGAACTGTCAAAGCCGAAAGGCGAGACCAGGAGAAAACTGGACACCGGCTCGCGGTAGAAGTGGAGGCGGGCGCAAGTCGAATTGGCCAGCCCGCGGCGGCTTATTGACACACCTTTAGGTTTTCCGGTCGACCCCGAGGTGTAGATCACGTACGCCAGATTGTCTTCTCCTGTCTCCATTCCGGGACTCTCATCGCTCTCTTCCCCGATCTCTTCCCACCGCCTCTCCAGGTTGATCACTTCCCCTTTCACCCACTTCTCTTCCACCCTTCCTCCAGACTCCCCTTGCGTCAGCATCACCCTCACTCCCGCGTCTTCCAGCATGTACCTCACTCGCTCGTCCGGATAACTCCCGTCTATCGGCACGTATGCCGCCCCAGCCTTCATTACCCCAAGCATCGCTATCACCATCTCCGCCGTCCGGTCCGCACAGATCCCAACCACCTCCTCTCTCCCCACTCCCATTTTCCTCAGGTAGTTCCCAAGCCGGTTCGCACGCCTCTCCAACTCTCCATAACTCACCTCTCCCTGCTCACTCCTCACCGCGATCGCCTCTCCCCTTCGGCGCGCCTGCTCTCCGATCATCTCGTGCGCGAAACCCTTCTCCTCGTACTCACGCCCGGTCTCATTCCACTCCTCGACGATCTGCCTCCTCTCCGCCTCGCTCAGCAGCTCGATCTCACGGATCCGCCGCCCCGCCTCACGCGCCACTTCCCCCAACACTCGCTCGTAATGTCTGGCCATCCTCCGGATCGTCTCACCCTCGTAGAGGTCCAGGCTGTATTCCAAACTGCCTGAGATTCCTCCCTCCACTTCCGACAGGATCAGCGTCAGTTCGAACTTCGCCGCGCCGGTCTCCTCACCCATCCCCGTCACCTTCAGCCCTTTCATCTCCAACTCTGCCCGCCCGGTGTTCTGCAGCGTCATCATGACCTGGAACAACGGGCTCCGGCTCAGGTCCCGCCCAGGATTGATCTCCTCCACCAGCTTCTCGAACGGCGCCTCCTGATGCGCGTATGCCCCGAGCGCCACCTCTCGCTCCCTTTTGATCAGTTCCCTGAAACTCGGATTCCCTCCGAGGTCGGTCCTCATCACCAGCGTGTTGACGAAGAAGCCGATCAACCCCTCAACCTCTCTCCTCGTCCGGTTCGCGATCGCCGTCCCGACGCTGATGTCCTCCTCCCCGCTGTACCTCATCAGGAGCGTCTTGAAGGCCGCCATCAGCGTCATGAACATCGTCGCCCCTTCCCGCCGACTGAGATTCCTCAGGCCCTCGCTCAACTCTTTACCGAGCTCTACCTTCTCCTTCCCACCTCGATAGCTCGGCGCGGGGGGTCTGGCATGGTCGGTCGGCAGATCCAGAGTGGCAGCGTCCTTAAGTTTCTCCTTCCAGTATCCGACCTCGGCTTCCAGCGCCCCGCCGGCCAGATAAGCCCGCTGCCAGACCGCGTAGTCCGCGTACTGGATCTCCAGCTCCGGCAGCGGCGAGGGCTTTCCTTCACTCATCGCCTGATAGAGGGCGCACAACTCGCGCACGAGCACGCCCATCGACCAGGCGTCGCTCACGATGTGGTGGGTCGTGAAGAGCGCCACGTGTTGATCCTCGCCGAGCTTGAGCAGCTTAACCCTGATCAGCGGCCCTCGCCCCAGATCAAATCCTTTAACCGCCTCCTGCTTGGTAGTTCTCCTGGCGACTTCTTCCCTCTCTTCCGGAGGCAAGTCGGTGAGGTCTTCGACCTCCAAAGAGCGAGGCGCCCAGTCCTCGATCACCTGTACAGGCTGTCCCTCTTCCACCACGATCCTGGTCCTGAGGACCTCGTGCCTTCGGACGATCTCGTTGACGCTTCGCTCCAGCGCCTCGATGTCGAGCCGCCCTTCCAACCTCACCGCCCCAGGACAGTTGTAGAAGGGATTGTTCGGCGCGAGCTGATCTAAAAACCACAACCGCCGCTGCGCGAACGACAGCGGCAGTCTCTCTACCCTTGCGACCCTAACCAGCGGTGGCGCCTGCTCCTTCTCGCCCGCCCTCATCGCCTCCTCGATTTTTTGTCCCAGCCCCTCTATTGTCGCTTTCTCGAATATACTCCTAATCCCGATTTGCAGTCTGAATACTTCTCTTACTCGCGATGCGATTTGCGTTGCTAATAATGAGTCTCCCCCGATCTCGAAAAAATTGTCTCCCTTATCCACTCGGTCTACTTTAAGTACCTCTTTCCAGATCCCGCTGATTATCTCCTCGTACGCGTTTCGGGGCTTGCTTTCTTCCACATCAGCGTTTTTCTTAATTGCTTCCGGCCTGGGTAAAGCGCCTCGATCCACCTTTCCGTTACGCGATAACGGCAACTCTTCCATGATGACGATGGCGGCCGGCGCCATGTAGGCTGGCAACCTTTCACTTATATGCTTCCTCAGTTTTTCTTCGGTTATCTCCTCCCAGGACTCGCCCACATCCACTTCCGTCCCCCCCGGCTCGTTTTTCTGTTTCACACTCCCGGCTTTCCACGCATATAAGAAGTAACTCTTCTTCTTGAATATCTCGTCATACAAATACTCAGTCTCGTTTTTGTTCTGCTCCACTATTGCCATCCCGTTAGGCAACCTGCGTCGATGCCTGCCCTCTATCATTCCTTCTTTCTTCCCAGCTACGTAGCCTACGAGCCGCCGCTGTCCGGGCTCGTCCTCCCTCACTATTACGACCGCGTCCCTCACCCAGGGATGCCTCCTCATCACCTCTTCGATCTCTCCCAACTCTATCCGATAACCCCTCATCTTCACCTGCCCGTCCTTCCTCCCCTCACACACGATCCTTCCGTCCGCCAGGTATCTCCCAAGGTCTCCGGTCCTGTACAGCCGCTCTCCTCCCCTACTCCCGTACCCGTCCGGCACGAATCTCTCACCCGTCTGCACGGCGTCCCCAAGATACCCTCGCGCCAGTCCCGCTCCTCCGAGGTAGATTTCCCCAACCACTCCCACCGGCGCCACTCGCCCCTCCTCGTCCAGAATGTACACCCTCGTATTGTTCAGCGGCCGCCCGATCGTCGGTTCCGCAGACTCACTCACCAGACTCGCCGTCGCGTCCACCGTACACTCCGTCGGCCCGTACACGTTGTAGTACCTCACACTTTCGCTTTCCGACATCCCCCTCCAGCTCTCTCGGTCTATCGCCTCGCCTCCCACCAACACCAGCCTCGGCCCTCCACCCTCTTTCCCAAGCCCCGCTTCCGCAAGCCCCCTCAACTGCGAGGGCGTGCAGTCCAGCGCCTCCACACCCTCCTCCCTCAGCGTTCTCACCATCCACTCCGCGTCCACCCTCTCCTCTTCCGGCGCCACCCACAGCGCCGCCCCTCTCCCCAACTGGATCACCTGCTTGACCGACGCGTCGAAGGCCAGCGGCGCGTTCACGCTCACCTTCATCCCCTCACTCTCCCCTTCGTAGACCGCCTCCTTCAGCCCCTCCAACAGGTTCGACACCGACCCGCGCCTCACCATCACACCCTTCGGCCTCCCGCTCGAACCCGAGGTGTAGATCACGTACGCCAGGTTCTCCTCACTCACCTCCACCTCCGGCGCTTTTCGGCTCAGCCCCCCGATCCGCTCCCAGTCCCGGTCCAGCATCACCAACTCACGCCGCCCCTCGGGCAGGCCATCCGCCACCTCCTGTTTCGTCACCACCACTCTGGCGCCCGCGTCCTCCAACATCGCGCCCAGCCGCCCGCCCGGCTGCCCCGCCTCCAGCGGCAGGTAGGCCCCGCCAGCCTTGAGGATCCCCAGCAGCCCGACCACCATCTCCGTAGACCGCCCCAGGTAGAGTCCGACCACGCAGTCGGGCCCCACTCCAAGCGACCTCAGGTGATTGGCCAGCTGGTTGGCGCGCCCATCTAGCTCCCCGTAGCTGAGGCGCTCCTGCCCGTATATCACCGCGATCGCGTCCGCCCTCCGCGTCGCCTGCTCACCGATCAACTCGTGGATGCGCCCGTTTCCTGAGAGCCCTCTCTCCGTCCGGTTCCATTCGACCAACAGCCTCTCACGCTCCACTCGCCCGACCACCTCCAACTCGCCGATCAGGAACCGATCGTTCGACACCGCGCTCTCGAGCAGCCTCAGGTACCGCCCCCCGATCAGCACGACCGCCTCCCGCGTGAAGATCGAGGGGTCGTACTGGATCTCGAGCCTCAGCCCCTCGGCCTTCCGCTGGACGCCGAGTTTCAGCCTGAACCGGTCGAGGCGAGTGTATTGCTTCCAGTAGCTGAACTTCACCGCCCCGGCCTGCTCCGCATCCGGCCACTCCTCATATTCGAACCCTATGGCTTCGGCCCGTCCCGCCGCACGCCCGCTCCCCACGCCCACCCCGTCTTCACTCAGCAGATGATTCAACTCCTCCTCGGCGGACCTCATCGATTGGCCGACCATCTCGACCAGCTCGTCGAATTGATAATCGGGCTCCAGGTGGGTGTGGCACGGGCTGAAGTGGGCGAAGGCCCCCACGGCCTTCCTCAACCCCACGGCCCTCCTCCCCTCACAGAGGGTGTTGATCGTCACGTCCTTGCGCCCGCTAAGTCGCCAGACCAAGACCTGCCAGCAGGCCAGCAGGAAAACTTCGAGACTCACTCGACGGGCGGAGCAAACGCGGTCCATCTCCGCATCGACCTTCGGGTCAACCGCCACCGAGAGACACTCAGTCTCAAATCCGCACGGCCCGCCGGGCTCGCCTTCCAGGCCCAGCCTCAGCTCCGCCTCGGCGGCGGCGGGCGGACGGGACCGGTTCAATCTCCCGTCCCGGTCGCCTTCCCGTTCTAGCCCCTCCCTCTGCCATTCGGCGAAGTCCACGTATTGAACCGGCTCTCCGGCAAGCCCCTCGCCGCCGACCCGCGCGGCGTAGCAGCGGGCGACTTCATAAAACAAGTTCTTCAAGCTCCGGCCGTCGGCGCAGATAGAAGGCAGACTCGTCACCAGGACAGTCTCGGAGGCGGAGAGCCGCGCCAGGCCGAAGACGGCCGCGGGCCCCTCCTCGAGGTCGAGAGGGCGAAGAGTCTCTTCCCGGAAGAGTTCTTCAACCCCGGCCGTCTTGCGTTCGGGATCACAGTCACTCAAGTCGAGATCCCGAACCTCGACTTGCTGTCCCGATTCGATCGCTTGTAAAGGGACGGTCATCCCGGGCAGAAAGAGGAAGCGGGTGCGCAGGATCTCGTGCCGGTTCACGACCTCGGAGATGGCGGCCTTTAGGGCGTCCGGATCCAGATCGCCTTCCAGGAGCGCGGCGCTCTGGGACTTATAGGCGGGACTGCCGTCAGCCTGTTGTAACAACCAGAGACGCGTTTGTTGTGGGGTGAGTTGATACCCCTCGACTGCGGTTTTGCTCTGCATACCTCGTCCCCTATATATATTCGGTTATGGTCTGTCCCAGCCCCAGGCGTCTGCCATCGCGAC
>Ga0137372_10003110_pt1 | contig 16135 bp, 10 predicted proteins | sample SagtaG_6_FD_104911 | JGI IMG/M metagenome (GOLD analysis project Ga0137372, IMG submission 104911) | Vadose zone soil microbial communities from Sagehorn Ranch, Mendocino, California, USA - Sage1_R_60_16 metaG | ecosystem: Environmental > Terrestrial > Soil > Vadose zone | place: USA...
CCAATGAGCGTAGATCGATAGGAGCGCCGATGCGCCGATGCCGCAGATGATCCCGATCACGCCGCCAACCGAACTCAGCGTTACAGCTTCAATCAAAAATTGCGTGAGAATGTCATTTCCGCGCGCGCCGACAGCCATGCGTGTGCCGATCTCGCGCGTCCGCTCCGTTACGCTCACGAGCATGATGTTCATGATCCCGATACCGCCGACCACGAGGGAAACGCTGGCGATCGCCCCAAGCAATCCGGTCATCACATTGGTCGTAGCGGTGGCGGCATCCGCGATCTCCTGTTGATTGCGCACAGTGAAATCATCGTCCCGTCCGGCCTTGATGTTATGCCTCTGCCGCAACAACTCGATGATCTGCTGTTGCGCCACACTCATCTGATTCGCATCGGCCACTTGCACGTTGATGTTGCGCAAACTGGTTCCGCCGGCGACGCGCTTCATCGCACTCGTGTACGGCACCACGACAATGTCGTCTTGGTCGCCACCGTGCGCGCTCAATCCTTTGGTCGTCAGAACTCCGCTGACGGTGAACGGCACATTTTTGACCCGCAAAATCTGGCCCACCGGGTCGTCGTCGCCGTAGATTTGCGTCGCGATCGTAGTACCGATCACGCAAACTTTGTGCGCGCTCCGCACGTCCTGCGGCGTGAACGGCGCCCCGTCCGCCAGAGGCCACTGCCGAATGTCGAAGTAATCCGCCGATTCTCCGTAGACGCGGGTGAACCAGTTTTGATTTCCAGCCGCGACTTGCGTATTGGTCCAAACTTCCTCGCTCACCGCCGTCACACCCGGCACTTCACGCCGGATCGCTTTCGCGTCTTCAACCTTCAATGTTCCCGCGCCACCCCAACCGGTCCGGATGCCGCTTGAAGTTGTGCTTCCAGAAAAAATGAGAATCAGATTTTGTCCGAGGCTTGCAATTTGGGCCTCCACTTGCGCCTTGGCACCATTCCCAATCCCGACCATGGCAATCACCGCCGCGACACCAATGATAATTCCGAGCGCGGTCAGCACCGAGCGCATTTTGTTTCGTCGCAAGGCGCGAAAGGCGACGTTAAATGTCGATCCTACGCGCATAATCAGTCGCTTGGTTGGTCAGGCGAAAGCGCATCCACCGGCGCGATCTTTTGCACTTCAACCGCGGCATCGAGTCGCCGCGCGACCGAAAAATCATTTAGCACGAGACCGTCACGCATCACGACATTGCGTCGCGCATAGGCGGCGATGTCCTGTTCGTGGGTGACCATGACAATCGTGATTCCGCGGTCATTAAGCTGCTGAAAAATTCCCATGATCTCGATACTGGTCCGGCTGTCGAGATTGCCTGTTGGCTCATCCGCGAGCACAACTTCGGGCTCATTGATCAGCGCCCGTGCAATCGCTACGCGCTGCTGTTGCCCGCCGGAAAGCTGGCTCGGATGATGATGCTCGCGCCCACCAAGTCCGACCAATGCAAGGACGCGGTCGGCCTTTTCGCGAAGCTGCGCGTTGATTAAGTTCTCCGCACGATAAAGCAGCGGCAACTCGGCATTCTCCCGTGCCGATGTACGCGGCAGCAGATTAAAATTCTGGAAAACGAAACCGATTTTGCGATTGCGAATGTCCGCAAGCCGATCGCGACTGAGCGCAGAAACATCGGCATCGTCAAGAATGTAGCGGCCAGAAGTCGGCTGATCGAGGCAGCCGATAATGTTCATAAGCGTGGATTTGCCGGAACCGCTCGCACCCATCAGCGCAACAAATTCCCCGCGCCTTATTTCGAGAGACAGGCCGCGCACGGCAGGCACTTCCATTTCGCCGGTACGATAAACCTTGTGCACGTCGATCAGCCTAACGAGGGCGCCGTTGTTCATGTCGATCTTGATTTCAAATCATGGAAACCTGCGCGGGCCACCAAATGGATTGGCCGGCGGCGACGCTGCCGGCGATGTCGATGCTAGTTCGGCTGTCACTACGCGGTCGCCTTCTTTCAAACCTTCGATGACTTCGGTGACGACGCCGTCGCTGATCCCAGTTCTGATTTGCACCGGCCGTGGCAGGCCCCCAGCTGTTGGCAAAACATAAACCGTGCGCTCACTTCGGCGTTGACGTCCTGCACTGGGGTGTTGTCCGCTGGCGCTAGATGTCGACCTTGTGTTGCTTGGTGCCGCATTGGGCGGGCGATATCGCAGCGCCACGTTCTTGATTTGCAGCACGTCATCCTTGTGCGTAACGATAATCGAGACGGTCGCTGTCATGCCCGGTTTCAGTTTCAAATCCGGATTGCTCACCCCGATGACAGTGTCGTAAGTCACCACGTTCTGGACGGTGATCGGCGCGTTACGCACCTGCACCACCTTGCCATGAAAAGTCTGCGTCGGGAAGGCGTCCACTGTGAAATCGACGTCCTGATCCACTTTCACGACGCCGACATCAGCCTCGGCCACATTCGAGTCGATCTGCATTTTGGTCAGATCGTTCGCGATCGCGAAGATGACCGGCGCCTGCAAACTGGCCGCGACCGTCTGGCCAACATCGACGTTGCGTGAAATCACAACGCCATCGACCGGCGATTTGATCGCGCAGTGTTCTAGATCGGCGCGCGCTTTGTCCAGCGCGCCCTGCTTGATCTTCACGCTCGCTTCCGCCTGATGAAGATTCGCTATTGCCTGGTCGAGGTCCGCCTGGGAGGAGGTCTTCCTGGCAAAAAGTTCCTGGATGCGCGCAGCGTTCACTTTCGCGAGCTCGAGCGCGGCTTGCGCGCTGGCCAAATCGCCTTCGGCTTGCGCGACCGTAGCCTGAAACAATACGGGATCGATCTGCGCAACCAGCTCGCCCGCTTTCACGTTAGAATTAAAATCCACGAACAGCTTTTGGATGTTGCCTGACACTTGACTCCCTACCTGCACACTCACCACTGGATTCAACGTACCGGTGGCTGTGATTGCTTCTGTGAGGGGACCTCGCGTGACGGTCGTGGTTTGATACTTTGACGCGTTCGTCTGTCCGCATTGGTGCACAACAAACAGTAGGATCAACAACACTGCTGCGACGCCAACGATGGGAAAGAAGCGCTTCATTTCCTGCTGTTCGTTGATCGAACCAACGAAGGAAACCGTCAAACCAAATTTAACCGGCGAAGCCAGCTTTTTTGGAACACTTTGTTATTTTCCCTGAGGCGTGTGCATCCTCCGCCGCTAGGCGGTCGCGTCGTGACTCCAGCCGATCAGATTTCGATCCCGTGCACGACTGCACGGGCACCTAAGCAAGGACCAGAGCGATCCGGCATTTCCAGAATTCGTCGTGCCTGTCTCCGCCTCGATCCGCTGATCATCGCCACCGCGGCCTATTGTCCAAGCCATCAGCTACGACCGGCGTCAGCGCCGACTACCTGTCAGGAGTCCCGCCAGAGTGATTCCTGATACCGATAGGAGACGTATCTATCGACTCCTTTAAGGGTCATCCGATTCGATAGACTGTAATTTTGTCTGATCTACCGAGGCGGCGGCTTACCACTTTTATTCCGAGCCGACTCGCTATCACGCGAACACCGTCTTCGCATCCTATGGGCCAATCGGATGACTCTCCGATTTCCATTTTGGAGAGAGCTTCTCGAAGTTTAGCGTAGAGCCCATATTTGATCCGGTATCTTGCTCTAAATCCCCGCGCTGGAATCTGGATTTTCAAGTGGAAGCGAGATTTGCCACTACCTCACGCGCCCCTAGACGCACGCACCAACGCGCGAGCCGCTTCATCATCATCAGATTGCTGAAGCGCAGCCTGCACTAGCGCGCTTGCGTCAGAATCATCCATGTCATCGAGAGCGCATCCACACCATTACCAATGACCGGCAACAGGGCGTTGCGGTTACAAGTTTCGGTGTACATATTTGGGGCGCACAGCCGCCGAGGTAAGGACGACAGAATGGAGGTAAGTCGCTGGACAGCCCAAGACACCGTGCCCTCAAGATACATTTGCAATGAGGGATCATCCGAGTCTGTAATCGGGAACCATGCCAGCGGACGAAAAACCCTCAGTGAATAAAAATGACCACTCCATTGCTTATTGAACAAGAGGCGCTTAGAGAAAATTTCTTCTAACGAAAATAGGCAGACGTTCCCTGGAAGCGTCGAACTCCCAAGGTCACTTTAAGGCCGCGCTCGGCTCATTTTTAGTCCAATCATGCCTTACTTTTGGGCCACACTCGGATCTGGCGCGCCCTCAGTCTTTCAAGGCTTTCCCAGGCGATCTTGAACCCGGTTTCACGAAGAGCGGCAAACGATGCCGTCAAGAACTATGCTTACTACGGGCTTGCAGAAGGTGAGCGTACAGATCGAGGTGAGCAAGCGTGCACCGCAGATTGTCCTCAACGATCAGTAGAAGCAAAGCGCACGGATCGCCTTATCGCCGTCGGTACGTTCGTCTTCCTAAAGGTGTGGACAGGAAAACAATCTTCGTTGCTGACGCGCACCGCGACGATGGAAAGCGTTTCATTGTTCGCGCAGATGAAAAGCTGACAGCGTTTCTCGAACTCGAATCGGCAATTTCGACAGGGCTGGTGTGCCGATTTCACTTGGCTCTTTAGGTTATGGTATTCCCGACTCCAACGTAACGAGTCCGGTGAGGCCCCGTATCTAATTTCGTAACAAATGAGTAACAAATGTTGGGTTGTTAAATTCCGCCTAAAAAACAGTCTTCGCAAAACTTGGCAAATAGACGCGCACGCGTTGTAATGGATCGAGCTGAGAGTGCGGTTTCGGGAGCTTCTCGATCTCGTAAACGAGGAAGACGCCCCCGTCCTCGGCTCACCCTGCCCCGACGGCTCGTCGTTTCATCCCGTTCGTGATTCCGACGGGAAGCGACCGATCCGTCTTGAAGTTCTCTTCCCACCACCTCCGGCAGCGCTCCGCGACCTCCCGGGTCCGAGAAGAGGCCGTCTCGAACGCGCGGGGATAATCGAGTTCTGAGAGCAGGTCGCCGGCCAGGGCCTCGAACAGCTCGACGTCCTTCGGCTTCATCTGCGTCCGCCAGTCCCGCAGGCCGGGCGTGGGAGGCAGCCAGGCCTTCTTGGCGGAGAGCCCGCCCTCATGGCGCACCTTGCCGTCGTTGAAGCTGAGCATGCGGTCGGAGAAGGGAAGGTCGAGGAAGGCCACGACCGACCGCAGGATGGTTTCCGGACCATCCACCAGCGCCTCGTATCGAACCTCGTGGTACATACCCGTCGGAAGCACGAATCGAGACCGTCGACCCAGCTTCACCTGCCAGCTCCACCACAGGGCACACGTCGCCACCGGCTCTTCCCGCCACAGGGCGAGCTTGGCGGGCCCCTTCAGCCGGCCGCCCCGGCACGCCCACTCCGCGATCGACAGCGCGACGTCCCGTCCGTCGCGAATGATGTGGACGCTCCTGGCCCAGGGAAAGAGCCGGTGCAGGAGCGGGAGATGGCGCACGTAGTCGGGCGTCTTCTCTCCGCTCAGCTCCTTGCCGTGCTTTCGCGCGAGCTGTCCGTACAATAGGCTCACGAATTCGCGGTAGCTGCGGGCGGAGGCGGCGGCCTGCGCGAACGACGCCTCGTCCAGCCCCAGGCGCGCGAAGCGGTAGTAGGACCGGACCCAGGCAACCAGCTCCGGGAGCAACGAAGCCTCGGCATCGTCGTCTTCGAGAGAACCTGGCTGGACCGCCTCCAGAGCCCGAGGAATGAAATGCGTATCGTTGGCGACGGCGAGCTGAGGGTGCGCGTCGAGCATGCGCTGCAGCAGGGTCGTGCCCGAGCGGGGACATCCCACGACGAACAGGAACGGGTTCTGGCGCGCAGGTCCCCGCATGTCAGACCTCCAGGACCGGGACCGGGCTCGATCGCACCGCGACGTCCAGCGGGCCAGCCTGCAGTCGGTAAAGCCTGGCATAGAGCCCGTCCCGCGCCAGGAGTTCCCGGTGCGACCCCTGCTCCGCGATGCGCCCGTCGTCGTCCAGATACAGAATCAAATCCGCGCGCGCGCTCAGCTCCAAGTCGTGGCCGATGAGGATCGTCGTGCGCTCGGCGCTCAGGTCCTTGAGGCCCTGGACGATGGCCCAATGGTTCTCTTCGTCGAGGCCGACGGTGGGCTCGTCGAAGATGAGGAGAGGAGCATTGCGAACGGCGGCTCTGGCGATGGCCAGCCGCTGGCGCTGTCCCCCCGAGAGCGTCACCCCGCGCTCGCCCACGACGGTGTCGTAGCCCTGGGGAAGCTTCTCGATGAACTCGTGGGCTCGGGCCAGTCGCGCGGCCCTCTCGATCTGGTCGGTCGTGCGGTCGGGCGCGCCCCACGCGATGTTCTCTCGGATGGTGGCCGCGAACAGAAGGCTGCCGGTGCGTTTAAGAATTCCAGCGAAGATAGAGGTCTGGCTCTCGAGCAGGAAGGTGCAAAAGGCGATCGTGAAAATGAGGCCGAGATATTTGGCCCGATCACGGGTGAGCATTTTGAGGGCGACAAAGTTCATGTTAGGAGGCTGGGTTTAGCCCGACCAGTCGGTATTCCATGCTGCAAAAAAAAGGTCCTAAGGTTTCAGGCTGTCCAAATAGTCGAACAGCACTTGCGTCGTCTCTCTCAACAAGTCCTCGCTTTGCGCGTTCTTGGCCGTGCCGACGATGCCGGCCTGCGCCGCCACCACAAAGGCCGCTACTTTACCGGTAGAGACGTTCTTTCTGACCGTGCCCGCCTTAATCCCGCGAGCGAATGCCGCCGTCAACGACTCTCGCCAAGCGGCATAAACTTTTTCCAGAGACTTGCGGAACCTTTCATCCAGCGGCGACATCTCTTGTGCCAGGTTATTTAGCGGGCACCCCTGCACCAGCCGGCCATTGGCAATTTCCTCCTTCACGCATTGCCGAAACAGGCGCTTTAGATCGCGGATCGGATCGCTGGAAAGGGCGAGAGGATCAGCCCACCGCTCTTTGAGATGCGGCTGAATGACCTCACTAACGACCGCGTATCCCAGATCGTTCTTGCCTCTGAAATGATGAAACAACGCACCCTTGGTCGTGCCGGCACCGTCGACGATGCGGTTCAGGCTACCGCCTTGGAAGCCGTTCTTGTAAAATTCTTCGAAAGCGGCTTCCAGGATTTTTCGTCGGGTTTTTTCTACGTTTTTGCTGGCAGTGACTTTCATCTCCAGCCACATATACAGACCAGTCGGTATGTTTGCCCAGAGAAAACTTGGGAAATCTTTTTCAAATAAAGGATTGTTTTTCCCCCTTTAAATATGACAATTGCGTTACGGTCAAGTGACAATTGCGTTACGGCCATTTCACGCAAATGCCATTTAAGCCGAGCAAATAAGACATGTTGCGCTCCCCGACCGAATTCCCTAAGCGATCGGCCGGTAAGAGTTTCGGGCAACGGCGCTATTTTTTTTACTCGCACGATGCCCAAGGGCTCGGCCATACCCAGCGTAATCTTGCCATCGCCGCAGCGGTGCTTGAAATGGACCCTAAAGCGGCCGTGCTGGTCGTTACCGGGGCCAACCAGGTTCATTGGCTGGGCGTGCGGCGGAACATAGGCGTTCTGAAGCTCCCCGGAGTCCAAAAAATTGCCAACCAATGCTATGAAGGGCGCGGCCTTCGAGTGCCGACCTCGGACATGTTCGCCCTGCGCTCGAGCCTGCTCAAAGGGGGCGTCGAAGCATTTTGCCCGGATGTATTTTTGGCCGACAAACATCCTCTGGGGGCGCACCACGAATTAGAGGCGGCGCTCGAGATGCTGCACGCAAATGGCGGAAAAGCTGTGCTCGGCTTGCGTGACGTGTTGGATGATCCCGAGACGGTTGAGCGCGAGTGGGAGCAGGATCGTTTCAAGGAAAAAACAGCCGAGCACTATGAGCGCATCCTGATTTACGGAGACCGGAAATTGTTCGACCCGGTTCGTGAGTACGAATTTCCGAAGGAACTGGCAGAACGTAGCCATTTTTGCGGGTACGTAGTTAATCGTGTGGCTCCCGATGTGCGCGGATATGTGTCGCAACAAAAACGGCTGAAGGAGGCGGCCCAACGATGGCCGTTGGTGGTCGGGTCCGCCGGCGGGGGCCAAGATGGATTTCCGGTTCTCGAAACCTTTATGCGATCCAGCGCCAGTGAGCCATGGCAAGCGATCGCCGTGAGCGGTCCGTTGGCGAAGAGAAAGGATACTCAAACATTGCGTCAGCTGGCCGCGAATGTTGGGGTAGGGATGTTTAGTTTCATCGCCGGACTGGCCGATCTCGTAAGCACCGCCGGTGCGCACGTCTGCATGGGAGGATACAACACCCTGGTCGAATCGGTGTCCTGCGGCACACCGACGGTCTGCATTCCCCGTATAATTCCGCGAACGGAACAGCTGATTCGGGCGCAATCAATGGCTCGCCTTGGCCTGCTGCACTTGATCGAGCCGGCACAGCTCGATCCTGAAGTGATGCGAGCCGAGATTAAACGAGCACTGCTCGATTCGCGTGCGGAATTAACCGCCCGCGCTTCGGCGCTGTCATTCGAAGGCGCGCGAGAGGCCGCGCGTCACCTGGTCGCTCTCGCCGGAGGCCGGATAAGCCAAAGCGGCGCGGCCAAGAATCTGGCCGGAAGAGTAAAATGATACATTCGCCCCCGGCCAAAGTTGGGTACGTGGTGAAGCGCTACCCGCGATTCTCTGAAACTTTTATCATTAACGAAATCCTCGCCCACGAGGCAGCCGGTCTCGAAGTGGAGATCTTCGCGCTGGGTTTCCCTTATGAGCCCTACTTTCAAGATGCCATTGCAAAGGTGCGCGCGCCCGTGCGTTACCTCCCCGCCGATGGCTTGAAAGCAGTCGATTTTTGGGCGGCGCTCGAACAGGGGAGCGCGGTGTTGCCTGGCTTTTGGAATCAGCTGGCGATCGGCAGGGGTGAGGATTTTCGGCAGGTCTATCAGGCATCACTCCTCGCGCGCGACGTTAAGGCGAATAACGTTACCCATTTACACGCACATTTTGCGACCAGCGCGGCGACTGTCACGCGGCTCGCTTCCTGTTTCACCGGCGTGCCTTACACGATCACCGCACACGCGAAGGACATTTTCCATCAAGCCGTCTCGAAAGAGGATCTTAGCCGGAAATTTGCAGACGCAGCCGCGGTCGTAACGGTCAGCAATTACAACGTCAAATATCTGCAACGCCTCTGCGGGGCGGCAGCCGAGAAAATTCGACGCATTTACAATGGCGTCGATCTTGAACTTTTCCCGTTCACGCCCGCGCCGAATCGCCCACCTCGAATTGTCGCGGTCGGGCGACTGGTCGAAAAAAAGGGATTTGCGGGGCTGATCGACGCGTGTGCATTGCTGGCGCAAAAAAAGCGCGACTTCATCTGTCAGATTGTCGGGTCGGGTGAGCTCGAGGCCGAGTTGCGCCAGCAAATCGAAAGCGCCCGGCTCGAGGACAGGGTCGAGCTGACCGGAGCGTTGCCGCAACGAGATGTGATCGAGCTCCTCAAAACAGCGAGTGTGCTCGTCGCTCCATCGGTCGTGGGTGCGGATGGCAACCGCGATGGTCTGCCGAATGTGCTGCTCGAAGCGATGGCACTCGGAACGCCGTGTGTGGCGACGAATATTGTCGGACTCCCCGAGTTGATCCGGCACGAGGAAACCGGGCTGCTGGTCAACGAGCGCGATTCGCTTGCGCTCGCAGGTGCGATCGAACGTCTCTTGGAGGATCGCGAGCTTGCGGCGCGTCTGGCGAAAGGCGCCCGCCGCTTGATTGAAACCGAATTTGATCTTCATCACAACGCCGCCCAGCTGCGATCGTTGTTTCGACTTGGCGTAAATGGAGAAAACTGATGCGTGTCGCCTACGTATGCGCCGATGCGGGTGTGCCGGTTTTTGGAAAAAAAGGGGCTTCAATTCATGTTCAGGAAGTCGTGGGCGCTTTCCTAAGACTTGGCGCCGATGTCGAACTTTTCGCGGCGCGGGTTGACGGCGAGTGCCCGCCTGAACTCAGGGCCGTGAAAGTTCATCGCCTCACGCAAACAGCGAAGGGCGACGTTGCCGCGCGCGAAAAGGCGCTACTGGCGTTGAATCAAGAGCTGCGCCAGTCAGTCGAACGGGAAGATCCTTTCGACCTCATTTATCAGCGCTACTCGCTCTGGAGTTTCGCCGCGATCGAGTATGCGCGCGACTCCCGGACGCCGAGCGTGCTGGAAGTGAACGCTCCGCTGATTGAAGAACAGGCGGAACACCGGGCGTTGATAGATCGGGCCGCTGCCGAACGCGTTGCAGCCACTGTGTTCACCACCGCTAATGTCGTCGCGGCGGTTTCCGACGGTGTGGCGAATTACATTAAAGGGTACCCAGTTTCAGAAAATCGAGTGCACGTTATCCCGAATGGCGTGAACCCGCAGAGATTCGGCGGGGAGATTGATCCTTCCGCCCCGGCTGAACCCGGCATTTTTACAATAGGTTTTGTCGGCAACCTGCGCGCGTGGCATGGTCTTTCTGTTTTGCTCAAAGCGTTCGAGCTCGTGCAGCACCGAGACGAAAGAACCAGGCTGCTCATTGTCGGTGGGGGAGATGAGCTCGAAAAACTGACTGCCAATGTCGCGACCAAAAGTTGGAGAAAATCGGTCGAATTGACGGGCGCAGTTTCGACGGAGAGCATACCAGGGTTGCTCGCTTCGATGGACGTCGGCGTGGCGCCCTATCCGAAGTTGGAGCGCTTCTATTTTTCGCCTCTGAAGATTTATGAATACATGGCGGCAGGACTTCCGGTAGTGGCAAGCCGCCTTGGGCAGATCGAGCAGGTGATCGAACACGGCCGCAACGGACTCCTTTGCGCTCCAGGAGATGCGTCTGATCTCTCACATGCTTTGATAAAGTTGAGAAGCGATCCGCGCTTGCGCGCGAAGCTCGGGTCAAACGCAAGAGCGACGGTTCTCGCCCGTCACACCTGGGATGGAGTGATCGAACACATCCTTGCTCTGGCTGCTTTGCAGCCTAGCATGAAGGGAACGCTCTGAACCATGGCGCGGCCACTTTCATTTTCCGAAGCGCTTCCCGCCATCGGTCGTGTCAGCCGCCATTTCATGCCGCATCTGGCCGCGCATCGCCGGCTGGTAATCGGCTCAATGATCGCACTGTTCGGCGGTGTCTTGTTTCGCCTGCTCGAGCCGTGGCCTCTTAAATATGTTTTTGACCGTCTCTTTCACGCGAAACCGCGGTTTACAGGGCTGCCTCTGATAGACCGGCTCGATGCAGTCACGCTGCTCGCGGCCGCAGCAATCTCCATCGTTTTGATCGCCCTCCTGCGCGCCCTCGCCGATTACTGGAACAGCATTGGTTTCGCTCTGATCGGTAATCGCGTCCTTACTGAAATTCGGAGCAAGTCCTATCAGCATTTGCAGTGTTTGTCGCTCTCGTTCCACAGCCAGGCGCGCGCCGGCGATCTCCTCATGCGGGTGATCGGAGACGTCAACATGCTTAAGGAAATCGCCGTCACGGCCATTCTTCCGTTGCTGGCCAATGTTCTCGTGCTCGCCGGAATGCTCGGATTAATGCTCTGGCTCAACTGGCGGCTGGCGTTGCTTGGTCTCGCCATTTTGCCGCTCAGCTTTCTCTTTACGTTGCGAGCGAGTCGCCGGATCCACAAAGTGGCGCGGGATCAGCGAAAACGCCAAGGCGCGATGGCGGCAACGGCGGCCGAATCGATCGGCGGAATCAAAGTTGTGCAAACGTTGTCCCTGGAGAACGTGTTCAGCCAATCATTCTCAAAACAGAACAAGAAAAGCCTGATGGAAGGCGTTCAGGGAAGCCGGCTGTCGGCCGCTTTGGAACGACGCGTTGATGTCTTGATCGCGATTGCGACGGCTTTGGTGGTCTGGCAGGGATCACGGCTCGTCATGAGCAGAAGCATGACGCCGGGAGACCTGATTGTGTTTATTACCTATCTAAAACGTGCTTTTAGTCCGCTAAAGGACTTCGCAAAATACACCGGGCGGCTAGCCAAAGGGGCGGCGGCCGGCGAGCGCGTGGTAGATCTGCTCGAGCGCGAACCTGAAATTCAGGACCCGCCCAATGCCATCGTTGCGCCTCCTTTCCGCGGCACCGTGCGTTTCGAAGATGTCAGCTTCGCCTACGATTCGGAGCGAATCGTCTTCGAGCACGTTGAGTTTGAGGTCCCGGCCGGACGACACGTGGCGATTGCGGGCGCCTCTGGGGTGGGGAAATCGACGTTGGTTGGCCTCATTCCGCGCCTCTACGATGTCACGGGCGGCCGAGTGTTAATTGACGGGCGCGATGTTCGCGAATTCACGCTGGCGTCGTTACGGTCGCAGATCAGCGTGCTGCTCCAGGAGACGCTACTTTTTGCGGCAAGTATTCGCGACAACATCGCTTATGGTGCTCCTGACGTTGACGCAGCCGAAGTTGAAGCCGCCGCGCGACTCGCCAACGCGCACGGGTTTATCGAAGAGATGCCGGAAGGCTACGAGACGATCGTGGGCGAGCGAGGTGTGACCTTATCGAACGGCCAGCGCCAGCGGATCGCTATTGCCCGGGCCGCCATCCGCCAATCACCAATTCTGATTTTAGATGAACCGACCACCGGTCTCGATGAGGAAAATCAGCGCGATGTCATCGAAGCCTTGGAACGACTCTCCCAGGGCCGGACGACATTCCTGATCACGCACGATCTCCGCACCGCCTCGCGCTGCCATATGATCGTTCTGTTACACAATCGCCGCATCGTCGAACGCGGTTCGCACGAAGAACTAATGCGCGCGCAAGGCCGCTACGCCATGCTTTTCGACCTCGAGGCAAGCGAGAACCACGTGCGTGTCGCGGAGGAGGGTTCCATTGCTGTCACCCGCTGACGAAGAGCTGATCCGCAGGGATTCAACTCTGCCCGGGCTGCGTTACGCGCTCGATGGAGATGCTCTATGCGAGCTGGTTGTTGCGCAGCCCGGCCCGGTCAACCTGACCAAAGTACAAATCAATTATGTGCGCTACAAACCGGGAACGAGTTGCTTGTCCGGTTGTCTCTTCCATTTCGGTGAAAAAATGGTGCATGGCTACGTGCGTGCGCTGCGTTTGAAGTCGCCCAAACTTCGGAAAGAAAACGAAAAACCGTCGGTGCCCGGACTCCTGGGTCCTAAGCGGCTTCTCGCTCCGACACTCGGATTAGTAATCTCAACGGCCGCAAACGACCGCAAGCTGCCCGCGCTCGCCACGCTGGTGCAAGAACCGGAGCGGATGCTAAAGCGGATTTTTCCTGACCATCCTGATTTCTGGGAGGGCACGATCGATCCTATCAATTACAAACCGGCTCGGCGCTTCGTCGCGAAGCTTGCCCACTCCCCATTCGCGGCAGCAGCTTTGAAGATTTATGACGCGAGAGAATTCGAGAAAGCTTATCTCAACGTCCGATTGCTTGGTTCCGCCGCTTCGGCCGCGCCCTGGGTTGGGAAATCGTCGCGTCATCGAATTCTGGCGTTTGAATGGCTTGAAGGGACAGCCCTTCACCGTGTGCTCAGCAACGCCGCCGCCCTTCGAGGCGCCGGCGCGGCCCTGCGAACGTTTCACGCCCAGAACGCGATCGGCCTGCCACTGCGAACCGCCCAGGAGCTCAGTCGGTCGGTCCTGGAAGTAGCGCGTGGAATCGCCGCGCTACGCCCGGACATAAAACGACAAGCCCTACAATTAGCGCAACGCATTTCACAATCGATCGATGATAATGCAGCAGGCGTCGCCACGATCCACGGCGATTTTTATTCCACGCAGGTGATCGTGTCTGAGAATGGCGAGGTCAAGATCCTCGATTTCGATGAAGCTGCGACAGGTAATCCGCTTATCGATCTCGGCAACTTTTTGGCACACCTGGAGCGGGGTGTCCTTAACAAGGAAATAACCGAGTCTCAGGCGAAGCTGGCCAGCGCTGCGTTTTTGGAAGGTTATGCGAAACGTGATTTCAGGGAGTGTCGGGCACACATCAGCAGCGCGCTTTTTCGCCTTGCGCAAGAGCCGTTCCGAATGCGGCAGGCGCACTGGGAGGATAGAATCGACGCAATTCTGCGACGCGTTGAAGGGCTGATCGACGCCGGCACGGACCGGTCACCCGGACCAAAACCGAGACGTGGACCTGACGTAAGCGTCAGCGACCCCTTCAATGTCGCTTCGGACGGGGCGATGCCATTTGTCGCTGCGGCCCTCAATCCCCAAAAAGCGCATCGGGCATTGTCCCACTTGCTGAGCAAATCATTTTCGGACTTTGAGCTGCGCGAGATTCGCGTCGTTCGTTACAAAGAAAAACGACGCTGTTTGATCGAGTACCAACTCGCAACGCCCGAAGGTTTTCTGACTCTGCTCGGGAAGGTGCACGCGAAGCGCTTCGACGAGGCGAGTTACCTCGTTCAACGCTCATTATGGAATGCCGGCTTCGACGATCACAGCACGGATTGCATCAGCGTCGCCCAACCGATCGGCGCCGTTCCCGAGTGGCACATGTGGTTGCAGCGAAAAGTGATGGGGGAAAACGCGCTAAAAAAACTTTCCCGGTCTCACCAAATTTTCCTCGCGCAACGCATCGCGGAAGTAGCGCACAAGCTGCATAATGCCGACGTCCCGCCGCGACGGCGTCCCCATACGATCAGAAATGAGGTAGAACTTTTGCATGACCGGTTTGGTTTGGTCGCCGTCTTGCGCCCAAATCTGCAATCACGATTGGACTTTCTTCTCGAGGGAATCGAGCGCCTTGCCGCCACCATGCCAGCGGGACGCACCGCTGCCATTCACCGTGATTTCTACCATGATCAGGTGATTATTGACGGCAATCGATTCTATCTCCTGGATTTCGATCTCTACTGCGAGGGAGATCCAGCTCTCGATCTCGGCAATTTTATCGCGCATCTCCAGGAATCTTCGGTGCGGCGCAACGGAAATTCTTTGGAGTTCCAACAACAGCAACAGACGCTGATCGATCGTTACGTCGAGCTTTGCCGTGTAGATCTTCGCGCCCGTATCGAAATTTACACGCTCTTCACACTCGCTCGCCATATCTATATCAGCACTCAGTTTTCCGCGCGCACTCCTTTTACAAACGCGCTCCTCGATCTTTGCGAGAGCAGGTTGTTGGCTGCGAGCGATTCCAAACGTGGTGGGCTACGCGAAAACACCGGCACACCGACGAATTGTGCACGCTAATTGACCGACACATTCAAACTGCGAAACCGAAGATTTACGACGGCTACAACTAAACTTAGGCGGTCCGCCCGCTCCAGTGCGCACTGAATCGATTCATATTCAAAATTTTATTGATGGCCAATTTGTCGAGCCGATCGGTGGAAAATATCTCGACATCGGCTGGCGATGGTGCGCTTCGCCGACCGCATTATTGTCCTGGATGAAGGTCGGATTGTAGAAGAGGGAACTCACTCCGAGCTTCTGACGCGAAACGGGAGGTATGCCTATTTTTGCCGTCTTCAATTTGCTCCGGATCGTGTCCATGAACATTCTGTGAACGGCGGTTGGAAAGAATCTGCAGATCATCAGCGCGCAGCATCGCGATGGATTGAGCCAATGCGGTAACGCATTGCTTCGCAGCCACTATTTGCGACCCCGACTGGAACCTAACCGACGTAATCGCGGGTGGAGTTGCGCGGTGATTCGCATCTGAGCGGCAATCTCCGCCATCCTCGCGACAATTCGACACTACCAGACCCACGAGCGAAAGGCTTGTGCTACTGTCTCTCCCCACGATGCGGCGTTACATCGAAATCTACTCCATCATGCTGCGCAACTCGCTCATTCGCGAGATGAGTTTCAAGGCGAATTTTCTGCTATGGATGGTGGTCGAGATCCTTTGGTTCTGCGGGCAAATCGTTTTCTTCAGCATCATCTTCGGCAATGTGGATCGGATCGGTGACTGGACAAAATGGGAGGTGGTCCTGCTGGTGGGCACGCACCAGATGATCGCGCAACTTTTCCAGGCATTCTTTTTCGTGAACGTCGCAAACATTCCAGAACTGGTGCGCACCGGAAAATTGGATTCGCTGCTGGTTCTGCCAATCGATAGTCAGTTTGCTGTTTCCACGAAACAGTTCGCTCTCGACAGTATCGTAAACGCCGCGCTTGGTGGCGTGGTCGTTTGCGTTTCATTATCAGAACTTGGGACCGTGCCCAGTC